>ENA-UOWO01000094-UOWO01000094.1-activated-sludge-metagenome-genome-assembly--contig:-NODE-94-length-121754-cov-6.317061_pt1 | contig 121754 bp, 102 predicted proteins | sample MGYA00238148_ERZ761564 | MGnify/ENA primary metagenome ERZ761564 (study PRJEB28885, sample SAMN05720194) | activated sludge metagenome | isolation source: Anaerobic digester | place: USA... | reverse complement strand
CTATTTTAGCAGACAAATTTTATTGTAGTTAAATGAATTATAGTAGCCATATTAAAACATCCATCATGAGTTTATCTTCTTTAACACTTACTTCAACAAAAGGAAAAGGTAAACCCGTCATGATGTATTTTCCTGCGTAGGCAGACAGATCAACTTTTGCTGTTGTGGTTGGAGCCACTTGCGCAGTAGTAGCAGGCGCATCGGTTTTGAATTCAACCGTCATCATAACCATGAGCGATTGACCTGCTTCTGCTTTTGGATTTTGAAATACAAAAAAGAGATCGTGAATTCCTTCTGTTGGCTGAAGAGCAATACTCACTGGTTTTGGAGCGAAGCCAGCACCGGGAACATCCCCGATAAATTCGGTTGCTCCAATTACCTTACCGGTTGGCGAATCCATTCTCAACTCAATTATTCCACCCGCTGCGTTGAGCTGTGGTTTAGGAGCCATGGCCATGGCATCGATTTGTTTAATGCCAGTCAGGTCAATTTTATTCAAGGCGACATAGCTTCCTGATTTTGTAGGAATGACTAATTCATTTCCACCAAACGACATCTTATTTACAAATGAAAACTCATCAAACTTATGCGGACTGAATTTTGGGTTGCGAAGTGTAAACGTTTCTTCGGAACTTAAAGAAGGTAATCCGTTCGCACCATTGTCGCGGTACGATGCTCTTAAAATATAAACGCCCACACCTTTGTCACCTGGTTTTATTTTGGTTGTATAGGTGCCTTTGATCGGGAGCGATTTTACTTTAGCTTTTGCATCGGCAAGACTTAAAATGTATTTCACCATTTCAGAGGCATCGGCCGCAGAAAGTTGTGGATGACCTGCCATAGGCACTTCACCCCAAACGCCACTTCCTCCTGAAATTATTTTCTTTGTTAATGATTCTACAGCTGAAGCTTTGCCTTTATATTTTAATGATACATCATTATACGTTGGGCCGATTGATTTTTTATCAACACTGTGACATGCTTTACAATCGTTGGCCGCAATAAGCTTCATGCCTTTTGCAAAACTGGCAGTGGCATCGGCCGAACGATGGCCTTGTGCAATTTCAATTTTATCATAACCTTCTGCGAGGTAATCAATGTTAACGGATACTTGTTCAGGTTTAATTTTTCCATTTGCTAAACTTCCATCTTCTTTGTCGCTCACTTTTACATCATAGTTAAAAGTCCTATCGGGGAAATAGAATGACTTGTTACTCTTGCCCATATCAAATACCAGAACAGGAGGTTCATTACCTGCCGTAAGTTCTAATGATTGATTGGAGATTCCACCTTTACCATCATTCACCGATAAGGTAGCTTTATAAACATCGGCTTTGTCGAATGTAAGCTTGGCATCAGGAGTGTTGATCACTTTATTGAAGCCGGTCTTTGATGTAACAGTCCATGTATATTTTAATGGATCACCATCCACATCCATTGTTCCTTTTGATGATAGGTTAACAGTCATTGGAATTGCGCCACCCATCTTATCTGCTTCCACTTTAATGGATGGTTTTCTATTTCCTCCATTGTATTCAATGCGAATTAAACGTGCATCATCATTGGCAGTGAACCATCCTGAACCATATTCAAGCATATACAAATCTCCATTCGCTGCAAACTCCATATCCATCGGATTGCTGAAGCGATAGCTCGGCATAAATTGTTCCATCGAAACATAATTACCTTCTTTATCCATGGTGACCGCCATGATCCATCCACGCATCCATTCGTAGGTTAATAACTTTCCATCATAATATTTTGGAAAAGCATTCTTTGCTGATTTAAAATCTTCACTGTAAAAAACAGGGCCAGCCATTGCATTACGTCCACCAGTGCCGACTAATGGAAACTCTTTTGATTCTCCATACGGATACCAGATAAATGCTTTTTGTGCCGGAGGTAATTCTTGTAAGCCGGTGTTATAAGGTGATGTGTTCATAGGTTTTTCTACATTCCACAATTCACCGGATTTGTTCGCTGCGAAATCAAATTTGTTGTATGCTTTGTTATCGCCTACAAAATGTGGCCAGCCAAAATTTCCGGCCTTGCGTGCTTGTCCTACTTCATCATGTCCTGCGGGACCGCGATTAGGATCAGCAGCATTTGCATCAGGACCAACTTCTCCCCAATATACAAATCCGGTTTTCTGATCGATTGAAATCCGGTACGGATTGCGATGCCCCATCGTATAAATCTCTGGTCGAGTTTGCGCCATTCCCTTTGGAAATAAATTTCCTTCTGGTATGGAATAGGTACCGTTCGCTAATGGTTTGATGCGAATAATTTTTCCGCGCAAGTCATTGGTATTGGCAGAAGATTTTTGTGCATCCCACGGACTGCGATCAGGGCGTTCATCACTCGGACTGTATCCATTCGATCCGTGTGGATTGGTGTTGTCACCTGTTGAAAGATATAAGTTCCCAGCTTTATCAAATGCAATGGATCCACCGGTATGGCAGCACTGTTCGCGTTGAGTAGGTATTTCCAACAATACTTTTTTGGATGCAAGGTTTAAGACGTTTCCAACGAGTTCATATCGAGCCAGAATATTTTTTGCTTCATCACCTGGAGGAGAATAGTACAGATAGATCCAATGGTTTGTGGCGAAGTTCGGATCTTTGTTCAGTCCAAGTAATCCATCTTCTGCTTCTGTAATTTTACCTTCCTTGTCTTTGTATTTTGTGCTTACCGGAATGGTGGCAATAGTGGTTAATTTTTTTGTTGTGATATTATAAAGTCGAACTGCACCATGGCGTTCAATAAACAGAATGCGTCCGTCTCCCAATACGCTCAATTCAATTGGCTCATTGAGTTTCTCTTTTAAAATTACTTTCGAAAAACGATTTTCTTCAGGGCGAGCTTTTGTATAATCCAATGGAACTGGCGTTTCACCACCCATGGCATAATTCAATCCTGCCCAAACATGATTTAAGAAGAGCGGTTCAGAGAACGTTTCATCCGTATGACCCATCCCAGTATAAAAAGAGCGACCGCCATCAAACTCATGATACCAGCTCATTGGATGGTCATCACCATTGTTTCCACCTTGATATGATTTCTCGTCAATCTTTACCAACACGTTGATGGTCGGATCAATTTGTTTGAAGCTGTAGAACTCATCGGTGCGCTCGAATTCATCCGGCATACCTTGTGTTGCCCAATGATTTTTTTGAACGACATAAAATTTTCCCTTCTGCACATTGCTGGGTGTAGAAGGATGATCTAAAAAGAATGCACCCGCCAGATGACCATACCATGGCCAGTTGTATTCGCAATCAGTCGCTGCGTGAATACCTACATAACCACCACCGGCTTGAATGTATCGCTCGAACTCAGCTTGTTGATCATTATTTAAAACATCACCGGTTGTATTTAAAAAAACAATAGCCCGGTATTTTTTCAGATTGGCGGTGGTGAATTGTGTTGCATCTTCCGTCATATCAACAGCAAAGCCTTTTTCTTTGGCCATTTTTTCGAAGGCAACTTTTCCAGGTTCAATGGAAGCGTGACGAAAGCCATCCGTTTTGCTGAAAACCAAAACGCGGGGAGACTCATCCACCGGTTTGTGATAGGTAAAGGCCAGCGCGATAAACACGATGGCGAGCCCGGACAGGACTTTCATTGGCGAAATCAATTGTTTCATAATGATTAGGTGACGGTTATAGAATTTAATTAGCTGTGGATTTAAAAACATTGCTTTTAAGGCATTATAGCACAATAACAATATTAGTAGTTTTTAATGTGTAAGTATTACACATTAACTAAATTCCTTTGAATATTTCGATGAAAGTTTTCAAAATCTCATAATTGATGCGATAAAGGTAGATTTGGAATTGTTTTGGGTTTCAGAAATCAACAATGAGACTGAACAATCCGATATTGTGTTCAAGGGTTTCAATATTCAGTGTGGCTTGCACACATAACAGTACTGTGAAAATATTTCAAATTGATGCATCTTTGATACGCATCATTCACTGCGATGACGCCAGTCTACTAACCAGAAAACACATGAGAACAAAATCTGATTTTACAATTCACACCATGATGCGATATGTCATAATGATGGTGATTTTAATGGCTGCAACTATTACTACGAAAGCGAATTACTGCATTGCTGAAACGGAGGAAGCTTCAGCACTTGAAGGCCGATGGGATCTTACTATTATAGTAGGAGGTAAGGAGCAACCCTCTTGGCTTGAAGTTCAACATTCAGGTGTGCAAACGCTTGTTGGTCGGTTTGTTCATTCTGGTGGAAGTGCGCGCCCCATCTCTAAGGTAAATTTCAAAGACGGAAAATTCAGCTTCATCATTCCACCGCAGTGGGAAAAAGAAACAAGAGATTTAGAATTTGAAGGAGCAATTACAGCAAGTGGTATAGCCGGAACAATGGTATATGTTGATGGAAAAAAATACAATTGGACCGGTGTTCGTGCGCCATCGCTTAAACGAGAAGGCGAACCTGTATATGCTGAACCCATTACCTTATTCAATGGCATCGATTTAAAAGGCTGGCATGCTATGGGAGAGAATCAATGGAAAGTTGTAGACGGTGTTTTAACAAGTTCAAAGTCCGGAGCCAATTTGGTTTCCGATATGAAGTTCACTGATTTCAAATTGCATATAGAATTTCGATATGAGAAAGGAAGCAACAGTGGTGTTTACCTTCGCGGACGTTATGAAGTGCAGATTGAAGATAGCAAAGGAAGAGATCCGTGGGTTGGATACTTAGGTGCTGTCTATGGATTTCTTACACCAAGCGAAATGGTAGCAAAAGATCCGGGTGTTTGGCAATCATACGATATTACCTTACGCGGTAGAATGGTAACGATTATCGGCAACAATGTTCCGATTATTATTAATCAGGAGATACCCGGCATTACGGGTGGTGCAATTGATAGTAAAGAAGGAGAGCCCGGCCCGATCATGATGCAAGGTGATCATGGGCCGATTGAATATCGGAATATTATTATTACACCTATTAAGTAAGAGTAAGCCATAGCCATGAGAAAGTTTATCCTTTTGTCATTATTGATTTTATCTTCTAAGTTGACTTGTGGACAAACTTGGACTGAAACTAATCTTGACAATCACGTCAGCATTGATTTTCCGTCAACTCCTGATATTCAGGATATAGGGAAGAAAAAGATTTATCAAATTGAAGAAACGGATTACATAATTAATGTATTGACCGCGGACTTAGGCCTAAATCCAAACTTTGACATTAAACAAGAGGGACTTAATGACTTTTATAAGGGAGTAATTAAAGGTAAGTTGGAGGCAGCAAACAATTCTAAATTATTGAGGGAGGAACAAATAAAATTGAACAATTACAAAGGACGACAAATAGAATACACGAAAGACTTCAATGGAGTAAATGGTATCTTGGTGACTGGTAGAATTGTTTTGATTGACAAAATCTTTTACACGTTTGAGATTTGGGACTTGTCTGGCAAAGGACAAAACAAACTAATAAAGAAGTTCTTTAAATCGATTAAGTTGAAATAATTCCGACTTTGTTAACATTATGCAAAGTAGCACTGGAAAGCGTTGTGCTATCGGATTTCCACTTGTGACTTACAAACAAAATGGTGTTTAAATGAAAACACTTTCACTTACCCTACTATCATTCTCAATTCTACTTTACTCCACAGTAAGCGGACAATTGATTTCGAAAAAAGAATCAACTGCTATTGACAATCTATTAACTGAATCCTCTGAAGCATTTAAACCGAAGACTTACTTCATTAAAAACGTAAGCATCCTGACCATGAAGGATTCGGTGCTGATTAAAAATCAGAATGTTTTAATTGAGAATGGGATCATTCAAAAAATAGGAACCGATTTTCAAAATGAAAGTGCTACTGTCATTGACGGAACTGGTAAATATCTTATGCCCGGTCTGACGGACATGCATGTACATCTTTTTGATAAGCATGCCATGAAGAACACGTGGATGATGCTTTTACTAATCAATGGAGTAACAAGCGTACGTGACATGTGCGGAGAACTGGAGAAGCTTGTGTTAAAAGAAAAAATTAAAAGGAATGAAATACTTGGACCGAACTTATATCAATCAGGACCGATCATAGACGGGCGTAAAGATAACTTTGAATTATTTGCATTTGCTTCAACTCCTGAACAAGGCCGAAAAATTGTTATGGATCAAAAGAAGAAAGGTTTTGAATTCATTAAGGTATATGATGGGCTGACAAAAGAAGTCTATGAGGCTATTGCAGACGAAGCACAAAAACAAGGTATGTTAGTTGACGGCCACTTGCCCAACAAAATTACCGTGGAGGATGCAATACGATCTAGGCATAATTCGATTGAACATTTGAACGGGTACTTTGAATGGAAAGACCACCAGGTTTTAATAAGCGAACCAGACAATTACACATCATTAACAGCAAACTCTGATCTTTGGAATTGTCCTACTATTTATAGCCACTACATGACGGGCTCCAGAAAAGGAGTGACTGAAATGTTTAGCTATGCAGAGAGATCTGGGTTAGTGCCCAATGATTGGACTGGAATGTGGAAGAAAAGAATTAGTAATAACCCGAAGGAGACAATGGAGATTGTTGATAAGTTCGGAGAAAGCAATTTTGAAGCGCTTAAGAAAATTGTTTTTAATTTATACAATGCAAAAGCCAAACTAATTGCAGGTACAGATGCAGGAAATCTACCACTACTAATTCCAGGATATTCACTTCATCAGGAATTAAAAATTCTGAAAGAAATTGGAATCCCAACTTACGAGGTGTTAAAGATGACAACCATTAATTCGGCATTGGCGATGAATAAGGAAAATGAATTTGGGACAGTTGAGGTTGGCAAGCGGGCTGATCTTTTGTTGTTAAATGCTAATCCACTACTTAATCTAAACAATCTCCAAAATAAAGCTGGAGTAATGGTAAGAGGAGTTTGGTTATCGGAAGACGATGGTAAGAAACTAACGGCCAGCATAAAGTCAATATTTTCAAAGTAGGTTTAATTGACAACCGCTCGCCCTGGCCTTGATATCTATAGAACAGTCACCTACTTTTGCTTCGCTGCTGAAAAGTAAGCTCTTAAGTAGCCCATTGCATAGCTTATTGAAAATTAATACTAACAACCAAAGTATAAAACGACAGGAATGAATTTACTAAACCTATTGACTTTCATAATCTGGGATATAAACCCGGACATTTTTACCATTCCTGTTATTGATCATCCGGTTAGGTGGTACGGACTATTTTTTGCATTGTCGTTTCTGGTTGGTCAGGTGATAATGAATTACATCTACAAAAAGGAGGGACGGCCAAGTGCTGAGGTTGACACGTTGACGGTGTACGTAGTAATTGCAACCATTGTAGGTGCCCGGTTAGGACACGTACTATTCTATGACCCCATATATTATTTTCATAACCCTCATGAAATACTCATGATCTGGCAAGGCGGACTTGCAAGTCACGGTGGAGTGATCGGTATTCTGATCGCGATCTATTTATTCGCCCGAAAGACGAAGGTACCTTACTTATGGATACTCGATAGAATGGTGATCATCGCAGCATTGAGCTTTGGCATGATCCGATTAGGGAATCTGATGAATTCGGAAATAATTGGCATACCGACCGATGTACCTTGGGCATTTATTTTTACGAGTATTGACAATATACCGAGACATCCTGCTCAACTATATGAAGCCATCCAATACTTATTGTCGTCTGGAGTTTTCTTTTTGATTTGGTATAAACGGAAGGACAAAATGAAAAATGGATTTCTTTTCAGTTGTTCCTTAATACTACTTTTTAGTTTACGATTCGTTGATGAATTCGTCAAGGTTAACCAAGAACAGTTTGAAGAAGGAATGATTTTAAATATGGGCCAGATCTTAAGCATCCCCTTTATCTTGGCAGGGATAGTGTTATTAATCTTAACAATGGGTAAGAAACAAGAAACTACTTCGGCTAACAAAGTTGTGTTGATGGAGAATAAATAACAGAAAGAAAGTCATGACAAAATTAAATCCTTACCTTTTCTTTAATGGCAACTGTGAGGAGGCATTTAATTTTTATAAATCGGTTTTTCGATGTGAATTTAAATATCTAGGACGCTACGGAGATGTGCCCGGTGCCGACAGAGAAATTTTTAAGGAGGATGACATAAAGATAATGCATGTTACCTTACCCATTAGTGAGGAAACAACTTTGATGGGCTCAGACAATACGGAGTCGTATTCAGAAATAGGATCAAATAATAATTTTGCACTTTACATTAATACCGATAGTAGAGACGAAGCTGACCGATTGTTTAATGAGCTTTCTACAGGAGGTCGAATTAAAGTATTAATGACTGAAACATTTTGGGGATCTTACTATGGAATCTTTAAAGACAAATTTGGAATCAATTGGAAGATCACGTTTGACTTGCCACCAAAAAGGAGAATGACAAATAGTTTGAAAAACTAGTATTGTCAAAAAAAATATTCAAATGAAAAAAAATTTAAGCCTATTGATAATCGGAGTATTGATTACTTCTTGTCATCAGAAAGTAGATCAGGAGAAAATCAAAAAAGAAATATTTCAAGTTGAAAAGGCTTTTGAAAAGATGACAAGCGAAAAAGGAATAGCGGAAGCATTCTATTTTTTTGCTGATTCAAATGCAGTAATTAAAAGAGAAAACGATACGCTTGTCATCGGAAAAGAAAATATCAGAACCTACTATGATTCAGAACGCAATAAGAATGCAATTGTAAATTGGACTCCGGATTACATTGACGTTTCAGATTGTGGAACGCTTGCATATACCTATGGAAAATATATCTGGAAAGTAAAGAACGATGACAGTACAACTTCCGAATTTAAGGGAGTATTTCATACCGTATGGAAAAAGCAAAAAGATAATACCTGGAAATACGTTTGGGATTAGCAATCACTTGCTAATGAAAACTACTTACAACTTTCAGCTTTCTATTTCCTATTTTTCCCTTCTAGCCTTCTACTTTTTGCTTTTCACTTTCTGAAGATCCAGATCCTGAAAGTCAAAGCTGAAATCAATGTTCGGTGAGATACCTTTCATTCGAATACCAGTAGCATTACCTTCTTCATTTAAACTAAAAGTAGCAAAGGCATCACAATCCATATCCTGATAATCCCATTTGATGGCAAAGGTATTGGCCTTGTAGTAAAACATTTTTCCATTGAGTTTAGGAGAGCGAACAGAAGTGAACCACAACTGTCCATCTTTCAACGTAATGTTCACATCGCCAAACCAATTGTCGCGATAGGTACCTGTAAACTGATCTAACTTTAGTTTATCTATCTTTGCATTCTTCACTATATTCCAAACAGCAGTTGAAACCGAATCCCCTTTGCTATTCATTTCCTGAATGTTCTTTGCGGCCTGACTTATACGATCTGTTCTTTTTATTCCTAAATACGAACCAACAATGGATCTGGAAATGGTTTGAAAACTATAACCTCCTGGATCGGTATTGGTTAATACGACAACGCCAAGATTTAATTCCGGGATCAACGTAGTTTTAGAAAGCATGCCTGGCAATCCACCGGTATGACTAAATATAACATAACCATTCATATCACTAATTCCCCACCCTAGACCATAAGCATTAAAGTGAACTTTGTTTTGGGGACTTGGTTTACTATTAAATCCAATAAAGGTATGTGGTCTCCACATTTCATCATGATTTTCTTTGGAGACCAATTGTAATTTTAAGGACTCGCCATACTTGCCATCATTCAGATGCATCAGCATCCATTTGCTTAAGTCATTTACGCTTGAATAAATGCCTCCGGCAGCACCGAGCGATGCATCATTCTTTGTGTATGTTTCAAGTTGTTTTAGTTTTCCATCCTCAACAGCATGTGGCATCGCTGTATTTTTCTTGTCTTTCAAATTTTGATAGACACCCGCAGACCGGTTCATGCTCAGTGGCATCATAATTCTTTTTTCTACAAAGGTGCTCCAACTCATCCCGCTTACGCGTGCTACAACTTCTCCGGCTACTACATATAAGAGATTGTCGTAATCGTATTTTGTTCTAAAGTCGGAAACCGGTTTCTGATATTGAAAACTTTTGAGAACATCTTTTACAGTGAAGTCACTTCCATCGGGAAAGAACATGAGATCACCTGCACCTAGTCCGAGACCACTTCTATGTGTCAATAAATCCTGAATGTTAAAATTTGCTGTTACGTATGGATCGTACATTTTAAATTCAGGAATATGATCTACTACCTTATCTTGCCATGAAAGTTTTCCTTCATCCACTAACATAGCAAGTGCTGTCGTAGTAAAAGCTTTGCTATTGGAAGCAATTGCAAAAAGTGTATTCTCATCTACTTTTTCATTTCCTTTAATGGATGCAACACCATACCCTTTGGCGTGAATTACTTTTCCATCTTTCACGACAGCAACGGCAATACCACCCAGTGGCATCAGCTCCATGGTTTTATTCACCAGTGAATCGATTTGCTTTGAACTCAGTACTTGTGCATTCGCATCGTTAAAAAAAATAACGAATGCAAAAAGGCAGCTTTTTATAAAATGGTTGTGATTGGTTTTCATAGTCTGCTGGGTAAGTTGGCCAAATTCGAATATAGGTATTGAAATTCATTTTAAGTTAATTCCCTTATGGGTTAGACAAAAAAATGGAGGTAATCAATGATTACCTCCATTCAATAAAGTTTAGCGAATACTAAGCCGTAATAGTTGTCTTTGGACTAAACAACGGCTTATAATAATCGCGGTAAAACCATGAAAGGTATATCTGCAGTGATACAATGACGATGCCCATTATTGTATTATCGGGTGACAAGAATGCATGGAACAATAGGATGTTGATACTAATCGGCATCAGTACCACCAATGCAAGTGGGACAAAAAAGCCAATTAGCAATAGCGCACCTAACACTACTTCTAATCCTTTCAACATCGGAAAGAAATAACCCGATTGAAATAGACCTCCGGTAAAGGCATCTGCTACTCCACCACTTGGAGGAGGTGTTGGTATAAAGTGAAAGAAAAAATTAAGACCAAATACAAAGTAGATGAGCCCAAGAACAATGCGTGCTGTTGTTGCCGAAATCGATTTGACTTTTGTTGACATGTGATTTTTAGTTTACGTAATATGTTATGCGCTTATCAATTCATCCTGGAATACAGGATAGTCGGTATATCCTTTTGCATCGGGAGTGTATAATGTACTGGCATCAAGTTTATTGTTGATCGGAAGATTTCTTTGAAGACGATCAACCAAGTCAGGATTGGTAATAAATGGTTTTCCGAAAGCAACCAGATCAGCGAAGCCTGTTGATAAATCTTCTTCCGCACGATCCAAAGTATATCCACCTGAGAGGATCAACGTGTTTTTGAATTTTTCGCGAATGGTTTTTTTAATGCTGAGTGGAACTTCAGGCGCACCACCAGAACTATGATCCACAATGTGGATGTAGGTAATACCAATTTTATTTAGTTCTTCTGCGAGATACGTATAGGTAGCCTCAATTTCTGGATAGTGTGGCATTTCGTTGAACACTCCGAATGGAGATAAACGAATACCTACCTTGTCTTTTCCGATTGCTTCACTAGCTTCTTTTGCAACCTCCAAAACAAAGCGACTTCTGTTTTCAATATTTCCTCCGTAAGTATCATTGCGTTTGTTTGAGTAAGGCGATAAAAATTGTTCTAATAAATATCCATTTGCCCCATGAAGTTCAATACCATCGAAGCCAGCTTCAATTGCATTTTTCGCTGCCTGAACATATTCGTTTTTAGTTTTCGTTAAATCGGTAGCACTTAATTCTTGCGGAACCGGATGATCTTTCATTCCTTCTTTGTCGGTCCACATTTGTCCTGTTGCAACAACAGCCGAAGGAGCAACGATGCGTCCGCCTTCCGGTAAATTCAAAGCATGACCAATTCGACCTGTGTGCATAAGCTGTGCGAAAATTTTTCCACCGGCATCATGAACGGCTTGTGTTACCAACTTCCAGCCATTAATCTGATCTTTTGAAAAAAGTCCCGGGATGCGGGCATATCCTAGTCCATTTGGAGAAGGGGAAACACCTTCCGAAATAATTAATCCGGCAGAGGCGCGTTGAGCGTAATACTCAGCGATTAATTTATTTGGTATGTTATTAATCGCGCGACTGCGAGTCATGGGTGCCATTACCAAACGGTTTGAAAGTGTTGTGTTTCCTAATGCGTAAGAGGTAAAGGAGGTGTTTACTTTTTTTGTCATGGTTTGAGTTGATTTAATTATATATTTAAATGTTTCGATGTATTTGATTTAAAAAAAAGCCCGCTTTTTCGGGCATGTCTCTTTAAATGCTTTTCGGGTTCAATTAGTTCATTGATATATTCAAATTCTTCGATATATTTTTATAAAAAAATCCGCTAGGCGAATTTCAATTGTGTGATGCTGTTGGTGTATTCTTTCAAAAGCTTCTCATTTAGGTTGTATTTGTGGTTTCTCCCCTCTTTTTCAGGTTCAATCAACCCCGATTCTACCAATACCTTAATGTGATGACTTACCGAGGGCTGGGCCAGCGGACTTTCATCCTGAATATCAGCGCAGTTCCCGCATCCTCCTTTTTTTGAAATATGTTGAAGAATCTTCAGGCGATTTGCATCGCCCAAAGCCTTCGATATTTTTTCTATTTGTTTTGTACTCAGTGCCATTCGTATTGAATGATGTAAATATATCAATCTGGTCTAAGTACGCAAAGCCAATTGAAAAGGTTCAAAGTAATAGATACCTTGTATTTGGAGAGATTACTTCCAGAACATTTTAAAACTCTTTTTTATTTACTTCCACGCCACTGTGCTTGTAAAACTATCCGTTCCATTCTCCGATTAGGAAGCATTGTGGAGGCTTTTAGAGATGCTAATCATATAATTTCCACATTATATTCAGAATTCATTCAGAAATTATCCGTTTGTTTGTGATGCAATACCTATGAGAAGAGCGGCAGCCATCATATTCTTATTCACCTACCTTTCGGTCAATACCGAATTGCATCAGGTATTTCGCCTGCCCATATTCTTCGTACATTATAATGAGCATAAAAAAGGAAACGAAAATATTACCCTAATCAATTTTATTGCGCTCCATTATTTTAAAGGTAATGTTCAGCACGATGATCACGATCAGGAGCTACCTTTTAAAAGCAATCACTGCACAGAAATCTCCATCACTTTTGTAATTCCTGCCGATGGATTTTCTGAACCTGTTGTAAAATTATTTCCCACCGTGAAGAAGGTGGTTCCGTCTTCACAACAGCTCAACACGTCTTCATTTCATTTCTCCATCTGGCAACCGCCAAGAGCATAATCATCTTTTTGTTTTATTAAATTGAATTTACTCTTTCCAAAAGAGCGAATCAATATCCATTTTATCACTTCAATAAATAATTCAGCTTCATGCTTAATTCCATCATTCAATTTTCGATAGGCAATAAATTGATTGTCGGCTTAATGATTCTTGGACTGATCGGTTGGGGGAGTTACTCCGTAACACAGCTTCCCATCGATGCGGTGCCCGACATCACCAACAATCAGGTTCAGGTGCTTACTATCGCTCCGTCACAATCTGCTCTGGACATTGAGCGACAGGTAACTTTTCCCATCGAACAAACCATGGCCACAATTCCGGGCATTGAAGAGATTCGTTCTTTTTCCCGTTTTGGGTTATCAGTAGTAACAATCGTTTTTTCTGATGAAAAGGATGTGTATTGGGCTCGTCAACAAGTGAGTGAACGACTCACCGAAGCCAAGAAGCAAATACCCCCTGGTGCCGGAACACCCGAGTTAGCCCCGATGACTACCGGACTTGGTGAGATTTATCAATACATTCTAAAAGTTGAGCCGGGTTATGAAAACAAATATTCCATTATGGAATTGCGCACCATACAAGACTGGATTGTGCGCAGGCAATTACTGGGAACAAAAGGAGTTGCCGATGTCAGCAGCTTTGGTGGATATCTCAAGCAATTTGAAATCGCGATCTCTCCAGAAAAATTAAGGAGCCTTAACCTCTCAGTGAGCGAAGTATTTGCTGCGCTTGAAACAAATAATCAAAATACGGGGGGCGCCTACATTGAAAAAAATACGAATGCATATTATATAAGGAGTGAAGGTTTAATTACCTCTATTGATGATATTGGTAATATCGTTGTTCGCTCTAGCACTTCTGGCATCCCGCTGCTGATGCGTGATGTTGCCTCGATAAAATTAGGTAGCGCCATTCGTTTTGGTGCGATGACTCAAAACGGAAAAAGTGAAACGGTAGGCGCCATGGTGATGATGCTGAAAGGTGCCAATTCTTCGCGCGTAATTAACGATGTGAAGGAACGCGTTTCCGCCATCCAAAAAACATTACCCAAAGGGGTAACAATCGAACCCTTTTTGGATAGGACCAAACTCGTAAACAATGCCATTGAAACGGTAACCCAAAATCTGGCGGAAGGTGCACTAATCGTCATCTTTGTTCTCGTTCTCTTACTCGGTAATCTTCGTGCAGGTCTGGTTGTTGCTTCTGTAATTCCATTGTCGATGCTATTTGCTATCATCATGATGAATCTGTTTGGTGTATCCGGAAACCTTATGAGTTTAGGAGCCATCGATTTTGGATTGATCGTAGATGGTGCTGTTATTATTGTTGAAGCTACCCTTCATTACATTTCAACCTCCGGGAACATCCGCAGATTAACACAGTCTGAAATGGACGAGCAGGTAGGTTCATCCGCAAAGAAGATGATGAACGCAGCAGCCTTTGGACAAATTATTATTTTAATCGTGTACTTACCGATTCTTTCTCTTGTGGGCATTGAAGGAAAGATGTTCAAGCCAATGGCGCAAACGGTTATCTTCGCTATCATTGGTGCCGCCATCTTATCGTTGACTTATGTACCCCTTGCTTCTGCGTTATTCTTAAGCAAAAATCCTTCTCATAAGAAAAGTATTTCGGATCGCATCATTGATTGGATTCATAGATTCTACTCGCCCTCACTTACATTAGCGATTGTCAACAAAAAAGCAACGATTACTATTTCAATTGTCATGTTGATTGCCAGCATCTATATTTTTTCTACCCTCGGAGGAGAATTTTTACCAGAGTTAGATGAAGGTGATTTTGCCGTTGAAACCCGTTTACTAACGGGTAGTAGCCTTACCTCAACTTTGCAGGCAACATTAAAAGGAGAAGAAGCTATTTTAAAAAATTTCCCTGAAGTAGAGAAGGTAATTGCTAAAATTGGTTCTGCCGAAATTCCAACAGATCCAATGCCCATTGAGGCTGCTGATCTAATGGTGGTAATGAAAGATAAATCGGAATGGGTAAGTGCCAAATCAAAAGATGAAATGATTGAGAAAATGCACAAGGTTCTGAATGAAAACGTACCTGGTGTTTGGTTCGATTTTCAGCATCCGATACAAATGCGATTCAATGAATTAATGACCGGTGCGCGACAGGATGTCGTTATTAAAGTGTATGGTGAGGATTTAAATAGGCTTGCCAGTTACGGTGCGCAAATCGGAAAACTGGCAGAAGGTATTGAGGGCACTGAAACTATTTTTGTTGAGAATATTACCGGCCTTTCGCAAATCATTATTCGATTGAAGCGCGATCAACTTGCGCGATTTAATCTCACAGTTCAAAATATAAACCAAGTCATTAACACTGCCTTAGCAGGGCAAAGTGCTGGTCTTTTATTTGAGGGTGAAAAACGATTTGATATTGTGGTGAGGCTTGATGAGGAGAAACGAAAATCTATTGAAGATGTACGCAATCTCTCCATCACCAATCCAACTGGTTTGCAAATCCCATTGTCGCAGGTGGCCGATGTTGTGCTGGAGGTGGGGCCTAACCAAATACAGCGTGATGATGCCAAAAGGAGAATTGTAATTGGATTTAATACTGGAGGTCGTGACGTAGAAAGTATTGTAAAAGAATTGCAGAAGAAGGTAGATGCCTACATAAAATTTGAGCCTGGTTATTCCGTAACATACGGTGGTACATTCAAAAACTTGCAAGAGGCTCGTGCCCGACTCGCCATTGCTTTGCCCGTTGCACTCATCTTGATCTTCATTCTATTATTCTTTGCTTTTGGATCCATTCGCCAAGGACTGTTGATTTATACCGCGATCCCATTATCCGCCATCGGAGGAGTATTTGCTTTGTGGCTTCGCGATATGCCGTTTAGTATTTCGGCAGGTATCGGCTTCATCGCTTTGTTTGGCGTTGCTGTTTTAAACGGTATCGTTCTCATTTCAGAATTTAATCGGTTAAAAAATGACGGCATCAAAGACTTGGTTGAAATTATCATGAAGGGAACAACTACTCGCTTGCGGCCTGTAATCATGACAGCCACAGTGGCTTCACTAGGATTCTTACCGATGGCACTCTCTCATGGCAGTGGAGCTGAAGTACAGAAACCATTGGCTACTGTGGTTATTGGCGGATTGGCAAGTGCTACATTATTAACCCTCATCGTTCTACCCGTTTTGTATTTTGTTTCCGAAAAAATTCCTGCTGGCAAAATGAAACGCAGTGTCAGCGCCTTACTTTTTTTCTTAACCTTCGGGCTTGGATATCAAGTGCAGGGGCAAACAAGTACTGTGCACGTTTTTAAAACAGAGCAAGAGTTCCTTAATAATACTCCATCGAAAGTATTTCAAGTGGGTGATGGCGAAAGTTCTATTCGAACGAATCCAATTGCCCAACCCATAATCCGATCTCTTCATGGAATTCATGTGTTTGACTTTGGAAAATTATTTGGTTATTCTATCGATGAAGCCCGGTACAGAGCGTTTGGAGAAAGAGGAGCGATGATTCTTTATGATAACTATAAAATGATAGACACAAATGAGTTGCTTCTCTATTCAAGAAAATCATATTCAGAAAATGCGCTCTTTGTTAAAAAAGTCAAGACCTTATTCTGTACTGACTATTCCTTGCTTACTCAACTAGACAATGCGGACAGGTCGATGATCAGAAAACCATGCACCGAATCAACACGGAAAACTTTATGAGATATTTCATTCTATTATTACTCAGCCTGGGCATTTCGCTTTTGGGATTTGCACAAGAGAAGGCTGTTTCATTGGATAATGCCATAAAACTGGCATTGGAAAAAAATCCAACAATTCAAGCCAGCACAATGGAAACTGCCAGACAGCAGGAATTGAAAAAATCTTCGGTTGATATTCCAAAAACCGAAGTCTCGTTTATGTATGGCCAGTTCAATAGTATTCAGAAGAATGATAATAACATTACCATTACTCAGAACATTCCGTTCCCAACTGTTTTTAGTGCGCAGAGTTCGCTGAATAAGGAGCTTGTTAATTCAGCTATACTAAAGGAAAGTGTTACCAAAAATGAATTGACTTTTCAAGTGAAACAAATTTTTAATCAGTTGGTGTATTTAAAAGAACATCAGCAAGTACTTCTTCAGCACGATAGTTTGCTTACCGATTTAGCTCGCGCTGCTTCGGTTCAATACAAAACAGGTGAAAGTACTTTGCTGGCAAAAACATCTGCGGATACACAATTGATGGAGATCAAAAATCAGATCGCCCGAAATGAAGCCGATATACGAATCGCATTGAATCACCTTCAGATCCTTTGTCAGTCTGCTCAAATCAATGATATAGATGGAAATCAGGAAACCTTGTTTTCACTAGACGAAACGAATTCTTCTTTTGATCAGAATCCATCGCTTGCTTTAGTATCTCAAAATATTGAAGTCTCCAGGCGAATAAAGAAGTTGGAAGTGTCTCGCACACTTCCTGATTTAAGTGTGGGATATTTTAATCAAACCTTAATTGGTACTCAAAATGTAAACGGCATTGATCAATATTTTGGACCCAGTGAACGCTTTCAGGGTCTTCAGTTTGGCGTTTTTATTCCCTTATGGATAGGCTCGCACACTGCGCGCATAAAAGCAGCAAATATCCAAAGCAACATTGCTGAAAAACAAAAGGAAGCTTTTCAATTGAGCATAGCACAACAATACAATCAGGCCAGTGAAGAATTGTTAAAAAATAAAAACAGTTTACAGTATTACAGAGACTCTGCTTTGGAAACCGCCATACTTTTAACGGAGCAAAGCCGGAAGGCATTTAAAAGTGGCGAGCTCGATTACACCATGCTCCTTCTAAATTTACGCCAAGCACTTTCGATTCGTGAGGGTTATCTACTGGCATTGCAACAATACAATAACAGCATCATTATCATTCAATTTTTAAACGGCAATAAATAAATGAAGAATATAATCATCCTCATCGTAAGCACAGTATTGATTTCGGCCTGTGGAAATAAAACCGAAACCATTGTCAATGTTGCAGACAGCACTACATTAGCCAGTTCTGTAACGCTAACAGAAATACAATACAAAGCTGCAGGTATCGCCATGGGTAAAATTGAAAAGAAAGAAATGGGTTCGTCCATACAGGCAAATGGTAAGCTTGATGTTCCTCCACAAAATTTAATATCCATCTCGGCACCGCTCGGTGGTTTTGTTAAATCTACAATACTCCTACAGGGAATGAAAGTTCGGAAAGGTGATGTATTGGTTGTGTTAGAGAATCAGGATTACATTCAATTGCAACAAGATTACCTTGATAATAAAAGCAAGCTTGAATTTGCTGAAGCACAATACAATCGGCAAACCGAACTGGCAAAGGAAAATGTAAATGCTACTAAAAGTCTGGAGCAATCTAAATCGGAATACGAAAGTGTGAGAGCATTAGTAAAAGGCCTGGAAGCTAAGTTAACAATGATTAATATTTCACCTGCTTCACTTGGAGAAGGAAGTATAAGGTCGACTATTAAATTGTATGCACCTGTTGATGGATTTGTTTCGCAGGTAAACGTGAATATTGGACAATTTGTAAGTCCTACAGATGTGATGTTTAAAATTGTAAACCTCGATCATATTCATGTGGAGCTTCAGATTTATGAAAAAGATATTAGCAAGATAGCTACAGGGCAAAAGGTAAAATTTCAATTGGCCAATGCAAGTGATGTGCGCACCGCCTCCGTATTTTTAATCGGAAAGGAAATCAGCGCAGAGCGTACTGTTAATATTCATTGCCATTTAGATAAAGAAGACCCTACATTACTGCCCGGCATGTATGTAAAGGGCAGCATCGAAACAGCCTTGCACAAAGTGGATGTTGTACCGAATGAAGCGCTTGTGAATTTTGAAGGCGATCATTTCATCTTTATTCCATCAGGTAAAAATGAATTTAAAATCGTTGCAGTAGGTATTGGCAATTCCGAAGGAGAGTTCACGGAGGTGAAACTAGAGGAACGTTTTGACAGACAAAGTTCAATTGTAACCAAGGGTGCATTCGAACTTCTTGGAGTGCTGAAGAACACGGAAGAAGAATAGAGTATTTTTACTTAAAAGGAAGATGCCGACTTCTTCTAAAAATGGAATCGGATGATATTCACTTTTCGAAGTAAATAAAATGGTTGCGCAAGTAGATTGTAAAGCGTGTAACGGATGAGAACTGATTGAATTGATATGAGTACTGGAATTTTGCTCTCCGTATTGTGTATCTGGACTTTGATAAGTCAAACTGAAGTGAGATGACGAGTTCGCTTGTGATTGCCTCACTTACTATTGATTAACGTTACATAGCTGACTTCTGGTAATGTGAATGTTACCTTTCCATCCATAACCGTGACACTGCCAACTTCTTCCATTCCTTTGTTTTTATCAGTTACAAAGACCTTTAACTTTTTAACTTTTTTAGGAATGCCTGAAACGCTCGCTTCGCGCGAAGCACCATTGTTTACAATATGAAACGCATAGTTGCTTGATTTAGAATCACCTAATGCAGCACACGATACATCTTCATTCGTGCACACCATCGGCAAAGCAAACAAACTTTTAGGAGTAGCACTAAGCTGTTTCAGTTGCCAAAATCTTCTGGTGGGTCGAAGACTCTCGTTGTTTCCAAAAATTCCGCCACCGGCTAATGGAGAGTAATCTGCTGTAAGCTGCCATTGCAAAATGGTTTTCGGCTGACAAATGGCAAGCATGCGCACATACAGATTAATTTCTTCAATGGCGTAGATTTGTTCTTCGAAGATGAGCGGATATCTCCATGCTGCTGCATCAATGCTACCTTCCCCTACAATCAAAGGTTTGTTTACTTTTTCTGCTGCGTCCGCCCATTTCTTTAGCGTTTCATATTCCCAACCTCGCCATGAATGAAATGAGACTGCTCCGATAAAAGGCCATGTAGATGGGTCAGCAAGTGACTCAGTTAAGAATGCCCAACCGTTGGCATCGGCCGTATCGCCAAGAAGTAATTTTGTTTTTAAACCTTTGGCCTTAAAATGCGCGCCTAAATTTTTAATGAGATCACGATGTTCCAAACCGGTTTGTCGGATGTCAATGCCAAGATCGGATTCATTGAACGAAAACATTTCGACCTCAACACCATAATGATCTTTCATGTACTGAATGTAATCGGTAATGGATTTATAAATTTTATCCATCTTGTCATGATTCAATGGATTTCCCCAAACGCCTCCGGGTTGTGGCCCTGATGATCGCTTACCAACAATTGCCCAATCAGGACCAAACCATCCGGATAAGATGATTGGAATGTTCATCTTCTTTAAACGTTGCGCAAGCTCCATCGCTTTTTGAACACGCTCATTCAGCTTTCCTTCATTCGCAGCTTTTGTTGGATCAATATCTTCATCCGGATGCCAGAGTCGCCACGGCATTTCAATTCGCGCATGCGCCACACGAAGATTATCAAGACAGTAATCAATTACCTGTTGATCTGTTTGAGCATTTTGTAAACGGAAATTTCCGCCAAGACCATCGAATACTCTTCCGGGTTTGGAAACATCAACAGTCATTTCCACTGTGCTCTTGTCGATTTCTTCATCTGCGATTATGGTAAAGGTCCTGCTAATCGTTTGATCTTTTTTGAGAGCGTCATTTGTAATGGCGATAAGGAGTTCAATACCTTTTCCGCTTTTATTCAAACGCTTCGCAATTATTTGAGTACTATCATTGCACGTAAATTGGTATGTGCCCCGCTTCGATTTGATTTTTATTCCTTTTGCTTTCGCGCGTAAGATTTCGTTCGCATCACTCACGGCTGATTTATTGATAGGTGTTTTAGAAGGTTCAATAATTTCTACCGACCCATCGGCAAAATAATCTCCTCTAAAGATGAGGCTAAAGAAAGTTCCAAGTAAAACAGTATCTACGTGAGCAGTGTACTGAATAGTAACAAGTGCTTTTCCCTTTCCAATATCTTCTACCGTTTCTGTATAATCAATCGATCCTATTTTAGAAGTGATAATCTGTTTGCTGCCTTCTCTCTTGAATGAATAGCTGTGTCGCTCTTTCGCGGTTTGTGTGATATGATGCCAGCTTGACCCCACGATTTTGAAACTGCTTTCAAATTTTGCGAGCTGCCCATCAACCCGTATTCCAGTCATGTTTCCCCAGGCAGTTACCTCCGGCTGAGAATAGGAAGTATGCATGATGAGTAAACAAAAAACAAAAAGTAAGGCGGCAATTTTAATTCGATTGAGCATCATGAGAAAAGTTTGAATTAAAGTTTGATGAGGCAACAAAACAGGTTGTAATAATGAGATATTATAAACTAAGCCGATGATTAGCGCATCTAAAGTAGTAAAGAAACCGCAGAGGCGTAGAGGCGCAAAGTTTTGAATTGGAAATTAATTGTAATCTTCTCTGATCCCGTTTTTAGAAAAGTTCCTATTTCTTCGCTTTAAAGGTATCCTGAACCGTCAGGCTTATTAACATCATTCATCTTGTCATCCCCACGACAGAATAATTTTGCAAGACAAGGTATCTTTGGTAAAACCCAATTCTACTATGTTTCGAGTACTTTCTATAATCCTCTTGGCCTTTGCTTTATCTGCGCCTTCTTTTGCGCAAGAAACCCGAACGATTGATCAAATTGATGGCACGTTTAGCTTTGCGAAATATCAAGGCGCTTTCTCTGTTCAGTATTCGCATTTATGGAAGATTGGAAAACAAAAGAAGTTTGCGATAGGTTTGGGTGGTCGTATTACTTCTTACTTCGGAGCCAATCAATATTACATTACAGCGCCTGCTAAGATTACTTCCGGGAGTAGTGGTCCTTTCGTAATCTTCAAGGAAAACATTGACGAGAACATTGATACCTTATTGATAAAGTCTCCACAGGTAACCATGATCAATGTGAGCATTAATATAGAGTATCAAATTACTTCGAAGTTCACTGCCGGTTTTAATATTGACGCAGTTGGTTTTTCTTTTGGGACAGACCAGAGCGCAAATTACATTAATGGTTTTACAGGAATGAACACAAGTGCTAAGCCAACAAGCTTCAATGCATTACTCATCAGCGATAATGATATTGGCAGTTTAAATTCAGAGCTGTTTGTTAAATACAAGTTCAGCAACAAATGGAGTGTACGAGCAGGAGCGCAATTTTTATTTACGGAATACACATCCGAAACAGAAGTGCAACAGTATCCTGAACCCAATGATCGCTTTCGTAGAAAATCATTGTTGTTCGGTTTAGGAATAAATTATAGGATCAAATAAACAACCATAGATATGAAATTCTTAACATCAGTCTTTCTGCTTTTAGTAGTGATGGCATGCAATCCGGAAGATGCCACACCCATTACAGCACCAAATTCTCCAGACGCTGCCCTTGATTTTGCAGATGCCACGGTTGTGAAAGGAGGAATGTTCGTGGGCATTGGAGGGCACACAGCAAGTGGCACGGTAACATTGTATGAATTATCAGGAAAGAAATACATAGTCTTTGATCCGTACTCATCGCAGAATGGTCCAGACTTAAAAGTATATCTCAGCAAAGATGCAACAGCAACAGAATACATTCGGGTTGGTGTGCTCATGGGAGTAATGGGCAGACAGGTTTATGAAATACCGGGCAATCCTGATTTAACTCAATACCCATTTGTACACATTTGGTGCGAGCAATTTTCTGTGGAGTTTGCGCGAGCTGCTTTGATGTAACTACACATTACCTTTTGTAGGCTTGAGGTCGCGCTGAGTTTTATTTTCAAATAACAAGTCATCAATTGATGCATTAATTGAATTGATGTATTTTGAACCTTTTATTTGATATGAAAGGGATCTTATTATTTCTATTTCTTGCCGGTCCAAGTGTTTCGCTCGCACAAGTCTCATCAGAAAATTTAATCCAATATGTAAATCCATTAATTGGTACGCATAAGATGGGGCATACTTATCCGGGCGCGACTGTTCCATTTGGAATGGTGCAGCTCAGTCCGGAGACCGATACTCTATTATATGAGCATCAGGGAAAATACAATGGCCCCGTCTATAAATATTGCGCTGGGTATCAGTATGATGATCCTACCATTGTTGGTTTTAGTCATACGCACTTCAGCGGAACGGGTCATTCTGATTTAGGCGATATTTTAATTATGCCAACAGAAGGTAAGCTGCAATTTAATCCGGGAACAGAAGATCATCCTGAAAAAGGATATCGTTCGGTATTCTCTCATCAAAATGAAGTAGCAGAGCCAGCATACTATAAGGTAAAACTGGATGACCATAATATCATAACCGAACTTACGGCAAGTAATCGCGTTGGCTTTCATCAACACACTTTCCCACAGTCAGACCAGTCTCATATTATTGTTGACCTGATCAGTGGCATCTACAATTTTGAAGATAAAAATGTATGGACGTTTGTTCGTATTGAAAACGACACGCTCATAACCGGCTATCGACAAACTACAGGATGGGCGAGAACACGAACCGTATATTTTGCTATTGCATTTTCGAAACCATTTTATCAGTATGGCAATAAAGATTATTCAAAAGCACAAGTGTATCGGGGATTTTGGGGAAAGTTTGATCAGCGAAAGAATTTCCCTGAAGTAGCGGGCCGGCAAATCAAACTGTATTTTGATTTTAAAACATCCGCGAATGAAAAAGTTAAAATGAAAGTGGCTTTGTCGCCCGTAAGCACGGAAGGTGCTTTGCAAAATATGAAAGCAGAAATTCCGCATTGGGATTTTGAGAAGGTAAAGCGTGATGGACAAGCATTATGGAATAAGGAGCTGAGTAAGATAATCGTGAACACCACAACGAAGGACGAGAAGATAAACTTCTACACCGCTATGTATCACACCTTTCTTGGCCCGACTACTTATATGGATGTTGATGGAATGTATCGCGGACTCGATCAGAACAATCACAAAGCAGATAACTTTACAAACTACACTACCTTTTCGTTGTGGGATACCTATCGCGCTTTGCATCCACTCTTTAATATAGTACAGCCGAAACGAAATGCCGACATGGTTAAATCGATGTTGGCGCATTACGATCAAAGTGTTCATCCCATGTTGCCCGTGTGGTCGCATTATGCGAATGAGAATTGGTGTATGATTGGTTATCACAGTGTATCCGTAATTGTCGATGCGGCCATAAAAGGAAACAATGATTTTGATATGCAGGCAGCGCTGGATGCATGTGTGACTACCGCGAGACAAAAATTTTATGGAGGACTTGATGCTTACATCACTTCTGGGTACGTTCCCGATGAAAAGAGTTCGTCTTCTGTTTCGATGACACTTGAGTATGCGTATGATGATTGGTGCATTGCACAGCTCGCGAAGAAACTAAACCGAAATGATCTTTACGATGAGTTTATAAAACGTTCAGAAAATTGGAAAAATGTTTTTGACGCCTCGAGACGATATACTCGTCCGAAACTGGCAGATGGAAGCTTCAAGAAAAACTTTGATGTTTTGAGTACGCATGGCCAGGGCTTCATTGAAGGCAATGCATGGAATTACAGTTTGTATGTTCCGCATGATCCACTTGAACTGATTAAGAAGATGGGCGGAACAAAACGGTTTACACAACATCTCGACTCACTCTTTACCATGTATCTGCCCGATAAATATTTTGCTGAAACAGAGGATATCACGCGCGAAGGTATCATTGGAAATTATGTCCACGGAAATGAACCCGCTCATCATGTTGCCTACTTATACAATTGGACCGATCAACCATGGAAGACCCAAGAGCGTGTGCGAATGATTTTGAAAAAGCAATATCAGGCAGCACCCGATGGTTTGGGAGGCAATGATGATTGTGGCCAGATGAGTGCGTGGTATATTTTCAATGCACTCGGATTTTATCCGGTTGCTCCCGGATCGGATCAATATTCGGTGGGTAGTCCATCGATACTAAATGCAACACTGAAATTTGAGAATGGAAATACGTTAGTCATTGAAGCGAAAAATCAAAGTGACAAGAATGTATATGTTCAGAAGATCGAAGTAAACGGAGTTCTACTCAATCGGCATTACCTTACTCATCAGGAAATTATGCAGGGAGGGAAGATTACGTTTTACATGAGCGCAAAACCAAAGAAGTAGTAATGATGTAGATGATGAAGTGACTTTTAATGAAACCGCTTGTCAATAAAAAATATCGACTGGAAAAATTTGAAGGTAAAGGTGGCTGGACCTTTGCGCGTATTCCTGAAATTTTGCAGGATAAGAAAGCCCATTTTGGATGGGTGAAAGTGAGAGGTACTATTGATGGTTATGAAATCAGGAAGTATCATTTAATGCCCATGGGAAATGGCAAATTGTTTTTGCCAGTGAAAGTAGAAATCCGGAAGAAAATAAAAAAGAATGTTGGCGATCTGGTTCATGTTATTCTTTATCCTGATAATGAACCATTAGAAGTTCCGGAAGAGATGTTACTGTGTTTGCAGGATGAGCCTAAAGCTTTGACATTTTTTAATTCGCTTTCAGAGAGTGAGCGAAAATTTTACATCGAATGGATTTACTCAGCAAAAAAGGAAGAGACAAAAGTGGATCGGTTAACAAAATCAATCAATAGACTTCTTGGCGGATTGAAACTCTATGATAAGGTAGGCGATTAATTTTTAGTTTTGTCGTATAAATAAAATCGGAATAACAGTATGATCCACATAACTCAACTCATTTATATAAAGCCTGGAGAAGAAGCTACCTTTCATCGCTTTGAAGAAGTGGCGATTCCTATCATTCAAAGATATAATGGCAAACTACTACTGAGGGTGCGACCTGATCCAAATGAAATAATTGAAGCGAATACAGAAATACCTTACGAAATTCATTGGGTTTCATTTGAGTCAGAGGATGACTTTGAAAACTTTAAACACGACAAGGAGCGGTTACAATTTCTGCACCTCAAAGAACAATCAATAAAATCGAGTGTGCTCATTAAAGGTATTGTGATTTAAAGTAGTATGAATAAATCTCTCGTAAAAAATTTGCACCTCTGGCAGTTTGATAGTCTAGCGAATGATCCTTCCGTTAAGCATTTTGTTACGGATCGGAAGTCGGGCAAAGGCGAAAAAGAATTCAACTTAAGCTATTCAAGTGTACCCGATAGAAACGAAGTACATCAAAACAGAATGATGTTGGCAGATGCAATGGGCATAAACGAATCGTGCTTGTATTTTCCATCGCAGGTACACAAAACAAAAATTGTAAACGTTAAGCGAAGCACCTCAAAGTATGACGTACTCGAAACGGATGCTTTGATTACAGATGTGAAAGGTATTTGTATTGCTGTGATGTCAGCTGATTGTGTGCCAATACTTTTGTATGATTTTAAGAATAAAGCAGTGGGTGCTGTGCATTCTGGTTGGAGAGGAACCGTTGCAAAGATTCTTGAAAAGACTTTGCAAGAGATGAAATTGAAATTCGGAACAGAAGGTAAAGATTTAGTCGCTTGTATCGGACCATCGGTTTGTCAGGATTCGTACGAGGTAGGCGAGGAGGTAGTGATGGAAGTGACAAAAGCATTCGGATATGAAAGCGGACTCATGGTTACTCAGCCAAACAATAAAGCAAAGCTTGATCTTTGGCTTGCCAATAAAATTCAGTTACTTGAATTTGGAGTTGACGCATCCCGAATTGAAGTTTCTGATTTGTGTTCAGTCAAAAATAATAGCCATTTTTTCTCAGCGAGGAAAGGTGATGGAGGCAGGTATGCTGCGGGGATAATGTTGACAGACTAGTTTTTTTATTTTTTGGTGAATTGTATAGAAGCATTTTTTTCGAAATAGAATAATTGTCCTTGCAGTGAAATACCTTCTATAATCAGCTTCACGTCTCCGGTAATTCTGCCTGTATTGAATTTTATTGTTGTACTGCTACTACTAGTTGTTTCTAAATCAGGATTCCAATACAAGCAAGATCGAACATCGGGGAGTAATGTGTTTGCATTCTTTCCTACCTTATTGTCAAAATGTATCGTCTTGTTTATTCCAGTGACAAAAAAAGTTTTCGATGAACGAGGTATGTATAATCCACCCGGTACCTTTGACTCTACTACGATTATTCCATTCTTTCCTAAATCTCCAAATCGTCTTAGCATTTCGCTGGAGCGAAGTACTTTAATTGTTTTTATTTTTGAAGGATCGAGGCTCAGAAATATTTTAGTGCTGTCCGTCATCACACCGTCTATAATATAAACCGGATCATCGTTAGCAAATTCGGCACCTGCTTTTAAGAAGATTCGAATTCTTTCATCCCTGGCGCTCTTTCTATATTTAACAGAAGGCACAATGTTGTTAATTAATTCTGACAGCGTTTGAAATTTTTCAAATCGATCTAGATCCACTTCATGATCGGCTAAAATATCATCACGCTCTGCATTGGTTATATACTCCGATTTCTCTGTGATGAAAAAGTTGTATGATTTTTCAATCGCCTTTCTTCGGGAAACAAAGTGATTGTAGGTATCCGACAAATCAGTTTCGGCATGATCAACACGTGTTAATGATGTGCCAAAGACTTCATCTAATGTGATGTGAAAATTTTGAAGTTCTTGTCCCTTACGGTAAAGCGTATAAAATATTTCATCGCTTGAAAAATTCTTGAATAAGGGAAAGCTGAATTCACCACTTTTTGAAGTAATCAAAGAATAGGTAAGATCATTATCTTTTAGGTAGAAGGTTATTTTAGTGGAATCTGAAATAGCAATACCCTTGTTGTCGACAACTTTGCCAGAGAAATATTCCGGAAATCCGTTTCCATTCTTTTTAATTGTTGACAATTCAATTTGTTTGCACTTCATTATATTTAGTTGATCGAATAGACTGTCTTTAACGATGGTGGCTGTAATACTGCCTCTTGCCAATTCAACTTCAGGTATAATAATTTCTACAGAGATATCTTGATTAGTCCGATAAACCAACTCTCCAAAATTTGTTTTTGCTGAAAGTTGACGAAAGACAATCGGTGCGGTTGGATTGATTGAGTATTTGAATTCACCAGAAATAGTAAATGCTGACTCGAAATAGTTTCCGCTTAATTCGATCACCAGAATATAAACTCCCTTTTGAATTTCGGGATTTAGAAACAGGTATCCAGAGGCTTCACTATTCGACATGACGATTCTTTGGTAAAGCACCTTACTGTTTTCTTTAAACAAAGCAACGTTCATGATCCTCGTTCCCTGATACTCTTTTAAATCACGTTCTATGATGGATGCTTTAAAAAACGCTGTATCTCCCGCAGCATACTGAGGCTGATTAAAAACTAAAATTAGTTCTGAATTTCGATCGTCTGTAGAAAGCAAATTGTTTTGCCTTGCATAACTTTGAATTCCGATCAACAAAAGAATCAACCAACAGGATCTTGCAGCTTTCATATTACCAAAAATCAGGTTTTGTATTAATGGCATTGGGTAAAGAGTCTCTGCAGTCTTCATTCTGAGGATCCATCGGACCAACCTCGTACGGTATGTCGGTTTTTTCTATGAACAAAGATTTCTTTACTACAGCAGATACTGAGAAAACTCCCAATACTTCTTCACTTGGATCGGTGGTTGAAATAATATTTCCTCTGATTCTAAACGAATTAGGTTGAAATAAACTTCCAGTAGCCTTCTGTTGGTCGCTGAGTAATTTCCAGAAAGCATAAAGATTTTTTGATACACTTAACTGCTCCAATTCTACATAGTATCGTTCATGAAAGCGAGGCTTCGAGATCAGTACTTTTCCAATGGGAACATTCAGGAAGGTATTTGCTGTTACATTTTTATTATCTGAAACAACAATATCGCGACTGTAATCATGCGCCCAGCAAAGACAGCAAGTACATTCATCCACTTGCTCAAGCCCGTTCCGAACAATGTACCCACTACAAGGAAGAGGATCAGGAACCTCAGCTCTTCCAACAAATTTTGTGTGTAATTCTGGAGATGCAATTCCGCTAAATACTCCTGTCCATCTCCATCGAAGAAATCCGCTGGATTCTGTGCTGCTGTTTGTATTGGCATACAAGCGAAATCCATCATAGCTATCATAGACTTTCCCTTCTACTGGTGCAACTAAATCTTTAGTGAATTTAAAATACAAATCATTAATTGCTCCTGCAGGTTCTAATAGCTCCCATGAAGATTCGTAGTGGTTTCCTCCGGTCGTAATTATTTTTATTCTATAACTTTTTCCTACTTCACCTTGTATGCCATTCGCATTTGTTATGTAGGTACCAGGTATAGTATCAATCTCAGATAACAATTCACTCTCACCATCATTCGCTTCAATCCAGACAGAAGCATTGGTTTCATATCTGGTTTTTGACTCATCTACTTCTGTTACAGGTCTGGAGTAAAATATCCGTACACGGTAAGGCCCAGGTTCGTTTGTAATTTCGCCATCCACAACAAAACGTTCTACAACTGAAATAGAAGGAAGGTAGAATGGATCAACACAGCCATTGATGATTACCATTACAAGCACGATATACTTTAATATCTTCATTGCTAAAATTTAAATCGATACGTTACAGAAGGAACGATGGTGCCAACCAGTGAAAGTTGAAACGGCACTAAAGTTCCACCACCCTGATCTGCGAAATAAACTGAATATGGATTTTTCCGCCCATAAACATTGTAGAATGAAAAGGCCCAACTGCTTTCCCATCGTTTTCTTTTTTTGTTATTACCTTCTATGATCAGGGCCAGATCCAGACGATGATAATCCGGAATTCTATAATTATTCCGATCAGAAAAATCAGTTACAGGAGTTCCGCCAACATCGTAGGTTCCAACAGGCAATGACACAGGTCTGCCGGTGTGGTAGGTAAAGAATCCTGTGAAGAATATTTTTCTGGTTAGGGATAACCGCCAATTTAAATTGGCGATATGGGGTTGATCATAATTAGATGGATACCAATTGCCCTCATTAATTTGTTCACTCGGCTCAGCACCATTTACCTTTCGAAGTGATCTTGAAAAAGTATAGTTTACGCCCCATGTAAATTTTCCACTTAATTTGTTGATCACCAACTCTACTCCATACGACTTTCCTATACCTCTTAGCAATGCTGTTTCTAATTGCTTATTTAAGATCAATGATGCCCCATCTTTAAAATCCAATTGATTCTTCAGCCTTTTATAGAATCCTTCGATCGACATTTCGTATTTATTGTTCTCAGTATTTGTAAAGTATCCGATTGAAACCTGATCAGCTTGTTGCGGTTTGAAATAGGTATTACTGGATTGCCAGATATCTACAGGAGTTACGGATGCTGTATTGGAAACAAGATGTATGTATTGGTACATATGATTGTAACTCAATTTTATAGAGGACTGCTTTGTTACTAAATATTGGAGTGAAAGGCGAGGCTCTGGTCCTACATATGTTTTAATAGCTTCGCCTGATCCGTACGATGTTGAATCAATTGTATTTTGAACTTCAAGCGGTTGACCTTCGGTATAATGATACACAAGTCCGGGGCCAAATCTGGTGAATATAGAAAGACGTAGACCTGCATCGATAGTAAATCGTTCATTCAATTTAAAAGATTCGCTAATGTAAATACCTGTTTCCAGAGCCAGTTCCTTTTGCATTTCCTGGGCTTTAGTAATGGATTCTCCTGTAGTAGGTTCTAAAGATCCGGGCATAAACATGTAGTAAGTCAACTGAGCACCGTATTGTATTTTATGCACTGCACCTTCTTTTGTAAAATCTAATTTTAAGGATGGATAGGTAATGTTGTAATGAAGTTTAAAAGCACTGGTGGGTTCCTCTTCAATTACAGTGTATTGATAATGCCCGGCATAAAGACCAAGGCTATAGTAAAAATTGTTTCGTATGGTATGATCATATCGAACAGAAATTGCCAGATTCTGCCATTGATTTATTGTGTCATTTGATAATTTGAATTTGTCATAACTGGTGTACCCTGATACAATCAACTTACTCTTTGAATTTATTTTTTGACTGTACTTAAAAGATGCATCATAAAAGAAAACAGAACTCTGCGCTATATTTTGATATCGTGATTTTAAAAGATCAAGTGCCCAATCTGAATAAGAAGATCGCACAGATATAGTGAGCGCACTGGTGTCTTTTTTTATTGGTCCACCAACAGTAAGATCACTTGTTATAAAACCAAGACCGCCACTACCATTCCATTTTTCATAGCTGCCTTCTTTAGCGCTAAGATCAAGCACTGAAGAAATACGACCTCCAAACTCGGCAGGTATTCCTCCCTTATAAAAGGTGGCGCGGTTAACTGACTCAGCATTGAATGCAGTAAAAAATCCCAAAGCATGAGATGTATTAAAAATGGGAACATCATCAAACAGAACGAGATTTTGATCGGCACTTCCGCCTCGTACATTAAATCCTGAAGATGCTTCACTAACGGTAGTGACACCACTTTGTGTTTGAACCTGCTTAATGATATCCGTCATTCCCAGAAATGAGGGAGCGCGTTTCACATCAGTTATGCTGATTTGTTGTTGTCCCACTTTACTTGTGGCAATTTTAGAAGCAGATTTTTCAGTGACGACTATTTCATCGAGCATCTTGGCAATCTCATGTAATGAGATTTCTAAAAAGGAATCGTCAAAAATTTCCAAATCAATAATCTTCTCTTCATATCCGGAGAACATAATATCCAATACATGTTTTCCAACAGGAATATTTATTTTGAAATTACCTTGAGTATCGGAAACAACTCCAAGGTTCAAATTGACTATTGATATCGATACACCAGGCAATGGACTAGTGTTTTTGCCATCGAAGATCCGACCGGTTAAGTTTGCGTTTTTTCGATTCGATTCTGTTCCTGTTTTTCCCAACTGCACTTGTTCTACAATCTTTTGTTCGCTGAAAGCCTTTTCCAGAATCTCCCTTTTTTTAAGAGAGGCTGTTGGATCTTTTACCAGAACAATACTGTGGTTATCCCATTCCATAAAAGTCAATTCGGTGCCATGGAATAAAGTTTCAAGAACTTCCTCTAGACTCATTCCTTCATGAGTCTTCAGAATTTTCATGGAGGCAATCCATTCGGGTAAATAGTAGAAGTGAACCGGGTACTCGTTTTCTAAATTATTGAACACAACAGTTAAGCTTCTTTCACTTTCAGCTTCCGTTATTTTTTTTGTCAATACTGATTGTGCGAACACGCTGGAGGCAACTAGAAAAATAAATAATAACGTTATACAAAGTCTTAGTAAAATAATCCTGAAGCCTTTAGCATAAAATTTTTCCATATCCTTTTCTAAATCTGACAAACTGTAACAACTAAAAAAAACCTTTTGTATAAATTAAATTCCATTAACATCAACCCACTATAACTGAAAGTAGTCGCAATCGTTTGTATTGCAACTACGTTGGTAACACATTCAAATTAAAATTCTAGATGAAGATGGATATTGGAAAACAACGGATGTTAACCAACAGAATTAGTTGCGTGAAGAAGTGGTTTGTAAATAAAGATTGAACAGAGATTTTTAGATGGATTGTTCAATTCCTCTGCCTACAGATCTAAGGAGTCAGATTAATTATTACTTTGTACAGATTGTACCTTTATAAATGTGGGTAAGCTTAAAATTCCAGAAACCTTTTTAGCTTTTTGCGAAGAGCAGTTGCATCGATTGGCTTCTTAATAAATTCATTAACCCCTTGTTTGAGAGCCATGGCAATCACCTCTTCTTCGGTATCAGAAGAGATCATAATAATTGGAGTGTTCTTTCTTTGATCGATTCGCACCAACTTTAAAATTTCGTCACCATTGTGATGTGGCATGTGAATATCGGTAATAATAAGATCAAAAGTATTTTCACGGAGTTGCTCCAGTGCCTTTGTGCCATCTTTAGCCGAAGTGATTTCAACCGGCTCTCCTTCGAGCGCTGTTTGAATAACTTTCATGACCACCAGATCATCTTCACATACGAGTATCTTCATACCTAAATATTTTTGTGAAATACGGTATAAATAAACTACTGATCAAGTCAGTGATTTATCTGTATACTGATGCGAATTGCTCAGGATTTAATCTTGTTGGCAGTGCCAGTATTTTTTTAACGAAGTAGACAATTGAATGTGAGACCACAAAGATGAGGTAATGATGAAAATTACAGAAACATTGGAACAACTTTCCCTATTTCACTCTGGAATATTTTTCAATAATAATTCTGTCTATCGTTGTGCCTTCAATTTTTTCTCTTCCGCTTTGGATTAGCGTGTCGTTTTGAATTATAACTGTGAAATCAAAACTATTGCCTTCCCATTCCCTGGCACTGCAATAGCTAAGATACTCCTTATATTGGTTGCCTTTTAAGGTATACTGTCCACCCCCTGCAACAAAGGTAGCTGTGGAATCTTTTCCTTTGTTTGTATCGTGGTTTAAGAAAGAAAAATGAGTTTCATTCAGAATCTTAATCATTTCCCGGTCTTTTTTCAGTTCGACAAAAGTAGTGTCTGAATTTTCAATTTTTGTTTCTGAAATTAATTTCCATGTCCCCTGAAGTGAAGTAGTTGGTAACGTTGATTCATCGTTGTGATATTTTTCGTTACACGATTGAAGGATGACAGCAACCAACACAATAAGGATTTTGTATTTCTTTAGCGATGTTTTGAAAATCATGACTTTAGTGAAGGAGTTTCGAATCAAAGAAACCTAAATCTACTAATTCGTCCATATTAAATTGGAAACATTCTCTCCGATTTTTTTCCCTTGATCTGTACCGGTCTCATTGTCCTGGCGTGTGTGAATGCCTCCTACAAACCGACTATAAGCACATTCTTCTGCAGTCTCCCAGAGGTTATTAAATTTTCGTGATGGATATTTGATGCCTTGAAATTCTGGAAAACGATTCGCATAGGTATTATCAATCAATGAAAAATTGTCTCCAAAGATGCTGATGAGCGCCATAGCAGTAGCAGCAGATTGTGTGGCATGCCCCGAAGGAAAAGCAGGGAATGGAGGCTCAGGCCAAAATTGTTTATACTTACTATCAATGTGTGCCACAATAAATGCAAAGGGGCGGATGGAGTGATACGTATATTTTGTTTTCCAGCAACAGATAAAAGCATCGGCAACAGCCATTCCCACTTTTGCATAAGCTTCAGCAGCAGTAAAGATATCTGCTTCAGAAGTAACAATGGAAATCGAAGCTAAATTATAGGAATGCCCTGGAGGAGAAGTTGTTGAGGATGGATCATCTGCCCACCATGCTGCGATGCGTTTATCTTCCCCGGATAGTGATTTTTGTTTTTTATAAACTTCGTTAAAAAAATTATAGTTGACAGAAGTGGGTGATTGAGAATACGGAGTAATGGCAGGAACAGGTAGCGCTCCATCGGACGCAAGAAAAGTTCTGTTATTTCCCCAATACGGATGGAGTGGAAGTAGGGATGATGACTGCCCTAAAAATGGTGCAGTCCAGTAAGAAGGCCCGGCAGGAACGACATAGGTAACATCAAAATTATTAAGGTATCCTTCATGGCCGCCATCTGTTTTCGACCATTCAAATATTGCTTCGGCAATGGCCCTTCCAAATTCAATCGATCGTTCCGCTACATCGTCTGAAACCGTAAGTTTTATTTCATCATAGACTGTGGTTTCAAACAGGTTAATGGCGGCTATGTCTTCAGCTTGTGCATGAGAATATAATTTTTTTAGAATGGCAGCTTGCCCTGCATTTAGAGATAATTCCCAATTGTATTCCACATCAACTTCAGGCAAAGGCAATTCATCTAATTCATTTAATTGTCCTGCCATACTTTTACTACCACTGCGTCCGTGCACAACAGATTCGTACATGGTTAGTCCGATGTAGCCAAGGCAACGTGATGTAAAGGTGGGTGTGTTTCCGGGAGTATGTTTGATTGTAAGCAAGGTAAGATCAGCCCATTTTACCGGCATTATCTTTTCCCCCTCCTCAACAGGACTTGGAATTGGATCAGAACAATTTTGCATAAATAAAACAAAGAACAGCAGGGTGAGGAGTAATGCTACTTTTTTCATAACTGTAATGAGCCTTTTAAAAGTCAATTGAGTTTCTCAATGAATATTTAAAATCATGGACACAATATTCGATCACGAAGTTGGAGTTCAAAATAAAAATAGTTTAAGTAGTTTTTTCAAACCATGATATTGAAATTCTATAGAGAGTGAAATTATTGCGGATACCAATTTCTTAATCGAACTTCTATCTCTTTGTTTGATGTGTTCACCAAATTTTTAAAGGCCTCCGTATCTTGTCCTCTGTAGTGATAGGGATAAACAATTTTCGGTTTAAAATCCAATACGGCAGAAGCGGCTTCATTCACATCCATGGTGTAAGGAAGATTCATACACACAAATGCAATGTCTATGTTTTTCAATGCTCGCATCTCGGCTATACCTGCAGTGTCTCCGGAAAGATAAATAATTTTGTTGCCGAAAGTAAGTACATAACCGTTGCCACGACCTTTGGTGTGTTTTGCATCGACTGCTTCCGGTAAGTTATACATCGGTATAGCGGTTATTGAAATATCAAACTTGCTGATGGTTTGTCCATTGTTTAATACTGTAACTTTTGATTTCAGGTTCTCTGGAAATTTATCGGCCACGGCTTGTGGTGCAATGATGATTGCATTGGTCGTGTTGATGGCTTGAAGTGTTTCCGGATTGAAATGATCGCCATGAATATCGGTAATCAAAATAAGATCGGGGGCGGTAATGGCATCAAAAACTTTTGCACCTCCCTGCGGATCAGCATAAATAGTTTTTCCATTCCAGGTAAACGCCAATGTGGCATGGAGAAGTGGTTGAATTTTTAGCGCGCCTTTTGATGTTTCAATTATATCTGGCGTAGGTCGTTGTGCCATCCCCAGAGTGCCAACCAAGACGAACAAAATAGAAAAGATTGTTTTCATAATCTTGAATTTAGTTAGATAAATGTAGCGTGTTCAAGGATTCTCATTGTATCCACTAATCCATTTTTAAAGCCACGCAACCAAAAAAGCGCATTGTTCTGAAGTTCACTCAGTCATCACTTTTTTGATTTACAAAGGTCATGAATGAATTGAAGTTTATGAATTACATCGGGAGCAATTACGAAAGGATAAAAATCAGCATGCCCCATGCTTCTGTTTAAACTATTCACTGCGAAGGTAAGGGGAAGCCAATTCTCTACTACTTCGTTAAAGTCATCCATAGTATACGGATCGCGGTTGATTTCTGTTCTCAAATTTAAGACACCTGTTTGCTTGCCGGGATTAACACGTAATCCAAAATAGTAGGCAGTTTCAAGTGTATCCATTAAGTGCATATAATGAGACCAGCTTTCGGCCCAATCTTCCCAAGGATGTGATGTGGCATACGGACTTATGAAATGATCTGACCAATTGAGTGGCGCTCCATTTACATAATAAGTTTGCAGCGCTTCTGCATAATCCAACGATTCATTTCCGAAGAGTTGACGAAACGATTCTAATTGATTACTGGACTGTATCAATACATCCCAATAGTAGTGACCAATTTCATGACGAAAATGGCCTAGCAGTGTTCTGTATTTTTCACCCAAGTCGAGTTTGTTACGCACTCGTTCAGCTTCATCGGCCTCTTCAATGTTTAATGTAATTGCACCATTTTCATGACCCGTCATCACACGGTTTTCGCGAGACACATCCGCAAGATAATCAAAAGCAATACCACCACTATTCGAGTCAGTCTTCGGACTGATAGGTAAATTAAGCCGGAGTAGTGAGTACACTAGTCTATGCTTGGCTACTTCAATTCGTTTCCATCGCTCGTGATTTTGCGCATGGAGTACCGGGATGGTTCTATTCAATAGGCATCCTAAGCAAAACGTATTGGTGTATTGAATTGGTATGAGCCAGTTGCATGTTCCATACCTGGCGTTCTCGCAAAATCGGAAGCGAAGATTTTGCGACAGTTCTGTGTAAATGTCATTGCCTTCTATGGTTAAGGTAATCAGGTTTAATGATTCAGGATCGAAGCCAAGTGTGTGACCACACGAAAGACAAATATTGTTTTCGAAATAAACCAGATTGTTGCATTTGCCGCACGTATACAATTTCATAAATCAAGATAACACTTTAAGACTAACAATCTATTGAATTTAGAAAATGCAAATTTTATTTCACTTTGCTTATGGACCAAAAAGTATAGGTATTATGGAATGAATACATTGAATCGAAGAACAGTGTAATACGGTGTATTGTAGGTGTCCCTATTTTATTGAAGTAGAATTTAGTTTCCATTTGACCCTAACGTAAGAATTATTGAAAATAAAAAAAGCCTGAATAACAATTCAGGCTTTCCTGTTTTTAAAAACAAATTGTTTAGAATTTAACCGGAATTTTAACCAGTGTGTTTTCCCATGCCAGCATCATGGTGCCTGTTCCTTTTTCACCTTCAAAGGCAATGGTAAAGGCTTCTACTTCAGAATCTGTTTTGCCAGAAGGAACTTTAAAGCGCACTACATCTTTGGATTCATCATACTCATAAGCACCCCACGTATCCAACTTAGAATTGACGATGATGGTCCATTCATCTTTGCCAGGAATTGTATAGAGTGAATATGTTCCGGCAGCAATTTGCTTATCGCCAAGCGTTACATCTTTATAGAATTTAATTTCAGTTGTCTCGTTAGCACCTGCGCGCCAAACTTTGCCGTAGGCTTCGGTTCCTCCAAGCATCGTTCTGCCTTTTTTCTGAGGGCGACCATAAACAACTTTTATTACGGGTGCAGATTTTCTTCCATCTTGTCGCAGGTAAGCGATGTCTGCAGGACTGGAATCAAGGCCAGGTAATTTTTGCGCTTCAACAAGCGGTGAGAAAATTGCCATTACTATAATGGCGAAGAGGGTGAATTTTATATTTTTCATAGAATGTGATTTGATGATCAAAGTAGTAAAGATTATAGAAGAATGCATGATGATTCTAAATGAAGGGTACTAACTTTCTTTGAACGGACATTTGAAAACTAGTTGAGGTAATTTGACACAATTTGGATAAAGAATAAAGCCTGAGTATTTACCTCGGGCTTTATTCTAATCTCTCACAGAAATAAATTGACTTCAGTTGGTTTGCTATTTACTTCATATAACCGGCTCTGATTCCTTTGAACTCGGATCCCTCTTTCCATTGGGGCCAGGTGCTTTCCATTGAAATGCGTTTGCCCACCTGAAAGAGGAGTTTTAAGTCATCAATACTCCCATTGAGATCCCAGGTAGCGGCATCAAATTCATCGGAGGGTTTGTGATAATTCTTCGCGCGATAGTCAGCATCCAATTGTTCGCCATATTCTTTCCCTTTTTCAACATGATCAATTCCGGAATGGGTATAGAGTGCAGGAATTCCAATCTTAGCAAAATTAAAATGATCAGAACGGAAATAATATCCGGCAGAAGGTAGAGGATCGTTGGTGGCATAGCGATTTACTTTTGAGCACTCTTGTCTTAAATAGTCCTCAAGATCAGACTGTCCAATTCCAACTAATGAAATATCCTTTACCATACCTTTAATATTTAGTCCATCGATGTTAATGTTGGCTACTGTCTTTTCTTTTGGAAAGATTGGATTAGCGGCATAGTATGCTGATCCTAAAAGACCTTGCTCTTCTGCTGTAACAAATAGAAAGACCACAGTTCGTTGTGGTTTTGTTTTTAAACTCATAAATGCATTGGCCATTTCTAACAATCCTGCTGTTCCCGTTCCATTATCCATAGCTCCATTGTAAATCGAATCACCTTTTTCATCTGCTTTTCCAATACCAAGATGATCCCAATGTGCAGTATAAATAATATATTCATCAGGATGTGTTGAACCTTTTAGTTGTGCAACAACATTGGCAGAAGTGTTATAAACTGGTGTAGCTTTTATTTTAGTAGAAGCCTTTAGGTTCATGGCCTCTGCACGAAATCCTTGTTTGTGAGCAGCCGATAATTTTTCAGCGTAGTTAAAACCGGAAGCTTCAAATATTTTTTTCAGAGCAGGTAACGACACCCATCCTTCCACCGCACAAGATGTGTTGACAGAATGTTCATCACCCAGATAAAGCTTCGAGTTATTCCAACTATTCTGCACAACGGCAAATGGATAACTTGCCGGCACATCATCGTGTATCACAAGGCATCCTTTTGCACCTTGTCGCGCGGCTTCTTCAAATTTGTAAGTCCAGCGACCATAGTAGGTCATGGTATTACCTTTGAAAAAAGTAGAATCACCTGTTCCAAAGCCAGGATCGTTTACAAAAACCAAAACTATTTTTCCTTTTACATCAATACCTTCGTAGTCATTCCAATTGTATTCAGGTGCCACAATACCATATCCGGCAAAAACGATTTCACTTTCTTCCAGCGAAGCGCCTTCAGCATGTTGTGTCCAGAGTACATAATCTTTGTATCCTTTTAAATCGAATTTTGATTTTGCACCTTTTATCGTCATGATAGAATCAGCTTCACATTTTATCGACACCATCGGAACAGACTGTCGATAACTTTCGCCATTGCCTGGTTCAAGTCCGATGGTCTTTAACTCATTCTCTAAAAAGTTAAGCGTTTTTGTTTCTCCGTCAGTAAAAGGTTTGCGTCCCGTAAAGTCATCTGACGACAACGTTTTAATGTAACCTTCTAACCGCGTGGTGTTGAACGAAGAGAGTCCGTCATCGGCATCGGTATTCTTAGTCGAAGGATTGCACGCAATTATAAGCATGCAAGCGGAGAGAAACAGAATCAATAATCTCATGAGTTTTTTTAATGGTTAGGTTTAATCGGTTAAGGTAATAAGAAATAGCCGCGTCTCAGAAATAACGTAAGAGGCTATATTAGCATCTTCAAATTCGATTATATCATCTATAAAAATAGCGATGAAAAACTTCGCTATTTTTATAGATGCAGTAGAGTAAAATTTGTATTCGCATTACAATGCAATAATTTTTCCACTAAAGTAAAGCTTTGAAGGTACCAACTCTTCAGTGTCATCATCCGTCAAATTGCCATCAAAACTTACGGTGATCTTGCCAAAATTATCAAATTTGCCGCTTGCCTTTATTGTAGGCGTTGGGTCGTCCTCCGGTGTATGATAGGAACGCACACCGCCAACAGTGGCCACCTCAGAATAGACATAGCTAATATTGTCATCCGTGGCTTCACCCCAATCGTAAATGGAAGGGAAATCCCCAGACGAAAGACCATCTGCTGATTTTGTTCCCAATTCAATAACAATCATGAAAGTGGCAACACTATACTCGTCTATTGACCATGGAGAATTGTTCGTAGGAATGCCATCTGAAATAAAGTAATCCCGATAGGTATATCCATTGTAAGTATCTTCCTCACCTAAATAAATTTTGGCATTTTTCAGATTAAAGTTTACGCCATCAATTGTGAATGTAAGAGCCGGTGACTCATCATCACTACACTGGACAAAGGTGAGTGCAAACAAAAGAAGCAGCATGTTTGCAAGCCATTTAATTTTTGAAAAACTCTGAGCGATATTCATATCAATTTTGTTAAGTGTCTTGATTAAAGATAATGAAAAATGAAATATGGATACGATTTTTTCTTTTTGCGGCAACATTGAAAGTAGTTGTCTTAAATAGTATCACACCCTTTTTATTGATACCGAATGCCTACCAGCTGTAAAGAAAGTTAGGAAGACCTCTATTTGGAGATACTTCAATAAAGGAGATGGATTGCGAAGGTTTGATAATATTTATAAGAAAGTACCCAAGGCTGGTATTGATTACAAACTAATACGTATTTTACAGCTAAATTGTGCGTGTACAATTTTATGAATAATAAATTAGTATGAGCGAATCTTTTATTTTATGGACGGCCTTTAATCTATTTGTTTTGGGTATGCTTGCTCTTGATCTGGGAGTGTTTCATCGCAAATCGCATGAGGTAAGCGTTAGAGAAGCCCTCACCTGGACAGGCGTTTGGATAACATTGTCTATGTTATTCAATCTCTTTATTTATTATTATTTCGACAAAGATAAAGCTGTAGAGTTTTTTACAGGATACTTAATTGAGAAGTCATTGAGCATTGACAACATTTTTGTCATCATCATGATATTCTCCTACTTTAAGGTACCAACGGCATATCAGCATAAAGTTTTGTTCTGGGGAATTCTGGGTGCGCTGGTAATGCGCGTAATTTTTATTCTTGTAGGTATTGAGCTCATTCATAGATTTCATTGGCTTATCTACATTTTTGGAGGATTCCTTATTTTCACAGGAATCAGAATGCTTACCTCAGATGACACAAAGCTAGAGCCAGAGAAAAATCCGTTGGTTAAGCTGGCCAGAAAAATATTTCCGTTTACGCCTACCTATGAGGGAGATCGTTTTTTTGTGAAACGAGATGCAAAGCGTTGGGCAACGCCATTATTTTTAGTTGTGATACTTATTGAAGCAACGGATTTGATTTTCGCTGTCGATTCTATACCGGCTATATTATCCATATCAGACGATCCTTTTATTGTGTATACCTCCAATGTGTTTGCTATTCTGGGCCTCCGATCTTTGTACTTTGCATTGGCTGGTATTGAGAAATATTTTCAATACCTTAAATATGGACTATCAACCATTTTGGTTTTTGTAGGTATTAAAATGTGTATTACTGATATTTATAAAATACCTGTTGATTTGTCTCTGATCATTATTGCATTTGTTCTGGCTATTTCCATGCTCGCATCTGTTATTGTTCAGAAAAAAAAGGAGTAAGTTGAAACACATATTTTATGGCGGCTGAAAATTCTTTGCAGCGTTAAGTTTATCGCTTTGAATTATTTCTTAAGGTAAACCGAAAACCTTTTGCGTACACGATATCCCCTGTTAGTATTAATGATGACACTGATCAAGGAAAGGGAGTCAAAAAAAGTGAATCAGAAAAAAATTATCTTTAAACAAGCCTCTATGTTGAAGCAAATACCGTTATAGAAACATCTCCTATCCAGGTTTACTTTATTGGAAAATCATGACAAAGTATTTCGATCCTAAAGGCAACTACAAAGCATACACCAACGATGATAAACATTTGTTCAGTGAATCAGGTGAGCATATCGGTTCCTTCTCCAATGGATTTTTATATGATCCCAAGGGAATCGCCATCGGTCGTGTAAGAGGGAAGTATATATATGACAAAGCAGGAAAGCCTCTTTATTATACCCATTGAGATGTTTTAAACTTTTATGGAATAAGTGTTGGCGGTAAATATGACGTGTATCAATCCCAACCAGCTCACCGCCTCGCGTCCATCATTCACCTACTGGCGACCTTTATCAGCCTAATTGTGATAGTCAGAGTCCATGCTAGCTGCGTTCTTTACTTCATAATCGCACGGCAATGGAAACAATTACAAACATCGACCAGAACATTTCGGGCACACGCGTAAAGTTTCGCGTAGGTTTGATCATCGCAGGAACAGCAACCGCTATTATTTGTGCGATGGCGTTGTTGTATGAAGTTCGTTCCGCTGATAAAGAGGCTTCAAATCTTATCCCAACTTCCAATACTGCAACGACTAACGTAATCGGGAAGATGATGAGCAAGATGGTTGTGTCTGAAATATTGCCATTCAGACCCTGATGACTGTGCAGAATCAGAACGGCCTTAAAAATTGTAAAATTATTTCAGGACGGCAAACAGGCTTAGACAAATAGGGCAGGAGCAGCGTCAGTATTTACTTCGTCCCGCATTTTTGATTATAGTATATTACAATTGCTTCAATCTCTTTTTTTCCTAGATCCTTACTCTGAATTCGTTCACCCAATGCAGGGCAATCGTTGAAATATTCAATCATATCTTTTTTCCATCCCAATGCTCTCGGTTGTTTTAGCGGGCCATTACCTTTTTGAAAAATTAAATTTTCCGTTACGGACGTCACACTGTATCCACCAGGGTAACCAGGAGCAGTAGTTTGCTTACGATAAAACCTGTAAAGTCTCAGAGGCCCCTCTATTTCCAGTTTTAAAAATATTCTTGTGGATGCTGAGAAGAGGTTTTCCATTCCAGGCGCATTCGGACAGGAAATCATACGAATATTCTCGCCTTCATACCTAAACCGAATTTCATCAGCATCATCTGGTCGAAGGTTATGTTTCTTTCCGTTTTCGTCAAAGTACTTTATTTTATATTGAAGGCGTTCGAAATTCGGTTCACCGAGCATGAGGAATGCCACTTTAATTTCAAACATAACATCTTTCGATTGACCCTTAGAGATGATGGTGCCCAGGACTTTCTTTACGCTGGCATGGGCATGAAAGGATATAACAACGAGTGTGGCAATGAACAAAAATTTTCTCATGTCTGTTTTTATAAGCTGCAAATGTAATTGTATGCAGCTGAGGTTATGGAATAAGGTAAAGGATTATATACAAAAAATAAGGAACGGAAGATAACACAGACTGTAATTCACAATGTTATACTCTTTTCCCCGATCAGTGTCACCGGTTTCCGGGACGCTGATCTCAGTGAAGCATATCTTTGATAGATAAATGGAGAGATGATTTGGGTTGAATTATCAGAGTCCTTGAGGCAAGTGACTCAGATGGGGGAGAAATAATTATCTTTGTGCCAGCGACATTCGCCATCAATATTTTTTACAACAACGTGATCACAAAAGAGTCAGGTAACGTACCATCCCTTAGTAAGAGTTTATTTTTCACCCCCTTCATATCACCCACTGATCACTTGATGATTCCTGAACATTTTGTTCTGACGCGCGATGGGGCACCACATGCCTTGTGTAATTTGGCAGCAGAAGAGTTGCAGCTGCACCTCAAAACGCAGAACGAGTGGAATCATAACTTTGGTCTGACAGCAATCGATACCCGTATCATCATCGGAAAAATGTTTGGTGTGCTGGTGGTGATGACATCCGATCATCAACTGGGCTATCTGGCAGCGTTCTCCGGCAAACTGGCGGGCGGCAATCATCACGCAAAGTTTGTTCCTCCTGTTTTTGATAGCCTTACTGCAAATAGTTTTTTAAACCTGGGCATGGAAAAACTGACGCGCATGAACGCTGATATAAAAAAACTGACGGTTTCAAAATCAGAAGGAATGAATGATCAACTCAATCATTTAAAGACAGCGCGAAAAAATCATTCTGTTTCGCTACAGCGTAAATTATTTGGTCATTATCATTTTCTGAACCAGGCAGGTATAGAGCAAAGTCTGAATGATATTTTTAAAAAGGCTTTGCGAAAAAATCCACCCAGTGGCGCGGGCGAATGCGCTGCACCCAAACTACTGCAGTATGCCTTTAAGCATCAAATGAAACCCCTGGCACTGGCTGAATTCTGGTGGGGACAATCACCAAAATCCGAAGCCTGGAAACATGGTCACTACTACCCAACCTGTAGTGAAAAATGCGGACCTATTTTGGCGCACATGTTATCCAACTAAAGTCGACCCCAAGTTTGAAGGCTTACAACGTACCAGCTTAATCCCGATATGTGTCACCGGTTTCGGGGATGCTGATCTTCGTGATCTATACCTATTGATATTTGATGAATATGGAAATGGTTTTTGTTAAGATCGAGGAACAAGTTTATCGTTCACGCGAAACAATCAGTCTCTTCACAATTTTTCTTTTATTGATTTCAATAACACAGGCGTAAACTCCGTTTTTCAATGCACGCAATGGAACGTAAATAATATTATTCCCCGCAGTAAGTTTTTGCGAATGCATCTGAACTTCTCTGGATAACATATCCATAAATTGAATATTGACTACATCAGGTATGTTGCTTATAACAGAAAAATGAACGCCCTCTTCTGATCTCAGCGGATTAGGATAAAGTTTGACAGTCTGATCAGCCAATGATTCATAGGCTCCTGTGATAATAGAAAACTTGGCTGTATACGTCACATTATCTGTTGGGGTAACAATGGTTTGAGAATTTTCGCCACCCTGCATCCATTCTACAAACTCATAATTTATTTCGTCTTTGATTTGAGGAGTGGTAGCTCCAATGGTGCGTTTCATTCCTTCTACACTTACCACAGAACCTGTTGTTGCAAAGGGCTGTCCATCCAACAACAATTCAAGCCCCTCCGGATCAGTTTCTAAAGAAATGGTACTCTTTCGTGGAATAAGATCGATCGATTCCTGATCGGTCAATCCTTCTGAATCGGTTACGGTTAAGGTAATCCGATAAAAAACATTAGCAGAAGTTTCACCTTCATCGGGGATCAAAAAGGAACCACTCTTTATGTCTTCGATGGCAGGCTGATCATGCACATGGGTGTCGTGATGAAAATCAATTTGCCAACTAAATCGTTCTGCGGGAATAACGCCATCTTCAGGATCATTACCTGTACCAGAAAAATTGATAGAGGTACCTGCCACATACGTTGTTCCGCCAACAGGTGAAGAGATCACGGCAAGAGGTGGATCGTTAACGGCAGTGACTGTGAGTGTGGCGGTATTGCTTGTAATCGGACCTACTAAGTTGGAAACGATCACATCATATTCACCAGCATCGCTGGGCTGTACAGATGCTATCGCGTATGAAGCTGAATTGGTATTCAAAATATTCTCTTCATTTTTTCTCCATTGATAATTTAGTGGCGCTGTACCAGAAGCAGAAACATTAAACGTTACCGGTTGTCCCTCTGAGATTAATTTGTTTTCCGGATGTTGCGTGATGGTGGGCGCGACATCTGTCGTTGTATAAGTAATTTTATACAAGGCCCCTGTACCTCTGGTTAAGTAATATAGGTTGCCATCATTGCCAACGGTCAAGGCAAGTGAATTATTTCCGATGCTGGTTCCGAAAGGAGCACTTTGTGGTGTTCCGGAAAAGTCAAGCACGTTGATCCAATTATTGCAATACTCTAAAAAGAAATACTTACCGATATAGCTTGCCGGATAGTTTGTGCTGGTAGGATTAAAGAATGTGCCTCCTGTGATCGCGCATCCTTTTCCGTCACCGCTACCATGCGGATAAGAAAAAACAGGATTCGTGAAATTTGCATTGTTGCTTGTTCCTTCAGCCGTTGGCCATCCAAAATTTAATCCACCGGTGCTGGCTTCATTGATTTCCTCCCAGGTACTCTGACCAACATCATTCACAAAAATTCTTCCGGTTACGGGTTGCACATCAAAGGTGTAAGGATTTCGGAGACCATAAGACCAGACGCGTTGACGTTGCTCACTGCCCGTAGTAAATGGATTTCCAGACGGGATACTTCCGTCTTTATTGATGCGCAATAATTTTCCGTGATAGGTATCCAGATCCTGAGCATGAGCACCGTTAGCATTCTCACCGATGGCAACATATAACTTTCCATCGATACCAAATTGCATTGCGCCACCATTGTGGTTGGTAGCAGAACCAAGATCATCCAGATCCAGCACCGGAGTAATGGTACCGGCTAGATCACCATTTGCTTCTACCCGAATAATTTTATTGTGTGGAGGAGAGCCTGGTTCTGTGTAATACAAATAGAGATAGTGATTGGTCGGGAAATCCGGATCTAATGTCACTCCGATCAATCCTCTTTCTCCGGAAGAGCTAACCGTAAGATTGATGAAGGGAGTGGTCAGCAATATTCCATCTTTAATCACACGCAATTGTCCTCCTTGCTGCGCCACAAAAATTCTTCCATCCGGTGCGAAGGCAAGTGCTGTCGGGTTACTGATTCCATTCGCAACGAGTGTACGACTAAATCCCTCAGGGAAATTCTGAGCGGTAACAAAACTGTTAACTGATAAAAAGAGCAATACGAACGCGGTGAACTTATGCATGATGTGAATCTTTTACTTAAGATTCAAAAACACAACCGTCTTTGCAAGGGCAAACCTGTAGAGCGATGAAATGCAGAATAAAGGGTGATTATAGATGGTGAATCTCAGAGGGCCATAAAAGATTTCTACACTACCCGGCCTTCTGTAGCGCTTCGATGTACCAGCAGCATCCTACCTTCTTAAAGATGACAAATTGATACTGAACCTGTGAGTAAAACTCGCCATAGTAAAGTCGCTTTTCATCGCCAAGGTCGCGGGGCGTACCAAAGGGTTCAAGATTAAGCTGTGCTTTCTCGATTGCATAACGCTTCTTGAATTCATCTGCTGATGTGAAGTAGCTGTCGGTTCCAATGAGGACAAGCTCGATGAGTTTATTCACATCATCTTGTTCAATTGCGTTACTAAAAATTTCAAAGAAGGTATCAAAGTCTGATGTGTTGGTTATCCGCGTCTCCCATTTTTTGATGAAGTCTGCATTTTGTTTTTCCAAGGGTGTTAGCAATGGTGAGGCATCGGCCGTGCTGGCCGTATACCATGACTGACTGGCGAAATATCTCTTCAGGTCTTCACTCTTGAAGGTGTGTCCATGGCGCGCGAAGATTTCGTTACGCATGATTTTTAACTCCTGCTGACTTTTTTCTTCAATGTCTTCCTTCGCTAATGCACGTGTGGATGTGAATGGATATTTTCCTGCAGTATCCTGTGCCCAAAGGAGTGTGGACGTCATACAAAACAGGATGAGTAAAAGAGGAGAGGGTCGCATATTTTTCAGATTAAAGTTCGGTATGTAAGATAGATTAATTTCGACTACGTTTTATTGCTTCTTAGCCCTTGTTTCATCCTGCCCTTCACGGGATGACGTTTAACTTAGGAGAGATGGCGAGACTGGTGTCATCAAACTGATTCAAGTTTTAACCATGAAGAATATTATAATCTACGAAGAGTAAAACCGATTACGAATCATTCGTGACTCCATACAATCCTCCATTTTGAAAGGTCAGCGAGAATTTCTACAAAAAAATGTATCTTCCTTCTTCAATCAGTTTAACGGAAGGCTGATTGAAGAACTGCAATGGAAACAATTCATCACAGTCGCTGGGTAAAAATTTCTCACTGGGTTATTACAGTAAGTTTTCTCTTACTCGCCTTCACCGGCTTCATTATTCTCATGTGCCACCCGCGCCTGTACTGGGGCGAAGTAGGCAATGACCTGACACCTGCACTTTTCGAATTGCCGATCAGTCGGAATTATCAACATGGTGGCTGGGATGCCAGCGTTCCTTTTTTCAATACAGCGGGCTCGCAGGTTTCGGCCAGCCGCACGTATGACATTTTTAACCAGAATGGTTGGGGCAGAAGCTTGCACTTTTTGTCTGCATGGTTTTTAGTTATTACCGGAGTTATTTATCTCTTCACAGGAATTTTCACGGGTCATTTTCGAAAGCGCATGGTGCCAACACGTGAAGAATTTTTGTTCCGTGCGCTGTGGCGCGATGTTACCAGTCATATAAAACAGCATTTCGGATACAACCCGAAGTATAACGTGATTCAAAAATACAGCTACTTGATTGTAATCTTTGTGATCATGCCGCTCATTGCGCTCACCGGCCTAACGATGTCACCCGCTGTGTCGGCAGGCTATCCTGTTTTGTTGAAGATGTTCGGAGGTGTACAATCGGCACGAACATTACACTTCTTTGCTTCGGTTGCACTCGAGTTATTTTTTGTAGTTCATGTGATCATGATTATTCGCTCGGGTTTCAAACAACAGATTAAAGGTATGACCTTCGGAAAATAAAATAGTGTTATGAAAAGACTTCCTATTCTTACCAGAAGAAAAGCGATCATTACCGGACTCGCAGGGCTGGGCAGTTTACTTTTGCCCGGTTGCTCCAAACCAACACCACCCACTTATGGTAACATTCTTCGCATGGGTGATAACCTTACCTATCTGGCACAACGCACCTTGCTACCCGGACAATCGCTTGCTAAAGAGTATCGTTTCAACGACATCTCTTCAATGCCGGCAACAGGAACAACCAACCCCGGAATTTTTAATGAAGAGTATAGCAAGCTACTGCAAAATGGATTTGCTGATTGGCAATTGGTGGTAGAAGGTAAGGTATCAAAATCACGGTCGTATTCATTAAAGGATCTTCAAAAATTTCCTTCAAGGAAACAAATCACAAAGCACTGCTGCGAAGAAGGATGGTCAGCTATTGCTGAATGGACTGGTGTTCCCTTGAGTGCTGTTTTGCAAAATGCAGGTATAAAGGAAAGCGCACGTTTTATAAATTTTCATTCGTATGATGGGTGGATTGACAGCATTGATTTGTATGATGCTTTTCATCCTCAAACCATTCTGGCGTACGCCATGAATGGTAAAGACCTGCCTGTGCCACATGGTGCACCGGTGCGACTTCGCGTTGAAAAACAGATCGGTTACAAGAGCATGAAGTATCTTCAGAAAATTGAAGTAACGGATGAGTTTGTTGACACAGGTGATAGTGGCTGGGCTTGGTACACCGGAATTTAAAAATGATTAATGACTTCTCTTCTCCCACAGTGCCTCCCACACTGAGGGCTCTGACGGGTTTTACTCGCTCTTAGCATTAAACATAGTTATGGTTTTTTGAAAGTTAATGATTAGAGATTTTAGAATCAGATTCGTAAGAGTACCCTCAGCAGGAAACTCTTCGAGGAATTGATATCTGAAATACATTTTCATCCGACTGATAACTTCTTTATCCGCACACATAAATCACAAGACGAAACAGGAATCTTAACGAAACGGATTCCTCTGGATAGATTAAATAAATTACTTTTATAGAGGTCCAATTCATTATCTAAATAATTCTCTCATGAAAATTCAATTCTCGTTCCTTTTCGCACTGATCATCACGACTACTCAGGCACAACATTCTATTGAAAAATTATGGGAAAGTGACTCCCTTGCCATTCCTGAATCCGTGCTGTTTGATAAAACCATCATGTACGTTTCACTGATTGATGGACAACCCTGGGAAGCGGATGGAAAAGGTGGAGTTGCAACCATGGACAAGAATGGAAAAATTCTCAACGCCACATGGGTTACGGGATTGAGCGCTCCGAAGGGAATGGGCATTTGGGATAAGAAACTTTACGTTGCTGATATCTCAGAAGTAGTAGTAATCAATACTGCCACGGGTAAGGTAGAATCAAAAATTCCGGTTGAAGGTGCTACTGGTTTGAATGACATCACTATCGATAAAAAAGGTATTGTCTATGTTTCTGATTCAAAGAATGGAAATGTCCACACGATAATAAAAGGAAAAGCTGAACTCTACCTGAGCGGACTTAAGGGAGTTAATGGATTGAAGTCCGTGGACAACGATCTTTACATTCTCACTGCGAATGATATATTCAAAACAGGTGCTGACAAAAAGCTAATCACGATAGCCACAACCGAAATTGGTGGTGATGGAATTGAACCCGTTGGAAATGGAGATTACGTTGTTTCATGTTGGCCCGGATTAATTTACTATTTGGATAAAGAAGGGAAACTGGAGATCATGCTTGATACTCGTGAGCAAAAGAGAAATACTGCCGATATCGGATATAATGCAGCAGAAAGAATTGTTTATGTTCCGACTTTCATGAAAAAATCGATTGTAGCGTTTAAACTTAAATAAGCCGTTTAGCTTTTGTTAATGTTGTGTGTGATTTGATTCAGCAACAAGCGTGACGTCCGTTTGTGTATATGCGTTTGTTGATGTGCTGTCACATAAGGCTAACGCACATTACATGCAAAGACTATGGATGCAACAAAACTATCTGTACGAGGCAAGATTCACTTCATTCCATTCTTATCTGCTTATACCCGTTGTGTAAGATCGGTGTATGTTTAAATTCTTTAAGGAACGAAGAAGAGATCCGGAGAGGGATTCAAAATTTATTTTCTTCTTACCTTTAGTTGCCCCTTTAATCTCAAACAATCGAGATTGATGTTCCGACTTCTATGAAAAAAAACTTTATAAGGATCTCTTTTATTTTTTGCTTGATATTCGTGTCCTTGACAGCGACAGGCCAGCAGAGTATTGGTGAGTTGGAACAACTTCTTCAAACGGCTATCAAAGCAAAAGACAATGGCAAAGCATCCTTTTATGCCTATGAGTTATCCAAAGTTTATGTGGAGAGCCAACATCCAGAGAAAGCTTCAACCTACCTCATTCAAAGTATTTCATACGCTAAGAAATCGAATGATCAAGTATTGCTCTATCTCTGTTACGACCGGATGGGGCAATTGCTCATTTCACAAAAGAGCTATGACAAGGCATTGGAAAATTATCAGAATGCTTTGGAAGTTGCCGAAGAATTAAAAAAATCAGGTTACATACTGGATGCCTTGATGAATCTATCTGTCGCATACGGTGCACAAGCCAAATATAAAAAAGGAGTTGAGCCTCTAGAAAGGGCACTGGCCATTACGCTTCGACAAGGCGATGAGCTTAAACAGCAACAGTGTTATGAATTATTAACTAATTACTATGCACGTCTTGGGAAAATGGATAAGGTAAATGAGTACAAGGAACTAAATAATAAATTGATTCAGCGGCAGCAGCAAGAACAACAAAAGCAAAAGCAAAAGGAAGCGTTGGAAAGTCAGGTAAAAGAAAAAGATCTCGCGCAAAAAACTACCCGAGAACAATTGGATAAACAAACCAAACTTCTTCACAATGCAGAAGACTCCCTGCTCTCCACGCGATATTCGCTAAAGGAAACCGAATCTTCTCTTGAGCAAGAACGTGTTGTGAATGAAAAACGCCAGATGGAAATTGACTTGCTCAATAAAGACAAAGCACTTTCAGATCTACGGATTCAGGAACAGGAAACAGCACTCCGGAATGAAGCACTGATTCGTAATTCTATTATTTTCGGTGCGCTGTTACTCGCGGCCCTCGTGTTGGTTATGATTTTTAGTTACAGACGCTCGCTGGCAGCCAACAAAAAAATTGATCATCAGAATAAAAGTATTAAGAGCAGCATTAATTATGCGCAACGAATACAGGAAGCCATGTTACCCAAACCTGATCTTCAGAAAAAATTGATTTCCGATTCCTTTATCTTATTAAAGCCACGCGATATTGTAAGCGGTGATTTTTACTGGTTCTCAGAAATTAAAAGTTGGTACAGTCCGGATGTAATTATTGCGGCTGCAGATTGTACTGGTCATGGCGTTCCGGGTGCATTCATGTCGATGATCGGTATGAATGCATTAAACAGCATTGTGGGTTCTGGCATTGCCGAACCCGATCAAATTCTGTACGAATTAAATAAGAATATCCAATCTGCTCTTCAACAAGAAAAGACAGGTAATAATGACGGCATGGACATCGCGTTGTGTATCTATAGGAAAGAGAAAAGCATTTTAGAATTTGCCGGAGCAAAAAATCCATTGGTGTACATTCAGGAGGGCAAGCTCACCCAGATCAAAGGTGATGTTCATCCAATCGGTGGCTCAAAACGAAATCATGAATTTACTTATCGCAAACACAAGGTTCCGATTGAAGAGACTACCATTGTCTATTTGTTTTCTGATGGGTATCGTGATCAGTTCGGGGGCAAGGACGGAACAAAGTTTCTAACCAAGAATTTTAATAAACTCCTTCTCGAAATTCATGAGAAGCCAATGGAAGAGCAAAAACAAATTCTGGATCAGCGCATTGAGGACTGGAAAGGCAAAAATCCACAAACAGATGATATTTTGGTGATTGGATTTAAGTTAGAACCGGGTGGTGTTAACTAGTAAATTTCCGAAACGTTGTTCGTTATTTTTTCTCCGAAGAGTCTTCCGCCTCGGGGACTCTGACGGCTAGTCAATGTACTACTCAATACTCGGCTTATTATCATCATCAGTCATCACAGGAGATTCCGGAAACGGCAATGAGATCTTAGGCAACGTCAACCAGCCATACACAAATACCAAAACCAGTATTGCAGGTAACAAGTACGCGCCTGATCGAAACCGAAGACCGGTGTGTGCATAACTTCCGGAAGAGAAATCTAGTCCCACTTTTATAGCAAGAGCAACTGACAGGGCGGTGAGCAGAAAGAACAATACCTTTCCAGTAAGATTTTTTATTAGCTGTTTCTTTACAACGAATCGTATCGTCTCTGAAAAAATAATGGTAATGCCAACCACCAGGAAGACGGTTAACAATGCTTTCGGGAATGTTCGCAAATAATGATACTTGTAAACAAACAATCCAATCTTTCCTAAAAGATTTGGACTGCGAATCAACGCGGCATCCAGAATAACCAACGCAGCGATGAAAAGGTAAAAGTTCAAGCGTGATTTCATGCAGCTAAAATAACCAATTCTTTTTCTTGGTCTATACCTCCCTTTTCCTCTGTCTTGTGTCCTTTTCCTTGGTCTGTGTCCTCACCATAGTCGTTAACTTAAGAATTCAATTATCCTATAGGGATAAAATATCGGGAGTGTGAGATTTGTTCAAATGATTTTAGTCCCGTTAGGGACGTAATGTATCTCTACGGCACTTTTGCTGTTAATAATTATTTTTTACCAATATACCGCCCTGCTGGGGCTTAAGTTAACGACTATGGTGTCCTCATAGACCGAAATAGTAGAAGCTAGCTACATTGGTTAGTTTGCGCATACCTGAAATGAGATACGATGTGAAGAATTAAATAAATCGGGTTAAATTTCTATACTTGTTTATATCAATTTGCTGCATGAATCTTTTCAAACGAAAGCCAAAAGCCCAACCTGTTATCACATACTAAGACGGAATGCTATTCGTCAGACTTTTGTTTGACCAACCGCTTGCTTCTATCGATCAGGAGGCTCTTAACCGAGAACTACAACCGCTATTCAGTTCATTTCACTTTGATTCGCTAAAAAATAAAAACGCTATCCAATATTTTTTTTAAGGACTATCCCGTCTCGTTTGCGGAAGGGATCATACCCGGTCAATGCGTAATTATTCGGTCAGATAAAAAGTCAGCATTATCATCAGACCTTACTAAACTTTATGCACAGCAATGGCATTGGGAAGAGGCACAAGAACGCACGAGTGATTTTAAATGCGAACTTCTTCTGAATGATTTGATGTCGCTCCCACTCCCTTACATAAAACGGGTAGAGATATTTCAAAAATTAGTATACGCAGTTTCAAAGTCTTTAAACCCAATTGCTATTTTTTTTACAACCAGTGAGAAGATCGTTCCTACTACTATGTACATCAAACAAATTGATCAGGATGGATTTACATCACCTTTTGGGTTAATAAATGTACGCTTCTTCTCCATAAATGAAGACAATACAAGTTTTATGGATACCGTTGGTCTTCATACTTTAGGATTACCTGATTTTCAAATCCGGTACAATAAATTGAACCCAACAGAGGTTGCGGGGTCGCTCTACGCCTATGCTGAATACATTTATAAAAATGGCTCGGTAATTTTAAATGGCAATACAGTAGAAGGTATTCAAGCCGATTCGAAGTGGGAATGTGTTTATCAGGGAGCAAGTCTTGAACCCAAGCGGAATGTGTTGCAGATCAACATACATAAAGATCAAAAGTGATTTCCTTTTTTTTCTCTTCAGTGTATCCCACCTCGGGGACGCTGACGGATCTTATCAATTCTTCAATGATGCTGTTTTAAATTTCTACAGAGCAATTGAATCATTATTTCAGAGAGTGTTATTTCCCCAATAACTCATCAAGACCTTCTGCTGTAATTTCCTTGGGTTTCACTACTCTTCCGGAGTCATTCAGAATCATATACCGCGGCACCCAATCCAGTGCGATATAATTTGCGAATGGATTTTTCCATCCCGCTTTTATACGAAAGTGCTCCCCGGGAATTTTAAATCGTTCAATAGCCAATCGCCACTTCTCTGCATTATCGTCTACGGAAAGAAAAACGTAAACTATGTTTTCGTCAGCAGTACGTTTTATAATATCATTTAATTTCGGAACACCCACAATGCAGTCGCGACACCATGATGCCCAAACATCTAGCACAATTGTTTTTCCTTTATACTTCGAAAGTATCCGTTCAAGAGTTATTGTTTCTCCTTGCAATGTTTCTGCAGGAACATTCCGAACACTATCTGGAAAATCCTGCTTCATCAGGTATTCATGTACAGGTGTATTCTGCGCTATACAGTTGAAAGCGATAAGACTAAAAAAGATAAGAGTGTATACCGGCTTTTTCATACGTCTGATTCTGGATTTAGGATAGTATAAGATTACTGATTTAATCTTCTTTACTTTACAGGAATCAAAACTCTAAACGTTGAGCCGCTATCGGGTTTACTTTCTACTTGTATATGGCCGCTCAGCTTTTCTACCTGTTGTTTTACAAGAAACAACCCAATCCCTTTTCCCTGAGTGTGTATGTGAAACCGTTTATAAAGTTTGAATAAATTTTCCCCGTGTTTGGAAAGATCGATTCCCAGTCCATTGTCGGTTACCTCTAGTAGAATATGACCATCGGAAACAAAGGTTAAAATTTTAATGGAAGGTTTCCGTTTATGCGAACGATACTGAATAGCATTACTCACCAGATTATACAAAATACTGTTCACATACGCTTTTATGGATACTACTTGATCGCATTGAAAATCGGCTGCTATTTGTACATCATTTTCGGTGATAAAGGTATTTAGAGATTGTTTGATAAGGGCTAACTCCCGCTCGAAGTAAACCACTTCAAAATTGGCGAACTTATCATTTCGAATGTCTATGATTTTATTGAGGTCGTGAATTATGACTTCCAGCGATTGGGCAGACTTTTCGATTAGACTTAAAATATGTTTTTGATCTTCTGCTGTTTCAGCTATGCGATGAATGTTCATCAGCCCCAGCATACTGGCCACTGGACCCCGAAGATTATGCGAAACTGTATATGAAAATTGTTGGAGATCATTATTTTGATTTACCAGCTCCTGGTTGGTTTGTAATAAATTTTTACTTTTTTCATCCAACAACCCTTCGAGTGATTCATTCTGTTTTTCTAGCACAGTCTTCTGCCGCTCAATTTCATTGTTCGCTTCGATCAGGTTCTCCTGACTTTGCATAAGCTCCTCGCTTTGAGCCTGCATTTCTTCATTTTTTGTTTCAATGTCGATGTTGAGCGTGTGCAATTCGTGATTTGAATTTTCCAACGCAATATTTTTTTGATGCAATCTTTCTATCAGTTCATTGTTTTGTACTTCAAACCCATCAACAATACTTTTTAAGGAAAGGACACTTCCCGTTAGCAACAGGTATGACAAGAGGAGGGCCAGGTTACTTGCAATGAATTGTTGCAACGATGGTATTTGATGCAGCGTGCTGAACAGACGAAGTGATGTATCAATTGAACCAAAGAGAATGAAGTTTATAATCACAATCATCAACATTAGTTTTCTTTCCTGTTTGGAAAAAATCAATAAAGGAAAAACGGAAGTAGCCATAAGGACTGCATAAATTCCGGAGCCAGGTGCATATTGAAAATTTTCCGGATGTTGAACTCTGTTTATAAACATGAGTGTAAAACTGGCTGCCGGGATGGCTAAGCTAATGAGGACCTTTCCTGATTTTACAAACCCAATGGAATTCAGAATGAGTGTTCCAAAAAGGGTCACGATGGTGATGCCTATTACTGAGTCGTAAAATGACCAGCCATTTTGTAAACTGTATATAAGGTAGGGAGTTGTAAGAATGGCAGAGATGAGTGCAATACTGTTCGAAAGAATGAGTGATCTTTCCTGAAGTTTGGGCATCGTGTTCTTTACCCCACTATATACTACCTTTCTAAGAATTGATTTCATTTGATTGAGCTAGAATAACGGCATATTCGACAATCCAATTTATATCTTTTTTGAATGGACTTAACATTTTTTGTTCGAGTGAACCCACCTATAGTTACTCAAGAAGCTGCAGAATATTCTTTTGAAGTATTGGAGTTCACTTTTTCATTGGACTGTTGACCGCGCCAAAGAATGCAAACAAAGTAAATCTTAAAATATTAGATGGAGACAAGGTAATACTCGTTTTGAATTAGTGTGTACCGGCTTTGAAGAAGAGCTTTTCATCTAGTTGCCATAATCTTGCACCACCTCTGATACCATCTTTGTTGGTGATGATGATCATGTTGTCATCCAGTTTAAAGGTAAGCTTATTCGAATTACCTCCACCAATATAAAGCCGGTCGTAGTTGAATACTGTTTTCAGCATCATCAAAACTTTTTTCACTCGCTTGTTCCACTTCTCCTGACCTTTACTTTCGAATGCATCATCGCCCACATAGCTATCATAGGTATAATGTTTTGTAATGGCGTGATGGGCCAGTTCAAGATGCGGCAACAGATTTCCATCGAGTAGGAGTGCTGTCCCGAATCCGGTGCCCAGTGTAATAACCATTTCCAAACCTTCACCACTCACCACACCCAGACCTTGCAAGTCAGCATCGTTTACCGTTCGCACTGGTTTTTGCAATGCATCGCCAATAAGTCTATTCAGATTTGTATTTTTCCAGGCATCATTAATTAAGTTGGGAGCAGTAAGGACAATTCCTTTTTTTATGAACCCAGGAAATCCAACCGAAATACGATCATAATCTTGAAAGTCTCTTGCGAGTTTTTGTATGATTTCTAAAACCCTTTCCGGTGTTGGCTTATCCGGTGTTTGCAATTTCTTATAATCCTGTATTATTTTTCCGTCCTGATCCAGCACGGTTCCCTTTATAGTAGAGCCCCCAATATCAAGGGTGAGAATTTTAGACTGAGGTATTTCTTTTTTTGGATCGCTCATTTGTAATTTCTTTTGGCAATGTTAACAAACAATTAAACATGATCATATGTGATCATTTATCTGCAATTTCATGAATATGAATAATAAGGATGGAAAGATAGCGTGAATTCTGGAAGCATCCCATTTCAGGTGTATTCGGACAGGCCGATAACGATCAACCCTGTTTACTTTTTTCTGCACGATTCTACAATTGAATTTTTGAACAGACTATCGTTTTTCAGCATTTCAAAAAAAGCATCCAGATAACCATGCATATCCTTCAATTCATATTTGGTGAAGAACGTTTCGTGTTGATCGATAAGAGCATGTAGTGACGATTCTTTTTCTAAATACTCTTTCCTGATTTCTTGCATGGCCGGTTCTGATTTGCAGAATCCGCGATACACTCGTTCGCGCGGATCGCCTGTTCCTAATGTAGGCGGATTATCATGTGAGTATCCGGCATTTACAAAACCAGCCATATCAAAATCATACGACAATGGTATGTATTTTCCATCAACGAATAAGGTATTACTGTTATGTTGAAAGACTGCGGACCAATCGGCATTGCCAATCATATATTGAAAGAAATCGTTACGTAGAGATTGTTTTTCATCAAAGGCTCCTGGGTTAATACCTTTTTTTTCAATCACTTTTCCGTTGCCGCGTTTCGCTACCATTGAATTATCTTCTACAAAAAAGGAAAGCAGCTCATAGGAGCGTGGTTTTTTTTGAGAAATTTCGGTGAGCGCGAGATTGGCCAATCGAGTTCGAAAATAGTAAGGCGATAAAACCTGATAAAACTGATAGCATAAATATTCTTTGCGGATAAGAGTATTCTTGTCTGCTGATATTTTGCAAGGGACAACAAGTTTTAAAGCTTTGTTTCCCTCAAAAAGAGTAGACGCAACTTCTTTCTTGTTGAATTTTAGTTTGATGGGTGGGAAGTAGCAATTTCTTAATCTGTAGTTTCCGCGAACGCGTGCTTTTGTCGGAATGGTAGCCCATTGATCATTACCTTTATCGTATTGAAACTTTCCACTAACAAACGTAGAGTCGTTTGACTTCTTTTTAATAGATTTGATTGAACCACTTATCCGAATGTTGATGATTTCCTTTTTCTGAAAGAGTGGAACGTTCTGACCAAAGGAAGGTTTGAATAGAATAATCAGAAAGAACAATATGCCATAACACTGCTTCATCGCTATGAAATTTTTAAACTACTTCAATATACAAACTTTTTTAGGTCTGGTGATCTCGCAGATTGCCGCTTTTTTAGCCATTCATTTCCAGATCAAGTTTCATATGGATCTTTTGTTATTCAGTCTTTGCGTGGTCTTCCCTTTGCATTTTTCCATGCAGGCTGCATTCAAGCGAAGAGATAAGGCATTGGAATTTTTTAGTTTATTCAAAGGAGGTTCAATGGCACTTCATTATTCGTTTCAGGTAGCTGAAGACTTGCCTGCCGAAAAAAAGCAGGAAGCAAATGACCTGTTGAAAGGAATGGTTTCACAACTTATTGATCAACTAGAGAACCGAAAGGCAGCGTATGAACCTCTGCAACTAAAACTAAATAGAATATTTTCCTTTATTGAAATGTACCGAGATGAAATTTCTAAGCGCAACGTGCTTCGAATGGTTCGATATCTAAAGGATGTTACTGAAGGCTCTGTCTATTTGATTAGTCTCGTGAATCATCGCACTATGGGTGGACTTCGTTTTTATAGTATTTTTTTCATTATCATTTTTCCATTGATTCAGGCTCCAATTGTTTTGTATCGTTTGGACTCTCTTATTCCAACCTGGGGAATTTATGTATTCCTGGCTCTTACCAGTCTGATATTAGTAACACTCCGAAATTTTCAAGCGATGATCGAATATCCATTCGACAGCAGAGGAATGGATAATATCAATCTTCGGGAATTTTCATTGGATATTGATGCTAGGGTTGGCCAGAAGTAAAAGGTATTCTTTAATCAGAAAGTCATTCTGAGCCAATCGACTAGTAGGAATGAAAACAAATTTATAGAGAAGACTCACCATGTACTTGAGAGTTTTCTTTTGACAAGCCGTAACATTTCCTTGACGAAAGTCCAATAGTATGAAGGTTTAACGGGATGAAAATTCCTAATTTGAGCGCATGAATCATTTCTGGAAGTACAAATTTGATCAAATCATTTTTTGGATTGCCACCGTTGTCTTTCACATGTTTACTAAAAGTGATTTCATCAACACTGCAGGATTTGATCAGTTCGCATTAGAGATTATCGTGCGGAATGGTTTGTTGGCCTTGATGATTTATTTCAATGTACTGATGCTGATTCCGAAGTTCTTGCAGCAGAAGAAAATTGTGGCTTATGCTTTTTTATTGGTTGTTACTTTGAGTCTGTATGTTCTGCTGAAAAATATACACGATGTTTATCTTCATGGTTATGTCCTGGGAAATGAAAACCAGAAGTCTTTATTTTATAATACATATTATAATTTTTCAATTGGTTTGTTTTACCTGTCCTTTCATGTTGCGCTCTATTTAAGCAAGGCATGGTATTTTCAACGCGAGTTGATTCGGAAATTAGAAGTTGAAAAACTGAGTTCCGAACTGGAGTATCTGAAAGCGCAGATCAATCCTCATTTTGTTTTCAATTCAATCAATACCATTTACTTTCAGATTGATAAGCATAATATTTCAGCGCGTGAATCCTTGTCGGCTTTTTCTGAAATGTTACGATATCAATTGTATGAATGCAATGGAAAGGAGATTCCGATAGAGAAAGAAATTACCTATCTGAAAAATTACATCGCGCTTCAGCGAATGCGCAAGGACGAAAACTATATCATTTCGTTTGAGGTAGGAGAAAATTTAAACGGATTCACACTTTCTCCTTTACTGTTTATTCCCTTTGTAGAAAATGCATTTAAGCATGTATCACATCATCCAAATAAAAACGAAGTAAGAATCCGAATCATCCGGAATGGAGCGCACGTTGAACTTTCCGTATTTAATACGCGTGAAAGTAAAGCGATTGTGAATGGTTATATGGGTATCGGATTAAAAAACGTACAACGCAGACTGGAACTGCTGCACGAAAATCGGCACGAATTGGTGATTGACAACAGGCCGGATAGTTATGAAGTGAATCTTTCCATTCACATTACTGAAGCATTGAGCAACGCATGAAACTAAATTGCCTCATTATCGATGACGAGCCTTTTGCCCGCAAAGGGCTTGAAGAACACGCGCAACAAATTGACTTTCTTAATTGCGTTGCTTCTTGTGAAAATGCATTGAAAGCTTCTTCCTATTTGAATGAACAGAAAATAGATTTGATTTATTTGGATATTCACATGCCAAAAATTAATGGGATTGATTTTCTCAAGTCATTAAGAAACCCACCCCTTACTATTTTTACAACAGCGTATTCCAATTATGCTCTTGAAGGATACGCACTCGATGTTATAGATTACCTTGTAAAGCCCATTACCTTTGTAAGATTTTTAAAAGCATCTCAAAAAGCGCTTGAATATTTCCAATTGAAAACGCGCGCGGAAAGCAATACTGCACCTCAGGTTGATTATTTTTTTGTTAAATGTGATCGCAAGTTTGAAAAAGTTTTCTTTCGTGATGTTTTGTATATTGAAGGAATGCAGAACTATGCTGTTATACATCTGGCAGATCGAAAGTTAATTACCTATATCACCTTAACAAGTCTTGAGAATCAATTACCGAAGCATCAGTTTTTAAAAGTTCACAAATCTTTTTTGGTTTCCATACCGCACATTAAGGCAATTGAAGGAGATGAAATCGTTCTTGATAATGCCCGCATCCCCATGAGCCGAAGTTTAAAGGATCAAGTCGTTCAGAGAATTTTAGGTAGCACATTATTTAAGCGATAATATTTCAATGTGTAAAGTACTCAAGCATTTTCGGTATCCTTATTTCTGTGGAATATTTCAATACTTGAGTACTTCTGGAGTTTAACAGGTAAGTTTATCTACTCTGGTTAGAGGCAGTGCTTGATTTGTCGCCAATCACGATAGAAGCGATTTGTGATCCATCCGGAAAATCAGTTGAGGAATAATACAACTTAAGCGTGTTGCTTCCTTTTGGTTTCAATGCAATGATATCCTTCACAAGGCATGACATCGATTCTTTATAGCCGGTAGATTCACCTTCAAAGCTCCAGTCTTTCAATACCTTATCATGGTCATCTTTCAGAGTAATTTTTCTACCCGAGACGGTTCTTCCACATTCATTGTATTTCACGATAAGCTCATTATGTTTTTCAGATGGATTTAAAATTAATTTAGGAGTGTTTGCCTTCGAGCTGATATACTGCTCGATAACCAGTTTACTATCAAGATAAATCTGAACACTATGTGCGCCCGATCCGGTTGAGCTTGAAAACGAAAACAGAAGGCCAGTGAGGGCAACGCCTACCAAGGCATGAGCCCAGGAAAATGAAATGATCTTTTTCATAGTTTAATGTTTTTATGATTTGAGGTTTTACAAATGATATTCTAAGGAACGTATAAAAACATGTCGGGGGCAACAAGTCTGATCACCTGCAGATATTACTTGACGAAATGCGTCTCTTTTTCCACAGGAGATCGCGCAGTATTTACAACATGAAACTCCGTTTTGTAATTATGAGTTTTTGTACCTTAACAACAAAACCGAAAACCATGTCTTGGGAAAATTCGAAAGGTATTGTATATAGAGTAGCAGCGTTGATAGTTGTAGTGTTGATGCTATTATTAGCTCCTATACCGCTACTACCGCCCCATCGATTTTCTGAAGCCATACAAGGAATACTCGGTGTTGGTTGGAAGCCAGCCTATCTCGCAGCAACCATTTTACTTCAGCTTGGCTTTTATGGTGCCCTTGGAATTGTGGCTGCATTTATGGTCGTGCGTGCGCAAACAGTTCGGAAGCGATTGCTTCAGGTTGTATTGATTCCGATTATTGTTATTGGTCTTGCCCTGATTATCCGTTCTGCAAAAGGAGGATATTTTCCAATTTGGATTAACACAGCCATCCCGATGGTAGCCTGTTGTATTGGCGTGTGGCTTGGACTTGGGTTATTATATCAGCGATTGAAATTGATGATATTCATTGTAATGGTTATTATTGGCGTTGCTTCTTGGGGTTTATTTGGCGGAACGTCTCCTCGCTTAACGCATGCCACACGTGATCAGTTACGGAAACTTGTTTCGGCAAGTGCAAGTATTCCTCCAGGTGAAAAAAGATTTGTTGCATTATTGCGATTGGCTTTTGCTCCCATTTCAAAACCAACATCCGATCCGATCAGTAATGTCGATCACAACCGTGCTGCCATCCTCGCCCTCGGTATCGTTCTGGGTGATGAGCACATAGCGCAACTTGTTGGATTAGACCGCAACAGTAAATTAGTGCGCAATGCTGTTTTACTGCGCAAGGGTACAACATTGCGAGGGCGAGCAGATTGGTCGCGTCACTTTTCACTTAGTGCTGCGTTGGCAGTATTGGAAAATTCGTTTGTGAGTGATGCTGGTGGTTTGATCAAAGAGCAAGTAGATACGCATGGAGAGGGGAGTGGATTTTCGTTTACTGATATTGCTGCGGATCGTGCCGGAGTGCGCTTTGCTGAAGTGGCCACAAGCTCTGACGAAGATGCTTTGGCGATGCAGCAATTACTGAAGCACAAACTTCTTTTGGATTACTTCTTCCCCTCCATTGCTGATCTTCCTGAGGGCTTGACACCTGAGCAGTTCCGCAATGAGTATCATGCCGTTGGCAGCCCACGTTACCGTGAAATGATTTCAGAAATTGAAATCCGATTGGATAGTTGTGTTGCCCTTTCTCCACTTCATTGAAGACAGAAGAAATGAATGACTATGGAAGATCTTTGAAAGATTTATGACGAGCATCAACCAGCACATAAGGCTTTAGAAATAATAGTCAATTACCTGCAAGAACGTCCTCCGGAAAAGTTGATTCATTAGCATGTCATTGTTTTATTAATCTGAATGAGGAGGAGAACATGCTTGAAAACTATTACAGACAATTAAAACAACTCTTCCAGAGTTATTGTAGAGAATTGGAAAGAAGCGCATAACATTGCTGTGCAATCTCCAATTCTTCGTTTGTAGGGATCACCAGGATTTTAACAGATGCATCTCCCCTGTTAATTTCATACGTTCCTTTACCGCCTTCATTATTTTTCTTTTCATCGAGGTGAATGCCAAGGGAATCCATGTTTTTTAAAGACAATTCGCGCGTGAGTGAATCATTCTCTCCAACCCCGGCAGTAAACACAAGCACGTCCAAACCGTTGAGCACCGCCATAAATGATCCAATATATTTTCTGATGTGATAGGCATACATCTCGTAGGCCAGGATTGCCTCTGCGTTTCCTTTTTTGTATTCAGATTTTACATCCCGCATGTCGCTGAATCCTGTAAGGCCTAGCATCCCGCTCTTTTTATTTAGAATAGCATTTAATTCATCCAATGTGTAACCAAGCTCATTTACCAGATGAAAAATAATGGACTGATCAATATCTCCTGTACGCGTGCCCATGATTAACCCATTCATCGGCCCAAAACCCATGCTTGTATCAATACATTTTCCATCTCTAATAGCGGTCATGCTGCAGCCATTGCCAAGATGGACGGTAATGATTTTTGAATCTTTCTTCTTCAAATACGCAGCAGCTCTTTCAGAAACATATTTATGACTGGTTCCATGAAATCCATAAGCACGTATCTGATGCTCCTCATAAAAAGATTTAGGAATTGCTATTCGGTATGCAACCGGAGGCATAGTTTGATGAAAGGCAGTATCAAACACAGCTACTTGTTTTGCATTTGTAAAAATTTTCTCAGCAACTTCAATTCCCAAATAGTTTGGTGGATTATGAAGCGGTGCAAGAGGAAACAACTCCTTTATTTTTTTCTTCACGTTTTCTGTAATGATCATGGTGCTTGAAAAACTTTCCCCTCCATGTACCACACGATGCCCCACAACGTGAATTTCATCCGGGTTTTTGATCACTCCTATTTCAGAATCAGTGAGTAATTTTGCTGCTTCCGTCAGTCCGTCAGAATGATTTTTTATTAGGAGCTGTTTCTTTAGAACCTGTTCGGTTCCTTTCAAAAATGCTTTATGATGAATGGCTGATCCATCTAACCCAATTCTATCGATCAACCCAGAACAAATTACCTTTGCATCAGGCATTTGAATAAGCTGATATTTGATGGAGCTACTTCCCGAGTTAATAACAAATACGTTCATACTTCTTGAGCTTGGATGGCGGTAATAACAACCGTATTGAAAACATCATCTACAGTACAACCCCTACTTAAATCATTCACAGGTTTATTGAGTCCCTGCAACATCGGGCCAATCGCCAATGCACCTGTCTCGCGTTGCACTGCTTTGTAGGTATTGTTTCCTGTATTTAGATCTGGAAAAATTAACACATTCGCTTGTCCTGCAACTTCAGAGTTTGGCATTTTCTTTTTTCCTACGGAAGGATCCACGGCAGCATCATACTGAATAGGACCTTCCACTTTCAGATCGGGTCTGCGTTGGCGCACTAACTCCGTTGCCTTTCTCACTTTATCAACATCTGCTCCGGCACCCGAACTACCCGATGAATAAGATAACATGGCAATTTTTGGTTCAATGTTAAACATCTTACTGGTGTCAGCAGATGAAATGGCAATATCAGCCAGCTGCTCTGACGTTGGATTGGGATTTACTGCACAATCACCAAAAATTGAAATCCGGTTTGGCAAACACATAAAGAACACGGAAGACACTGTTGAAACACCCTGTTTTGTTTTCACAAACTGCAATGCAGGGCGGATAGTATGTTGTGTTGTATGCGCTGCACCCGAAACCATTCCATCAGCCTCGCCTTTAAACACCATCATCGTACCAAAATATGAAACATCCAGCATGAGATCTCGTGCCATTTCAAATGTTACATTTTTTTCTTTGCGGAGTTCGTGCAAGGTGTTTACAAAATCATTAAAGCGATGATCCGTAGCAGGATCAACAATGTTCACCTTCTCCATGTCAAGAGATAAATTCAAACGCTTGATGGAGGCAGCAACAGCATCTTTGTTTCCAAGAATTGTAAGGTCAACAACATTTTGGGCAATCAATAAATCGGCAGCTTGTAAAATCCGGTCGTCATCACCTTCTGGTAACACAATGTGTTTCCTCTTTTCTTTTGCACGCTTAACAATTTGATATTGAAACATGCGGGGTGTGATGTTCGGAGAGTGGAATGAAACAATTTTTTCACTGAGTGCCTGAACATCTACATGTTGGTCAAACAGACTGATTGCCAAGGCAATTCTTTCTTTGTTATCAGGATGAATCATTGGCCGCGCATTCGCTACACGGGTAACAGTTGCAAATGTTCCGGTTTTCACTGCGATGATGGGTACTACAGTATCCAAACCTTCAATAAGTCTGAGAATAGTTTCTTCCGGAAGTAATCCACCCGTCAAAATTAATCCAGCTATTTTGGAATAGTTCTTTGAAATATTTGCTTGCAATGCTCCAATAATAATATCGCCTCGGTCACCCGGTGTTACGATGAGTGTATTTTTCTGCAAGCGCGACAATGCATTATGAAGTTGCATAGCGCCAACAATAGAAGCATCAACTGTATTCGACAACAGATGCTCACCTAGTAACACTTCTCCTCCAACGGATTCAAGGATTTCCTTCATAGTAGGATTTCCTAATTCTTTACTGGATGGAATGGTACTAACGAGAATGTGGACAGGAAGTGCTTTCACAAGTTTCTCATGGAGTGTGTTTTTAGTTGCTTCATGAATTTTGTTTGCAATAACCATGATTACCTGAACACCCTTATCGCGAAAACTTTTTGTGGTAGACGATGCCACATCAATAATTTCTTGTTCTGGTTTTCCTTCTGCATTTATTATAATGGCTGCTGGGATGCCCAGATTTTCAGCAATTGAAATGTTGATATCAAACTCTTCATTCGTAATGTTTGTAAAGTCAGTTCCCTCCACTACTACAAAATCATGACTTTCCTGAAGTAGTTTGAATTTATTAATGATGGAATCAATAATGAAGGTTTCCCTTCCTGCATTCATATGCTTAATCAATTCTTTTCGGGTAAATGTAAACATGCTACTGTACCTGGAGGTAAGTTGGAAATGTGTAGCAATCGTGAAGAGGTGACTATCGTTCTCAGGTTTATCGCAACTGATCACCGGTTTGAAGTAAGCAATCCTTTCTGCTTTTGAAGCCAGTAGGTTCATAAGCCCCAGAGCAACAAGGGATTTTCCAGAGTATGCTTCCGTAGTTGTCAGGTAAATGGCATTGGTCATATAAGAAATTTAATTGGCGAAACTACATGCTTTACACCGTTGTTAAAAGTTTGCTGATAGCGTAATTAAGAAAAACGGATCATCAAAACCGAGGTTGTAACAATAGGTAGTCAGTTCCAGATTTTTAACTCCAGCACCAATCAGTAAACCACGTTGAATATCAAGATCGGTTTGATAAAGCCGTGTGCGTTGACCACTGATGCCAAACCACAGCCAATCGGTAGGCGAATAGGTAAGGTCAGTCCAGTTGTAAAAGAAGTTGTTTTCTGATGTTTCAAGATCAAAATAATTTTCAGCTTCGGTGTATAGTTCAAAGTTTTTATAAGAAAGTGTAATTTCTAAACCCGGGGCAATACCATTTGAAAGACCGACCACCCCTCCAATCATTGGGGTAATGGTATACTCCAACTTTTTTCCACCCATGAAATTATATCCAAACCATCCGGAAAAAGTTTGACGATCTTCGTAGTTGTATCGGGCTTCCAGATGGAGCCAGTTTTTATCTGCCCGAAATACAGGTAGAACAAAAAAATCATCCGGAATTAAATAAAAATTTACATCCGGATTAAAACTCCAGCGTGAAGAATCTGATTGGGCGGATGTGGAAGAAACGCCAATGATACAAACGGCAAAACAAATCATTATTTTTTTCATCCTCCCAGTGCCATGGTTAATGCAACCAGCAATACTCCAATAAGAGTGTATGCAGCAGCTGTGATGAATCGTCTGAATCCGGCATATCCTGCCAAAACATATCCACCAATAAATAACATCAACAAAGCCACTCCATTAGAGGTTCGCATAGCCAGTGAAATTTTATCGAAGAATGCGAATGGAAGTGCAACGGGTAATGTACATAAAAAGACAAGAAAAAAAATTTGAACACCTGACATGAAGTCCGTGATCGTAAGTAAAAACCTCTTTGAAGGTTCAGGTAATTTTTTTAAACGATTACCAAGCGCATCTAATTCTTCATTCGTAACAATGGCTGACAGAGCAGGTTTCATTTCTTCTTTCAACAAAGCACGAATGCTTTGTGCGTCTTTCAATTGAACGACTCTTTTTAAAACAGTAATAGCACGTCCTCTTTCCACAGCCACGTTCATCAGGTACATGATAGCATCGACAAGTCCCCAAGCCACATTACATCCAAGCGCAGCCCATAGTAATTCCCGAATTTCTTCACGCCCATCTGTACCAACAGTAATCGCACCTGTGAAACTAAGTACCATGATTAATCCAAACAGGACTTCAGAAATACGATCAACAGGGCTTAAGACAGCGCTTTCCTTAACACGTTGTTTCCAAAAATTCTGATCACTCATGTTATGAAGGAATAAAATAAAGGACCATGCCTATAATCAGATAGATAAGAATAAGTTGAACTCCTTTGTACCAGTTCGACCGACCGTCTCCGGAAATCATAGCGGCCAATATCACAGAAAAAAACAAAGTTAGAATTAATGCACGCGGAAAAATAAGATTCATTTGACCTGGCCCAACGACCAGACTTAAGAGCACCAGTATGGGAGCAATGAAAAGAACGATTTGTATGGAACTCCCTAGTGCAATCCCTAAACTTAAATCCATTTTATTTTTAGTGGCCATCGTAACGGCTGAAATACTTTCGGCAGCACCGCCCACGATTGCCAGAAAAATAACACCAATGAATACGCTCGACATACCTAACACTTCACCCGTTTCTTCCGCTGCGCCAACGAGTACTTCACTCATGAAAGCAGCCATCACAGAAGCCACTACTAATAAACTTATGGCTTTGGTGAGCGACCAACGATTCTGATGATAGTGTCCGTGACCTTCACCTTCGCTTCTGAAAAAATCCGGATGGGTTTTGATCATAAACACCAGGTAAAGCACATAAGCCACCAGAAGAATAACGGCTAAAGCAATGTTTAAGGTATTTTCATTTTCAGCGTTGACTCCGTTTTGCGCTAATGAATGGAACCCACTTGGTACCGTTAGACTAATAACAGCGATCATCATCATGGAGCTATACACCCGGATGCTAATTGGGTTGTATTCCTGATTATGAAATTTTATTCCTCCTAAAAGAAAGGAGGCACCAGTGGCCAGTAAGAGGTTGGCGAGAATAGCACCGGCCAAAGAAGCCAGCACCATTTCATGAAGCCCTGCCTTCAAAGCCACAACAGCAATAATTAATTCTGGCAAATTTCCGAAGGTTGCATTGAGTAGTCCACCGATCGCATCTCCGGTATAGGTGGCAAGGTTTTCAGTCGATTCACTTATTAATCGTGCAATAGGTATGATGGACAAAGCTGCAGAAAAGAAAATCAGGGGTGCCGATGCATGATTGTATTCAAGCAACAGTGTTATTGGAATAAAAACAAAGAGCCAGTGAATACCGGGGTTCAGGAGATTTTTCATTTTTTTTCTTTATGCGCAATTGTGCGAAAAAATATTTGTTTACTGCTTTTTTATTTTTGAATGTTCAAGTTGAAGGCTTACCAGTTTGGCAATAAAGACGGCCGGGAATAGTTGCCCCAAAAGACCTTCCATCATTACCAGAATTCGCGCTGCCGAACTCACAGCAAGAGTATCACCATAGCCGACTGTGGTAAGTGTTATAAAGCTGAAGTACGATAATTGTTTTAGGGCTTCATCATCCTGGATTGCTCCGCCACTGTGCAGAAATGAATCGGGTTGAATAATGTAAACGGTAAGGTAAATGGAAGTCCATAAATGACCTAACAAGATATAAACAGCAACACCTCCGATTATTTTATTTAGTGTAACGATGCCACCAGCAAAAATCTGATTTACGATCAGCACTACGATATAAATCAAGTAACCTGTAGCCATTATATTATACAGGATAATCAACCATCGGTTTTCTAAATTCGGTGTAGCAAGTGCCAGAAGTAATAGAACAACGGAAATACTATAACCGATATATTTTCCTTTGACGGGAAGTGATGAAGCCTTCACGGCAACAATCGTGAATAAAAAGAAAAATATCCTTAAGAGAATTTTGGTTTCCCAAATCAGGCCCGCTGTAAGTTGGGCACCTACCAGAAAGAGGAGAGCAATAACCAGCATCCAAATAAATCCCTTGTCATTTTTCCAGATATTATCTATTCGATTCATTTGTATTTGTGGCAGTATAAAGTATTTAGGGATTAAGCTGGTATCAAGATAATGAACCTACAACGTATAAAATAATATATAATTTATGATTTTCATCATGCGAATTAGCAACACTTTTTTTTGTAATTATTAATCGCTCCTAAATGAAGAGCAATAGCGAAACCGATCTCAAACTGGCTTCATGGATTTTGAGTTGGTGAATCAATCCAGTGATCTTGATTAATATCCTTGATTGCTTGGTGATCAATTCCTAGATAGAGAAGAAGGTTTTTGTAAATCGTAAGAATTGGCTTTCTTGGTAGAATTTGATTTGCCAAGTAGAGGCTGATGTTATTCTTTTCACCTCAAAGAAGTGTTCATTGTGATATCTTGATCTCGTCAAGTATTTTACCTGTCAAGTCAATTTGTTTTAGTGTTAATTCTTTCTGGTTGGTTTCGATCAGTGTAAAAGAGTGGCGGTCTGATATAAGTTGCTTTGTAAAGGGTACCCAGTTATCTGGTACATCGTGACTCCACGTTTCTGGTTTCTTACTAAGTTGTGGATCATACAATCCTCCTCCTCCTGCACCGGTAACAATGTAAATGATTCCATTTGGTTTCGTTCGCGTCACACCATCATATAAGGTATCAAGAGCAAAGGTGCCGTTTACTCTTCCCTCCGGAGAAATGATGTATCGATCACCTGCTTCATTTATTTCAGGTTTGAAAGTGAGCGGGACACTTCGCTGATAATTATGAACGTGACCGGTGAGTACCAGATTAACTCCAAGCTTTTCGAACGAAGGTGCGAGCAATCGCATCAGCTGAAAATCGTAATGCGCTTTGCTGGAATTAAAACCAGGATGATGAAACACTACCACTTTCCAATCAGCTCTGCTGTTTCCAATATCACGTTGAAGCCATTGTAAAAGAGAAGCATCAAGCGGGTTTGTATAGTCGTTGGCATCAAGACAGGTAAAGTGGACATTACCATTGTCGAAGGAAAAATTCGCCATCTTTGGAAAGCGCGGTTTTGTATTTTTCTTAAATGCTTTTACCTGTGCACCAGTTCCTTTTATAATAGGAGCGTATTGAACAGTTGGTCCATTCAACGGGAGATCATTATAATAGAAATAGGCGAAGGCACCAGGCGCCTTTCCCAGACTATCAATGCGTACATCATGATTACCGAGCACCATATAAAATGGAATCGTATTCATCAAAGCCGCTCCTTTGGCTGGTGCATTTTCCTGTGGCAGGTAGTAGGGAAAAACATTGGATCGGTACTCTTCGTCTAAACCATTTTGGTATGCGTTGTCTCCTGTTGTAATTACAAATTGAGGTTTTTGTTCAGCCATTCGATATGCAATGGCGGCTTGCTGTGAAGTTCCGGCACCAAAATCTCCTAACACAGCAAAACGGGTAAAGGGTTTTGTTGTGCGAGTGCGAAAAGAATCGCGTGCTACAATATTATTCTTTAGTCGAACTTCGTAGTGATATAAGGTATCGAACTGAAGTTTTGTTAAAATAGCGCGGTATAAAAAAGTAGTTCTATTCTTAATATGGAGTTGAACAACTGAAGGTTTTGCTTCCTCCATGTTACTTTCGGATCCATATAGGTTGTAGGTCACCGTAAAATTTCCAGGTACACTATCGGTTTGCCAGATCAAAACTTTTTGTTCTTTCTTAAGATCAGAAACATTTCCGGGCTGCAGATAGGGTCTTACGAGAATTCGCTGAGCAATTACGTTCGGTGTGAAACAACACCATAGGATCAAGACTTTTAATATGAATACGGCCTCCTTCATTTTATACATAAGACAAGTTGAAAATTTATTCTAATGTTTTCATCCACTTTAAAAAAGTATCAATCGAAATATTACCATTATTTTTAAAGGTAATTAAATAGTAAATTTTCGGATCATAAAATAAGATGTATGAAGGTTTTTATCCTAAGTCTGCTCGTTAACATAATTACCTTTTCGCTTTGGGGACAGCAGCCAGTTGTTTCGAATAAACATTTTTCAATTGGCAGTTATGGCCGTGCAGGTATCGCAAGAAGTGATAATGCATTGTATCCCCGATCACTCAATCTGAATGGAATGGGTTCTATTGGAGGACGTATGGAGGAAGCTGATTATTTTGAGTTAGCAACAGGGCTGCATTTTACTCAATCCCATGGTTCCGACACAACCAATATATCCATCCAATCGCGATTCGCTTTTTATACTACGCAAGGTCAGATTATTGGTAATGTAACAAGTAAATCATACGGTGGCATTACCGCTGCATTGCCTGAACTTTTTGCGGAAGCAAGAAACATTATGGGAAGTCCTTGGAGTGTTTGGGTAGGAGCACGATTTTTTCGCGGAGATGACATTCATGTTATTGATCACTTTTATTTTGATGATCATAGCAGCCAGGGTTTTGGTATACAACGAAAGAATACACAATTCTCTGTTATGTTCCCGACTGCAGTAGATACAGCCTCGTCTTTACCACCTTACTTTTATTTGAATCTCGTGAACGGTACTCCTGTTCTAGGGTTGCGTAATCGATCGGTCTATATTTTGGAACACTCCATTCCGTTGAAAGATGGATATGTAAAGTTAATGGGAGAGTATCATCAACTTGCCAAGGGTACCTTAGCAGATACCACAACCAGTTTAAATTATCCATCGGACTATGGTTATGTTTTAGGTGTGAAATACAAGAAAAACCTGAAAACAAATTTGCCCGGTTCTTTTTATGATATGAGTGTTCGATTTGGTTCTGGAATTGCCAATGGTGGTGATGGAGGAGGAAGCAGAACATACCTTACCTATGGTGGTCCGAATCTCGCTACTCAGAATTTCAGAAGTGCATGGTCGCTTGCTATTACAGAGAGCATCTTATGGAATGTAAATTCAAATTACTCTGTAAACGCCTATGGTATTTTTACAAGAAGTGTAGGTGCAAGTGATAGTCTTAACATGACACCTGATTATCAAGGGAAATTATTATTCAATAGAAAAGTAGACTTCGCCATTGGTGCACGGAATACCTGGTATATTAAAGATTGGCTCCACCTTTTGCACGAAGTGAGTTTTGCTTCCAGAAAAGATGGTACGCAAGATCCCGCACAGATGATCAAATTCGGTATTGCACCAACGCTGGTACCCAACGGAAAACGAGATGTCTGGAGCCGTCCGCATTTTAGATTTGTTTACAGCGTAGCACACTACAATAAATTTGCTTCTGATAATCTGTATTCACCGTATCTGGCACAGACAGGAAGCAAGCGATGGGGACACTACTTTGGTGTTAAGATGGAGTATTGGTTGTGGTAAATGACGTCCAGTCGAAATTCTGAAATATGTACTTTTAATATATATGAACGTTACCTCCTTCAATTCATTGATAAGACAAGGTGAAAATTGACGGTAATGTTTTCATCCACTTTAATTGCGCCCATCATTTTTGTAGGTGGCACAAGATTAAAATCAGAAAACTTAAAAGTGCGTTTTCCTCGCAGGTGGATGAGATTCTTTTCATCTTTTATAATGCTGCACCTCACTTCAGCAGGAACGGCCACCTCAGCTAAAGTTATGGTGAGCTTGCCTTTAAATTTTTCTTCTGTGGCTTCGTACTTCGGCACACGCTCAAATGAAATAAAATTAATTTGAATGTATGGATACGTATCCGATTGAATACTTTCTCTAAAATCTTTCGTAATAACATTCATAGCACAATTAAAAGCCGAAGCATTTAACTTGACTACTCCTTTTTTGAACTGAGCACCCTTTCCACGTACAGCTGTTAACAAAAGCGTATCGTTTCCTTTATACTCTTCAATAGCACATTGATATTTATTCACATTGGTCTTTCCATCGATGGTGACCGTGCTGGATGAATGTACAATTAAATACTCTGTGATCTTATCTTGTGTAGAAACAAGCGATGTAAGCAGAGAGGTGATGGAGGCAAAAAAGAAACTCTTCATTATTATAAAAATAAGGATTGAAGGTAAAAACAAGAAGCTGCCCGGTTAAAGCAACTTCTTCAAAAAGTTAGAAAATATTAGAATGCAATCACGGCTTCAATCATCAAACCGCTAAACTTACCGTCTTCAAACTGTGCGGAGGTATAGTCTTTGTATGATTGACTCATGTACTCAACCTTGGCGAGAATATTTTTGGTGAGAAACCAACCGCCTCCGAAATTAACGCGACTAACCGTTACTTTGTCTGTTTCTACACCGGGTAATTGACCTGATACTGTATTGTATCGGCCTCCAACATAAAAACTTTCAGTCTTTCCAAATCGATAGATGAGTTCACCCGCCAATTGTGTCCACGATCGATTGCCGGTGAACGCGGCATCCTTCACATCATCCCTACCAAAAGTAGTTTCGTAGACTCCAAAAAATTCTAAGCCTTTGAATTTAACAAAGGGATTGACCATGATGGATGTCATATCTGTTTTAAGCGCTGGATTTATTCTCCCACTAAAATCATTTGTTGATTGAGTAGCTGGTGGTATAGCTTGTACATCCATCACTTTATAATAACGCGATCCTGCCCGGTCACCTCCATATAAATAGGTGCTACTGGTATTCTTTACGGCATACATGGAGGCTGTTAACCTGAGACGCAAATCATCATTAAGTTGTTTGTCGTATCCCACTTTAACAATCACTGCAGGTTTTGTTACGGTGTCTGCTACACTTTGATTGAGGCGTCCATTTGTAAGACTCACCATCGCTAACCATCCATTGTCCTGATAATATACTTCACCACCAATTTCTGTTGTGAACGAATCCATAATATAGTTTCCAACAAACGGATTGTATAAAGCATGGCCGTTATCACTTCGTCTGAAGTGAGCATCGCCATAGTTATTCTCCATTTGTCCAATTCGAACGGTTAATCTCTTCATCAATTCAGCCGCAAAATCCTTCTTGATAAAATCCAGTTTATCAATTTGTATGTAGCCGCCTTTTACATACGTCTCGGTATGATGGCGCGATGACAGATAGGTGCGCAAGTGCATACGTATACCATCGTATATTTGAACATCAATATCAAAGTTGGCAGATGGCAAATTGAAATTGGAGATCAGCTTCACCAGATTGTCTGCAGCGTTTTCGTGATCGAGACCCTGATATTGCATCGCAAAGGCACCTCCGATTCGTACTTTAAGACCATCAAATTCAATTGAATCCTCCTTTGGAGTTTCAAAAACATTAATACCTGTTTTATCATTTCCTCTGAAATACTGAATCTTGGATTGCTGGGAGTAAGATATAATTGTAACCAGCATAAGAACCGTGGTGAGAAAGTAGGTAGATCTTTTCTTCATAGTGCGTGGTTTAAATTTTATTAAGGTGCAACTGTTAATTCAAATAATAATGTCACTTTCTCTCCAACTTTGATGGTTCCCATCACGGCCTTGGGTGGAACCATTTTATAATCTTTCATATTGATTGGATACGAACCGCTTAAATGAACCGAACCATCCGCCAGAACCTTAGCAGTAACGGTCATCATAATGACTTTTGACACGCCTGCCATGGTGAGTGTTCCATTGGCTTTTATTGTAGCCCCTGTAACCGTGGCGCTCGTTAACTTAAATGTTATTGTAGGATTCTTTTCAATAACGAATGCTTCATACGTTTTATCATCCATCATGCCGCCCTTTTCACTCTTGATGCCTTCTACCGGAATAGTGACCACTACACTTTGAATTGCTTTTACACTTTTTCCGTCAACTGTTAACTGCCCTGACCATTCCACTTTGGTGGCCTCTGATGTCCAGTCATGCAAAGAAGAAGTACCATCGATTGATACTTTGTGTGACTTGAGTGAGTACGCCTTTTGACTAAACGCTAGTGTCGTTGTAAGTAAAAAAAGGCTTGCTGCGAAGAAGGTTTTTTTAAAATAAATAATCATGGTTTTTGTGGTTTTCATAAAACTAAATTTAAACAAATGTCAATTCTTCAATCACTATAGTTCGATAACGTCCCCAATTTTGGGGATGGTCGCAATAATTTTGTGTTGTTTTTTTATGCAAGCCGCTAGCGCCTTTCTCGGAATATCTTCACCGTGTGTGATAACGACCTTTGGTTTGCTTGGCGCGAGATAAGAGAACCACTTCATCAAATCCGTTTGACCCGCGTGTGCACTGAAGCCGTTCAGGGTATGCACCTGTGCACGCACAACCTTTTCTTCTCCGAATAGCGAAATCTTCGTTGCCTTTTCCACCAATCTTCTTCCAATTGATCCATGCGATTGATACCCTACTATTATTACGTGTGTATTCGGGTTGCTTATGTTGTGAGCCAGATGATGAAGAATTCTTCCACCGTTACACATACCCGCTCCTGCCAGAATCATGCACGGTCCTTTAACCGTGTTTAATGCTTTGGACGAATCGGCTGACTGACTTGGAATAAAGTATTGTTCGTCTAATGGAAATACTCCTTTACGTTTGAGTGCATGAAATTCTTCATCCAATAAATCCTGATGGTTGCGATACACATTAAATGCACTTAATGCCATCGGGCTGTCGAGGTAAACCGGAAACTTCGGAATCTTACCGGAATGGAAAAGATCTGCTAAGTGATAAATAATTTGCTGTGCTCTCCCGATAGCAAACGTAGGCACGAGCATTTTTCCACCGGATGCACACGTTTCTTTGATAATAGCTTCAAACTCTTCCAGTGTCTGATCATACGGTTTATGATCGCGGTCACCATACGTGCCCTCCAGAAAAACAAGTTCGGCTTGATTAAAATGGTCGAACGGTTTTAATAGCGGCATGGTAACAGGCCCAAGATCACCAGAAAAAACAACCGTTTTCTTTTTTCCTTTTTCAATTACCTCAAGCTTAATGCTACCAGAGCCCAACATGTGTCCCGCTTCAATCCAGGTGGCTGTAATTCCATCAGCAACGGCTATAGGAGTATTTGTTTTAATTGGTCGTGTGAGTTCACGCATCAACTCCACATGTTCCGTTGTATAGAGCACTTCAAAGGGTGGCATGCCTTTTTTCCAAAACTTTCTATTTTTGCGCACAGCATCCCCAACCTGCAATCGGGCGGAATCCTGCAGAATGATTTGCGCTAACTCCAATGTTTCTCTTGTGCTGTAGATGGGGCCATCAAAACCAAACTTCACGAGCAGAGGTACCCGGCCCGTATGATCGAGATGTCCGTGCGTCAACAACACCGCATCGATGTCCTGAACTTTAGCTCCCTGTGGTAATTTGTTCTTTGCTTCAGAAGCTTTCCCTCCCTGAAACATTCCACAATCGATTAAAATGTTTGCCTGGTCTGTTTGTACGAGATAGGAAGAACCGGTTACTTCTCCTCCCGCAGCGCCATGGATTTTTATTTTCATAGGATTTGTTTTTTCTTTTTCTTCTTAACGGGTTCTGGTGTTTTTAGCTGTGCCTTAAATTTTTTGGGTAAACTTTTCAATACCAGTTCCACCGCTTCTTCTGGCGTGTCAACAATTCTGGAGAAACCAACTTCTTCAGGCGTGAATACACCTTGTGAAGCCATGAAAGAAATAAAATCGCGTAAGCCGGTCCAGAATTCTTTGCCTACGAGGATCAACGGAAATGGTCCGATCTTATGACATTGAATCAAGGTAGCAGCTTCAAACAATTCATCGAGTGTTCCAAGCCCGCCTGGCATTACAATGTATGCGCAAGAATATTTTACCAACATTACTTTTCGAACGAAGAAGTAATTGAATTCAAAGCTATCGGTTACGTACGGATTTGGGTCTTGCTCATGTGGAAGAATAATATTTAATCCATACGTTGGACCCCCAGCTTCATGCGCACCACGGTTGGCGGCTTCCATAGCTCCAGGCCCTCCACCTGTAAGCACGGTAAACCCGGCTTTAGAAAATACATTTCCTGTATTTCGCGACAACTCATAATATCTTTCGCCTGGCTTGAAGCGCGCAGAACCAAAAACCGTGACAGCCGGACCCAGCTTGCTGAGTTTTTTAAAACCCATTTCAAATTCTTTATTGATTCGGCCAAGACGTTTCTTTTCTTTATCAGCCGATCTTCGTTCGGTTAAGAAATCATGTTCGGCCAACGATGAATTTTTCTTTGTAGGGCGGAGCTCGTAGTTCATCTGCGCTTTTTTCCAATGAAGCTGCCAGGCATTTTCCCATTCTTCAGGTGTCAAACTTTTGTAAGGTGGTTTGGAGTTGCTCATATATTGATTTATAACTCTTTAGATTTAGACTTACTTTGATTGACAGCCAACTCGTTTTGAACCACTCGGAATTTTAGACCACCCCTTCGGACTCATTCGTTCTTTGTAAAACACATTTTCAGTTCGAAATAACAATACATTATTTCCTGAGGATCGTTTCGTATTTGCTTATTGAATTTCAAATGTATTGGAAGCAAAAGTTAAGAAAGATCCATCGAATATGCTAAGCGTCTTATTTCAGGTTTAATCCGTGGTGTGTATTGACAGACCATGGATTAGTGTCAAAGTCCTTGAGACAAGTGACCTATTTCAGTAACTCAGAAGTGATAATCAATAAGTTGTCTGGTCTTGTTTTAAGTTTACGAAATGCGTAAACCCATTTCGAGGCTAACATCAAAGTCTTACAAAGATCAAATGCCAACGTTTCCTTATTTTACACCAACACTTTATTCCTATACTGCTTCGGAGTAATTCCTTTCTTTTTCAGAAACACACGGTTAAAATATGTGAGACTTTCAAACCCGGTTTCAAAGGCAACTTCGCTAATGGCTTTGTCGGATTCAATAAGACTATGACAGGCATTGCCGATGCGGATGTCGTTAACATAATCGGAGTATGTTTTGCCAGTAGCTCGTTTAAAAAATTTGCAGAAGGCACTCGGAGAAAGATGAATGAGACTGGCGATTGACTCCAGGTCAAGGATACGAGTTGAGTTCTTCTGAATATACTGGCAAACTTTATTAATGCGTTTCTCGGTTTCTTCACTCTTCACAGCATTAAAATATTCAGACGAAAGCTTAACAACTTTTTGTGACGTAAGCTGTTGCAGGATGGACAGGAGTGATGTAACTTTTTCAACACCCGTTGATTCTGGCAGCATTTCAATTTGTGGGATCAATTCGTTTGCGTCAGGAAAGAATAATCCATGTGAAGAAGTGGAGAGTAGTTTCCCGATTTTTTCAAAACCATTCAGATGCAGAAAATTTCCAATGAATTCTTCCGGGAACTGAATAACCACTGCGGATACTATTTTCTTTTTCACCACATCACTCGACCATGTGTGGGGAAGACCCGGCCCCAGAAGCACAAGGTCGCCCGTTGTAAAACTCTCATTACTATCACCTACCAGACGCTTACCTTTTCCTTTGGTGATGAGCGTCAGTTCGTATTCCGGATGATAGTGCCATTTGAATTCAAATGCCGGCACAGCAACGCTGTAGGCCAGGAAAGATTCGTTTCCTTTTTTAGAGGCAATGTTCTCGTAATTGGCTTTCATTTCAGTACAATACTACTTATAAATTCATATCCGGTGCTCATATAATGTCAATATAGTGTCAGAATATACACTTTGGTGTCAGTTGCACAGTAATGGCGCACGTAATTTTGTATTCATTAAATCAGTATTCTATGACTATTCCTGTTTCTATCCGTGAGGCATTGGACAAACCGTATACACTCACACCAGAGCAAATTGATTTTTACCAGCATAACCGCTTCATCAAACTGAGAGAGGTATTCAATGCTGAAACCATCGCCTATTATTCAACCGTCATTACCGATAAGGTAGCGGAGATGAACAAGGTGACCACGAAAATGGAAGAGCGAAGTACATACGGTAAAGCTTTTCTGCAACTGTTCAACTTGTGGCGTGAAGATGAGCGTATCAAATCTTTGGTGTTTAGTAAACGAATGGCAAAAATTGCAGCCGACCTGATGCAGGTGGATGGCGTCCGTTTATATCATGATCAGGCACTCTATAAAGAAGGTGGGGGGGGTATTACACCGTGGCATGCTGATCAGTTTTACTGGCCACTCGAAACCGATAAGACTGTAACGGCATGGATTCCCTTACAAAAAACTCCATTTGAAATGGGGCCTCTTGAATTCAGCGCAGGCAGTCATCAGATTGTAGAAGGACGAGAGTTGGAAATCGGTGATGACAGTGAGACCCTTATTCAGCAACGCTTACGCGTAACGGACTTTAATCATGTGATCGAAGAGTTTGATTTAGGTGAAATCAGTTTTCATTCGGGCTGGGTGTTTCATCGCGCTGGCGCAAACACCACGAAGCAGATGCGTAAGGTAATGACGGTGATCTACATGGACCGTGATATGAAATTGAAAAATCCGGATAACGAAAATCAAATCAAAGACTGGCACACATGGTGTCCCGGTGCTGAAATTGGTAAGGTGATCAATTCGCCAATCAATCCTATTTTGTATTGATGACTTCTATTTATTTAATGCAACTATAAAGTACAGCGGTTCGGCTGAAAAATTAATTTATATAAAATGAAAAAACTAATTTCTCTTTTTTTGTTCTGTGGATTTATCTCAACTGGTTTTTCACAGGAGGTAATCTACCACGTTTTTCAACGCAGCTTTTTTGACAGCAACGGTGATGGCCATGGTGACTTAAAAGGAATGCAAGTGAAGTTGGATTACTTACAGGAGCTTGGCGTTACTTCCATTCTGCTAACGCCATTGTATCAATCCGAATTCTATCACAACTATTTCGCGACAGACTTTGAAAAGATTGATCAGGAGTATGGTTCGATGGAGGATTACCTGGCATTGGTGAAAGAAGTTCACAAGCGAGGTATGAAGATTTATCAGGATGTTGAAATGCAGTATGTCACGCATGAGCATCCCTGGTACATGGGTTCCATTAACCATCCGGAGTCTCCGTATTCAAAATACATTTACTATGATGATACGCTGAACCAGAAGCCATTCTTCTTTTACAATGTTCCTGAATTCACAATGTATGATAATTCAAAGCAGAAGATCGTAGTTGTCAAGATGAATGAGCCTGCAGTGCTTCAATACACATTCGATGTGTTGAATTTTTGGGTTGATCCGAACAAGGACGGAAAATTTGATGATGGTGTGGATGGCTTCCGTCTCGACCACATGATGGATGATCTGGACAACTTTAAGAAATTGCCCAACCTGTTCAAAAACTTCTGGACACCGCTGTTGACAGACTTGAAAAAGAATAATCCAAAACTGATCATCATCGCTGAACAGGCAAACTGGTTTTCGCTTGGCCACGAATATTTTCGCGAAGCAAATGTTGACCGTGTGTTTGCATTTCATTTGAGTTGGGCTATTGAGAAGATGGATAAAAAAGAATTGCTCAAGGCAGCCGACAGCACCCTTACCAAAAATCCAAAAGGCCACGATCAAATTGTTTTTGTAGAGAATCACGATACCCGCAGACTTGCTTCTGTGAACGGAATGACAACACCAAAGTTAAAAACTGCGGCAGCGTTGAATCTCCTTCTGGGTGGAGTGCCGTTGCTTTACTATGGTCAGGAGCTTGGTATGAAAGGTAAGCAGATGAAAGGTACGACTGATGGTAATGATATTGCGATTCGTGAAGCGTTTGAGTGGAATGCCACTGCAACTGGAGCGGGCATGGCATTTTGGTATACGAACACAGGGCCCTGGTGGGATAGTACAAATGTAAAACCGAATGATGGGATTTCGGTTGAAGAACAGAAACGCGATCCGAATTCATTGTGGAATTACTATCGCAAAATGATCCAACTAAAGAAATCGAGTAAGGCATTGGCAAGCGGTCAATACTCGGCTGTAGAAAACAATAATGAAAAGATTTTTTCCTTCCTGCGTTCTACCGGCAAAGATCAGGTATTGGTTGTTGTCAACCTTGGAGATGGTATAGAAGAAACCACCATTAAAGTGAACGCGAAATCTGGCAAGAATTTATTGAAAGGAGAAATCCAGAAATTTGATAGCGCTGGTTTTTTAGTTCGACTGCAGCCGTACGAAGTGCAGGTCTACCAGTTAAAAAATTAGTGAAGAGTGCAAAGTTCCACGTCATTGCGAGGAAGCATCCATACTCTCAATCTCTATTGTGAAGTTACACGCTGACGTGGCAATTGCACTGATAGAGAATGCGAAAGAACGAGTACATATTTTGAGAATCTACTTCCTTGACACGTGATTAATCAGAGGAAGGATCAGAATTTCTTAGTTGGTTCCGTTCGAAGGAATCGTCTGTGTCATTGAGATGAGAGCCTCTTCGAGGAAGAATGGTCTGTTGTAAAAATTACCTTTATCATCAGCCCAAACGCTTGACTGTTTTCCACTCTTACTTTTTATTTCAAGGTAATAACCAAATTCAGTTGGATCAGAGCTTTTCCAATAACTAATAACTTGCTGATCTTTATAGAGGCTTGTAAGCAGAGCAGACTTCACAACCGAAGATACTTCTGCACTATTACAATCTATTTTCTCGTAGGTTTCAATATAGTGGCTTTCGCTATTGTAGGTCGCCATGTAATGCGTATCGCCCATCGTATAGGATCCTGCGAAACCATACTTTGAATGCGACCATGCTACAGGTTGATCCGTTGCAATCGTAACGCGCGTATCCAAACCCACCGGGCGACTGGTGCTTGGTTTCTGATCTACAATCAGCAGTTCGGAGTTCTCGGCCATTTGAGCATATGAAGTGCTGGTGAGCATTACTAATGCTGCAATCGTTAGGAAATTATTTGCTATTCTTTTCATGGTGTAATGTTTTATGGGGCTCTACTTTCAATATTTTTTGTTCGGATGCTTACTGATAGTGAATAAACGTGCCACATTTAAAAGCCAATAGTTATTGCCTGTGGGCTTTACTTGGAGCTTACCATTGGGGATTGTTTGTGACAGGTGTAAAGGAATTGACACAATCAATCCCATACTGGGAGTTGATTTTCTCCCGATCGGTCTCACTCCGAGATATTGGTGACACTGATCTTTAAGATGCCTATCCATTGAAATGATGTCAATATTGAGTTGGCTTTTGCCTCTCGAGCCCCGGTGCTGGACGTTTTAGGGGAATAAGAGCTGTTTTGACCCATGACTTTTTGCAAGTCTTAATCTTTGCACCTGACAGGTGATCCAGTCTCGACCCAGTGTCATAGCAGTAGAGGCAATAAGGTTAGGATTGGGATTCTGGTAGCGATTAAAAATGATTGGTTTTCTAAATGACACAGCGGAAAGAATGGCTTCCTTGTATTGATGCCAATTTTCCTTCGTGGGTTTGATAGATGGTAAGACTGAACCCCTTAAACTAATTTAAGTTTTGAAATTTGAAGAATGAACCAATAACAATTGCAGATTATAGATACCAACAGAAGTGTGAAAACTTGTTACAAGGAAGTTTGTCTGCCCTGAAATAGGTTTACACCTATTGTAAACTTCTTTTAGGATGACACAGTATGAAGGAATGTCTAATACATATAGCCAGGAGCCAGATAGACTGAAGCGACATGAAACGTTTGTAAATGTTTCGGTTGGCGTAACTGAGATAAAAATAGAATAAATCCGAAGGGGATTAAAACTTCGGATTATTCTAACGATAACAACCAAAGAGTAGAGCCCATCTACTTGATTTCGAACGTAAGAACTGGTTTTGTTGGTGCGCAGCCAGAATCAATTCTTTTAATTTGACGATTGCTTCTTGAAAGCATTCACAATATCAAAGGTGTAGCAAAATTTAAATCCTATTGAGGTAACGAGCTTATCGTAAAAAATCGCATTATCCGAAATATCCAACGATGACTGGATTTCTCCATTAACGGTATATACCTTGTCATTTGATTTAAATTCATTTACAAAATAATCTCGTGGTTGTCGGAGAGAGAAGAAATCTACAACTGCAAAAACAGAGAAACCACCAACGGTTCGGTATCCAATACCAAAGCCTGCATCAATGTTAGTCTTTATTAAATTGTTGCCAAGGGTTCCAATAGTTGTCGGACTTATAAAAAGCGCATAAGAAATTCCTTTTGCTATGTCTTTTTTATTATCAATAGTCCATAATTGTGGAGTGTAGACGATGCCTAAAGAGATGCTTGTTTTAAGATTTGACCCTTCATTAATTTTAACATTACCAGAAACTTTATCGACTACAGGTTCTTCATAAATTGTTGACAGCATGCCTGCAGCTCCGGCTCCAAAAATGAATGATATTCTCGAGTTAATATCCTCTTGTTGTGTCATTTTTTTTGTCTCTGCTAATTTTTTTAAAGAGCCGACTTCGTTTGAATTTAAAAGGTACTTCCCAAAACTCTTTACGTTTTGGTGCCGTATGTGCGGTTTTTTTCCTGACAAATTAGTTGAGACGATGGCGGTCTGATAAACCCCTGCAAAATCCAGCTTATTAATTTCAAAGTTGGGTGAAACAAACTGAGCATTTGCTTCCATAAGAAAACACGCTAGACTTATTATTGTAATTAGTTTTTTCATTTTTTTGTTGAATTAAGTTTTGTTAATTTTTTTCAAGCTCTGACTTTTCTTCGGATTTCAGCTTGCTCCGTTTTGTTAATCAAAGGTTGGAGTTTGAGGAGGTATCTGTCAAAAGGAAAAAGAATGATATTGAATAGGGGTTTTTCCTGTATCGTTCCAGAAATCGATGGTTTGTTATTGGGCTGCTCTAAAAACCTGAAAATGAATCGTAGCTTGGATTTATTATAAACCCCTAAACCAAAATGTTATGGAAAAATCATTCACAAAAAGTCAAATGCAGAAACGAATAACCGCAGCAACATTTACCGGAATCGTCATCGGCCTTCTTGGCTCGTATTTGTATTTCAGATCAACCGTATCAGAATTTACAGAGTTAACCGACAAAAGCACTACAGGCAACGTTGAGATGAGAAAGGGTAGAAAAGCTATAGAAGATTATCGTAAGACAGGATCGCTGGTCTCACTTAGTCTGCTCCATGGACGCCACAAACTTGGGGGTATTGTGCATGAATTTGACAGTTTCAAAAAGATTTATGACAACCTCGATAAATTCAGAAATAATAACACGCTTGACCCAACCAAAGGTTACGAATGGGGAATTGGTGTTTATCCGAGTATCGTTCGATCTCTTAAGGCCGATCTAAAGCCAGGACCAGAACCAAGTGACAAAGATAGTGTAGCAAGACTGTGCATCTATTTTATACCAACAATGTTTAATCGAAACGGAACAAATAAAAAAATAGATGATATTCTTGATTATAACGATTATAAGGATGATCCACGTTATCCCTCTTTCACGCTTTCAGCGGATATTAACATTGCTGGAGGCGGTTATATCTATGATCAAGGAACCATATTTCCATAACAGATGATTTTTACCATCATCATTTTATTTTCTTTTACCTGTTGGCTTTCATCGCTGATTCTTCTTCGAAAGAAACAAGCCGGCTATCTTCATCACATGACCTGGTTTCTTGGCCTTACTACCATGGCAGAACTTTCCGGATACCTGGTTTACTTTCAGTTTCATCAGAAAAATAACTACTGGGTATTCAATGCTTTTCTTCCTGTGGAAGTATTTTTTCTTAGTTGGTTATTCTATAAAATTCTCTCTCCTTATTGTAACTGTAAGCCCTGGATACTCGCAGGGCTTACCGTTTTTTTTACGATCTATTTGTATGAAAGTTTTCAAAGTAGCTTTCTTGGGTTGAGCATGAATGCAAAGAATTTTTCATCTGTTTTTATTATCGTTATATGTCTTTCGTATTATTACTTCTTATTAAAGAGTGAGGAGTATATACGGTTAAAAACACACGCTCCTTTTTGGATTGTTACGGGCTGCTTCTTCTTCTATTTTGGAAGTGTCACATGTGATATTTTCTTCGATCATCTTCTCTCCATTAATAAAGTCACAATAAAACCCGTGCGGTATGTTATTTTTATTGTATTGAACTTCATCTTATACAGTAGTTGGAGCTATTCCTTCTTATGCAAATACAGGCAGACAACATCATCATATTAGTCGTGAGCATAACGCTCATCTTCCTTATAGCAGGACTTTTTCTTGTAATCTATGTTAATGTGTACAACGAGAAAAAAGGAAGTTACCTGGAAGAAAAAAAAATATTAAAACAACAATTTGAACGAGCCTTCCTCCAATCCCAACTCGAAATAAAGGAACAAACCCTTCAGCACATCGCTTACGAGTTGCATGATAATTTAGGACAAGTAGCAAGTCTCATCAAAATTAATCTATGCACACTTCAACTAAATGACCCTGCAAAGGCCGGTCAGAAAATAGAAGATACCAAAGAACTTGTTCGTCAATTGATCATGGATTTGAAAACGCTCTCGGTAAGTCTTAATAGCGATAGAGTCGCTCAACTCGGCATTGTTAATGGTCTTGAAAACGAAGTGGAGCGACTCAATAAAACGGGTCAGTTTACAGCAACCCTAAAGCAGGGGGGATCCATCCCAATGCTGGATGCCAACACAACCATCATCCTGTTTCGCATGGCACAGGAGATTCTTAACAATATCGTAAAGCATAGCGGGGCTAAACGAATTGATATCACCCTGCAGGCTTCAGAAAATTTGTTTACCTTAGTATGTCGTGATGATGGTGTTGGCTTTGATCGTGAAGAGAAAATTGGAAATGGTGGTTCGGGGTTACTGAATTTGCAGAACCGGGCGAAGCTAATTCATGCACACCTTACCATTCGGAGTTCACACGAGAATGGTACTACGGTTTCAATTGAATTACCTATATAAATGTTGTCAGTAGGGTTAATTAAACTTGCGCTTGTTGATGATCACAAATTGTTTCGCAAAGGGCTCATCAGCCTGATTGAAATGGTTTGTAACGATTGCACGATTCTGTTTGAGGCCGACAACGGTATTGATCTCCAGAACAAAATAGAAAAAAATAATCTGCCGCACATTATTTTAATGGACGTGAACATGCCCGGCATGGATGGCTTTACCAGTGTAGAGTGGCTTCGCGATCATTACCCCGATGTAAAAGTACTTGTGGTGAGTATGATTGAAAAAGAAGAAACCATTGTGCGGATGCTCAAGTTGGGTGTTAAAGGTTATCTCTGTAAAGATGTAGAACCAAAAGAATTGAACGAAGCGTTACACGCGGTTGCCAATAAGGGTTTTTATTTTACCGATTTCATCACAGGTAAGCTGGTTCATTCTCTTCAAAATGAAAATTCAAATAAAGAAAATCCAGCGATTACCCAGATCAACGATCGCGAAAAACAGTTTCTGCAATTTGCCTGCAGTGAAATGACGTATCATGAAATTGCAGATAAGATGTTTTTAAGTCCTAAGACAATAGACGGTTATCGCAATTCGCTGTTCGAGAAATTACAGGTAAGAAGCAGAGTGGGGCTGGTGATGTATGCCATTAAAAACAGAATGGTAAAAGTGGACTGGGAATATTAACATTCTTTACGCTGGTGTCCTTAAACTGATTCCAGTTTTCGACTTTGAAAAGTGATATAAATCGAAGATTATAAATTCCGATGTAACTGAAGACTTAACACACTACACTGCAAAAGCAGAAGCTGTACCCTAATGCACCACGAAGTAGTTCTTTAAACATTCATCGCTTTTTGGACGAAGGGTTGAAACACCTCCCGCCAGGTTGCTCACGTTTTTGAATCCGTGTTCGTTCATCATCATCACGGCACGTGGACTGCGCACACTGTGACTGCAGTACACCAGGATCTCGCGATCTTTATATTTCTCCAACTCGCCAAGACGTTTTTCCAGTTCATCGATGTTGATGTTAATCGCATTTTTGAAGTGACCGTATGTGTTGCCCCAGTCAGTATCCTTGAACTCTCCCACACTGCGCACATCCAACAGCACTACGGTGGGATTCGCGTTGATACGCTCACAAAATTCAGCAGCCGAAAGGTTCTTAAACTGCAGCGCGGTTTTGAGCACCAGCTTCATGTGACAATCGGGGCAAATGCCAGGCTTATCATGAATCACCTTGTCGCACGCATTGTTGCAAGGCGGACATAGGTATTCTGTAAGCTGAGCTATCGCGGTAACGCTAATAAATAAAAGCGGTAGGAGGAGGAGTTTCATGAAGGTATATACGGAAAGTAAGGGAAGTAAAGTTTCGTAATGTTTCATTCTTGACAGAATCCTTCTCAAGGATCTGTACTCTCGCAGATCGAAACAGTTTAAATATAAAACGTTAGCATTGAGATTTACAAAAAATAATTCCTGCCAACGAAATAAGGACCAAACTTCATTCAAAAATGTTTTTGAATGAAGTTTGCTTTCGGATAGACACGAGGACGGTGAATATCGAACGAAATAAAAAAAGCGTCCCGTCCCACTCGCGAGTGGGACGGGACGCAAAGTTGTATTGATCCGAGTGTTGATGTTAAATTTCGAAAGGCTGTCTTGCCATTACACGAATTCAATTATTTCCGGTCCATTCCTGTTCGCTCCAGCATCCACCCCGGATATTCAATTGGCAGCTTGCTCAAACTATCAAGCTTTGCCAATTCGTCTGCACTAAACTTCACATCAACGGCTTTCAGATTATCGTGCAGCTGTTCGAGCTTGTTGGCACCGATGATGACGGTGCTTACCACGGGCTGATGTAACAACCATGCCAATGCCAACTGGGCTACCGTTGTTTTTTTCACTTTCGCCATCGGCTCAAGTGCATCGATGATATCGAAGGCGAGGTCTTTTTTGAGTGGAGGGAAATCGAAACTTTCATTTCTTCTTCCTTCTTCGCCCGTAGCGTTGCGTTTGTATTTGCCGCTGAGGAATCCTCCGGCCAGCGGGCTCCATACCATGAGGCCTACTTTCTGATCCTGAAGTAACGGAACGATTTCGCGTTCCAGATCGCGACCTGCCAGGGTGTAGTACGCCTGCAGCGACACAAACTTTTCGAGGTGATTGAAGTGTGCATAGGCCAACGCCTTCATCAATTGCCATGCGGCCATGTTGCTGGCTCCGATGTAGCGCACCTTGCCGCTACGCACGAGATCATCAAAGGCACGCAACGTTTCTTCCAGTGGCGTGAGCGGATCATAGCTGTGCATCTGGTACAAGTCGATGTGATCGGTCTTTAGTCGTTTCAGACTTTCTTCTGTCTGGTGAATAATATGTTTGCGTGTGAGACCTTTGTCGTTAGGGCCTGCACCCATGGTGCCGCGCACTTTCGTGGCCAGAATAATATCGTACCGGTTAACGCCCAGGTTGTGTAAGGCTTGTCCTGTGATCTCTTCCGACCAGCCTTCTGAATAAACATTCGCAGTGTCAATAAAATTAATGCCGGCATCGATGGATTGTTTTACCAGTTGGTCTGCCATCTCCTGTCCCTGGCTGCCGATCACTTTAAAAAATCCTTTTCCGCCAAAGGTCATGGTGCCCAGGCACAGTTCGGATACTTTTAGCCCGGTGTTTCCTAATAGGTTGTACTTCATACTTCTTGTTTTTTAGTCTTTTAAAAAATGTGATAGCAAAATTAGCGATGAGGGCAACAGGAAGACTGCAACAATCAAAGTAAAAAGTATAAAAATCAAAGGATCACTTTCGAAGCGACAAAGGTGTAAGGCCCGTATTCTTTTTAAAGAAGTTGTTGAAATAATTCGGGTATTCGAAGCCTAGACAGTAGGCCACTTCAGCGATCGACATATCGGTATGCCGGAGCAAGGCTTTTGCTTCGGTAATGATGCGTTCGGCAATGTGCATGGTAGTGGATTTGCCGGTGATCTCGCGCACGGCATGGTTCAGGTGGTTAACGTGCACCGAAAGGTATTCGGCATAATCGCTGGCTTTTTTCAACTTCAGTGCATGCTGAGCCGAGTCGATAGGGAACTGACGTTCGAGCAATTCCAGAAAGAGATTGGCAATCCGGTCTGTTGCTGTGTGATAGTGAATTGCGCTCAAAGCCGGTTCCATTTTCATTCCCTCATGGATGATGAGGTTGAGGTAATTGCGCACCAGTTCGTGGCGGTATACATAGGAGGAATTGAGTTCACACAATATCTTTTCATACAGATCAGAAATGTGATGCAGTTGTTCCGGCTGAAGAAGGAAAACCGGATTGCTGCCGATTTTAAATAACGGTGACTCTTGTAAGGATTCCGTTCGCCCATTGGCTTTCAGATATTCTTCTGTGAAGATGCACATGTAGGCACCACTCAGGTCAGTGCTTTCGAAGGAGTAGGGCACACGGGGATTGGAGAAAATCAATGCCGGTTGCATTAGTTCGATGGAGCGATTGGCGTACTCAATTTTTCCCGTGCCGATCGTTACCCAGATCTTGTAATAATCGCGCCTGCTGTAGGGCAGCATTTTGTTGCCCCCACTTTCAAATTTGTGGGCTCGCACCTGGTTCTCCGGGCGGGCAGAGGGTGATGTAATTTCTTGGATGGAGAGGTAAATCGTATGAGGCCATGAGGTATAAGGTATGGAAATCAAAGAACGGGTAAAGGAGCATTGAAGTTCCATCGTTCGTGGTCTTTGTTCGCAGCAGGATATTTTTCTGCCGGAAAATGAAATTGGTTTGGATTGTTTTGCTGCATAATGGAATGATAAGTTTGAACTCTTAACTTATTATGGAGAAAGATTTTAGAAAGCAACGCTGAAGGTTATTGAGTTCAGTTTGTTTCGGTCTGTAAGACACAGATCGAGTGAAAGAAGTCTCCCGCCTCGGGGACTAGATTACAACTTTATCAGTATAATACTTTTTCATGAATGATACGCTCGTTCCTAATTAAGCGAAACCTTTCGGAACTGGTTTGGACTCACACCAACTTCTTTCTTAAACAATCGTGAAAAGTAAGGAAGGTTTTCAAAACCCAATGCATAGGCAACTTCTGAAACATTTTGATGGTGTACTTTTAACAAATTCTTGGCTTCCGATATAAGATAAATATGAATCAAATCCATAGCGGTTTTACCGGTTTCTTGTTTCAGCATGTCGCTGAGATACCGGGGCGAGAGATTTAACTGCGATGCCATGTCCGTAACGGAAGGAAGACCTTTGTCGCGGAGATTCGGGTTTTCGAAATAGTCTCTGAGCAGATCGTTGAACTTCGAAACCATTCTACCCGACAATTCATTTCGATTAATGAACTGACGTCTATAAAAACGTTGAGAATATTTAAGAAAGGAATCAATGTGGCCGAGTATGATTTCGCGGCTGTACTCATCCTGGTTATTTTGTATTTCCAGTTTAATCTTGTCCGCTATGTCCCTGATTATTTCCTCTTCCTTTGGCGAAAGAAACAACGCTTCGGAAATTTCATATTCAAAATATCCATACTTCCTGATTTCGGCATGCAACGCATGACCGTTTAGAAAATCTTCATGAACGAAAAGAAGGAACCCTTCTGTTTCTAACAGTACCTCTCTGATTTCAATTACTTGTCTTGGCTTCATAAACGATAAGCTGCCATGGTCATGATCGTATTTTGTACGACCATACATCACCACACCGGATTTCATTTTCTTAAAACCGAACATATAGAAATCAGTGGTGAATTCTCCATACCCCAGAGAGCATGCACTTGTCTGATTGCAACTAATAATACTGATCTGCGGATTTTCCGGTGCCGGAAACCCGTTGGCCTGATGAAGTTCGCTGATGGTTTTGTAGTGATTCATAGTATGACAGGAGTACAGCCTCTGACTCCGCAAGAGAACCAAAGGCTGTACGATTAACCCGTTTCGTTTAAAATAAGTTTGTTTTATTTTCCATGCGCTTTGTCGGCCACTTCCCGCCAGCTATCCCAGGTTTCAAGTCGGGCTGTTGTTACTTGCTTAACCCATGGAAGTGCTATTTTTCCAAGAAACAGACGAAGCGGAGGATTAGGGGAATCGATCAGTTTTAGAATCGCTTCGGGTGTTGCTTCCGGATTTCCGAAGATATCGTCCGTCAATCCTGCCTGGAAATCGGATCTCACTTTTTCATATTCCTTCATGGGTGTTGTTGCCACGGCAGAGGCGCCCGCCCAGTCCGTTGAAAATCCGTTGGGTTCAACCAGCGTAACCTTTATTCCGAAAGCGGCTACTTCTGATGCCAGTGTTTCGCTTAGTCCTTCTACGGCAAACTTCGATGCGTTGTAAATACCCAGAACCGGTAAGGTAACAATACCGAGTACACTGGATACTTGCACGATGTGACCATGACCCTGCGCTCGCATGAAAGGTAGTACTGCTTGTGAAGCCCACAACAATCCAAACACATTGGTTTCGATTTGATCGCGTGCTTCTTTTTCGGTTGTTTCTTCAATGGTGCCGAACAGGCCGTAGCCAGCATTGTTGATAAGCACATCGATAACACCAAAGTGATTCTTCGCTTTCTTTACGGCTGCGAATACTTTCTCGCGATTGTTCACATCCAACTTGATTGGAAGAATAGAATCCCCGAACTCTTCCACCAGATCGTTTAGCGTTTCAAGGTTACGTGCAGTAGCCGCTACCTTGTCACCCCGTTTTAAGAATGCTTTCGCCCAGATTTTTCCGAACCCCCTGGAGGCTCCGGTAATTAAAATTGTCTTTCCCATACTGTATTGTCTTTTTTATTTGTTGACGATACAAAACTAGGTTCGACCTATGCCTGCGGACTTATCCTAAACTCCAGACTTTTGACACATTTCTACGTGCGGATGTTCTTTCGTTGTTGTGTGCTAATAAAGAGTATCTGGAAGAATTGAGAATGGGAAAGAGGTATTACGGATCAGGCAATGGGTGGCCACTCCATCACTCACACCCCGCGCGCGTGACAGTTTACCGGGAAAGATGTTTGACGCTTTAGACTCGGTTAGCCGTAACTCCGCTAAAGCGCGTTGGATAATTTACGAGCGTATACTACTTTCATTTTGTGTTCTTGTCTAATTCACGATAGGATAGTACTTTCAGTGTGTTATAAATCGTTGTGCAGAACTGTCCCCCTCTTGAGGGGGCTAGGGGTAGGCACACTCTAAACACACCCACACGCTACCATACCCCAAACCGTTAACCCAACCATCCCGTTATGCAAGCGGAAAAAACCAATCGCTACCTCTACAACACTAATCTTCAACCGTTCGCCAATGCATTGCGTAAACGTATGACCAAGGCCGAAGCGTGTTTATGAAAGTACGCCCTTCGAGCAAGCATGCGCAAAGGTTATGGCTTCAGAAGACAAAGACCTGTACTCAATTTTATAGCCGACTTCATGTGTAAAGAATTTAAGCTCGTCATTGAAGTGGATGGCATCACCCATACATGGCCAGAGACCATTACGAAAGACAAACGAAAAGATGAGAAGCTGAAGGCAGCAGGATTTTACGTCCTTCGTTTTGATGATGATGACGTACTTCAAAATATGAATTGGGTAATCGAAGAAATAGATTTGACAATTGAAACAATTGAGAAAGGCATAATTAACTCTTGAGAGTGAAGAGCTTTTGTTAGAGTGCGGGGAATAAAAAATAAACGCGAGGCATTGTTCCCACTCCGAAGGCTGAAGAAAAGCGACTATATTTGAAGCCTCAATAATTAATCTTTGTTTAAGCATCAGAGTTCTTGAGGCAAGTTACTCGGATAGTGAAGCATCTCTATACTACTCCAGGCATGGCTTCGTTAAATCCACATTCTTCAAAGTTGTGTACGCATTCTGTTTAGAATGTTAGCACTAGAACATACAAGAGCAAATGGATTACCGTATTATCGCATCCGGAAGTTTAAAATCAATATCGGGTTGTTAGTTTAATGGCAAAACAATAGCTGATTGGGTTCGAGCCCCACCCTTCTACCTGGGTAGTTTAACCTGGTTAAAACCGCTATGTTGCATTGTTCGATTCGGTGCACAACCACTTTCTGGTTCTGAGATGTTTAAAACGATTTCAGAACCAGAAATATAAAATCAATTAGCTTTGATGATTCACTAAAACAAACTCCATTGAAATACATGCTGATTATACTAGGTGCCTTAGCATTACTATTTGTTCTGTTCATTATCAGTTTTTTCCTACGGGTAGGTAAGCCGGTCAATGCCGCTCTCTCGGATTCCTATTATCACCATGCATGGAAAAATAAAATCATCTATTCGCCCATGGGTAACTGGTTTGAACTGGGTTATGAAGAAACGAATGCAGATCCTCAAACCTTTACCGTGCTCGCACAAAATTATGGCAAGGACAACAAATCTGTTTTTTGGCGTGGCTTTGAACAGGCTGTGGACTATGCCAGTTTTTATGTAGACGAACACGGAACTCCGAAAGATAATTTTAAAGTGTATTATGATGATCACTATCAGGATTCATTACTGATAGTGAAGGGTGCTGATCCTAAAACATATCGACCCTACACACTGACCACAGATCAATACGCACAGGCGTGGTATCGTGATGATTATTTATTTTTTGTAGAGGGAGAAAAAGTTGATGTTGATGCAAAAACGTTTAAAAGAATTAATAATTCACTCGGCATTGACTCGCAAGCGGTGTATAGCATTGTCAGAAACGAATTGATGTCTTCTGGTCCAGGTGCTGTAATAGTGACAAAGCGAGCAGTAAATCCAGGTGGAGTAATTCAAGCCCTATCCACTGACTATGGCCGTGTTGGCAATAGTATTATTCTCTCGAATTGGAAAAATGATTTTGCCATGCTGACTTTTAAAACGATTGATTCAGTTGTGGTAATCAACGAAAGAAATCTTTCTGTTGATGGTGTGTTGGTAAGTGATGGGAAGATTATTCCGGAATTTGATGTACGTACTTTTGAAGAGATCGATCGAGATCATTTTAAAGACAAAGCACATATCTATTATGATGGTTTACTTATCAGCGATGCAGATGTTAATACATTCAAAGTGTTGTCAGAAGAGTATGCCAAAGATGCAAAGCATGCCTTTTATAAAAACAAGATCCTGTCGGGAGTAAACACAGCGACTTTTAACTTTGCATTCAACACCGAAATTGCCAGCGATGGAAATTTATCTTTTAAGGATGGGGAGTTGATCGAAAAGAAAGGTCAATAGAATAAACTGTTTGATTATTTTGTCTGCTTTATTTCCGAGGAAATGGAAAATACAACTCGTCATCCCCAAGCCTTGTCACTACCCAGTTGTTGGTGAGCTTACGCGCAAGGCTAACGCGCAACACCAACAAAGGCAGTTCGCGACACTTTATAGGGTACTTTGAATTAATGTCAGAGTCGTTAGTTGTCGTGTAAAGCCCGGTCTATTAAGATAGCTCTTATTGGAAATTCGCACAATCATGATAACAATCATTACGCGTAGAATTTATTGTCATTAAAATGTCAGATGGTCCATCGTAGTTTTAGGGTACAAAATGAGTTCTTACAGTCGGTTGGTTACTTTGGTGTTCTGCTGAATGGTGTTTGAGGTGGTGAGTTAGCTCAATCAATAACACAACTTCTGGTTTAGCTGGCACTGAAAATTTCAGTTGACGAAAAGAATGCACTTGCGACACATACAAAGTATTGCGAACTCAGTTCATAAAATCGCCAAATCAAAAGTGTTATGGAAACGAAAACAATCAATTCAAAATGTGTAGTTGCAATTTTGATTCTCTGGTCAATGGGGTTTACTTCTGCTGGCCAGGAGCTTAATCTAACCATTGAACCCGCAACATTAAATCTGAATTCATCAAACACCTTTACCATCATCAATACGGGTACAAACCCCTTGCCGTACACCATTGAAGCCAATACTTCTTTTCGCACATCCCACTTCAATCAACTGACAACATGGAATGAAGAGCCCATCAGTGCCGGACCAGCAGACACTGCAGCTATTCCCAATAATGCTAAATGGACAACCGAAATTGCATTTTCTGATGATTTTAATGAATCCATACTTACCTATAGTTTATATAGTCCAATGGGACCTGGAAGTATGGGAACAGGAAACATTAATGGGGAAGTTGGATGGGCAAGCGAACGAGATAATTGGGATTGTGTCCGTCCTTATCCTCACATCATCGCATCCTATTTACGCGGCCGCGCTGATGGAAGCGGAATTCCTTCCGGAGTATTTTCACCGAAGGCTGTTACGGGTACCGAAAATATATCGTCCATTTCAATGGATGTCAATTTCGATTATTCATCCGGCAGTACGTGGCAGTTCATTCCTCAGTCGACCAACACGAATCTGGTCGTCACACGTCTACAGATTAATCCGGACCATACGTTACAGGTACTCGTGAAAGATGAGTTTGAAAATGCATCATTTCAACGCATCCTTACCGAATTGCCGCTGGGCGGATTTGCCTTAAGCATGGAAGTAGATCGTAAAACTTCTGTGTTTACTATTTTTTTTAATGGGTTAAAAGTTTTTACAGGTAGGGGATTCTCAAATAGTATCAGTCAAATGGCGATGATTACGTTAAATGAAAAAGCAGGATCTGCTTTGTTCTTCAATGGTTTTTTGACGCATAGTTTGCTACCCGGAAACGACTTTGTCATCAATAGCTGCAGCTCACTCATATTGGTTTATGAAGATTTCGATTACAATGGGAAGAGCAAAATTAATGGAACGCTTCAATCCGGTGAATCGCTAACAAGGCAACTCGATTTTTCTGTTTCCGACCTTAGTCCAGGCATCTATCGAGATTCTATTAAGATTTCTACCAACGAATCCGATCAACCCGTTGCATTTCTACCCTACTCCATCACGCTCGAAAATCCATATGAAATGCCGGGCGATTATCATTTTACTTCAGTTGCCCCAATGACTTTGACGTACGACACTCTGGAAGCTACCGTTTACAAAGGAGACTCTGCCATTATTCATCTTAACCTTAATAATTCGTCCACCGTTGAGCAATCAGTTTATTTTCCTGATGCAATTCAAAACCCATCTGGTTACCGGGCCTTCTCAAGGGGATCGCAAAATTTTCAATGGAAAGACATCTCATCAACCGGAACAGCACTAACCCTGGGCAACGATGATTCACAAGTTGTAGAAATACCTTTTAGTGGATCAATCACGATAGGTTCAAATGGTTATATGATATTTGGCACTACCCGAGCTGATGATCCTGATAATATGCCGATGTATGACACGTACCGATATTTGTATAATACCCTTGCGCCTTATTGGGATGATCTTGCTCCGGATGATTCATCTTCAATAAAATATCAAACGATTGCTGATGAGTTTATTGTTCAGTATACCAACGTTCTGATTAACGGTACACTTATCCGGAACACGTTCCAGGTGATACTAAACAAAAACGGAGTCATTAAATTTCAATACCTACGCATGAATGACCGACAATCGGCAAACATAGGTTTCGCTCTGGATGAATATTATGAAGCGATCGATCTTGCAGGGAATGAGCCATTCGTTTCTGATAGCCTCGCAATTTTATTCCATCCCGAAGCAACCCAGATTATCTATGATTCAAATGCGGAATATCAAACCTATTCAATGTATCCATGGATTGAGTATCCTTCAGCCTTTGGTGAAGTCGTAGCTCCGAACAGTAATCAGCAACTTGATATAAAATTATCGACCACTGTTCTAATGGGATATCCCGGTGAGAGTTTGCCTGTCGGTATCACAAAAGGCTATATCTTTTTACTAGGCCATCACTATGCAGGTGATGATTATCAAGGCTGGGACACTTATGATGCTGGTGCATTTGTATTACCTGTAAAGCTTACTGTACTCGACAATCCTCCTCCGGTGACTGACCCGGTTCAAGCTGTCTCCCTATTCGAGGGTGAATCGAAAATTATCGTTATAAGCGCTACTGATCCGAACGATACACAGATTACTATATCGCTGGATAGCCTTCCTGATTTTATAACCTTACTGCAATCTCAGGATGGATCAGTAGAATATAAAATCAATCCTGAGATTGGCGATGCTGGCGAATTCACGCTTCTGATTAGCGCAAAAGATCCGCATGGTGCAGTGGATGTTGATACGCTTCATCTTTCCGTTAGTCTAATAAATGCTGTAGTCAATTTTAGCCTTATCGATTTTAAAACGGGGGCCATAGTCTCTACTTTCGATCAACAACTAACGCTCGATGTTGCCGATCCTGATCTTGAGAATTATACCATTCAAGCGAACATTGCAAGCGAAGCAGGTAGCGTCAAATTCAGTCTCGATGGTCATAAAATAAATATCGACAACTCACTGCCTTTTGCAATCAACGCATGGGCATTGCCTGTATTAAGTCCGGGTTCGCATACACTGGTGGTTCAAAGCTTTTCTAAAAACAATGCCAAAGGTGCTCTGAACGATACGAAGGAAGCTTACATTATTGTGATGAATTCATCTACTATAACTTCTTTCCAAATAGCAGATCGCAATGGAAACAAAATAAGAGAGCTCGTTGATGGCGATAGCATTTATGAAGATCAAGCTCAGTTCAACGATTATAATATTGTCGCCAATGTCAGCATACCCACGATTCGAAGTGTGAAGTTTATACTCAACGGCATAACAGCACGAATAGATAATCGCGCTCCTTATGCCATCAGCGGAAAGGCAAATGGAAAAGATACTTTCTGGAATGCTGATCCGGGTGTATACACACTAACCGCCATCCCGTATATGAAATACTATGCGTGGGGACCTGAAGGATCGAGCCGCACGGTTCATTTTACTATTATCAACAGTACACAAAATTCTCCAGGCTTAGCCACAACAGCGAGACTACAATCCGATATTGGAAACGCTGCTGTTAACGAAGCACAAATGTCACTTTACCTTTATCCGAATCCGGTAATCGATGAACTCAATATTTCATTGAGCAACATCACTGAAGGTCAGTTTATATTGAAGATTATTAATCTCAACGCACAGGTGATGTATATACGCGAAGGAAATGCACAGACTATTCAGACGATTAGTATCAGCACCACCCAGCTGGGGCTTAATAGTGGTGTATATTATATTCAACTGATTGGCTCGAATGGTTTTAGTGACGTGAGAAAATTTATAAAACAATAACAGCATTTAGAGCAGGGCCCTTCGTAAACCGAATTGAATGATGTCTCCACCCTGTGGGATTTTGAGAAAGTTGAAGCACTATTAATATTGCAACTTTTTTTGTTGAGACATCAAGTTCTTGATGCAAGTGACTTTGGTGGGGGAGAAGAGCGCTCCTAAGAGAAATTACTTACCTCTTTCCATGCAACCTTTTGGGAAATCGGGAGTATTTCAGATTCAACACTCGCCCCATGCTTAGAAATTATTTGTTAGTAACCTTTCGAAGCCTTCGGAAAAACGGCTTCTACTCTTTTATTAATATCTCCGGTCTCGCCATTGGCATTACGTGCTCCATTCTAATACTTCTTTGGGTCGCGGATGAAACGTCATTCGATAAATTCCATCCCAAAGCCGATCGTCTCTACCAGGTTTGGGTAAATGCTCACTTTGACAACAAAATTAATTCATGGAATTCGCTGCCGCTGCCCACACATGAGGCTTTGAAAACTGCCAACGCTAATATCGTCCGTGCGCTGGTAACGGACTGGGGTGGCGATCATCTTCTGGCCGTAACAGAAGATAAGCGCATGAGCAAACGTGGTTTTAATGTCAGCGAAGAGTTTCTGGAAATGTTTCAGTTTCCGCTGATCGCTGGTAATGCCGAACAAGTGCTCGATGATGCCGCGAATATTGTCATCACCGAGTCAACAGCAAAGTCCTTATTTGGTGATGAAGACGCGATGGGAAAAATCATTCGTGTCGATAATCAACATGATCTTAAAGTAGCAGGTATATTAAGAGACATTCCTTCCAATTCATCGTTCCAGTTTGATTTTCTTTTGCCCTATAAACATTGGCATAATACCAGCGACTGGGTGAAACGCAATGAAACCAACTGGGGCAATTACTCTTTCCAGATCTTCGTAGAACTGAACAATTCAAAAAATAAAGCAGATGTTGAAAATGGCATTCGCGACATGCTCGAGAAGCACGGTGAAGACAAAGAGATGAAACACGAATTCTTTCTCTACCCTTTGCTGCGCTGGCGATTGTACTCCAACTTCGACAACGGTGTTGAGCAAGGAGGTATGAGCGATTACGTGCAACTCTTTAGTATCATCGCGATATTTATTATTGTGATTGCCTGCATCAACTTTATGAATCTGGCTACAGCAAGAAGTGAGCGAAGGGCACGCGAAGTAGGTATAAGAAAGAGTGTCGGGTCCAGGCGATGGGAATTAATCTTTCAGTTCATCGGTGAGTCGGTCATTATTGCATTCATTTCTTTTGTCATTGCTGTACTGGCGGCTCAACTGCTTTTGCCTGCGTACAATACGCTGGTCGATAAAAAATTATTTATTGATTATGCCAGCAAAGAGTTCTGGTTGTTCTCGTTGGGATTGATTTTGCTGACGGGAACGGTAGCGGGAAGTTATCCGGCATTTTATCTCTCTGGGTTTCAACCGGTGAAAGTATTGAAGGGCAAACCTACCGTTGGAAAAGGTGCCAGTCTGCCCCGAAAAATTCTGGTGACGTTGCAATTTGGTTTTTCTATTTTGTTGGTCATCTCCATGTTTGTGATCTACAACCAGATTCAATTAGCGAAAGGTCGCGATATCGGTTATTCGCAGGAGAACTTGATTACTGTACCGCTCAATAAAGATTATCACGATAATTTAAAACATCTCAAGGTAGAACTGCTGGCATCGGGCGCGGTGGAGTCAATGGTGAGGGTGAACAGCGCGATCACGGATGTTAACTCAAATAATTTTGTTGGCTGGCCCGGCAAACCTGATGACTTAAAAGTAATTTTTACCACGATCGTTACGGATTATGACTGGGCTAAAACCATGGATGTGAAAATGCTGGAGGGGCGTGACTTTTCGGAAGACTTCAAGTCGGATAGCATGGCGATCATTGTGAACAAAGCAGCGGTAAAGCTCATGGGTATGAAAGATCCGATCGGCACTCAACTGGATCTTTGGGATAAGAAACGCACGCTCATTGGTGTGTGCGATGATGTTCTCATGGGATCGCCTTATGAAGAAGTGAAACCCATGTTCGCGGTTCTCGATGATTGGTGGGGCTCTATTTCTATACGCTTGAATAAGACCGATGATCTTCCAGCCTCGATCAAAATTGTAGAAAACATTTTCAAGAAGTACGGACCTGCCTATCCATTTGAATACACCTTTGTTGATGTGGAGTTCCAGAAGAAATTCACAACCATTAATTTAACCAGTAAGCTTGCCAGTCTCTTTGCTGTTCTCGCGGTGATTATTACTGGTCTTGGTTTATTTGGCCTCGCAGCATTCACTGCTGAACAACGCACGAAAGAAATTGGTATTCGAAAAGTTCTGGGTGCTTCGGTCCCTGGTCTCGTAAATCTGATCTCGAAAGACTTTTCTATTATGGTGATTGTGGCCTTTGCATTTTCTGCCCCATTGTCATGGTGGTTGATGACGCAATACCTTGAACGGTACACCATCCGCACGTCTATTGCCTGGTGGATATTCCCGCTCACAGGTGTTATCGCGCTGACGTTCGCCTTGTTGATTGTAAGTACGCAGGCGTTGAGGGCCGCACACTCGAATCCTGTGGATTCATTGAGGAATGAATAGGATTAAAATCCGACTCTCAAATTTCCTGTGATCGGTAAAACAAAAATGCCCTAGGAGATATTTCCTAAGGCATCTAAAGTGATCGCGCTGGAACAAGGACATTCGTGTCAATCAGCATTAAAAAATACTCATTTTAAGCCGGAGTGGCCCTTTTAGTACCAATCAATATCATGTGATACTGATAAATAAACATTCCGGTGTTAAAATTCGAGAAGTATTACCCTGAACTGATTCATATTTATCATTTTAGAAGTTCAGATAACTATTCGCACTTCCACGGCCGCCTCTTAATTCATTTGCTTCTTAAGGAAGGTTATAACTTTATTCCGAATATCGTCTGCATCAAACATCACACCAAAGTGTGGCGCATCTTTGACGATGACAAGTTCGTTTTGAACGCCCACCACGTTTAGCCATGAACTCAGTAACTGAGAGTGTTTATTTGAAACAATCTCATCTTTTTCGCCATGAATAATCAGGAATGGTGGATCGTTTTTATCGACATAAGTAACAGGACTCGCTGCCTTTGCCAGATCAGGACGTGACAACGGTGTTGCACCGATCAAAAGACTTTCGGGAGATTTAGGATCATTGCTTCCAGGAAATAATATTAATTCAGCAGGGCCATAAAAATCAACAACAGCTTTGAAGGTGAATGATTTATTTGTTCCTGGCATGAAAAAGTTCTCTACGTTGTTATTCTTTGACAAACCCGTCAATGAGGCTAAGTGTCCACCTGCCGAAAAGCCCATGACCGCAATTCGTTTTTTATCGAGGCCGTATTTGTCTGCATTGTCCACTAGAAAAGAAATGGCGCGATTGCAGTCTTGTATTTGTGAAGGAAAAATCGCTTGCGTTGCAAACCGGTAATCGATAGAGGCTAGTGCAAAACCACTGCTAACTATTTCTGCCACCGTTTTTTTCATGTAACCAATATCTGCATACTTATCATTGCCTAACCAGCCACCGCCATGTATGAAGATCACCAGTGGTACGTGGCCATTTGCGTTTGGTGGCAGGTAGATATCAAGCAAGTGCTTGGCTAATGTATCATTGTTGTAGGCTATATCTCCGTGCAAAGTAGTGCCCCTGGGAAATATATCGATGACGGGGTTGGATTGTGAAACAGCGGTAGTCGATACTACCAATGAAAGAGAAACGATAGCGTAAAAAATTCGATGGATCATACTTGTTAGAATGTTAAAATAAATAGATCAGTTTTAATTGTCATTTTGATATTGCTCATCGCTCACTTTTTCCATCCAATCCACAACTTTTCCATTCAGTTCCTCTTGCGTGGCAATATGTGTCATTGCCATTGTTGCCGATGCTCCATGCCAATGCCTTTCACCTGGAGCTATCCAAACAATATCACCAGGTTTAATTTCTTCAATCGCATCGCCTTCCCGTTGTACCCACCCGACACCGGATATAACAATAAGTGTTTGTCCAAGTGGATGTGTGTGCCATGCTGTTCTTGCACCCGGTTCGAAGGTTACTTCCGCTGCACCAGCACGTCTATGTCCATTTGGTTGAAATAGGTAATTAATGCGAACCGACCCAGTAAACCAATCTTCCGGGCCTTTGACGGATGGTTGAGAACCTAATTTAATAATTTCCATTTGTTTAGTTGTTGGATTTATACTGCTCATCTGTAACGGACTCCATCCATGTGACAAACCCGTTTTCCGTCTTTGGCAAAATATACATTTGCGTAAGACTGTTATATTCAGTTGCGCCATGCCAGTGCCTTGTATTTGCCGGAACCTTAATGACTTCACCCTTTTTCATCGTTTGCCTTGGCTGTCCTTCCAGTTGATGATATCCTTCACCATCGAGTACAATTAGAATTTGCCCGCTTGGATGTAAGTGCCAGTTTGATCTTGCACTTTTTTCGAAATAAACATTTCCCACAAGTGTATTGTAGATAGAATCATTTGCGACTAAACCAAAGTTGTAAGCTTTGCCTGTGAAATTTGTTGCCGGACCCAATTCACCCTTTGGAAAAATTGTTTCATCAGAAGAACCCGATTCTGATTGTTGGCTTTGACCTTTGTCATTGCAGCTAATCAGTGTGACCAGCAATAACAAGACAGTGATGGAATTAATAAGTTTGTGTTTCATCGTTGAGTTTTAAGTTTATCATTTGCTGGGCAGCTCAAACGTGACCGTCACGTTACCAGAACCTAGTGCCTGCGAGAGACCGTTCGGGTTTTCGATTTTTCCAAGCCTTGTGTAGCTATAGGACGTGTTGAATGTCTTATAAAACAATACCAGCGTATTCGAACCCCAAAGCATTAAATCTCCTGAGTTGATTGTATTAGGGTTAGAGGCATTAGCTGGTAGACTAGTTGAAAAATCAAAGAACTTTTCATTGCTGTTGAGATCCTTCATGCTAATGGTTAGGGGCAACATGTTTTTAAATTCGGTTGCCGCAGCATTCGATTCGAGTATTGCTGTAAAATGGTTATCGCCTATCGTTATCTTTATTGTATCCTTCATAAGTTCTGATGTTGGAGGTGTAGTGTCAGAAACGCTGTTTTCAAGTAACACGGTATTTTCGCTCGTGCAACCGCCCCAAACGATCAAAGGCAAGTTGAATATAATGATACTTGCTGATAACTTCATGATCTTGATCATTTCAATATTTGTTAATGTTTAAGCTTGTTATGAAATTGTCTGAGTCGTACTTGCTTATTTTATAGTTCCTGGGATGTCGGACGAAAAATAATTTCATTGATATCGACATCTTCCGGCTGACTGATGGCGAACGCAACTACACGAGCGAAACTATCTGAACTAATTCCAACAGCTCCCACGTAATCTTTATTTGCTTGCTGAACATCTGCCTCGGTAATATGCTCTAGCAACTCTGTTTTAACAGCGCCTGGGCAAACTATCGTTGTACGGATATTATAAGGCTTCACTTCCATCCGTAAGCCTTCAGTCAATGCGCGCACTGCAAATTTGGTAGCTGAATAAACCGCAGAGCCGTTAAATATTTTATGACCCGCTACAGAAGAGGTGTTGATGATCTGACCTGACTTCTGCTGTTTCATGTGAGGCAGAACTGCGGCAATTCCATTGAGCACGCCTTTGATATTAACATCAATCATCTTATCCCACTCATCAACATTAAGCCTGTCCATTGGTGACAGTGGCATGATGCCTGCGTTATTAAGGATCACGTCAACCCGCCCAAATTTTTTAACTGCTGAATCGACAAGATTCTTTACCTGATCGCGGTTTGTTACATCCGCTGCGATGGAGAGCGCTTTTCCTCCGTTGTCACGAATCTCTTTTGCGAGCTTTTCAATCCGGTCAGCTCTTCTTGCGCCAAGTACTACCGTTGCGCCAAGCGCTGACAAATGCTTCGCTGCTGCTTCGCCCATACCACTACTTGCGCCTGTAATGACTACTACTTTATCCTTTATATTATTTTCCATTAATGCGTTAAGTTATATTTGAGTTTATCTTTTTGTTGAGTGTTAATGCAATCGCATGACGCGGATTGCTTTATCGACTTTCTTCCAGAGTTGTTTTGCTTTTTGTCGACTCAACATTTAAATGCGTCTTGAAGAATTCTTCGAGTCTATTAAAAGGGATGATATCAACGTTATCATACAGGTCAACATGAACTGCTTTAGGAATGATAATCAACTCTTTTGGCTCCGCTGCTGCCTTGTACGCGTCTTCGCTGAAGTAGCGTGAATGAGCATTTTCGCCAGCAATAATTAATACAGGGCGTGGAGAAATTTCTTTTATGTAAGTCAGCAGGGGCATGTTCATGAATGACCAAGGATTGGTTGCTGTCCAGGAACTATTTGAATTGATAGAACGGGGATGAAACCCACGTGGTGTTTTGTAATAGTTAAAGTAGTCGACTACAAATTGCGGCTCATTACCAGTAAGTTTCTCGGGTAGATTGCTGGAGCTGGCGGCATACGATCCCTTCTCGGCATCTTTCCAACGTTGTTCTCCAAGCCGCTCAAGAGTTTGGGTACGTTGCTCTGGAGTAAGTGCATCGTAGTATCCATTCGCCATTACACGGCTCATATTGTACATGCTGGTGACAGTAACAGCTTTTATCCGTTTGTCAACTGCGGCAGCATTCAATCCCATCCGGCAAATCGACAGATACCAATGATACCAATTCTGTTTCTGTCAATATTATTTTGCAGTCCAAGAAAGTCAACTGCTGCACTGAAATCTTCCGTGTTGATATCAGGTGATGCAACATTTCGTGGTTCACCACCGCTTTCGCCTGTGTAAGAAGGATCAAACGCAAGCGCGGCAAAACCTCGCTCTGCCATGTTTTGCGCATAGAGCCCAGATGATTGTTCCTTGACCGCGCCAAACGGCCCACTGATGGCAAGAGCGGCCAAAGATTTTCCTCCTGCATTTCTAGGAAGGCCTGCCTGCCGGACAGGCAGGTATAGATCTCCTGCAAGCTGAATTCCGTACCGGTTTATAAAAGTTACTTTTTGGCGAGTGACCTTGTCACTCAATTGGAAAGTATATTGTTCTCCTTGATTTTCTTTGTTCATAGTTTCCTTCTTTTGGTTTGAAACTGCGCGTTGATCTTGTGAATGGGCTTGTCCTATAATCAGTAGTGACAAAGCCGCTAAAGTGGCTATTGCTTTCATGCTTTTTTATTTGATTTACTTATACAAAGCTGGCGCAGTTGGAGCGCTTTTGGTTAAAGGAAATCAAACCAATCATTAAGATTTTCAAACCTATTTGTCTGCCAGATTATAAAGAGTGTTTCATTACACGCTAAAAAAGCCTTTTTTGTGGATCACCGAGTATTGCCGCAATACCTCGCTTGCAATTTGCCGCATGGCGACTGACCTGTCACTGGACTGAAAACATAGGTAAGTTGAATTTCGTAAGTTTGATAATCTTAATAGAAAGATTGAATTTCTTATTTTCCAATCGTGTTAAAAGGAAGAGATTTGTGCTCGAGAATTAAAGTAAGGTGAGCATGATTTTCAGAGCGATAAAAAAGGCATGTGCATGGATCTGCAAGCAGGATTCGTTTCCAGATTTTCAGAAATGAAATTGACACTTAATTAAAGGCATTGTTATGGAGAAAGGTAATGAAAGATCAGTCTCGACTTTTAACAGCGAGCTTAAACTCAAAGGCTTTAACGCCTTCCAGATTGAAGACGATTCGAATGGTGTCAGAGAATATAGTCGAAAAGATTTTTACAAGATCTGCTTAACGACCGGAGAAAGTATTATTAACTACGCTGATCGGAGCTTCGTTATGAAGGGCACGATATTGTTCTTTGCTAACCCCAATGTTCCCTATTCATGGGAGACAATTTCAAGAAGTTACGTAGGGTATACGTGTTTGTTTTCGGAAGATTTTTACAAACCATCAGACCGTACGGAAAGCTTACAGCAGTCATCCCTCTTCAAAATTGGAGGAACACCAATCTTCCCGATTTCTGAGGAGAAGCGTGAATTTCTGAATGGAATCTTTCGAAATATGATCACCGAACAAAGTACCAGCTATGCGTTCAAAGATGATCTAATTCGAAACTATGTGAATCTTATTATACATGAAGCTTTAAAGCTTCAGCCCGCTCAAGACTTCGACCAGGTCAAGAATGCATCGCATCGGATCACAAATGTTTTCCTTGAGCTACTCGAAAGACAATTCCCGATCGAGAGTAAAGATCGTCCACTTCAATTACGCACCGCGCAGGACTATGCCAGTAATTTGAATTTGCATGTCAACTACCTGAACAGAGCCGTTAAGGAAACAACAGGAAAATCTACAACAACGCATATCAGTGAACGTATTGCAAGTGAAGCAAAAGCATTACTTCTGCATACGGATTGGAATGTAGCGGATATTGCGTACGCACTTGGTTTCGAGTACCCGACTTATTTCAATAACTTCTTTAAACGTATAACAGGTACCAATCCTATGTCGCTCCGACCAGCGGAAGTTTAATAGAAATAAAACATTTTAAAGATGTCTCAGAATATTTTTCAGAGAATGCTTGCCGGAGGTATAATTCGAAACGATGAAATGGGCGAAGCATGGGAAGTCGTATCCCGCACACAAAAATTATCGGTAGCTCTTAATGCATCACCAACCATTGATGAAATGCGTGAGCGCTTGAGTGAGATTATAGATTCTCAGATTGATAAGAGCTCAACCATATTTATTCCTTTCCATACCAACTTCGGACAACACATAAAGATCGGTAAGAATGTTTTTATCAATCACGCCTGTAGTTTTCTTGACATGGGAGGCATAACGATTGAAGATGATGTACAGATCGGACCAAGAGTTAACCTGATCACAGAGAATCATCCCGTAGATCCTTCGAAAAGAAAACAACTGGATTTAAAATCGGTTCACATAAAACGAAACGTTTGGATAGGTGCAGGAGCAACGATATTACCAGGTGTGACTGTAGGTGAAAATTCTATTGTGGCCGCAGGTGCAGTGGTGAACAAGGATGTTCCTGCAAACACAATTGTTGGGGGAATTCCTGCTAAAATGATTAAGCAATTAGATGTTTTAGGTGGGCACTAATTTCCTTCAGCCTTGGCTGTGATGTTTGTGATCCCAATTGGGATCACATGAGTATCATCACTTTGAAAAGGTTTAATTCTACCTTAGAAGTGACGCTATTTGTGATACTCATTGATACCCATTTCCGAATTTTGGCAATCGGTGTTAAAACGAAAATAAAAAAGCCTCAGATTTTTAGATCTGAGGCTTTAGTGTGATCCCGCTGGGATTCGAACCCAGGACCCATACATTAAAAGTGTATTGCTCTACCAGCTGAGCTACGGAATCTTTTCTTCTGGCTTGCTTTGTTTCTTTCCGAATCTAAATCTCTACGTTCTTGCCTGTTTAAAGGGCTTTTCCGTAATTGAGGTCGCAAAGGTAACAGGATAAAAAAAATATGCAAAGACGTGTTATAAAAATTCTCATCATTCTTGCGATTAGTTTTTTTGGCTCTGATCAGTTTGCCTCTGCTCAGGTTTTGGGCTACAGATTAAAACAAGCTGATTCGCTCTTTCAAGCCAAACGTTACGTACAATCTCTAGAGCATTACGAAACTATTTTAGAGCAAAAACAATACACGCCTTCCATGTTATTAAAGATGGCGTTCATTCATGAAGGCCTCGGGCGCATTGGCCCTGCTCTTTATTGTCTGAATTTATATTATACGCGTACGCATGATCAGGCTGTGAGTGATAAAATGGAAGAACTGGCAGCAAAATTTAGTCTTAAGGGTTATGAATATTCTGACCGGAACAAAATATTCTCTTTGTATCAGCAATACTCTCTATACATTTCTTTTGCTTTGATTGCAATCGCCATCTTTTTGATGAGTCTCGTTTTATTTTTGAGACGAAAGAAGAGCCATTTATTATTTCCAGCTTCCGTGTTGGTGGTGATCCTCATTGGTTTCATGGTTCATGTAAATGTGGGTCAGTTTTTTTCTACCGGAATTGTTTCCAGTCCACATACCTATGTTATGGCAGGGCCATCTCCTGGTGCTGATGTTATTACAGTGCTGGAAGAAGGACACCGCTTTACGGTATTGGGTAGAAAAGATGTGTGGTTAAAAATTAAATGGAACGGAGCGAATGCTTTTGTAAAGGAAAATAATTTGCTAATGCTTTAGCCACATAATTCTTTGCCACAGATTCACTGATTTTGAATTCTTTTGTGAGGCAGCATTTATAAATTGATGCAGTGATGAAAGAAATCCGAAAAGAAAATTTTTACTACTCGCGAACTGTAATCATCCCTTTATATTCTTTATCGCTATAGGTAAGTAAATAGAAGTAAACGCCACCGGCTTCGCCATCCGCATACCATCTGAAATCACGGTTATCACTTGAGTATACTTTCTTACCCCAGCGGTTGAAGATTTTAATATCTACAAAACGGCCGGTACAATTATCTTTTGGCAGAATGGAAACCAATTCGTGTGTTGTTTCATCTTCTTTTACCATGGCAAAGAATGCATTCCAATCATCACCATTCGGTGAGATAAAATTAGGAGGTATAAAATCAGCATCACTACCGTCAACATCGCGCACGGTGACAGCAATTTTTATGGTGTCTCCTTTTGAATTGAAACACTTGTCGTCAATCACCCGAAACGTAAAGTCGTAGTCATTTTTGTAAATGTTGTTTTCAAAAACGGAGCAATCGGGAAGCCACGTAAAGGTTGTGTTGGCAATTCCATTTCCTTCAGCAGGCGCAAAGATGTAGCCGGTTGGCGATACATTACCTGTTGCTTCTATGAGTTCCACGCGTACTTTATCTTTTTCAGGATTAAGGTCAGCGTCTGTGCCAATGAGACTTAATGAAATCTGCTGACCAAGAAAAATACTTATAGAGTCGCCATTCAATGGCACGGTTTGACTTGTACTAGTGATGAGTAAATCAGGTTTACTGTTATCGGGTGGTTCAAGTTTAACGATAACATTTAAGGTATCCGCTTTATAGAACCGGCATTTGTTTGCATTGTCGACTACAATAAATTCAAATTCAAATTCATCTTTTACGTTCAGGTTTACTTTATCGCAGGCAATGTTCCAATTGAAAGGGGATGATACATTTCCATTGTCCTGATCACCTGGAAAGGTAATGTTGTAGTTGCTGATGTTGAAATCTTTCCCTTTTACACCTAAAATCAGAAAGTCGTTGTCACCATCGGCACCCAATACATTGAAGCGAAGCGTTTCATTTACCTTACGTGTGATGTTATCTATGATCCTTTCATTGGCAACAGGGGTAAGGTCAGTATCAATAAACGGATCTATGTTGCCCGGTAGTTTTACATTCAACTTAAAAATCATCGTATCCGGATGAGCAAATTTGCAGAGGTCGCCATCTTCAATTAATATTTTAATTTCAAAATTGGTTTTGTGCGTGAAGTCATACACATCGCATCGCGTGTCCCAGACTAGTTGAGCAAGGTATTCACCATCTTCATTTTTAGTTTGTGTTAGCGTCATCCCAACATCAGGAGGATTAAATCCATCCGTAAAGATGGCAACTGAAATCGGATCGCCTTCATCGTCAACTCCACGAATGGGCCATGTTGCTATATCTCCTTCATTTAGTAATTGCGTGATGTTGGGCGTTGTAAAGCGTGCGTTTGAATTTGCGGGAGGTTGAATGTTAACCGTAATCTTTAAGGTATCCGAAAGGGGTAAGCTGCATGCATCATCATACGCCACGATACCAATTTGAAAAGGCCCCTCTACATACGGACATTCTTCAAAGCAAATTTGAAAATTGACTGTGCTTCCATTGATGAGTAATGCGCTTGTAATAGCCGGAAGTATTCCTTTAATATCTTTTTTGAAACTTAACGGAATGGCTTTGATTTTTACGTTTTCAGCAAATCCATCACCGGGTTTTAATGCATCCGGATCGGAAATCTGAACTTCAATACACCGGTTGGCATCGTCCACAGTGTTACTAAAGGTAACGGTCATATTTTCATCAAAAGTGAAATTGGCATCGGTTAATCTTTTGCCCATAATATTAGGAGCTTCAGCTTCAGGGCAACGATCTACCACCAGCATTTGAAAGTCGCGTCTCACTTCTCCAATCTTAATCCCTTCTCTGAATTCTTCACACTTCACGGCAAATACATATAGACCTTGTTTCGTAGGAGTAGCCGTAAGAAAACCATCGGTGCTGATTTTTAAATCCGGATTACCATCAAGGATATTATTGAGACCAAACGGATTTTTCCAGGTAACTGGCGGATAAGGTGCTGGTAATAGGGGAGGAAGAGGCTCTACCGTATGCGTACTAAGAGGTGTCGCCAATGTGTACACCAGTGAATCACCGTCATCATCCTCACCGGCAAAGTCAACATAGTATACTTTAAAAGGACAAGCATAGTCATTGAGCGGAGGGAATAATCTGGGTGTGGAATTGATAAAGGGTTCACCATTTTTTACAACCGGAGGGAACTCCAGGTAAAAAGTTTGTCCTGCGGCTAGTCCGCCTGCATTCGGGTCCTGACTAAAAATATTGGTGATGGTATAGTTTCGGCAGCAGCGTTCCCAAATAATATAATAACCACCCGGATCACTGTATTGTGCATCTGAAAAGAACTCGACAGTTGTGTATACTAGTTTCTCTGTTTGGATTTCACCGTTTGAACATTCTGGTTGTGTGTATTGAACATCAGATGACGAAGGACTTCCAAAGAATACATTTTGTACAAACTGATTGTCGCGTTTGCGAAAAATGGCAGCGGTAATGTTGAAATCTTTCGCTCCGGGACTTCCGTTCAGTTTATCAAAATAGAGGATTAAGTTGATGCGATAGGAATTGCCATTGATATGACGAATTTCAAATTCACCTCCAACGATGTGCGACCCCAATACAGGTACCGCAAAAAAGCAAAGCATTATTAGTAAAACTCTCCTCATACCTTCTAACCAGACACGAAAGATAAGGAATCGGTTGGAGGCTAAAAACATCATTATTCTGTATTTTGCGCGCTTTATGAAACGGCCAGGCAAAGAAAGCAACTTCAATTGCCTGACTATCAACATGACTGTTCCATGGGCCCGTTATTTTAGAAAGAATTAGCACATGAAAAAAGGAGACGTAATCGAGGATATTGTAGTTGAAACCATGGCCGCGGAAGGTAAATGTTTGTCGCGGGTGAATGGTTTGGTCTTGTTTATAGAAGGTGCTGCACCAGGAGATACAGTTGATGTTTCATTGACAAAGATTAAAAGCAGTTTTCTGGAAGGGAAGGTAGTTCAGATAAAGAAGCTCTCAACTAATCGTGCTACACCGTTTTGTTCGCACTTTGGTTTGTGCGGAGGATGTTCATGGCAGCATCTTCAATACAGCATTCAACTTACCTATAAGCAACAACAGGTTATTGATAATTTGGAGCGCATCGGAGGTTTAACCCTTCCGACCATCTCTACTATTATTGCTTCGGATAAAATCAAATACTATCGCAATAAGCTTGACTATACTTTTTCATCACATCGCTGGTTAACGTATGAAGAAGTAGCCGATAGAAAAGCAATTGCCTTAAAAGAGGGTTTGGATGAGGTAACTATTCCTGCGGAACCTGCATTGGGTTATCACATGCCGAAAAAATTTGATCGTGTGTTCGATGTGAAAGAATGTTTTCTTCAGCCTGAACCATCGAATGGAATTCGCTTAGCCGTGAAAGATGAAGCCGTAAAAAATAACATTCCGTTTTTTGATTTACGAAGACAAACAGGATTCCTCCGAACGATTACTATTCGTACCGCGAACACAGGCGAGACGATGATCATTCTTCAGGTAACAGAAGATAAAATAGAGTGGACTGAAAAAATTCTGAATCGACTAGAGAAAGATTTTCCACAAATCACTTCCTTCAACTATATCATCAATGCAAAACGCAACGATACCTTTCACGATCTGGATATCATTTGCTGGAAAGGCAATCCCTACATCACCGAGCAAATGCAGAAGCCGGATGGATCGGGAACTTTGCAATTTCGTGTAGGACCAAAATCATTTTATCAAACCAATTCCGATCAGGCGTTTGAATTGTATAAGGTAGCATGGAAACTTGCTGAATTAAAAGGTGACGAGTTAGTGTATGATCTTTACACAGGAACAGGAACCATTGCCAACTTCGTAGCAGGACAAGCAAAGAAAGTAATTGGATTAGAATATGTAGCGGCAGCTATTGATGATGCAAAAGTCAATTCACAGATCAATGGCATCACCAATACCGATTTTTATGCTGGCGATATCAAAGATTTATTAGACGATGAATTTCTTTCGGTTCACGGAAGACCAGATACTATTATTACTGATCCGCCACGTAATGGCATGCACGAAGATGTTTGTAAGATGTTATTAAAAGCCGAGCCGAAGGTAATTGTTTACGTCAGTTGCAATCCAGCTACACAGGCCCGCGATTTAAAAATCCTTTCGGAGAAATATGACATTGCAGCTGTTCAACCTGTCGATATGTTTCCGCATACGACTCATGTTGAGAATGTTGTTCGATTGGTGAGGAGAAGTTAATAGTTAATAGTGAATAGTACATCATGTTGATAACGGGCTGTTCACCATTAACAATTAACTATTAACCTCTAACCGCGCCTAGCTCGCCACTACCAAACACTCGTTATAAAAATTTTTTCTTCATTCTTCTTGAATCCTTCCGTCAAAACTCTCAACATCGTTGTTTGAAATTTTACGGATGCGACAAAAATTATTAAGTGAAGGTGCAAGTGAGCTGAGTTACGAGATCAGAGAGATCGTAAAGAAGGCTGACCAACTTAAAAAACTGGGCCTTACTATTTCGTGGGAAAACATTGGTGATCCTATTCAGAAGAACCACAAACTTCCGCAATGGATTAAAGATGCTATTTCTGATTTAATGAAAGAGGACGATACCTATAGTTATTGTCCTTCGAAGGGAATGTTGGAAACAAGAGAGTTTCTGGCAAAACAAACCAATGCCTTTGGGGGTGTACAGATTACAGCAGAAGACATCTGTTTTTTCAATGGACTTGGTGATGCGATTTCAAAAGTCTATCAATTTATTTCGCGCACCTCGCGCGTCATTGGTCCCTCGCCCGCATACTCTACGCACTCCAGTGCTGAGGCAGCACACGCAGCACACGAACCGATTACCTACAAACTCGATCCGAACAACAAATGGTATCCGGATCTGGATGACTTATACAATAAGGTAAAATACAATCCGAATATTGTCGGCATACTGATCATCAATCCGGATAATCCAACCGGGATGGTGTATCCTTTGGAGACTCTTCAGAAAATTGTTGCTATCGCGAAAGAGTTTAACCTCTTCTTAATTGCCGATGAGATTTACATCAACATTACTTACAATGGAGCACGGGCGTATGCGCTTTCTGAGATCATTGGTGATGTGCCGGGCATTTCCATGAAAGGTATTTCGAAAGAACTTCCATGGCCCGGTGGACGATGTGGCTGGATGGAATATTATAATCGCGATAAGGATAAAGATTTTAATCGCTTCTGTCAGGCATTGGATAATGCAAAGATGATTGAAGTGTGTTCAACCAAACTTCCACAAGTAGTGATCCCGAAAATTTTTGGCGATCCTCGTTTTAAAGTGTATCGAGAAGAGACGAATCAAAACATTGGCAAGCGCAGTAAAATCATAGCCGATATTTTACGCACGGTTCCTCAGCTTACCTTCAATGAAACCTTTGGTGCGTTTTACAACACCATCATTTTCAGAGATGGAACATTGAGTGCAAAACAAAAAATGATAATCGCGGACTCAAAAATCAAATCGTTGGTAGAAGGCTGGGTTGATCAGGATGACATAGCATTGGACAAACGCTTTGTCTATTACTTATTAGGATCCAAAGGTATTTGTGTTGTTCCTATTTCTTCGTTCTGTTCTGAACTTCAAGGTTTCAGAGTTACTTTATTAGAGGAGAATGAAGATACCTTGATCAGGACATTCACTGCTATTCGCGATGGAATTGTTGAGTATCTTAATTCTTAAGAAATAAGTTTGAACTATGCTAAGCATCAAAAGGTAACAGGTCAGGCTGTACAAATTCTTCCTTCGCCTTAGCAGAATTGTAAATATCTACCTGATAATGTGCTGCCATCAGCTCTTTAAAATTGTATTTCAGTCTCGGAAATTCGAGAATGAATTCTCCAAACGAAATAGCATCCGATCGGTCAATAAAATGATGCACCGCTTTGATGGCGGCAATGGTTAATGTCATGTTGAATTTTGCTTCTGCTCCATGCAGGATCACAAAAGCCTGTAGTTGATTACAGATGTTTGAGATAGCAGTGTACACTCCATATTTCTGTACATGAATCCACGCCAGCCGGAGATGTGCCTCATGACTGAAGTGTGTTACATCAAATGTTCCTGTTTTGAATTGGTCTTCAAACTGGATATCGGAGAGATCAAAATGTGTTTTCATTGTTGTAGAGTGGTGAGATGGATGTGATACGGATGAAAGACCGATCATGTTATCATTTGTTTTAATAGCCATTCTTCAGCAAGGTTCATATCTTCAAAGATCTCAATAAAAAAACCACGTTGCAGGCTCACTTCTTTCCAATAATTTCCGAATGCAATCCCCTTACCTTCAAACACTGCGGCAATCGTGAGTTTTTTAAGTTCAGGTTGAGCTACTTCATAACGTTTCACAATGTTATAAGCCTGGCTTAACGGCACATTGATCTGTAGTTGACGGTAATCCACCAACAGGTAATTCGTTTTTGTTTCGAGAACTTTCGCATAAATCTCTGCGGATGCCTGAGTCATGGTAACAAGGTTATCTCGTTTTCCATGACCAATCACCAACAAGTATTTTTCTCTTTGCTTAAAAGATACCAGTTGCAAGGGTCGAGGGTCTTGATATAACCTGCAATATAAAGGTTAACGGAATGTAGAAGGTAGTTGAGTTCATTACTTTGTCGGGTCAGTATCCAGGCATCAGACACTTCATTGAAGCGCTACATCCACTGTCGCTGATTTGTAAGGTGAGACAGATTAAATTAACGATCCCTTTTTGAGTTTTCACTGCATGCCTTAGCATAAAAAGGAATTATTGATGAATCACACCAACATCTGTTGACTGTGTCCTAACATTTCAACAACTCCGTGGTCTGTGTCCGCACAGACCACATACTTTGTTTCGGTCTGTAGGGACACAGTCCGAGGAAAAGGCATAGTGATAAGTCCAGACTATCTCCATCATTCCTTATCCGATACCGGACACTCGCCATCATTACCGAACGCCATCAAAAGTGTTTTACTTGAAATTTCAGCGTAAAGAGGTTTTTTCCTCATGGTATAGGGTTTGTCATCTAAAAACCAAACCTCGACTATTATGCTTCGCTATTACTTTCTTCTCTTCTTCAGAAACCTGAAACGCCAAAAGCTTTTCTCATTCATCAACTTGCTTGGGCTTACGGTCAGTATCGCGAGCACCTTGTTGATTTACCTATACGTGCGCCATGAATTTAGTTACGATCGTTTTCACAATCATGCCGAACGCATCTATCGCGTAAACCAGACATTCATTTGGGGAGAAGGTAGCGATCAGCAATTTGCTTCAACCGGTCCAGGAGTAGCATACGCCATTCAGGAAGAATTGCCTGAGGTAGAGTTGATGACCAGCATTCATACGCCTGGTAACTTTATAATTTCATACACGAATCAGAAGAAAGAAGTAATCGCCTTTGAAGAAGATAAAGTTCTCGCAGCCGATTCCAATTTCTTCTCGATGTTCAACTTTCCTTTTGTGAAAGGCGATGCGAAGAGCGCGTTGTTACAGGCGAATACATTGGTAATGTCAGAATCAACCGCCAAGAAATATTTTGGTGATGAAGACCCGATAGGTAAAATGGTTCGCCTTGGTGGTTTAGGTGGAGGTGCAGAACAAAAGACGTATGAAGTAACAGGTGTTGTTAAAGATACTCCGGATAATTCCTACATCGAATTTGATGTATTGCTTTCCATGAACAGTTTTCAGGTGGTTAAAAGAATTTACTGGAGTTGGATCTGGACCCAGTTGGAAACGTATGTGCGCTTCAGAGAAAATACCAACATGCAAAATGTAGAAGCCAAACTTGCTGCTATTCCGCGCAAGCATGCAGAGCAAACTTTGCAACGCATTATGAATACTACCTTTGATGATTATATTAAATCCGGAAAGAAGTGGGAGTTGTTTCTCCAGCCGATGACGAGTATTCACTTACCGGATTCCATTGTATTGAATCGTTTGAATGATTCAGGAAACATTAAAATTATTTATTCTCTTATCGGTGCAGGAATTTTTATCGTGTTGTTGTCGTGCGTCAATTTCATGAACTTAAGCACAGCGCAATTCACACGAAGAATTAAAGAAGCCAGCATCCGCAAAGTTCTTGGACTCGGTCGAAGAGGATTGAGCTTGAATTATTTTATTGAAGCCCTTACATTTTGCTTGATTTCATTGGTCACAGGTTTAGCGCTTACTCAAGTGTTGTTGCCTTTCTTCAATGTAATGACCGGAGCCACCTTATCCATTAATTTGTTTTCCGATCTCAATTTACTCCTGGCACTCTTTGCTCTTGTTTTGTTCATGGCCATCATGTCAAGTAGTTATCCATCGTTCTTCCTCAGTGGTTTTCATCCGATAGAGGCGATGAAAGGCAAATTAAAAAGCGGCCAGCAAGGAAAATTATTTCGCAATGGGTTAGTCGTATTTCAGTTTAGTGTTTCAATTATTTTGATGGTTTGTACTGCGGTAGTGTTTCAACAACTTCATTATGTATCGTCAAAAGATATCGGATTCAACAAAGAAAATCTCCTGGTCATCAAACACATTGAAGGGGTAAGCGATGGCGAGAGTTTTGCAAATGCCGCTGCCAATATTCAAGGTGTCGCGAAGAGTTCATGGTGTACTTCGTTGCCGCCTACTATTTGGGGGGGAGATAAGTTTTCTGCTGACGGTATGAATGGAAAAACGTTATCGTTGAACTACACCACAGCTGATGAGCGATATCTTCCAACACTGGATATTAAATTAAAAGTAGGAAGGAATTTTTCGGCTGATGCACCAGGTGATATTGACCGTGTCATCTTGAATGAAGCTGCCGTAAACCGATTGGGTTGGGATTTAGATGAATCAGTTATCGGAAAGAAAATTGAATCTCCGGGTGGTGAATTGCGATTTGAAGTCATTGGAGTGGTGGCTGATTTTAATTACTGGTCGTTGGAAACACCGATTGAACCGATGGCAATATTTCACATCAAGAATGCTAGCCCCACGATCAATGCTGGCGACAAACAATTTGTAGCCTTGAGTATTACACAGCAAAGCAGTGAAGCATGGGAAACCACTTTTGCACAGCTCACAAAATTATGGAAACAACATGCGGGTGATTCTCCTTTTCAATATGAATTTGTTGATCAGGCATTCGCGGAAACATTCAAAACACAAGCACAGTTTGGAAAGGGCTTAACCGTATTGGCAAGTCTCGCGATCTTGATTGCTTGTTTGGGACTGTTGGGTATGATTATCTATTCGCTCGAACAACGCTCCAAAGAAATTGGCATCCGAAAAGTATCTGGCGCATCGGTATGGAATATTGTGACGTTGATTTCGAAGGGATATACCAAACTTATCATCCTTGCTTTTATTATTGGCGCACCGTTTTCTTACTGGCTCATGCAGATGTGGCTGGAAGATTTTGCGTATCGCATTACACCATCATGGTGGATGTTCATTCTCGTAGGTATTACTACGTTGTTGATGGCCATGCTTATCACCAGTTATCATTCTATAAAAGCAGCATTAACCAATCCGGTTGATGTGTTGAAGGATGAGTAATATGTATGCATTTATTATGAGGATGAAGTGAGATTTTTGAAACATTGGACTTTGAAAATCTCACTTTTAACTCACCTTTATCCTGTGGTGTGTTGAAAATCCTTCAAAAAACTAACACTCGTTTTGTGACATTTATAAATTTTTTCTGACATTAACTTGAATTACACCTTTTAATTCTTGAGACTTGTACTCGAACAAAATTAAATGCTGAACACAACTCAAATAGCAACACAAACATCGATCTCCTACCGGACGATCGCTATTGTTAATGTGCTACTTCTGGTCGTGATTATTCTTAAACCCGCAGGGGCGACAGTGGTTTAGCATCAATATAAAAAACTAACGAACCGTCCCGCCCTCAAGCGGGACGGTTTTGTTTTATAGGGGCAAAGACAAACTAACAATTGTTATATGTACTACACTAAAGACACCATTTTATTTCTGAACGGTAAGTTCATTAAGGCAATGGATGCGCACACCGATTTGTATAGCCAAACACTGCATTATGGCTATGGTGCTTTCGAAGGTATCCGCGCATACCAGACCATGAATGGTGTAAAAATTTTCAAGGCCAACGAGCATTTCGAACGTTTGAAAAAAAGCTGCGCATTGGTGGGCATTCCTTTCGACTACGAAACCGAAGAACTGGTTCAGATTTCGTATCAGCTTCTGGAGAAAAACAATTTATCAGACTCGTACATCCGTCCGTTAGTGTATTGCGGGCCAAACATGACCCTGACTCAACCGAGCGAAGTATTCTTAATGCTTTGCGCGTGGGAGTGGGACAAGTATCATGGCAATAAATTATTGAAAGTAGGTCTGTCATCGTACCAACGTCCGAATCCAAATTCGTTGAAGATGGAAGCAAAAGTTACCGGGCATTATGTGAACTCGATCCTGGCCACGAGCGAAGCGAAAGTTCGCGGATACGATGAGGCGTTGATGTTAGACATGAATGGCAATGTTGCCGAAGCACCCGGAGCGAATTTCTTCTTAGAAAAAAACGGAGTGCTGTATACACCACCACTCGGTCATATCCTTCCGGGCATCACACGTCAATCGGTGATCAACATCTGTCAGGAAATGGATATTCCCGTAAAAGAAAAAATTATTAAGCAAGAAGATTTAGAAGGTGCCGACAGTGCATTCTTATGTGGAACGGCTGCAGAAATTGCAGGCATCGAATCGATCGATGCAAAACCAATGCGCAAAGAATGGTTCGACAGTTTGGGTGCTACTGTACAAGAAGCATACAAATGCCAGGTACTCGAGAAATCGTTTAGCTACGTCATCATCTGACAACCAGATGCTCGAGGACGTGGAGCAGTTGCAAAATTGCTTCACCTATCCTCGTTAATATTTGAGATTTTCGATTTAAGATTTTCGATTTACTTTGAGAACACGCACACACATTTAGAGACCATATTTTTTAAACTATCGAATGGAATTAAACAAGTACAGCAGAACCGTAACACAAGACCCAACGCTTCCAGCCGCGCAGGCCATGTTGTATGGAATAGGGTTGACAGAAGAAGATTTGAAGAAGGCACAGGTAGGCGTAGTGAGCACAGGTTACGATGGTAACACGTGTAACATGCACTTGAATGATCTGGCCAAAGAAGTGAAGACTGCTGTCTGGAGTAATGAATTAGTCGGATTGATTTTTCATACCATTGGAGTAAGTGATGGTATCAGCAACGGAACAGAAGGTATGCGCTACTCTTTAGTGAGTCGTGAGATTATTGCTGATTCGATTGAAGCGGTTTGTGGTGCACAATATTATGACGGACTGATCGCAGTAGTTGGTTGCGATAAAAATATGCCCGGTTCATTAATCGCGATGGGAAGATTAAATCGTCCTGCGATTATGGTGTATGGTGGCACGATTGCCGGTGGACATTGGAAAGGTGCTGAGCTCAATATCATTTCAGCATTCGAAGCGCTTGGTCAGAAGATGGCGGGCAACATTACTCCGGAAGATTTCAAAGGCATCGTACAAAATTCTTGTCCGGGTGCAGGTGCTTGTGGTGGCATGTATACAGCAAACACCATGGCATCGGCTATCGAAGCCTTGGGAATGTCGTTGCCGTATTCAGCATCGAACCCTGCATTGAGCAAAGAGAAATCAGAAGAATGTATTGAAGCAGGTAAGGCAATAAAAGTTTTGCTAGAGCGTGACTTGAAGCCGCATGATATCATGACGAAGAAAGCATTTGAAAATGCAATCACAGTCGTGATGGTGTTGGGTGGATCAACCAATGCTGTGCTTCACTTGATCGCAATGGCGAAATCAGTTGGAGTAGAAGTAACACAAGAAGATTTTCAACGCATCTCCGATAAAACTCCGTTGATTGCTGATTTAAAACCAAGTGGAAAATATTTGATGGAAGCCCTTCACAAAATCGGAGGTGTTCCATCGGTAATGAAATATTTATTGGAGAAAGGATTTCTTCATGGCGACTGCATTACCTGTACCGGAAAGACGGTAGCAGAAAATCTG
>ENA-UOWO01000083-UOWO01000083.1-activated-sludge-metagenome-genome-assembly--contig:-NODE-83-length-125485-cov-22.847748_pt1 | contig 125485 bp, 82 predicted proteins | sample MGYA00238148_ERZ761564 | MGnify/ENA primary metagenome ERZ761564 (study PRJEB28885, sample SAMN05720194) | activated sludge metagenome | isolation source: Anaerobic digester | place: USA... | reverse complement strand
TTTTCCTGGTGGGTGTTCTCTTCGCCGGCTATGCCATGCTCGACGGCTTTGATCTCGGCGTCGGGGCCCTCCACCTCTTCACCCGCGGCGACGAGAACCGCCGCATCCTGCTCAACGCTATCGCCCCGATCTGGGACGGCAACGAGGTCTGGCTGGTCACCGGCGGGGGCGCACTTTTCGCCGCCTTCCCCGAGGTCTACGCGACCGCTTTCTCCGGTTTTTACGTCGCCTTTATGCTTCTGCTCTTCGGATTGATCTTCCGGGCGGTGGCTATCGAGTTCCGCAGCAAACAGCCGATGGCCTGGTGGCGACGATTCTGGGATATAAGCTTCAGCCTCAGCAGCATCCTCTCGAGCCTGCTCATCGGGGTAGCCCTCGGCAACATGGCCTGGGGTGTCCCCCTCGACGCCCAGGGCAATTTCAACGGCTCTTTCTGGAGCCTGATCCATCCCTACAGCGTGCTGGTCGGCCTCTGCACCGTCGCCCTCTTCACCATGCACGGCTCGATCTACCTGGTGATGAAAACCGAAGGGGCACTGCAGCAGCAGGTCCGTGAGTGGAGCCGGTCGACCATCATCTCCTTTGTCCTTTTTTATATCACTGTCACCATGTTCACCCTGCTCTACGTGCCGCACATGACCGATACCATCCGCGCCAATCCCTGGCTCTTCCTGGTCGCCCTGGTCAACATGCTCGCCATCGCCAATATCCCGCGCGAGATTTTTCACGGCCGGGAGATGCGCGCCTTTCTGTCGAGCTGCGCGGCGGTGATCGCCCTGCTCCTGCTCTTCGGCATCGGCACCTATCCGAACCTGATCTATTCCAACCCCCAACCCGCCAACAGCCTGACCATCTACAACGCCGCCTCCTCGCAAAAGACCCTGCAGATCATGCTCATCATCGCCCTCTGCGGGGTGCCAATGGTGCTCGCCTATACCGGCAGCATTTACTGGATCTTCCGCGGCAAGGTCAAACTCGACGCACACAGTTATTAGAGGAGTGGGGTGCAGAATGCAGCAGGATGAGGCGGACGCCCGCCATGGACCCTGCCGGGACGAATAAATGCGTGATCGTTTGTGTTTAAGCAATCACACGCCACAAACCACCTTGCTTTTTGGAGCATAACATGACCAGAATCCTGCTCATCACCCTTTTGTTCATCGGGGCCGCCATGGCCCAGGAGCCGCCCGTAACGACAGCGGTTGTTCCGGCGACGGCCGCCGCGTCCGACAGCCTCAACCCCCATCTCCTCCCCTTCAAGCCCTATTTGAACCGGACCTGGAAGGGCACCTTCGCACAGGAGCCCGGCCAGGCCCTGGTGACCGACATCTCCCGCTGGGAGCGCATCCTTAACGGCCAGGCCATCCGCATGACCCACTCGGTGGATGAGGGCGTCTATGGCGGCGAGACCATCCTTTTCTGGGATCAGGCCAGGGAGACCCTGGTCTATTATTACTTCACCACCGCCGGCTTTTTCACCCATGGCACCATGAGCTTTAACGGGGATAAATGGGTGGCCCATGAGATGGTCGAGAACAACGCCAACGGCATCACCGAGGTGCGCAGCACCAGCGAATTTCTGCCCGACGGCACCATGCAGTCCGTCGCCGAGTTCCTGCAGAACGGGCAATGGGTGCCCGGCCACACCATCCGCTACGTCGAATCCCCCGGCAGCCCCCTGATCTTCAAATAGGCCGCCTGGTGGCGTTTGATCAAGGACAGTTCGCCTGTAATAAAAAAGGCCTCCCCAGCGGGAGGCCTTTTTTGTTGGCAGTTTTTCAAAAAGAAGGGCGGATCTACTTCTTGAGCATGAAATTCAGATCCTCGAGCAGGGCCTGCAGATCCTCCTCGTGCATCACTTCATCCTGGAGGATTTGCACCGCCATGTTGTAGGTGACCGGATCCTTCATGCCGACCTCCTGGAGCAAGGCGTTGTAGACAGAGATGGCGCACTGCTCGCCCTTGATGTTCTGGCCGAGGATCATCTTGACAAAGGGATCGGCGGGTTCATCATAGCCGCAGGTGCTCATTTTGAACCACTGCTGCGGCGTCGTCAGGGGGGTGCCGCCGAGCTGGATGATGCGGTTGGCGACCATGTCCGCATGGCGCAGTTCGTCGGCAGCGTGCTGGATCAGCTCAGCAATCACCGCATCCTTCATCGGTCCGGCGATGACCTTGGCCCCAAGCCAGTACTGATAGTAGGCCAGCCACTCATCGGCGAAGGCCTTGTTGAGCAGCTCGATGATATGGTCGACATTCATGCCGACGATTTCGCGTCCTTTTGTTCCCATAACGTCTCCTTGGTTGCATGGGCCTGCGCAGGACGAGGCCCGGTTTTATTCACTGCCCGCTTTGGATTAAAAATCAAAGGGATTCCGGACCATGCCGAGCATGTTCTCGTGGTGGACCGGATCGGTCATCACTTTTTTATGGCAGACCGCACAGTTCTTGTTGGCGCCGATGGCATAGGAGCTCCCCGTGTACTGCCGCGGCTGGATATTGTCACGCCAGAGTACGTAGGGATTATCGGCCGGATAGAGGGCGTGGGTGGCGCTGTGACAGGCCTCGCAGCGGATGCCGGCGTTGTCGGTGCGCACGCGGAAGAGGTCGGTGAATCCGGGCGTCCATTTGTTGAAACTGGCGATATCCTCCGGGATGTTAAAACCGGCATGGCAGTTGAGGCAGTCTGGTTCCTGCAGCCAGGGAGTGCGTGGATGGACCTCGCTGGCGCTGGCGACCTGGTCCGATTTCAGATGGCGGATCAGCCGTGCTGCCCCGGGCTTGGCCTCCTCGCCGCGCAGCAGGGCCATGGCATGCTCCTCGAGGCTGCCGTGGCACTCGCTGCAGGTGATGCCGATCTCCTTGTGAAAATCGCGTGCGCAGCGGGTGGCGCCGTCGGGCCTGGCCGGATGGCAGGCGGCACAGGCGGCCGCTCCCTCCAGATGCATATAATTGGCATGCCAGCCATGCATGGCGGCCGAGAAATTGAGGCGGAGGCTGTCGCCTTTGGCGCCGACCGCCGGATCGGCGTGGCAGCTCTGGCAGAGGGCCGGCTTGCCCAGTTTTGCCTGTTCCAAAAGGGTGGTGCCGCTGTTGCGGTCGTGGGCGGCAAGGATGTTGACAGCGGTCTCGTCGCTCACCCCGGCTACGCCCCGCTTCCAGGTCCCGCCGTGGCAGGTGCGGCAGCCCATCTCCGAGGAGACCGGCGCCACCACCCGGGTGGAGGCGAGCAGGCGGCCGCCGACTTTCTCCCTGGCTTCCACCGTGAAGGTGGGAAAGGCGTTGAAGACGCCGTCGTCGCTGTAGGGGCCGACCGGGATCATCTCGGCGGCAAAGCTGGCGAAATCGGCCTTGTACTCCATCTCGCCCGATAGCCCCTTGCCCGCCAGGCCGATATTCTCCGGCAGGTCGACGCCGAAATTGGCCTTGACATGTTTCCAGAAAGGCATCTGGCCGGCCGGATTCTCAAAGCCCTCCTCCACCTTGTAGCTCAGGGTCACCCCGTCTGATATCAGGGCCGGAAGGGCGCCGCGGCGAATGAGCTGGGCATGCAGGGTGTTGGCCGGGGGCAGGATGACAAACCAGGCGTCGCAGTCGGTCATGCAGTGCATCCCCAGGTCATTCCAGGCCAGCAAGAGATAGTCATCCTTGCGGCTGTCGAAGGGGGGAATCTTTTCGGCTTTGCGGGCAGCAGGAGCGCTGGCGGTGGTGGTGGCCGCCTCAGGGGCCTTGCCATGGAGCCCCTGCACGATCCAGGCCGCCAGGGCCTCTCGTTCTGCGGGAGTCCCGGCCACCGGAGGCATGTAGCTGTTGATCCGGCCCTGGCCATGGAGAAAGGCAAGCATCCCCTCCTGCGGAAACATACCAGTGCGGCTGAGGATGTCGTTGCGCACCCCGCCGACGGTATGGCAGGGCAGGCATTGGATATCGAAGAGATCCTTGCCCGCCTGCAGCTGGTTGTCGGGTGTGATCTCCTTGTGCTGCGTCCAGCGGGCATTCGGCAGCACCCCCTCCTCATCGAGGCGGGCGCCATCCGCGGCATGGATCGAGGTGCTGTACATATAGCCGTGGATAACCCAGGGCTTGCGGGCGATCTCGCGCAGGTACTCGAACCCGCCATAAAAGCCCAGTCCCGCCAGCACCAGAAGCACGGCCAGCGCCTGCTGCAACCCGCGCGGGGATCTGAGCAGATAGTAAAGGGCGAGGAGGAAAATCGCCGCTGCAGCCGCCAGGGCGATCAGAATGAAGGGCTCGCTCTGGGGATTGAGCCCAAAGGCCACCTCCCGGGTTGCGGAGGGAATGCTCATATAATACCAGTAGCCGGTCGCCGCCATGATTGGAAGGGCCAACAGCAGCCACTTGCTGCAGTAGCGCAGGATCTGGTCGCGGGAAAAACCGTTGGGCATGCGCACTGCCGTAAAAATGCCGAAAAGTCCCGCGATCATCACCGCCACCCCGGTGCGGAAGCAGGTGGAGGCGAAATAGGTGGGATTGAGGAAGCCATGCCAGAAGCTGCCGGTCTGCAGCCATTTGCCCGGGGTGAGCATAAAGGCAAGGATGCCGTTGATGACGACCAGGCTGAGCCAGGCGAAAAGGGCATAGAGAAAGGCAATATTGAGGCGAGGCCTCCTGTCCAGTTTGCTGAAATTGTAATGATAGATGAGCAGGGCGGTGATCTCGCCGAGGAAGAAAACCCACTCGATCGCCCAGCCGAAGACGAAGGAATGGATCAGGGCGGAGGTGGCCGCAGGCTGGACCAGGGCGATGACGAACCAGATGCCCACTCCGGTGATGCCGCCGAAGACCATGGTCAGAAGCAGGAAAAACCAGGTATACCGGCGCACATAGACGTGGATCTCGGGATTGTTCTCTCGGAATCCCTTCCAGTCCATCAGCCAGATAAAGATGCCGCCGCCGACAGCGAGATGGGAGATATAGGCATGCAGCACGGCGATGAGGGCGATCATCGAACTCCCGCCGAACCAGGTCAGCTCCCAGATTGGATAGTTCACAGGCTTTCCCTCCCTTCACTCGCAGAGATCATCGTGCGCACCATATACCATACCGCCGCCAGACCGATGAGGAGGATGATGACGAAGAGGATGAGCAGGTCATACTGCGGTTTGAGGGTCAGCTCCGAAACCTTGAAAAAGCGGCCGATATAGAGATCGCGCAGGGCCAGGCGGTTGAGGACCATGACCAGGGTGAGGGCGATGAGATGCCAGAAAGTGGGCCAAAATTTTCCCAGAAAGGCCAGCACGAGGGCGCCGATGGCAAGGATGATCCCCACAACCAGGATGAGAGTGTAGAGAAGATTCCCGCCCATGAAAGCGAGCATAAAGTCGCGCGGCAGGGCAATGAGAAACCAGATCCCCACCGCCACCTGCACGCTGGTGGCAATGGCGAAGATGCGCAGCCCTTTCCTGACCTCTTCGCCGCTGCCGGGCACCCCCTTGCGGGCGCGGATCTGCCAGACCAGGCTGCTGAAGAGCCCGGCGACCGCCACGGAGGCGATGACGAAGTGGAGGTAGCGCGGCCAGAGGGCCGGATCCGAGAGATTGAGGATGGTGCCGCTGCGGTTGGTGAAATAGGCGGACCATTTTTCCGGCTGCAGCATCAAGGTCATATTGTTTGAGTAAATGAAAGTGATATAGAGGAAAATAAGCGCGGCCAGGCCAATCGCCGTCCTGCCGAGCCAGTTCACGGCGCTGCGGGCGTGGATGTAGGTGCCGTAATAGGCGATGATCAGCAGGGGGATGACCAGCAGCCAGTAGAGCGCCATCAGCACCGAACTGCTGTAGATGAGGTGGCCGTAGAGGACCTGCAGAAAGAGCAGCGGGGCAACACCGAGGGTGACCCCGATCGCCAGGGTCGAGGGAATTTTTTTATAGATTGCCGAGGCTGCACCGTTTTCGCGGGGAGCTTTGCTGAAAAAGGCAAGAAGCGAACCGCCAAGGACCACATTGATGAAGAGGATATGGAGCATGAAAAGCAGGACCCCGAGGACTTCAAAAACCGGCCATGGTGCAGGAATGGCCTCGGGTGTGGGAATGAGAGGTATGCCATCCATGAAAGGACCTCCTCTGCCGCTTGGTGTTGAAGGTGTGGAAGAGCATCGATGAAAAACAGCCCGGCGAGCGGTGGCTGGACTGCACCTATATTAAGGATAGAATTTGACTTTATCAACAATAAAATGGAGGGCGGTTTGACGGGAGTCAACCCGCCAGGGCGCGCAGCAAGGCCGGGGCGACGTCGGTGAGGCTGTGCAGGCGGGAGGCGATCTCCTCGCGCCCGCAGCCAAAGAGGAGGGTCATGACGGGATTGCGGGTGTGGCCCTTGACAGCGAGATCCTCGATGTTGCCATGGTCACTGGTGACCAGCACCAGGGTGTGGTCGAGATCGACGACGGCGAGAATACCCGCCAGGAAATCCTCAAGGCGGGTGAGCACACCCAGGGCGCGTGCGAAATCGCGGCTGTGGCCGGCGACATCACTCTGGAAAAACTCGAAGAGGCTGAAATCGTACTCCCGGCTCGCCGCCCCGATGATCTCCCCCGCCTCCTGCGCGGTGTAAAGGGGCACATCGAAACCGTGGTCGATCAGTCCGGCGCCGGTGATGTCGTGATAGACCGAACGGCGGGCGCGGAGGTCGTCGAGATCGAAGAAACGCAGCCCCGCATAAAGATTGCTCACGGTGGTGACCGAGAGACGATTGATGATCCGGAAGGGATCGAGATCGAAAAAGGGCGGCCGGAAGGTGTTGAGGAAAGCGGCGCGGAAGCCGTGATCGGTGAAGCGTTTGAGGATGTTGTGTTCGGCGATGACCTGACGCAGCGCCTTGTTGGGGAAGGCATTGAGATGGCGGCCCAGCAGCCGGGCCCCGTTGACTCCGGTCAGCAGCGAGGTCTGGCCGGTGGCGCTCTGCGGCAGCCCCTCCATACCGAGATTGGCGTCGAGCCCCATCACCAGCCCCTCCGAGGCAGTCGGGCGCGGGAAAATCCCGGTGTGGCACTGCCGGAACAGGTTCAGGCTCGGGTGGCAGCAGGGATTGATCTCCGGATCATCCGCCCCGATCCCCAGCCCGTCGATGAAAAAGAGCAGGAGATGGCGCAGCTCGGGGATCCGGCTCATTTGTGCAGTTTGGCCCAGGAGTTGAAAACCATGAACAAACCGAGCAGCACCATCACTACTCCGAAGGCCAGGCGCAGGTGGAGCTGATTGAGGCGGTTGGCGATGTGGGAAGCGGCCCAGGCTCCGATGAAAAGACAGATCGCGATGATGACAGCGGCCTTGAGATTGACATTGTTGTTCTGATAGTAAACCAGAACCGCAGCCAGACCGACCGGCGGCAGGAGGACGGCCAGGCTGGTGCCGGTGGCCATCTGCTGGCTGAAGCCGGCGAAATAGACCAGGGCCGGCACAATGATGATGCCGCCGCCGATGCCGAAAAAGCCGGAGAGGGTTCCGGCGGCCAGGCCGAGAAGGATATAGAGCCAAAGCGAGGGTTCGGAACCGGTCAGCATAAATTCTCCAGGATCGGGGTGAAGCCGGCACCCGGGTGCATCACATCGGGCGCCGGCATGGAATCTAGTAGAGCTGCTTGATCTGGGTGCCGGGGTAGTAATGCTTGAGGATCGCGCTCACACTGTCGCCCCGTTTGGCGCGGACGGCGGCACCGAGCTGGCAAAGTCCTACGCCGTGCCCCCAGCCGGCGCCCCGGAAGATAAAACTCTCAGCCAGGCCATCCTTCACCCCCTCCTTCTCGATGGTGAAACAGGCGGAATAGAGGGTCGATTTGGAGAGGGCGCGGCGGATGTTGAGCTCCTTGCGGATCTTTACGCTCTCCTCAGTGCCGATGCAGTTGATGCTGATCAGGCGGCCCGAGGTGCCGCGCTCGAGGGGGATGATGTCGACCAGCTGGCCAATGGAGGCGCCGGCATAATCGGCGATCGATTTTTCCAGATCGGTGCGTGCGATGCGCTGCTCCCAGCGGAAATATTTCTCCGCATAGCGGCCGAAATCGGGATTACCGGCGGCCTCGAGATTGCAGCAGACCTCCGGGCGGGAGTTGACCCAGACCCGCACATTCTCCTCGCGGGTGAGGTCGAACCGGCCGATCTCGGTGGGAGTGTCGAGCCGTCCGGTCAGATAGGGCTCGCCGTCGCTGTCCCAAACCTCGGCAGCGCTGGCGGTATGGCCGCCGCACATCGCCGAGTAGCTGGCCGTACAGAGGGCGTCGTTGTAGGTCAGGACCAGCCCCTTGGTGTCGTGCACGGCCTTTTCGACGGGATCGCTGTTCTTGCCGATGCCGATGTAGGCCTGGCAGTGGACATCATCGCAGACATCGAATTCGGCACCGCGATGGAAACGGCCGAAGCTGTTGAGAAACATCGTCCTCGAGATGATCGCCTGGGCCTTGAGGGCCTCCTCGGGAAAGGAGTTGGCCATCTCGCCGGCCACCACCCCGCGCAGATAGAGCTCGAGGGGGACGACGTTGATGGCGGTCAGCTTGCCTTTGGCATTGATGCGCAGCTCCATCTCCCCGCCGTAGGTGCGGGCCTCGTTGCGCGCCCAGTGGTAACCGCTGCCCACCTCGACATCGCGCAGGGTGATGTTGGCGCCGGTCAGGCGCAGGGCCTGGGTAAGAATGATAGTCCGCCCGGCCGGGGTCTGCAGGGCGATCTTGCCCATCACCACATCATCCATGCTGCGTACCACCTTGCCCTGCGCAAGGGCGGGTGTGGCGGCGAGATGACGCTCGGCCTCTGCTGTGGTGGCGAAAGAGCGGTCGAGGAGAACCCGGTGATAGATGCGGTCGATCAGGTTCTTTGTGCCCGCCTTGAGCTGCTCACCCTGGCTCTTCACGGTCACCGTCAGCCCCTTGGCGCGCAGGGCCTTGGCCCGTTCCGCTGCGCGGTCACTGTCCAGCGACTCGTAGAGCTGAATCTGATAGATCAGGGCGCCTGGCACGAGGGTGTGCACGGTCGCCTTCCAGAGCCCCTTTTCCAGGGCCTCGAAATTTTCCTTCTCGTCATAGCAGACGACGGAAAATTCGCCCGCCGGCTCGAAATAGACCGCCTCCTGATCCTCGAGAATGCCGACGCGGATGATCGGATCGCCTGCTACCGGCACATAGCGCATCTGGGTACATCCGGCGGCCACAAGCAGCACCGCCCCGGCCAGAAGCTTGCAGAGTGTTTTCATAAACTTCCCTCTACCCCTGATAACCAAATTCCCGTAAAAAAGTATCATTCTTGCGCCATTTATCGCGTACCGCTACCCACAGTTCCAGAAAAACAGGCCGGTCGAGAAAGGCTTCAATGTCAGCGCGCGCCTCCTCCCCCACCCGGCGCAGCATCGCCCCGCCCCGGCCGATGATGATTCCCTTCTGGCTCTGCCGTTCGACGACGATGCGAGCCTTGATGAGATCCTTGCGGTCGGGCCGGCCTTCCCTGAACTCGTCAATGATTACAGCGGTCGAATAGGGGATTTCCTCGCCGAAATGGGCGAAAATCTTTTCGCGAATGATCTCGCTGACAAAAAATCGCTCGGGATGCTCGGTCAGGGCATCCTGATCATAAAAAGGGACGCCCGCCGGCAGGCGCGCCGTCAGGGTGTCGAGCAGGAGATCGCAGTTTTCGCCGGTGCGGGCCGAAAAAGGGACGATGCCGGTGAAGGGATGCAGGGCGCTCCAGGCCTGTTCCAGAGCAGGCAACAGCTCCCTCTCGACCAGATCGATCTTGTTGATGCCGAGGAGGAGGGGTTTGCGGGCGGCGGCAAGCTCGGCCAGGATTTCACGATCGCGCTCCTCCGGCCTGGCCGCGGCGGCAACCATGAAGAGGAGCAGATCACTGTCCAGGACGGCACGTCGGGCCGTCTCCATCATCACCTCCTGCAGACGATAGCTGGGGGTGATCAGACCCGGGGTGTCGAGAAAGATGATCTGATAGCTCTCCCCGGTCAGAATCCCCATGATCCGGTGACGGGTCGTCTGCGGCTTGGGCGTGGTGATCGAGAGCTTGAACTGCAACAGCCGGTTGACAATGGTCGATTTGCCGACATTGGGCTGGCCGGCGACCGCAACATAGCCGGAACGGAAGGGTTCAGCCCCCTTCCGGCTCTCCTGCTCCCTGGTCGTGCTCACAGATAGGAGTCGAGGCTGTAGGATTCGTAAAGCCTCTTCACCAGCTCATCGCTGCTGACCAGCTTGAGGCTGTGGAACTGGCAGCCATTGCGCAGGCAGCCCTCGACGATTCCCCCCTTGGGCAGCTGCATGGCGAACATCGGGGCTGAGCAGACCGAACAACGCTGGTCGGCATCCTGAAGGGAGACGCTGCAGGTTGGGCAGAGAAACTCGACCAGCTCGCCGTCCGGGACCGTGATCTGGGAGATATTTTTAAAACTGCCATAAATCGGATCGAGATGGATGAGGCCGGTTTCGTCATGATAGCGGGCCAGCACCGAGACCGATGGGTAGCCGTTGATGAGGTGGCTTTCATCCATAAGGCTGTGGCCATTGGGGCAGCTGGCATTCTGGATGCGCAGCACCTTGCTGGGCACCTCCAGTTCGACGACATCTTTGTTTTTGTGCATAACGCCTCCGCACACAAGAGAGAATAGGGGCGGCGCGCGGGCAGGCCGCCGCCCCGGTTGGATTAATAGGATTTGGCCACGAGCACGCGCTGGCCTGATCGGCCGCCGCAGACGATGCAGGCGCCCTCTTCCTTCTCTTCATCGATGGGCACCAGGCGGATGGTCGCCTTGTGCTCCTCCTGGAACCTGGCTTCGCACTCCGGGGATCCGCACCAGTGGACCCAGAAAAAGCCGCCCGGTTTTTCGATCTGCTCCGCCAGTTCTGCATAGCGATCCACATGGAAGGTGTTGGCATCGCGGAAGGCCCTGGCGCGCACAAAGAGGTTGTGCTGCATCTCCTCGAGCAGGGCTTCGATGCGTGCGAGCAGGTTCTCCTGCGGCACGGCGATCTTTTCCCCGGTATCCCGGCGCACCAGGACCACCTGACTGGCCTCCACATCCTTGGGCCCCATCTCGATCCGGAGCGGCACCCCCTTCTTTTCCCACTCGTTAAACTTGTAACCGGGCCGGTACTGGTCGCGGTCGTCGATCTTGAAGGAGATGCGCTCCTCCCAGCCGGCGGTCAGTGCGCGCGCTTTGGCGAGCATCATCTCGCGCTCGGAATCCTCCTTCCAGATCGGCACCAGCACCGCCTTGATCGGCGCGAGCCGGGGCGGCAGCACCAGCCCCTTGTCGTCGCTGTGGGTCATGATCAGGGCGCCGATCAGACGCGTGGAAACCCCCCAGCTCGTCGCATAGACCAGCTCCAGCTTGCCCTGCTCATTCTGAAAGGTAACGTCGAAGGCGCGGGCGAAATTCTGGCCGAGGTTGTGCGAGGTACCGGCCTGGAGGGCCTTGCGGTCCTGCATCATCGCCTCGATGCAGTAGGTGCGCAGGGCGCCGGCGAAACGCTGCGATTCGGTCTTGACCCCGTAAAAGACCGGCGCGGCCATATACTCCTCAGCGAAACGGCGATAGACATCGAGTATCTTCAGAGTCTCCTCCTCCGCCTCCTCAGCAGTGGCATGAGCAGTGTGGCCCTCCTGCCAGAGAAACTCGGTGGTGCGCAGAAAAAGACGGGTGCGCATCTCCCAGCGCACCACATTGGCCCACTGATTGATGAGAATAGGCAGATCGCGGTAGCTCTGAATCCAGTTCTTGTAGGCGGACCAGATGATGGTCTCCGAGGTGGGGCGCACCACCAGAGGCTCGTCCAGCTTTTTACCGCCGCCGTGGGTGACCACTGCGCATTCGGGCGCAAATCCCTCAACGTGCTCTGCTTCCTTCTTCATAAAACTCTCGGGGATGAAAAGCGGGAAGTAGGCGTTGACGTGGCCGGTGGCCTTGAACATCTTGTCCAGCTGTCCCTGGATCATCTCCCAGATGGCATATCCCGTGGGCTTGATGACCATGCATCCCTTGACGGCGGCGTGCTCTGCCAGATCGGCGGCGGCCACGACATCGAGATACCACTGTGAATAATCGGCTGCGCGCGTGGTGATTTCTTTAGCCATAGGATCCTGTTCTTTTTTTTTTCCGTTAGTGGTTTGAGCCAGGCCGGGAGGTGCATCCGGCCGGCTCGGCAGCGAGCTGCTGCCTGACCTGAAAATAGCACGCCTCCGCACTCGCCATCCCCTCCAGACAGAGCAGTTCGCGGCGGCGGCGCTCCTGGCCGCTGCTGCGGTCGATGACATCGACAAGGGCGCCCTGCGGACAGTGCAGGCACTTGTCCGGCTGCCTGGGCAGGGCGAGGGCACTCTGCCGGGCCACCAGGGCGCTGCTGTTGTGCCAGGTCTCCGCCCCTGAACGCGACATCACCTCGATGGCGCGCAGGCGGGGAAAGAGCAGGCGGCCCTGATCGATGGTAAAGGCGGCGCGGGCATCCATCTCGTCCCCGGGCGCGAGGGCGAGGCGCTCCTGCTGCTGGGGGGAGATGGCAGCGTAGAAATAATCCTCAAAGGCATCCAGACCGATAAAGCCCTCCCGGGCAATGAGAAGATAGCCGTGGAGGTGCAACCGGGCGCCGTGGACATCGATCTGCTTGTGAAAGCGCGGCTTGAGCGAGTCGATGCGGAAGGAGATCTCCCGCTCCCGCCCCTGGTTCTCCTCCACCCACTCGTCGAAGGCGGCCAGATCCTGCTGAAAGAGGGCGTACTCGGCGGGTGAGAGGGTGATACGCGGCTGATAATGGATCTTTTCGTCGCGATAGTGGGCGCAGCCGGGACAGAGTCTCCCCATGCGGTTGTAGCCGCGGCTGCAGCGCTTGCCCTTGTTGAGCAGGGCGCAGGACCAGCGGAACTCAAGGCAGCCCTGGGGGTAGCACCTTCTGGCCCCCAGCACATGCCAGGCGGAAACCTGGTGGGCAAAGGCGGCATGACGGGCGTAATGGCAGGTGAAAACGTCGGTCCTTTTGTAGGGATTCTTCATGCCCTGCCCTCATAACTCCTTTAAATAATTTGAAATATAATTACTCTGGCCCTGAGAAGCAAGAAAATTCTTGTTCCCGTGTCTCGGGGGCACCCTGGCCAGTTTCCTTGCTACCCCCAAAATCTCGGTCCCACCCAGAGTTAATTAATTAAAAAATAGTTTTATGCTTGCCAGAAACACCTTGTAAATAAGGCTGCCTCATTGCCCAGGGCGCAGGCCGAGAGTATGCTGAAAATCGAACGGAGGATTGTGGTATGCGGCGCCAGGAGGCAGGTGGGATCCAGATTTGGGGGGCACCCTGGCCAGTTTCTCCTTGCAATTGAGTTGAATTTTCATAAATTAAGGAAATTTAATCTTCCCGGAAAAGGACCGGATCATGAACTTTTCGCCCCTCGATTTCGCCATCATCTTCGCCTATCTCGCCGGGGTCACAGCCCTGGGGGCATGGTTCGGCAAGAAGCAGAGCAGCACCACCGACTATTTTCTCGGCGGCCGCGACCTGCCCTGGCTGGCCATCTGCATTTCAGTGGTCGCCACGGAGACCAGTGTGCTGACCTTCATCAGCATCCCCGGTCTGGCCTATCTCACCAACCTCAACTTTCTCCAGATCGCGGCCGGCTATCTGCTCGGCCGCATCGTCATCTCTTTTGTGCTTCTGCCCCGCTACTATCGCGGAGAGATCCAGACCGCATACCACCTGCTCGGTAACCGCTTCGGCTCGCGCATGCGCAGCTTCTCCTCGATCGTCTTCCAGCTGACGCGCCTGCTCGCTGACGGGGTCCGCCTCTTCGCCGCCTCCATCCCGCTGCACGTGATCACAGGCTGGGATTACAGTACCAGCATCATCGTCATCGCCATGGTCACCATCATCTACACCTTCATCGGCGGCATCCGCGCCGTAGTCTGGCTCGACGTGCTGCAATGGACGGTCTATATCACCGGCGCCCTCCTCGCCCTGGCGGTGATCCTCGACAAGCTGCCGCAGGGGTGGCAAAGCGTGGTTGCAGCGGCCGCACCCGGCAACAAATTCGACATCATCGAGCTCGGATTCGACCGCTCCCTTAAAGAGTTCTTCACCATCAACTATACCCTGGTCTCAGGCCTGCTTGGCGGGGCCTTTCTCTCCATGGCCTCGCATGGCACCGACCAGCTGATCGTCCAGCGGCTGCTCACCTGCCGGAACGCCCGTGCGAGTCAAAAGGCCCTCATCGGCAGCGGCTTCGTCGTCATCATCCAGTTTGCCCTCTTTCTTGTGCTCGGCCTCGCCCTTTACGCCTATTACCAGGGTGCGGTGATGCGCTCGGATGAGGTGCTGCCGCGTTTCATCGTCGAGGGGCTGCCGAACGGGGTGTCGGGGATCATCATCGCCGGCGTATTCGCCGCCGCCATGGGCAACCTGAGCGGCTCCCTCAACTCGCTGGCCTCCTCCACCATGCTCGACCTCTACAAACCGAGATGGGGAAAGGACAAAAGTCCAAGGCAGGACCTGATGACTTCGCGCCTCTTCACGGTGATGTGGGGCATGATCTTTGTCTTCAGCGCCCTCATGTTCACCGACAACAAGAGCCCCGTCGTCGAATTGGGTCTCGCCATCGCCTCCTTCACCTACGGCGGGCTGCTCGGCACCTTCTTCCTCGGCATCACCAATGCCAGGGCCAGGGAGGATGAGGGGCTGCTGGCGATGTGGAGCGCGATCTTTTTCATGATCTGGATCATCGGACAAAAGGGGGCGGGATTGTGGGTGCCGGTGCTGCTCGCTTGCGCGGCCGGGGTGTGGCTCTTCCTGCGGCTGCAGAGCTGGACGGGGCGGCTCTTCGTGGTACTCTGGAGCCTCTTCATGCTGCTGCTCATCGCCACAGTCGGCTCACCCCATATCGCCTGGCCCTGGTATGTACTCATCGGCTGCACGATCGGCTATGCCAACGGCACCCTGCTGAGCTTGCTGCACCGGGAATAGCTGCGGAATAATCAAGAGGAGCGGCCGGGGCAAAAAAAAGCCGTTGTTCCCTCACGGCAACAACGGTTTTTTCCCCCCTGGGGCTTTATGTCTCCCTCGGCGCTCTTTCTATTGCAATTTCCACGCCAAAAGTGGCCGTAATATATATATTATTGTTTTAACAAGGGTTGCCGTGTTCCGCAGCCCGCCCATTACGCTCTGTTTGTGATTTTTTTGCAACACCGTACAGGCTTTTTGTGCAAAATATACACAAATTCAGATTGGCTCAAAACGAAGCGCCCGGGCGATATCGATCGGCGTCCGCGTCGGTACATCCCGCCCTTCCAGCTTGATGCCCTTGTCATGCAGGATGCGGAAATTGCTGACGTCCTCCTCATCGACGAAGATGAATGGCGTGATCTGGTTCTTGCCGGCGCGAAAGTGCATGCCCCCGACGTTGACCTCGCTGATGGGCACTCCCGCCTCCACCAGCTGCACCAGCCGCTTTGGTGAATCGACCAGCAGCAGGATGCGCTCCCTCTCGAGGAGGCCGCCGCCCAACTCGGCGATCGTCTCCTGCAGGGTGAGCACGGAGGCGGCGATATCGCTGGTCACCGCCGACATGTAAATCGTCTTTTGCCAATCCGAATTGGCCACCTCATCACTGCACAACATGATCCGCTGCGGATCAAGCACATGACGCCACCCCACCACCACCTGTCCGTGAATCAACCGGTCATCTATTCTCACTTGCACTAGTGGCATATTGCTCTCTCTCCTTGCTTCCGCTTGCCGCAATATCCTTTGGGAGCTCTCTTCAACACCCCTTGTCCTGACTGAGCAGGCAGATGCCGCGGGCACCGTCATGCTGCACCTCGGCGGCCAGGGCTTCCAGGGGCAGGCTCTCCCGTTTGGTGATGAAGGAGAGCACCATGGGCAGGTTGACCCCGGAGAGGACCCTGACGTGTTTATAATCGCTGGCGATGGAGACGGCCACGTTCCAGCAGCTGCCGCCCCGCAGGCTCGCCATGATGAGGACGCCGTCCTGCCGTTCATCCGGACCCGAGACGAGAGCACTCAACCGCGAAGCGATCTCTGTGATGGACATGTCGGTCACGGCGAGGGCGTGCAGTCCTTCATCGAATCCCATGATTCCTCGCACAGCCTCGATCAGGGCCTCCCCGATCGGGCCGTGGGTGAGCAGGATGGCATGTTTCATCTTTTTCCTCGGTATGGTGGAGGCCGCGGGCGAACCACCGGCGGCGGGGCTAACCGTTTTCCTGATCCTTCATCGCATTGATGAGGTTTTTGTTGAAATCCTCGGCCGAGTTCTCGCCGAGATCGCGCATTTTTTGATTGGTCGCAATCACCTCGGCGATGACGGTGATATTCTTGCCGGGCAGGATCGGCAGCTCGACGAGCGGAACCTGCACGCCGAGGATCTCGCGGAATTTGCCGTCGATGCCGATCCGTTCATAATCGCGGTCTTCGGTGAATTTTTCGAGATGGACGACGACGGAGATCACCTTTTTGCCCCGGATGGCCCGGATACCGAACATGCTGCGGATGTTGATGATGCCCAATCCGCGGATTTCCATATAGTGCTTGATGCGGCCGGTCGGGGCCCCCTCGAGGCGATTCATGCCGAGGCGGGTGATCTGCACAACGTCGTCGGCGACCAGTTGATGGCCGCGCTCGATGAGATCGAGCGCCAGTTCGCTCTTGCCGACCGCGGGCTCTCCGGTGATGAGCATGCCGACACCGTAGACATCAACCAGCGCCCCGTGGATGATGGTCTTTTCAGCGAAAACTGTCTCCAGGTACTCGCTAAGGTGGTGGGTCACCGTGGTGGTATCGAGCGGCGTCGAAAAGAGGGTGATACCGTGCTTGTTGGCGACCTCGAGAAGCTCTCCGGGCGGGGTGTGGTTATTGGTGATGATCACACAGGGCAGCTCGAAGCCGAGCACGGTCTCGAGGGAGCGCCGCCGTTCATCCGGGGGCAGGGTGGTGAGGTAGCCGATTTCGGTATTGCCCATGATCTGGACGCGCCAGAAGGTGAAGACATCGACAAAGCCGCTCATGGCCAGGCCGGGGCGGTGCAGCTCGCGTTCCCGGATCTTGCGGGAGAAGCTGGCCGTATTGTTGAGGATGCTGAGCGCTACCCGCTGCTGGCTCTTCTGGTAGAGCTCCTCGACCGTGATAAAGGGTTTTTCGATCTGTTCTGTCATGGGGTGGAGGTCTCAAGGAAAGGAAGGCCGGGGCCCCCGAACGGGCCCCGGCCGTTCGCTCAGGATTCAATATTTTCCACGTTCTCTGCGATCCGGTCGTTGGTGAAATCGCGCAGTTTGTCCTTGTGCTTCGCGAGCTGCCGCTCCATCTTTTCCATCGCCAGATCGATCGATTTGTACATATCCTCACTCTCTTCGACGACGGTCAGCCGGGTGCCATAGACCTTGGCCACCAGCTCCGCCTTCTGAACCTGCTTAATATAATCCAAAATAATCTCTATGTCAAGGATCCCGTCGCTGAATTTTTTCAGCTTTTCCGCCTGCAAATGAGCGTGCTCCTTGAGCCGTTCAGAGGGTTTGAAGTGACGGGCCGTGAATGTAATACGCATGGTAGACCTCCTTTCAAATAGTGCAGTGGACAGGGACGCCTGATAGGTGAGCTGGATATTCTTTTGCACCTCCTTCTGACTGCGCGCGCGCCGGAGAAGAGCTCCAAAGCGCACCGTTCTACTCCTCCTCCGCGCGCGGATGGGCCTGCCGGTAGACGCGGCGAAGATGCTCCGCGGAGAGATGAGTATAGACCTGGGTGGTTGAAAGGCTGGCATGCCCGAGCAGCTCCTTCACCGAGAGGATGTCCGCACCCTCGTCCAGGAGATGAGTGGCGAAGGTGTGGCGCAGGGCATGCGGATGGGCCTTGCGCTTGTCAGCGATGCGCAGCATATAGCCGCGGATGAGACACGCCAGCTGCTGCCGGGTATAGGATTTGCCCTCGTCGGTGAGCAGAAGAAAATCGGCTGAATTCGGATTGAGAGCGGCGACGGGCTCGCGCAGCCGGAGATACTCTTGCAGGGTTTGCGTCATGTGGCGTCCCAGGGGCAGCAGACGCGTCTTGTCGCGTTTGCCATGCACGCGCAGCGTGCCTTCCCAGAGCTGCAGGTCGCCGGTTTTAAGCCCTGCCGCCTCACTGATTCTGACGCCGGTTGCATAAAAGAGCTGCAGGATCGCGCGGTCGCGCAGCCCGGCAAATCCCTTGTCCTCCGGCAGACGCAGGAGCTGCTGAACCTCCTCGCGGGTGAGGAAATCGGGCAGCCGTTTGGGCAGCCGGGGGGAATGGATGGCGAGGAGGGGATTGACGGTCAGTGCCGACTCCCGCACCAGAAAACGGGCGAAGGAGCGCAGGGTGGCCTGCTTGCGCGCGATCGAGCGGGGCGCATAGCCCTGTCTTAAAAGATGGGAGAGGAAGCCTCGCACCGAGGAGCGGCTCAGATCCTCAACAGACGGGGTCTCACGGCGAAAACGTTCGGCCAGATAGGCCTCCAGCTGGCCGAGATCCCGCAAATAGCCTTGACGCGTATGGAGGGAACAATTTCGTTCGACTTCCAGGGAGAGAGCAAAGCGTTGGATCCAGAAATGAAGGGTATCAGGTGATGAGATCGCCATGTAGAGCCCAGATTTACCCGTCTGCTCTTCAGCGCGGGAGCCCTCTCCCGCCGCCGCGAGGCCACCAAGGCGCCACCTTTCCTGACCGGCTGCGGTCAGATCAATCCTGTTGCTCAGTTGGGGAGGTGGTTGGCCGTGTATTGGAAATAACCCTCGGATGCACTGTTCTCGAAATCGAGAACCACGATTGCGATCAAATCCTGCATATCCTCGATGTCAAGGGAAGGCAATTTGATATTCACTGCGCGCTCAATGATCGTCTCCATGTCATCATCATTGAGCAGCTCCATCTCGCGCAGATGAAAAAGATAGCTGTAGGCCTCCGGCGATATCGACTGACGCTCCGTCTCATTCAGCTGCCGCCAGACCGGCCGCGGCACCCCGTCATTCTGCTTCTTGATGAGACGGTCAATGGTTTCACCGTGATGGACCAGCCAGGCCATCGCGCTGGAGATCTCGTCCTCGGAAAAACCGCGCTCGAGCAAAACATCCATTATAAACTGCAAATCAATATTTTCAATTGAATTATCCCTGATCTCCTTCATGGCATATGCGATAATCTCAAGCAGTCTTTTATTCATCCAGTTCTCCATTCCACCGATCGGGGTTAACCGGAACGGTCTCCCAATTCAATATAAGAAATATATTTGCAAAAGCAAGCGCTTTCGGAGCCCGCCCCCGCATTTCTGCCGCACGATCCCCGATGGAGCTCCGCTCAGTTCCGGCCGCAGCAGTTCTTGTACTTCTTGCCGCTTCCGCAGGGGCAGGGGTCATTCCGCCCGACGTGGACCGACTTGACCACCGGCGCCGCCTTGGCCGGGGCCTGTGCCGGCGCCGCCGGCCCCTCCCCCTGCTGGCGCGGCGCCGCGGCCCCCTGCTTAAAGCTCTCCACCTGGGAATGGGTGGCGCTGTAGTTTTTGGGCTCCATGCGGCGCAGCTGGCGCTCCTCAACCTCGCCCCCGACGTCGAAGACCTTGAAGAGAGTGGCGACGACATCGCGGTTGACCCGCTCATTCATCTTGACAAAGAGCTCGAAGGCCTCCCGCTTGTACTCAAGCAGGGGATCCTTCTGGCCATAACCGCGCAGGCCGATGCCTTCGCGCAGTTCGTCGGTGGCGTTGAGGTGCTGCCGCCAGTTTTCGTCGATCTTTTCCAGAACGAAATAGCGCTCATATCGGGTGGCCCGCTCGCGCCCCAGCTCGGCGATCCGCTTCTGGTAGAGGGCCACCGCCCAGCGCGTCACCTGTTCCATGATCGCGTTGGGATCGTATCCCTCCATCGAATCGTCGGAGAGGCGGGGGGCCTGGCGGAAAACCAGACGGCAGTCCGATTCGAGGCGGCGGATCGCCGCGGCGTCCAGCCCGCTGTCGCCGGAGAGCAGGTTGCTGATCATCGTATAGACCGTATCCTGGATCATGGTCAGCACCGAATCGCGCACGATCTCCGAACTCAGGGTCTCCTGGTGCAGCCGCTCCTGGCGCTCCGCATAGGTGGCGTACCACTTCAAGGCCCAGGCGACGACATCCTCGGCGTAGGAGGCGACGAGGGCCTCATCCCCATGCTCGGGAAGTGATTTGGGCGGGCGCTGCTGGAGAATGAACTCCAGCCGCGCACTGAGCAGCCGCTGTTTGCTCTCAGCCGTCCCCTCCCCCGCGGTGACCGACTTGATCATGGCGAGGATGGCGGCGGTCAGGATCTCGTCCATCGAGGCATGGGTGAGCATGGCCTGAAGGTAGCCCTCCCTCTCCTCCTGCAGCTGCTGTCGGTAGTGGATGTGCAGCTGGCGGTTAACCGCCTGGGCGAGGTCGGACCGGTTTTCGGCGCTGCCGGTGAAGAGGGCCTCCGGCCCGAAATACTCGGAGATGAACGCCTGCTGACCTCCGTTCAGCGTCTTCTCCCCGGGCTCCCCCAATTCTGTCAGGAGATAGTCGGTCAGCACATCAAGAAAGAGCGCGGATGAAAAATAGCCGATGATGCGGTGGCGGAGGGTCTCGCTCTCCACACGGCCGGTCCGTTCCAGGGCCCAACTCCGCACCATGGCGCTCACGCGCCCGCGCTGGATGGTTCTGATTTCGTTGACCCCGAGCTGCGGCCGCTCCTCAAAGACGCGCTCGAGGTCGGCGAGAAACTCTTCGGGGGTCCAGTTGATCTGAGGCGCGCTCTCATTAAGATGGAGGCTCATCAGACCGTGGATGTAGATCTTGACGATCTCCTCGGCCGGGAGTTTGGCGAAAAGGGCGAGATCATAGCCGGCATGGTCCGCCTCGAATCGGGTTTTGTAGAGCTCCGCCGCCCAGGCGACGATCCGCTTCTCCAGCGCAGCCGCATCTTCGCCCCGGCTGCTCTCCTCGAGCCATTCCGGCGCCTCGCCGAAAATGCGCTCGAGTTCGTAACGGATCCCGCCCATATTCCAGCGTGATGCATCCCGGGAGCCGGCGTTATGCAGCCTGATCTTGAGGTGGACCAGCTCCTCCAGGATGCGCGCAAAGGGCGCATAGCCGAAGAGGCGGTGGCGGATTTGGAGCTGGCGCTGCAGGCTCTCCTCCTCGATGCGCTCGGCCACCCAGTCGCGCACCGTGGACTTGATCTCCGCATGCTTGAGTCCCTCAAGGCCTTCGGCCTCGAACGGGGGATCGGTCTTGAAAAAATCGCGCAGGTTGTCCACCAGGCCGGCCAGGTCCCATTCACCGCGGTCGTCCTCCTCGTTGAAATAGCGTTTGGCCTTGGATTCGACGAAATCATCGGCCCCGGCGAAGCCGAGGAGGTTCTGGCGGCGCTTGTAGATGATCTTGCGCTGATCGTTGAGCACGTTATCGTAATCGAGGAGGTGCTTGCGGATCTCAAAGTTGCGTTCCTCGACCTTTTTCTGCGCGCGCTCGATCGAGCGGGTGATGAGCGGGTGCTCGATCCGTTCGCCCTCTTCCATGGGGCCGAGGCGGCTCATCATGGTGGTGATGCGGTCGGAGCCGAAGAGGCGCATGAGGTCGTCCTCGAGGGAGAGATAGAAGCGGGAGGAGCCGGGATCGCCCTGGCGTCCGGAGCGGCCGCGCAGCTGGCGGTCGATGCGCCGCGCCTCGTGTTTCTCCGAGCCGATGATGTGGAGGCCGCCGCGGTTGGCCACCTCGGGATGGAGCTTGATGTCGGTGCCGCGGCCGGCCATGTTGGTGGCAATGGTGATGCTGCCGGGCAGGCCCGCCTTGGCGACGATCTCCGCCTCCTGGCGATGGAACTTGGCGTTGAGCACGGTATGAAAGCGGCCCGACTCCAGTTCCTGGCTGACATCCCCCTTCTTGAGCCAGTTGGCGATGGGCACGCCCCGCTGGGTGAGCATGTCGCTGAGCAGCTGAGAGACCTCGACCGAGATAGTGCCGACCAGGACGGAGCGCCCCTCCTCGTGCATGGCGATGGCCTCTTCGACGATGGCGGAGTACTTTTCCTTGCGCGTCCGGTAAATGACGTCGTTCTCGTCATCGCGGACGACCGGACGGTTGGTGGGAATGACCACCACCTCGAGTTTGTAGGTGCTGAAGAACTCCTGGGACTCGGTTTCCGCTGTACCGGTCATGCCGGAGAGCTTGTCGTAGAGGCGGAAAAAGTTCTGGATGGTGATGGTGGCCAGGGTCTGGGACTCGGCCTGGACCTCCACCCCCTCCTTGGCCTCAAGGGCTTCGTGGAGCCCATCGCTGTAGCGGCGCCCGGGCATGAGGCGCCCGGTGAACTGGTCGACGATCATCACCGCCTTTGCTCCCTTACGCCCGGAGATGCGGCCGCGCAGGTCGGCCTCATCGAGGGTTTTGACCACATAATCGACGTCGCGCTGGTAGAGGGTATAGGCGCGCAGGAGCTGGGAGATATTCTGCACCCGCTCCTCGATGGCGGTATAGTCCTGCCAGAGGGCATCGCGCTGCTCCTCGAGCAAGCGGCGCGGCTTGCGCTCGAAATGGAGGCGGCACCACTGCTCGATCTCCTCCGTGCTGAGGGTCTCGTTGGGGGCATGAGCCTTGAAGATGAGTTCGTTCATCTCGCGCTCGTCGAGCTGGAACTGTTTACCGCGCAGATGGGCCTTTTCCTTGGCCAGGAGGCTGTCGTACTCCTGCTGGCTGCTGACCTTTTTGGCGGCGAGAAAGAGCAGCTCCTCGCGAAATCTGGCCAGCTCTTCGGAAAAGCTGAAGAAGGGCAGTCCATCGAGCAGCATCGGCCGCGCCGCCTTTTTCAGGGTGATGGGCAGCCCCTGTCCGTCGAGTTCGTAGAGGCTCTGCAATTCGATGTCGCGGTCAGCGGTGAAGCGGAGCAGGCGCTCGCTGACCTGGCCGCGCGAGTCGGCGGCGCCCGGGAGCAGCCGCAGGCCGGACTCGGAGAGTCCGGTGAGCTGAATTTCCTGCAGGCTGCGGGCTTTGACGATAAGGGGATCGAACTCGAAGGTGCGGTGGAGATGGCGCAGCCGCTCGCTGTCGCCGAGATCCTCGCGGCCGTACCAGGCGAAGACCATCTGCAGGGTGCGGTCGAGCCGTTCCACCTCCTCGAAGCGGCGGGAGAGACTGTCCGCCTCACCGGCGCCCGCCTCGGGGAAAGAGATGCCGAGAAAGGCGTCGAGATCCCGGCGCAGGGCGAGGGGGGTGGCGTCGGCGCCGGTCTGCCGGGCGCGCCACTCCTGGATGCGGCTGCGCACGGCCTCGTATGGTGCTCCGAGCAGCCGGTCGCGCTCGGCGGCTGCGAGGCCGGCATAGCCGCCCCGGTTGTCCGGCGCAAAAAGGGTCCCGGTCTGGTGTTTCTCACCGCGCAGATCGCGGTCGAAGAGGGCGATCATCCCCCGGGTCTGCTCCGCGTAATCAGCCAGGAGGGCCGCTCCGGCCGGGGTATACCGGCAACGGCCGCCCTCCTCTCCCGGCGTGATGAAGGGATGGTCCGGGCTGTTGAGGGCGCAGATCTGGGCGAGATCGCTTTCAAGGGCTTCGATGGCGAGGACGCGCTCGGTATAATCAAAGGTGTTCTGGTTCAGGGTGCGATCGAGCAGCTCCTGGATGTGGCGGTCGCGCTCCTCGACGAGGGTGCGGTCGGGAAGAATGTAGAGATCGGGATTGCCGCCGAGCAGGGCGATGCGCCCCTTCTCGGCGACATGGCGCGGAATGCCTCCCTTGTCGGAGAATTCGAAATACTCCTGCCGTTTGATGTCCATGGGATCGGCGCCGCGCAGCAGTCCGTTCATCTTGACGATGAAAGAGACGCCGCGGGGATCGCCCTGCAGGTGCAGGGCGATCAGGGCTATCTGCCCCTCGGGGTGCAAGGCGACCGGGGCATTGCTGTTCTTGTCCAGTTCGAAAAGCTGGCCGGCGAATTCGCGGCGGCGTTCCACTTCGAGGCGGTCCTCGGCGCTCTCAGGCTCGAGTTGATTGAGGAGCTGGTCGTAGGCGGAGAGCAGACCCGTAAAGGCCGGATCGCTCTCTCCCTCGCCGAGCAGGGCTTTGCCCTTGTCGGTGAGTCCGACCGCCAGGCGTTCGGTCTTTTTGGAGTAGAGATAGAGCTGCCGCCAGGCGGCCGCCTTGTCCACTTTCTGCTGCTGGGCTAGTTCGGCCGCGGTCTGCGCCAGGGCGGCGATGCGTCCGGCGAGTCTCTGCGCGGCAGCTTCCACCGCCGCTTCAAGGGAGTGCGAGGCGCCGGTCAGGGCCACCTGGCCGGCGAGGGTGATGCCGTTGCAGAGGCCGCTGACGGGATCGATGGAGAAATAGCGCTGGGGATTCTTCTGCTGCGCCAGCTTGCCCAGCTCTTCGTCGAGGGCGTCGAGCATGCCAATCTTGCGCACGATGTCCTGATCGCGCCCGCCGGAGAGGAAGATGCGTCCCTTCTCGGTGATGTCGACGACATGGCTCTTTTCGTCGATGGTGTAATAGAGCTCCGCATCGACGACCGCCATCTCCTTGTTGATCTCGTACTGTCCCTGCATCCCCTCGATCAGCTTTTTGACCCAGAATTCGGAGGTGAGCAGTTCGAGGAGTTCGCTGTTCTTGGGGTCGCCGCGCTGGACGCGCAGCAGGGCCATGCCCGCCTCATCCTGGTCGCTTTCGAGCAGGGCCTTGCCCTTGCGCAGCAGCTCGGCGATCAGGTCCATCTGGCGGCGGTAGAGGTTGGCGACGATCGGCTTGAGTTCGTAATAGATATTGCGGGGCGCCCCGACCGAGCCGGAGATGATCAGCGGGGTGCGGGATTCGTCGATAAGGACGCTGTCGACTTCGTCGACGATAGCATAGTTGAGCCTGCGCTGAACGACATTCCAGACATCCGCAGCCATGTTGTCGCGCAGATAGTCGAAGCCGAACTCATTGTTGGTGCCGTAGGTTATATCGGCATTGTAGGCATCACGCCGTTCTTCGGGGGTCATCTCGCCATGCAGGGCGGCGGTGGTGAGGCCGAGAAAGGAGTAGATTTTGCCCATCCATTCACAGTCGCGCTGGGCCAGATAGTCGTTGACCGTCACCAGATGGGCCCCCTTGCCGGTGAGGGCATTGAGATAGAGGGGCATGGTGGCGACCAGGGTCTTGCCCTCGCCGGTGGCCATCTCGGCGATCTTGCCCTGATGGAGGACGGCGGCGCCGAGGATCTGCACGTCGTAGGGGACCATGTTCCAGGTGATCTCCTGGCCCCGCACCAGCCATTTCTGGCCGACCAGGCGGCGGCAGGTCTCCTTGACCACGCCGTAGGCTTCGGGGAGGATGTCATCCAGGGTTTCGCCGGTATTGAGCCGGTACTTGAACTCATGGGTCTTGGCCTTGAGTTCGTCATCGCTGAGTTTTTCGTACTCGGCGGCGAAGGCGTTGACCTGATCGACGACCGGGTTGAGGCGCCGGACCTGCTTCTCATTGCTGGTCCCGCCGACCAGTTTGGAAAAAATATCGGTAATTGAACTCATGTGCAGCATTCCTCTGTTCGGAAAATGCAAGCCGGGTGAACGGCGGCAGGTGCTAAAAAAAAGGCGCCGCCCGGAGTGCGAGCGGCAACCGAATGGGCTGAATATTAAAACGTCCGAAGGGGCGTTTATGTTTCCTGTTTTTCTCCGCTGCTGGCGTTTTGAAGGCCGCGTCCGCTCTTGACGAGCTGACCGCTCTTCTTGAGATCGAGCAGCACCGCGTCGAGGATGCCGTTGACGAAGCGTCCACTCTGGTCGGTGCTGTAAAGTTTGGACATCTCGATCGCCTCGTCGATGGAGACCTTGGGCGGTATATCAAAAAAATAGAGAAATTCGCAGATCGCCATGCGCAGGATAATGCGGTCGATGATGGCGATGCGGTCGAAATCCCAGTTGGTGACATGACGGCGGATATGGCCGTCGAGTTCATCATGATGTTCGGCCGCCCTGGTCACCATATCGCGGGCGAAATCGCGGATGATGCTCTCCTCCTCGTGGAAGCTGAGGACGTCGCGCAGCACCTTGGCCGGGGAATCGCCGGAGAGCTCAAGGGCATAGAGCCCCTGCAGGGCGATTTCACGGCCGCGACGGCGGGAGCCCGGCGCCGAGGCGTGATAGACGTCCTCGTCCTCGAGGTTGTGGTTATCTGACGTAGTGGTTCCAGCCATAGCTATCTTCCCGCTCGCCATTGATATAGGCGAAAAAGCGTGTCTGAAGCTCAGCCGCCACCGGGCCGCACTTGCCGCTGCCGATGACGACGTGATCTATGGAGCGAATCGGGGTGATCTCCGCGGCCGAGCCGGTGAAAAAGACCTCGTCGGCGATATAGAGCAGCTCGCGCGGCAGGACGGTCTCCTTGACCGGTAAAGCCATCTCGGCGCAGAGCTTGATCACGCTGTCGCGGGTGATGCCGCTGAGGATGCTGGCCGAAACCGGGGGGGTATAGACGACGCCGTCACGAATGACGAAAAGATTCTCGCCGCTGCCTTCGCTCACCTGGCCATTGACATCCAGGGCAATGCCCTCGACGTAATGGTCGGCGAGGGCCTCCTGTTTGATCAGAGCCGAATTCATATAATTGCCGGCCGCCTTGGCCATGGCCGGCAGGGTGTTGGGGGCCATGCGCTGCCAGGAGGAGACGCGCACATCCACGCCCGCGGCGAGGGCCTCGTCGCCGAGATACTTGCCCCAGTTGAGGCCGCCAATGGCGACATCGACCGGGCATTTGCGCGGATCAACGCCGAGGGAGTGATAGCCGCGGTAGACGATCGGCCGCAGATAGGCGGCAGGGAACTGGTTGATTTTGATGAGGTCGTTACAGGCCTGCACCAGTTCCTCGACGGAGTAAGGCACGGTCATGCGGTAAATCTTGGCGGAATCGACAAGCCGGCGGATATGCTCCCGCAGGCGGAAAATCATCGGCCCCTTGGGCGTGTCGTAACAGCGCAGCCCTTCAAAAACGCTGGAACCGTAATGGACGACATGGGACATGACATGAATTGTGGCCTCCTGCCAGGGGATGAAGCGGCCGTTCATCCAGATCTTGCTCTTTTCATCTCTTGCATCCATCACTTACTCCTCTTTTCGGGTTCGCGATATGCCAGACGGCTGCTCAGCGCAGATCCTTGGCGCGAAGCTGTATCGTCTTGCGGCCGTTGTATTCATTCTCTTCGATGACGTAGACCAGGTCCAGGCCGCTCTCCGCCTGCTGCACCCTGGGCAGGTAATGGCCCATGCCGAAGCCGATCACCTCGAAAGCGGCCCCGGCGTCGCGGACCTTGAATTTGAGATGGTTGCCGCCGACGATGGTGGGGGTGCCCAGGACCTGAAGATTGCGGCTCATGAAAACCGGGCGCGTGTTGAGCGGCCCGAAGGGGGCGAACATGCGCAGCAGTTTGAGAAAGAGGGCGTCGATTTCGTGCAGGCGAAGCTCCGCGTCGATGGTCAGCTTGGGGATGAGCTGCTCCGGCACAAGCCGGCCGGCCGCCACTTTCTCGAAGCGCTCGTGAAAGGCCGGAATGTTCTCCTCGGCGATGGAGAGCCCGGCGGCATATTTATGCCCCCCGAAGCCGATGAGCAGATCCTCGCACTGCTTGAGGGCGTCATGCAGATCAAACCCCTCGATGCTGCGCGCCGAGCCCTTGCCGACGCCGTTGTCGACCGAGATCAGCACCGTCGGCCGGTAAAAGCGTTCGACCACCCGCGAGGCAACGATGCCGATCACCCCCGGATGCCAGCCGCGTTGATGGAGAATCAGGGAGCGGGCGCGGCCCTCCGCGTACTGTTCCTCAGCGATGGTGAGGGCCTGGCGGAAGGTCTCCTCGTCGACATTCTTGCGGTGACGGTTTTCCATTTCCAGGACATTGGCGATTTCGGCCGCCTCGGCGGGATCCTCAGTCGTGAGCAGCTTGACTGCACGCTCGGCATCCCCCATACGGCCGACGGCATTGATCCTCGGCGCGACGATGAAGACGATATGGCCGGTGCTGACCTCCTTGCCGCCGAGCCCCGCCACCTGGAGCAGGGCCTTGATGCCGATGTTCTCGCTCTCGTTGAGGCGTTCGATCCCCTCCTTGACGAAAACGCGGTTTTCGTCGACCAGGGGGACAATGTCCGCGGCTGTGCCGATGGCCACCAGCTCGAGATAGTTTTCGAGGATGGAGAGGTCGATCTCCATGCGCAGCAGCAGCCCCTGACAGAGCTTGTAGGTCACACCGACCCCGGCGAGTTCACGGAAGGGATAGGGCGAATCCCCCACCTTGGGATCGATGACGGCATAGGCATCGGGAAGGGTCTCCCCGGGCTCGTGATGGTCGCAGACGATGACATCGATGCCCAGATTGCGTGCGGCATCGATCTCAAGATGGCCGGTGATGCCGCAGTCGACGGTGATGATCAGGTTGGTCCCCGACTTTTGCGCCGCCTCGATGCCAGCGATCGAAAGGCCGTAGCCCTCGCTCTGCCGGTCCGGGATGTAATAGCCGACCTGCGCTCCCAGCTCCTTGAGGATCAGATAGAGGAAGGAGACCGAGGTGATGCCATCGACATCGTAATCCCCGTAGATGAGGATCTTTTCGTCGGAGAGGACAGCCCTGCGCAGCCGGTCGACGCCGCGCTGCATATCATCCAGAATGAAGGGATCGTAGAGCAGATCAAGGGAGGGTTCGAAAAAGCGGCGCGCCGTATCGACCTCGGTGATGCCCCGGCAGAGCAGCATCCTGGCGATGACAGGAGGAATGCGCAGCGACTGCGAGAGCTTGTTCACCTCATCCGCTGAAACCTGATCCAGGACGTCCCACCTGAGTTCCATAAACCCCTGTCTCCATCCAATTATCCGGTGACTTGCCACCATGATTGAAGACCGGAAGGAGAACCCTCCGGTCACGAAATAAAAATGCTCCAAAGCGGGACGATAAGCCGAATTCTGTCCCCCCGCCTGGGCGGGGGTGGTGATCATCTATCTGGGATGCGGATTGCTCCGCACCTCGAGCAGCCTACCCGAGGGTCAAGCGAGGCGAGCAGCCTCTTCCCTCTTATTTGGCCTTGCTCCGGGTGGGGTTTACCCTGCTCCCGATGTCGCCATCGGGACGGTGAGCTCTTACCTCGCCCTTTCACCTTAACCCCGGCCTGAGCCGGGGATGTCTGCTTTCTGTGGCACTTTCCCCGCCTCACGACGGGTCCGCGTTACGGACCACCCTGCTCTGCGGAGTTCGGACTTTCCTCACCCCCTCCTGCATGGCAGAAAGGAGCGCGATCACCTGTCCTGCTTTGGAGCAAAAACTCGCTTACTGCTGATGCCCTTCGCAAACCGTCATGCGCTCGGGGTCGTAGAGCATGATGCGCCCGCACACCTCGCAGAGGAAGAGGTGGTTCATCATGCGGATCTCGAGGCCGCGCTGGGGCGGGATGCGGGTGGAGCATTGGCTGCACGAACCCTCCTTGAGAAAGGCGACGGCGATGCCGCCGCGACCGATGCGGGTCCGTTCGTAGGTACTGTAGACCGGTCTGGGGATGCGGGCGACAATTTCCAGCCGCTGCTGCTGCAGCCTCTCCTCTTTCGCCCGCGTCACCGCCAGCATGGCCTGCAATCGGCTCTCGGCTTCATCCCGCTGCCCCTGCAGCTCGGCCAGCCCGGGCTGCAGACCCTCGATCTCGCTGTGCAGCTGCTTTTCCCTCTCCTCCATCTCCAGCATCTCGAATTCGCGGTTCTCGATGGCGGACTGGGTGGTCTCAATCTCGAGGGTAATGGCGTCATATTCCTTGTTGGTCTTGACCTGATAGAGCTGGTTCTGGTATTTTTTCAGCTTGTCGCGCAGGGAGGCCACCTCCAGGGCCCCGCTCTCGCGTCCGAGCCGGCTGGTCTTGAGTTGGTCGTGCTTCTCCGCGATGCTCTCTTCCAGCTGGGCAATCTCCCGGTTGAGGCTGGCGATGCGTTGGGGGAGATCGCCCTTGGACTGTTCCAGGGCGCGCAGTTCGCAATCGACATCCTGCAAATTGATTAAAGCTGCCAGGGTATCTCTCAAGGTTTTTTCTCCTGTCTTTCCGGATGGCGGCCGGAATAATATACATAAAAAAAGTGCACCTGGACGGGATGCACTTTCAAATCAGAACCGGCTGGCGCGCGGCGCCGCAAGGCCTTCTTTTTCGGGCGATTTCACAAGGGGGGTATTTATCACGCGCACGACCAACTTCATGGCTGCAAAGAACTAGAGGTCAAGTCTCCCTCCTGCAATCCTGGAACTGTACACTTTTGCTGTAATCGATAAAACGGAGCTGCTTCGCTTCAGAATCCCGAATGAGGCATCTTGTGGCGGTTGATCACGCAAAAGGCAAGTGCGATTGCAGGGGTGGGGAAACGGTTTATTCAAAAAGTAATCAAAAGTACAGCTTTATAGGCTAAAATGCAAGAAAAAACTTGCCGGAAGCGGGGAGATGATGAAAAAATCAGGCCGTGGGTGTGAAATCAAGATAGCGCCCGCTGCGGATGACCTCATCCTCGCGGCCGTCGGGATAGTGCAGCTTGACCGAGGCGACCTCGATCAGGGGCTGGGTCTGGGGGATGTAGATGCGGTCGATGTGGACCAGGGCCTGGGGCGAAGAAAACTGGCCCGCTCCGACGAATCCCCCAAAATGGTCGCTGCGGCCGAAGGCGATGTGCAGCCCCAGCTTTTCGTCGAGGAGGATCTCACCGACCGGTTCGACCCCAAAGTCAGCGAGCACTCCGAATCCCAGCTCGGCGATATTGCCATAGGCCGGTTCGGCCAGGAGCCGCTCGTTCTCGGCCCGGGCGGCCGGGCCTGAGCCGAAGGCGCTGCGGGCGCGGTTCTTCTCCACATGGTAGAGGACGATCTCGCCGCCGAACTGGACCGGGAGTTCGCCGCGGGTGCGGCTCGGGGGCTCATTCTCCCCCTCGTAGGGGACGATGTAGGCCTCGCCGCTGGGGAGATTGCCGACCATGCCCGCCTCGGGAAATCGGCCTGCGCTGATGTGGGTGGCGCGATAGCGCAGATCGATGTCAAAAAAGTAGTGGTCGATGCCGCGGACCAGGAAAAGGATGCTGGCGGATTCAGCCGGATCCAGTTTCTCCTTGAGCAGATTCAGCCGGCGCGCCACTTCGGCATAATCGATCTGCAGGGCGGGGATCATCTCAGCGGAAAAGCCGGGCATGGTCGCAGCCCGGAAACCGTGGCTCCGCGCCGCGATTTTCAGGGGCGCGGTGGCCGAATATTCGGTGGGGGCGATGAAGAGCTGGCAGCCGGCAAAGAGGGCGGCGGTTTCGGTGCGGCCGGGACGTCCGCGCAGCCCCTGCGCCGTCTCCGGCAGAGGCCCCTCGAGAAGGTAGCAGAATTCGGGCAGATCTCCGTTGTTGGTGCCGACCGCCTCATAGGCGACAAGCAGAACCTCCTCGAGCCTGAGCTGGCTGGCACCTGCGGCCAGGCTCGCTTTCATCTCGGCGGCAAAGTCGCGGCGGGTCCGCCAGGGCTCATTATCGGCCTCGCGGGCGGAGGGGAGATCGACCAGTACGGCCAGCTTCCGGTCCTGCGGCAGCGGCGGAAACACCGATGAAACGAGACTGATCAGCTGCGCTGAGGTCAGCTTGTGCGGCGCCATACTTTTCCTGTTCGGTCAGTGCTCTGGATGCAGAATTGTTATAACTTAGCCGCAAATTGCCATAAAAACAAGAATTTTTTTACCCAAAATGCGCCGGAATTGAAGAGTGGGGGTGCCGGTGCGCAGCGCCAGGTGTCAGGTGAGAGCCAGAGTTCGGTGGGAGCCAGAATTCAATTCAGGAATGGGGGTGCCTGCGCGCAGGGTGCACCCGCACAGGGGGCTGAGTTGATTATCTGCTTGCGCGGAATCCATATTATCGCTATTTTCATGCGTGGGACGGCTTAACCGCACACCCTCCTGATCCGGCCCGTCGTCCTGCCGCAAATGACCCGACTTACCAGTCTCTTTTCATAGTGGAGGTTCCCCATGAAAGATCAGATCAGCCGCAGAGGTTTTCTCAGGGATGCCGCGGCCGCAGGGCTGCTCCTCGGCGCCGCCAGCCTGCCGGCCTCTGCCCCGGCCCAGGACAAGGAGAAGAAAGAGGAACCAGCCATCCGTCATCGCACCCTCGGCAAAACCGGCCTGGAGATGACCATCCTCGGCTATGGGGCCATGCGCACCTCCGATCCCGCCGTCATCCGGCAGGCCATCGATATGGGCATCAACAACATCGATACCGCACGCGGCTATATGGACGGCCACAACGAGGAGATCGTCGCCAAGGCCGTCGGCGAACTGCGCAAGCAGGTGGTCATCACCACCAAGATCCGCGTCGGCACCAAAGAACGGATGAGCGCCGACCTCGACGCCAGCCTCGCCGCCCTCAATACCGATTATATCGATATCCTGCTCCTGCACGGCCTCAAACGCGACGAGGAGGTGCTGAACGAGGAGTGGATCGGCATGCTGACCGAGGCCAAAAAAGCGGGCAAGGTGCGCTTCGCCGGCTTTTCGACCCACAACAACATGGCCGGAACCCTGCGTGCGGCCGTCAAGGGCGGCTTTTTCGATGTCGTCCTCACCGCCTACAATTTCAAGAGCGAACCCGATCTCACCAAGGCGATCGCCGAAGCTGCCAAGGCCGGCATCGGCATCATCGCCATGAAGACCCAGGCCGGCGGCTATACCGACGCCGGCATGGGCGGCCTTAATCCCCACCAGGCCGCCCTCAAGTGGGTGCTCGAGGACCAGAACGTCGCCTGCGCTATCCCGGCGATGGTCACCTTCGACCAGCTCAACGAAAATTTCCGGGTGATGGGCTCCCACTTTGGCTGGATGGATCGTAAAACCCTCCACCGCTACGGCCGCGTGATCGACGACCGCCTCTGCCGCTTCTGCAACCGCTGCGCGGAACAGTGCACGCATGGCGTCGCCATCAGCGATATCCAGCGCTGCCTGATGTACGCGGAGGGCTACCGCGACCAATCCCTCGCCCTCTCCTCCTACACCGCCCTGGGCCGGGAAGCCGATCTCAGCGCCTGCCGGAGCTGCTCCGGCTGCACTGTGCATTGCCCCAATGGGGTCAACATCGCCGCCAATCTGCAGCGCGCCATGCAGCTTTTCGCCTGAGGCAACGTGATGAAAAGAATACTTTTTATCCTCCTCGCTCTCTGGGCTCTCTGCGCTGCCCAGGAGATGCCCCTGATCGACCGCCTGCCCCTGCCTGCGAACGGAAGCGGTTGGCGCTTTGATATTGAGCCGCAGAGCTACCTGCCGGACAATCTCTTCGAGTATATCAACGGCGAGGCCGAGCTGTACAACGACTATCATTTTGTCGGAATGGCCACCGCCGCCTATATCCGCGGGGATGATATGAACATGACCTACTCGGTCGATATCAGCGACATGGGCACCCCCCTGGACGCATTCGGCATCTACAGCCGCCATCGTTCGCCGGAGCTCGAGTACGCTGCCATCGGAGAGGAGGCCACGGTCTCGGAACTGAACATCCGCTTCTTCAAGGGGCGCTATTTCGTCCAGATCAACGCCGGCTCCTTCGAAGAGGCGGTGCGGGAGGAGATGCTGCGCACGGCGAACGCCATCGCCGAAACCCTGCCTGTGGCGCCAATGCCGCGCGAACTCGCTCTCCTTCCGCAGGAAAACCAGCTGCCCCATTCCCTGGTCTACTACACCCGGGGCATGCTCGGCCAGTCCCTCTTCCCGGCAGGGTTGATGGCAAAATTCGTTGTGGCGTCTGATACCGTGGGAGCCTTTCTCGTCCTCACCTCCTCCGCCGGCGAGTCACTGCCGGCTTTCCAGGGCTTTTCCGCCAGTCTGAAGGAACGGGGCAGCCTGCTCGCCGAAAGCCCGGGCCGGATCGAAGTGGAGACGCCTTACCAGGGTCGCATTCTGGCGCTGCACCATCTGCACTGGATTGTGGGGGTAATGGGGTATAAGGAGAGAGAGACCGCGGAGAGGCTTGCGGCCGGACTGAGCGCCAACCTGGGCGAGTGATGAAGGTTTTGATCGTCAACACCCTCTGGGGTGGTCATCCGGGCGGCATCGACCGCTACATATCCCAAATCATCCGCATGCTCCACCGCGCCGGGGCGCGTACGGCGATGGTCTATGGCCGCCGCCGGGGCGAGCCCATGGAGCGGAACCTCCCCCTCGAAGGCGAAGAAGCCTTGCCGGGGCTGGAAAGGGCTCCGGAGGGGAAAAATGACAGGGTTGCCGAAAGGCTGCTCACGCTGGCCGCCGGAATGCAGCCCGATGTCGTCTTTGTGCAGGACATCGCCCACGCACCCGCCCTCTCCGCCCTGTGCCGTTCCTTCCCCGTCGTGAGCATGTTCCATGATTACCGACCCATCTGCCTCAAGGATACCCGCCGCGACTATTTCGCCAGACGCCTCTGTGAACACCCGCTTGGCTGGCACTGCCTGCTCAAGGGCCACTTTATCCGTCGGCCCGCCTCCGGCTCACACCTGCCCCGCCTGGCCAGCCTGCAGGAGGCGCAGCGGCTCCTCAATGCCTACCAGGGCTGCCATCATGCTCTCACCGCCAGTGAATTCGTCCGCAGCGCCTATCTGCTCAACGGCTTCGCCCCCCACCTCATCACCACCCTGCCTCTCTTCACCCCGGAGAACGGTTTTAATCCGGCCGGCTCCTATCCCCGGGAAAAGATCCTCCTTTTCGTCGGCCGCCTTACCGACCGCTACAAGGGGGCGGACCTGCTCCTCGAGGTGATGGAGCGCTGCCGGGCCGAAATCCGCCTCCATATCGTCGGCGGCGGCCGCTACACGGCGCGGATCAAATCCCTGTGCGCCAAAAAGGAGCTTGGCCACCGGGTCAAGTTGATGGGCTGGATGGAGGGGGAGGCATTGCAGCAGGCCTACCGTCAGGCGATGGCGGTGGTGATGCCCTCGCTCTGGGCGGAGCCCTTCGGGCTGGTGGGGCTGGAGGCGATGGCTAACGGCACCCCGGTCGTCGCTTTCGATGTGGGGGGCATCCCGCAGTGGCTGCGGGAGAATGTCACCGGATTTCTTGTCCCCTGGCTGGACACAGCCGCGATGGCGGAACGCATCGACCGGCTGGCGGGGAATCCAGTCCTGGTCCGGCAACTGGGCCTCGCCGGACACCATCATGTACGCAGCGAGTTTTCCGAGTCCTCCTATCTGGAGGGGCTCATGAGCGCCTTCAGGCTGGCTATCTCCCGATTCCGCGAGGAGAGAGGCGGGTCACTCCCCTCCTGAATCATCCCCCCGCTGTTGGTACCATACCTCGGGCCGCGTCTGCCAGCCGGTCAAGGGCCAGAACAGACAGGGCCGAGTAAAGATTGTTTCGCCCTCTCCATACCCCCCCTTAATCTCCCGAACAAGCCAGTCGTCGTTGGTGATGATCACCTCAAATCGCCGCCTTGCCAGGGCGGTATCGATCTCGTCAACCAGCCTCCTCCGTCCGGGTTCATCCTTTCCGCGCAAAACATCATCCAGGGCGCAGCGGTGCGCACAGCCGTTCTTGCCTGCCATGCGGCTGAGATAACCATGGCTGGGGAACCAGACCTCCCCCTCCACCGCGGCGATGCGGCGCACGAGCGCCTCACCGGCCACCCGGTCTGCGGGGGCGGGCAGATGATGGCATGGATTGTAAAGCAGCAGCAGGAGTTGGAGCAGGGCGGCCGCCCAGGGCAGCAAAGGCCGCTCAGCCCGGGCGAACCAGCGCTGAACGGCCAGTGCGAAGAGTATGGCCAGAGCAGCATGGGCCGGCATGGCGACGTTGTGAAAGGCCCCGGAGGGGACGCTCGCCAGCCAGGGACCGCCGATGAGCCCTGCCGCCGCAGCCAGCCAGAAGAGCCGGGGCCCGTGTAACCGGCCGGGCCCGAGGAAAAGCGAGAACCCCGCAGCAAGGGTGGCGATGGGAAAGGGATTGAAGAAATAGTCGATCCAGAAATGGTGGATCCGCCACAAGACCGGCGCATGCTGGCCGGGCAGATAGAAGAGGTAGTAGAAGAGCCAGCCATCGCTTGCCCTCTGCAGGGTCCAGAGGCCGCCGCCCAGGAGGATGAGCCAGACGGCGGGGACAAGCCATCGCCGCGGCCCCTCGCCGAAGAGAATCAACCAAACCATCACCGGCAGGGTGATGATCAGGGCGGTCTGCTTGCAGAAAAAAGCAAGGACGAGCAGGATAGCCGCGCCGAGCCCCCCGGCGAGGGTGCGGCTGCACCGCAGCAGGTAGAGGCCGGCCAGCAGAAGCAGCAGAAAGAGAGAATCGACCCGCGCCAGGCCAAACCAGAAACCGCTGACCGGATAACTGGCCAGATAAAGCGTCCCCGCCAAAAGCCCGGCGTGACGGGATCCGCTCTCCCGGGCGGTCCACTGCCCGATGAGGAGCACGGTGAGCAGTAGGGCGAGGGTCGAGATGCCCCGCAACAGGGCCAGGCCGGGGCCGAAGAGGCGGCCGAGGAGGACAGCGAGATGGAAATAGAGCGGCGGATAGCTGAAGGGGGTGAAATCGAGAGCGGGCGGGCCGTAGAGCCTGCCGCCCTCGAGCAAGCGGTGGACATGATCGAGCATCCCCCCCTCCATCCACTCCAGCTCGAAGGGCCAGGGGATAAGACGCCAGGCCAGAAAGAGAAATGCAGCGAGGAAATAAAAGCCGGCGATCCAGAGGGCGGCGCCGGTCACCCTTCCTGCAAGGGTGCTCCGGAAAAACAACTCTCCTCCCGCGTCGGAATCCGGCTGTTCCGGCGCAGGGTTCATGGCCCGTTCCGCCTGAAGAGGAGCAGATTTTTGTCCCTGCGCAGGGGAAAGGTGCGAACGAGCTGAAAAGAGCCATCCGCCTGCATGCGCTCGTAGAGGGCGCGATGGACAGGATCCATCCCCTCGTCGCCGGGTTCCTGCCGGTCGTTGAGCGCGATCCAGACCGGCCTCTGCGCCAGGATAAAATCGGCATAGCCGGCGAAATCCCCGCTCTTCCAGAAGCCCGGGATCTGCTTGCTGGTGAGCCCGATCATGTCGATGACGGGCAGATTGGAGTACCAGCCGATGGCGCCGATCTCATTGACCACCAGTTTCTCCCCCGGCCGGGCGTGCTCGCGGAGCCAGAGTCCGACAGCGCGGTGGGGCCGGCTGTGCATGGCGGGATTGATTTTCTCCCCGCTCGCCAACTCCTCATCGGCATAATAAAAGGTGACCAGGTTGAAGAGGATGGGCAGGCTCAGCCAGAGCCACAGGCGCCTCCCCTTGTCGCTGCGCCGCTGCAGGGCGCTGGCAAATGCCTGCACCCCGGCCCAGGCGAAGAGGCCGAGCACCGGCAGGGCCGGCACGTAAAAGCGGCCGAAGCTCATCCAGTCCGAGCCGCTGAACCAGATGAAAAAGAGCAGGCAGCCGAGCACAGCGGCGGGTGCGAGATCGCGGCGGCTGTACTGGAAAAGGAGATAAAACAGGGCGAAGATCAGAACCCACTCGTTCCAGGCGAAGCTCTGGTAGAGATAGTTGATGAAGGTCTGGGTGTGCCACATGGCATAGTGCAAAAGACCCCAGTGGGTCTTGATCTTGGCGAAGAAGGTATTGGGCAGCAGGGCGCCGTAATAGTGCCAGCGCCACAGGGTGGTGAGGGCGAGGCCGGCTGCCGGGAGGAGAGGATAGAGCCACCACTTCCCTGCGCCTTGCCCTCCACTGCGCTTGACAGGCAGGCGCTGCAGAAAGCCCATGACTCCTGCCTTCCCCTCCTGCCAGCCTGGCCACACACAGAGGGCCAGGGGCAGGATGAAAAGCATCCCCTCCGGCCGGGTGATAAGCAGGGTGGTGCACACCAGAGCGGCGCGGCCCGGCTTTTTTTGTACAAGAAACCAGATCAGCAGGAGCAGCTGCAGGGTGTAAAATAGCGTCTCCAGTCCCGAGACGGCATAATAGACAAATCCGGTGCAGGTGGCGAGCCAGGCCCCGAAGAGCAGGACGACCGGCCCGGAGGCGCGGAAATGGCGGCGGAGCAGCAGCATGGCCAGGAGGAGGATGCCGAGGCCGCAGCCCGCGCCGATGAGCTTGGAGGCCGCTTCTGCGTCCCATCCCATGGCGATGGCTGGTGAGAGCAGCAGGACCCAGAGCAGGTTGCTATAGCCCTCCACCCTTTCGCCGGGATTGAAGACCAGGCCGTGCCCTTCGACGAAATGGCGGGCGTAGCGGTAGCTGATAAAGGCGTCGTCGAGCGTGGCGGGCCAGAGCGTGGCCGCCAGCAGGGCGAAGAGGAGAAGAATGGCCAGGACCCCGGTTCTGAAGCCGGGCAGCCGGTGTATTCGGGCGCTCAGGTTCACTGTACCATCCTGAGGATAGTTTCCCGCATCTGATAGCGGAGATTGTGCAAATCACTGAAAGGCCAGCGCCGCCGGTCATTGATGTCGTACTGGAGCGTCGACCGGTAGACCGGCTGGGTAAAACAGGCCTGCACCTCCCCGTTGATGTGGAGCCAGGAGAGGAGCAGCAGGGATGCCAGGATGATGACCTGCGGCCGCAGGTGCGGGGCCTTGCACAGCAGCCTGCCGATGGCCAGCACAGCCATGGCCGCGACCGCGAGGGTCGGCACTCCGAGGAGGCGCGGCGAGGCGTCGAGCATGTTGGGCAGGGCGGCGATGGCGGTGAAAGCCAGGAGCAGGAGGCCGCCGCGGCCCAAGGGCCCGAGCAGGGTGCGCCGCTTCCAGAACATGCCTGCGAGCAGGCCGAGCGCGAACAGCATCAGCAGGGCGGTCAGCCAACTCGGCATCAGAAAGAGGGGATAGAGGGTCGAAAGCAGGGCCTCGCCATAGCGGATAGCCATGCCGGCGATCCCCGCCAGGGGGCGGGACGCCACCCAGGGATTCTCCGAAAAGCCCCTTTCCCCCACCGTGCGCGCGCCGAGCACGATCGCGCGCCAGATGAAATAGGCCGCTCCGAGCGCCAGATGGGGCAGGAGCACTCCCATAGCCTGCCGGCGCGGCAGGGGGCGCATGATCAGCAGCCAGGCGGCGATGAGCAGGGGCAGAGTTACGCTGATCTCCTTGCTGCCATACGCCAGCGCGGCCATGAGCAGGGAGAGCCCAATCCGGCCGGCGCGGCCATGCGGCTTTGCGGCCGCCGACTGTACAAGATAGAAGGCGGCGAGCATAAAAACAAGCGCAAAAAGATCGATTTGCGCCGATATCCAGGTGATGATCGCCCCGTTGCCGGGCAGAGCCAGCCAGAGCAGGGCGCATACCAGGGCCGTCAACGCCCCGACCCCGAAGGCACGCAGGATGCGCTGATAGAGCCCGATGATGAGGGCGGCGAGGAGGAGATTGACCAGATGGTAGCCCCAGCCCGCGCCGCCGAAGAGGAGATGCTCCCCGGTGAAAAAGAAATTGATCAGAGGCCGGTAAAATCGCTCCGACCACGGCTGATGCCATTTGCTCATCAGCTCGGCCAGCGGCCAGTTCCTGATGAGCAGCAGATCGTCATAGGTCAGCCCGAATGCAAGGGTTCCGCCGTACAACGCCGCGACCAAAAGGGCGCCCAGCCACCACCCGCTTCCTCGTCTGCCTTCAAGCCACTCTTCCATCTCAATGCGGATTCCTGATTACAGGTGAAAGGCCCCGGTGATGCGATGCGAATTGCCAAGGTCGCTGCCGACAAAGGCATAATCCAGGCTGAATCCCGCCAGGTCGAGGCCGGCCCCCGCGGTCAGCTCGCTGCGATAATAGCCGCCCCGTACGCTGAGCAGGTTGAAGAAGGTGAGCTCTCCGCCGGCGCAGTCGCCCTCCTCATTCCAGAAGAGGCGGTCGTAGGCGGCGGTGATGCGCAGGCGCAGGGCCGGGAGGGTATGGGAGAGGGCAAGGCCGGCCTGGAGGCCGCGGCCGATCTCGTCCTTGTGGTTGGAGGCGGTATTCCAGCTCATCTGCGTGCGCGAGAGATCGCGGACGGAGGCCCCCAGGCTCAACCAGGTGCGCGGCTCGGGCTCGTCCACCCAGCCGGGCATCAAGCGCACCAGCACGCCCGCATCCAGCCCCTGGCCGCTGCCGGAATAGCTGTCGAGGGCCTGATGGATGTATTTGCCGGTCACCCCGAAGGCGATCTCGGTCGGGATCACGGTGCCGGCGAGGTCGCCGCCAATGGCCAGATCGAGGAGCATGCTGCGGCGGAAGGTCAGAAAGAGGGCATCCTCCTTGTCGGAGAACCAGCCCGTGGCCTCGCCGGTGGAGCGGTTGACCCCGGTGGTATAGCGGTCATAGCGGCTGCCGAGCAGGGCGTCATACCGGGGGATATCATCAACCCCGAGACGGATCCAGTTGATGCTGACGCTGGTCTGTGCGTTGAAGACGAGATGAGCCCCGGCGGTGTTGTACTGCGCCAGCCCCTCAAAGATCGGCATGTGCTCGACCTGCAGGGCCAGGGCTCCTCGCCCGGGCGATCCGGCCGGATTCCAGTAGCTGGCGCTGGCGTCATTGGCGACGGCGACATAGGCCCCACCCATGGCCATGGCCCTTGCCCCCACACCGATGCGGGTGAAATCCGCCGCATAATCCCCCGCCCTGAGGGCGGTCACCCCGAAGAAGATCAGTGCCAGACCAATCAGCCTGCCGATGCGCTTTCTGGAAGGAGTTGTCGTTGCCATGCGCGAAGCCCTTTCTCCTTACTGCAATTTGGCCATTTTTTCAATGCGTTCGATGCGCTGCTCGCCCTGTTCGGCGACGAATTTGAGATAGTAGACGCCGTTGGCAACCTCGTTGCCATCGTCATCTGTGCCGTCCCAGTCCACCTCCATGTAGCCGGTCACTCCCTGCAGTTCGAAAGAGCGGATGAGCCGCCCCGAAACCGTATAGATGCCCAGCTGCGCGCGGTTGGCGGTCTCGGAGAGATTGAAGGCGATGGTGGTCTCCTGAGGGAAGGGATTGGGATGGTTGGCCAGGCTGACCAGGCTGAACACCCCCTCGACGTGGAAGGCCGCCTCCAGCATGGCACTATTGCCGTTGATGTCCTGCACCTCGATCTGCATGGTGTGGCTGCCGGTCTCAAGGGTCGGGGCGAAGGTCAGGGTGAGGGAGCGCCGCGAGCCGGAGTTCTGAAAAAGGGTATACCCGGCCGGATCGACCTGCTGATGATCGAGCAGAAGGCGGATGCCTGCGCCGGCGAGATCAAAACCGGTCGCATCCTCCATGTAGGCCGAGAAGAGGGGATTGCGCGAGACCACATCCCCGTCGGCAAAGTTCTGCCCGCCGACACTGAGGGTGATCACCGGGGCCTCCGCATCCTGGCTGGCCAGGAGGCTGAAGGCGCGCAGGGAGGCAGGCAGCGCGGCTGTTACTGTCCCCTGCGTGGAATCGATCACCGACTGGAGGCCGTGCCAGGTGTTCGACCTGGCATTCCAGCCGTAGATGCGCAGGCTGCTGTTGCGGACCAGCGCCCGGGCGGCGGCATCCTGGGGATCGAAGAGGGCAACCACCCCGATCTCCTTGACCGGGGCCACGGAGGTATCGGCAAAGCTGTAGCGGTAGAGCATCGGGCCCGAAGAGAAGCGGAATTTAACCGGCAGCAGACCGGACCAGGCTGCCGCTCGGACCTGGGTTTCGTCCCACCCCTGGCTCCAGTTCAGCATCGCCGTCTGGGCCACAGCCCCGGCCGGGATTTCGATATAACCGTTGCTCTCGGGCAGATAGATGGGTCCGCTGCTGCCGGTGGCGGCCGTGACGATGCGTGATACCGCCAGGGTGATGTTGTTGTTTTCGTTGCTCTCCTCGATCTGGTTGTCGGCATCGGACTGGAACCAGAATTTGCGCTCTCCCGCATTGGGATTGCTCCAGAGGATGGTGAGCACCGAATCGCTGTTGGCGGGAACCGAGCTCACCTGCAGCTTGTCCCCCACCGGCTTGTAGGTAGAGGCGTTCAATCCTTCGGTCACCAGAACGTGGAAGGGGCCCGAGGGTTTGTCGCCGCCGTTTTTGATGCGGAAATCGATGCGCGCCGGGCTCCCTCCGTAGATGCGGATCGAAGTGGGATCGATCGAGAGGTCGGGCCGGAAGCCGACGGTGGCGTAGGTGATGGCGCCAACAATCTTTTCGCCGTTGCCCGCAGTCACCACGCTCTGGTAATAAAAGCGCGAGCCCTCGTTCTGTTTGCGGCCCTCGGGCGTGCGCCAGATATTATCGCCCTGGCGCACCAGGGCGATGTTTTGCCACTCGACTGCATTGGCGGAGAGATTGAGGGTCACACCCGCCACCCCGCCACGATTGCGCAGGGCGGTTTCATCGACCGTCACCGCAAAATAAAAGGGCTCCTGGTGAACCGGCGCGGAGGGATCGGTATTGATCTGCACCATGGCATGGTTCGCCACCGATACGGTCGCCGCTGCTGCCGCATCCTCCCGCGCATCGGAAGCGAAGACCCGGACAGTCGCCTCGCCGTTCCTCCACAGGGAGATATTTTCATTGGTCAGGGTGAGGAGGTCGCACTCCCAGGCGCCGTTCTGCAGGGGCACCACTTTGCGCACCAGGGTTGAGTCGTCCTCGTTGGCGAGGGTCACCACGGCGCTCCCGGTGCCGATTCTGCTCGCCCGGCCGCTGACGCGGATGGTCTCGCCGACCAGGTAGGCGCTGCGCGAGGGTTGAATGGTGACCTCCTCCTCCGAAATATGGTAGTTCAGACCGGGATCACCGAGCAGGACGAAATGGCGGAGATTGTCCCAGTAGCCGTTGGTCCTTTCGATCAGGAAGAGCTTGCCGAGGGTGACAATCTCGCCCATGCGCCGCGCCTGAGCGGCAAAAATGGCATTGAAGAGGGCGATGTCGAGGTAATAATCCCCGTCGGCCGAGGCCTTGGCCGCGGAACCGAAGTGGGCCACTGCGCCGCGGTCGCGGGCGAGCACCAGTTCCATCCCCAGCGAGGGCATCTCGGGATTGTCGAAATGGCCGACGAAACAGGTCATGCTGAAGACGGCGGGATAGCGATTCCGGTTGCTGAGGCGCTTGACGTCCTCGATCTTGAAAAGTTCGTTGTCGAAATAGACCCCGCCGCCGCCGTGGCCGATGAAATTGACCAGGCTCTGACCCGTATTGATCATCTCGGCAAGGGTCTCGGTGTTGCCGTAATGGACCGATCCCTGCAGGGTGGTCAGCCGGTTTATGGTGATCCGTTTCGGTGTATAGCGGGCGACCAGCTCGTTGGCATCACGAATGAAGCGACCGCCGTCGCCTTCGGCATAGACCATGCCGATGCTGCGGCGCCACTCGTCGATCACCGGCTGCTGCTCATAATCGATGGTCTTGTTGACCATAATGTCGGCCTGATCCGCGCTGCTGACGGGAAAGCGGCCGATGTAGAGGTCGGGCAGGATGTCATTGCCGCTGACGGCGACCAGGGCATTGTCCGATGAGGTCATGCCCCAGGAGTTGGTATAGACCATCAGGGTCGGGACGTAGCTTCTGAGATTGAGTTTCTCGGCGGCCCGCTTGTTCATATAGTGGGTAGTGGTGCCGAAGAGCAGCACATGCAAGGGGGCAGGACGAGTCCAGTTGAAATAGGCATAGGAAATAAAGTCGCGCAGGGCATTGGGATCATAGATGCCGTCGTTGAATTCGTCGTAGATATCCTGGATGTCGACCACGGCCGTACGCAGCCCCTCCGCGGCGCGGTGTTGGGCCAGACGCTGCGCCTGAGCGGCGAAATCGGCATGGGTGACGATGATATAATCGGCGCCGTTTGCGGGCGAACGCAGGGCGGAAGGCCGGTCGAGGGTGATGGAGGCCACCGTCCGAAGCCGGTTGCGGCCGACAAAATAGAGGTTGCGCGGGGCCTCGGCCTGGTAGCCGAGATGGCAGCTCCAGCCGCTCCCGCGCTGCTTCATCCGGTACCCGGTCAGGATCTGGCCCTCCTCGGTGAAGGCGTAGATCTGATTGGTGCTGAAGCCATCGATACGCACCAGGCGCTGTCCGCTCGCGGGCAGAAGCACGCGCAGAGAGTCCTCGCTGGCGACCAGCTTGCCGGTGAAATTGAGCTTGACATAGTTGACCAGAATCCGGTCGATTGCAACCCCCTTGATGTCCAGCGGCAGATTGAAGCGCAGAACATTGTTCTGGGGGAGGAGGGCCGGCTTCTCGATTCTCTGCTGGAGGGTGACCGCGGTCTGGTTGTCCCAGTAGGCCTCCGCGACCTGCTGCTGGTTGAGATAGAGGCGCACATGATGGTCGGGATTGGCCTGATAGATGTGGGTCAATCCGAGCATGTTCACGGTCAGATCCAGGGGCGTGCCGGGGATAAGATGGTCGACCGGCAGCGGCAGGCTGAATTCATAATCCGGAGAAGCGGGCGCCCAGTACCAATGGTCGAGATTGGGGTCGTTGTTGTCCAGGGTGCGCTCGTAGATCAGATCGCGCTCGAGATGGAGCTGAAACTCGCCGCTTGCCAGGGTGTCGGCAACATTCTGCGGCGGAGAGGAGGGCGACTCGGCAAAACGGGCGCCCACGCTGCCCTCCCAGGAGAGCCAGTAAACGGCGTTGTCGGAATACTGGCTGTATTGAAAGGTCTGTGCGCTGTTATGGCGGCCGATGAAGACAATCCGGTCCTCCTCATCGAAGGTGCCGTCGCTCCCCCCCTCGACCAGAATGGCGACACTTCGGCCGCGATGAGTCAGGGAGAGGGCGCCGGGTGAGATGGCGCTCAGGGAGACCCCTGCGCCGGCCACCTCGCGGCCGGTGATGGCATAGACCCCGTCCTGCCCCAGTTCGATGCGCAGACGCTGCGCCTCGCCCCCGGGCTGCACGGATTTGGCCAGGGCGGCCTGGTCACCGCTGATGGTGCGCCACTTTTTGCTCTCCTCATAGTTGGCCAGGGTCGAGGCCAGCTGAGCCTCAACCGCCACCGGCTCGGCGGAGGCGGGGCTGATCCGCGCCAGCGAGGCCGCAGCAGAGCCGCTCTCGCTCTCAATGTCGAGACGCAGGCGGAGTTTACGCACAATCTGCAGCGACTGCTGGCGGCTGGCGTAGCGCACAGGACGAAGATAGACCTGCACCAGCCGCTGGCTGCGGAACATCCCGTCCATACCCAGCTCGGCAGTCCGGGCCGGATACCACCCCTCCAGTTCCGCCAGCGGCAGCGCGGCTCGCTCCCGCCCTTCGGAATCGACGACGCTGTAGACCGGCTTGTCCGCAAGCCGCAGGGCGCCCGAGCTGCGCGTTGCGCTCTCCTCGGCAAGAAGGGTAAGGCGGACCTGCCCCGCAGCGGGCACCCCGAAGAGCACGCTGGTCACCGGCAGACGGGGAAGATTGTACTGGTCGGTATAGGTCGCGCCCTCGAGGGTGACATCGGTGATCCACTGGCCGCCGCTCAGCTTTTGGGCGACGCTGACCGAATCAAAAACAATATCATAGACCAGCGCCTTGTCGGACGACTCCACGACGGTGCAGCGGTAGGGCATCTGCGCAGCAGCCAGCACTGCGTGCGCCCATATCAGCAGCAGGCCGGGGAGCACCCGGATCATCTTCTTCATGCCGTTTCCTTTCTCTCTCCGCATCCTGTCGGTCCTCTTGCTCTATTCCGGTTCCCGGTCTGAGAGCCGCTGGCTGAGCTCCTGCAGCTCGTTCAGCAGCTCCATGCTCAACTCGGATAATTTCTTGCCATAGTGCCAGATGCGCTCCATCAGCACCGCCTCCTCGGGGGTCAGGCGCGACTGCATCTCATCGCTAAAGATGTTGATGTAGCCGAGGAGGCCCTGGGCGGCGGAACGCAGCTCATGACCCAGCCGGCGCTGCCGCTCGGAAAGCGGCGGCGGGTTTGCGCCGGTGGGCGCTTTGTTTTGCTCGGCGTCATGCACTGCCAGGCATCCTCTCTTCGGGTTCAGGCCGCGGCGGCCGGACGAGAGTCAGGCCGTAGGCGGCCATCATGATAATAAAGTGGTCCAGGGGCAGTCGCAGCCGGACCTTGATGATCATCACGGCGTGCACCGCCGTGTAGGCCAGGGCGTAGTAGAAAAAGAGGGCCATCCTCTTCTTCAACTGCGGCGGAGCCTTGATATATCCCCAAAAGGTCAAAATCAGCAGGGGCAGAAAGGTGATCAGCCCCAGGATCCGGACCAGTTCCCCCCTGCTGAGATAGGAGGCGGTCACCGGCGAGGGATCAAGGCGCCAGAAAAACAGCCCCTTGAGCAGGGTTCGCTTCGCAAAGGCTCCGGGCTCGGCTGCGATGTAGGCGCGGGCTGTCGCGCTGAAGAGCGAGTCGGCATAGAGCTCCGATCCCGAACGGATGATGCGCTCATCCATTGCCGGGGGTGTGGGCACGCCGCAGGGGGCCTCGATATCAGCGGCCGGATTGTTGCCGAGCCAGAGATTATAACCGCCGTTCGTCGCCAGCAGCGGCCTGCCCAGCTTGTGCTGGTTGCGCACCATCCAGGGGGCCAGGAGCAGAAGCATACCGGCGAGAAAGCATCCGGCCAGCCTGAGCTTCTCCCCCCTGCTGCCGGAGGCGTGACGTAAATGCCACACCACTGTGGCGCCGGCAAGGACAATCGCGGTGGTGACGGTGAGAACCGCCCAGCCCCAGACCATTCCGCCAAAGAACATCATCTTGTTATTATTGGTATTTACAGCTTCCATGTACATCCAGGCGCCGAGCACCAGGAGCATACTGTAAAGGGTAGTGGCTAAAATCGTGCCAGGCAGGAAGATGAAATAGGGATAGAGAGCGCAGCCTGCAGCGGCGAGCAGCGCCGCGGAGGATCCGAAGAGCATGCGGCTGAAAAAGGCGACGAAAACGATGGTGGCCAGGCTGATCACGAGCTGGGCGAGGCGGACCTGCGCGGGCCCGGTCATACCGGCCATGCGCAGGGCGGCGAGCCAGAGGGGATAACCGGCCGGGATGACGGCCGTCGGCTTGCCATCGGCAAGCACATAGCCCGCACCCCCGGTCAGGTTGGCGGCGAGGAGCAGGTTTTTCTGCTCGTCGCTGTAGGCGACGCGCTGGTCGAGACGGGCGATGAGCAAAAAGCGGGCGATAAAGGCGCCCGCCAGTATCATGAAGAAGATCTGGGTGCGGCGGTTTTTCCGCAATCCGGACATGGTCGGCAAATCGTTCTCCTCTGCGGCTGACTAGTGTCTCTCGGTATAACTGTAAAGTCCGTGCTCCTCAGTCCCGATATAAACCACGCCGGGGTCGCCGTTGGCGACCTGGATGGCAGTGATAGCGACGCCAGCCGGCATTTCCAGCGACATCTTGCTCCAGGTGGCGCCGCGGTCGGTGCTGCGAAAGACCGAGGTGGTATTGGCCAGGTAGAGCCGGTCTCGCAGCCGTGGATGGGTGACGACAGCCACGCCCCTCCCCTGTCCCTGCGCACCATAGGCGTACTTCCAGCTCTGCCCGGCATCCTGCGAGGTGTAGAAATCGCCGTTGACGGTGACAGCGCAGATCAGGCCGGAGTCGGCCCCGATATAGGCGAACTGGACCGGACTGTCGTAATAGGTTCCGCTGGCCTCCACCCCGCTGTTGGCGTAATACCACCGTGCTCCAGCGTCGGTCGTGCGCGCAAAGCCGGTGTAGAGCAGTCCCGCCAACAGGGTCGCCGGATTGCCCGGCAGGCTGGTGACGGCGTGGATCAGGCGGCTGTTGAGGAAGGTGTTGGTCCATTTTTCCTCGCCGCCCCCCTTGCGGTAGATGCCGGTCGCAGTTGCGAGCCAGATGGTCTCATCGCGCTGATTGACGAGGTGGATATCATTGACCAGGGTGTTGGCCACCTCACCCTTGAGGTTGGTCCAGCTCTCCCCACCGTCGTCGCTGCGGCTGATGCCGAATCCCGTACTGCCGCAGTAAAGGCGCTGGGGATTGTCGGCGACGATCTCCACTGATTTGATATCACGGCTGTTCAGCCCGGTGGTGATGGAATGCCAGTTGGAGCCGCCATCTGTGCTCTTGTAGAGGCCGTCGAAGAGGCCGACATAGAGAGTGGCGGGGTGGTCGGGATGGACGGCGATGCACTGCACCTTGCGGTCTATCACCTGCAGGGGAAGCGCACGCCAGCCCTTTTCTTCGACTTTCGGCGTGACGGGATCTTTTTCGCAGCCGGCGCACCCCATCAGGAGCACGAGTGCGGCCTGAAACAGCGGGACAACCTTGCGCATCTTCTTCTCCTTACCTGATTACCTGATTGCAATTGAGACCGCCCAGCTCGAACTTGCGCAGTGAAAGGGCGAGAGCAGTCCTGGCCTCGGCCAGATGCGGGAGCGGCTGCGGCCGGTTGAAAACCCGGGCGTAAGCGGCCAGAAGCGGCGGATGGGTGTGGACCCAGGCCAGTTCGTTGATCACCCGCTGCCGCCCGTAGGCGCCCATATCAGCGCGCATCTGCGGATTGTCGAGCAAAACATTGATTTTCTGGGCAAAATGACGGACATCATTGGGCCGTGCATAGAGAGCGGCGCGACGGGCCGAGTAGTGAATCTCCTTGAGATCAAAGGCGACGATCGGCCTGGCGAAGACCATATATTCGAGTATCTTGTTCATGGTGGAGTTGTTGGCCCATTCCGACCAGGGATCAGGATCGACACAGACATCAGCGGTGGAGAGATAGCGGGCCAGTTCCTCATCGCTGATCCGGCCGGTGAAATGGAGATAACCGGTCATCCCCATCTCCGCGCTCATCCGCTTCAGATCCTCGACGGCCGGGCCGCCGCCGATCAGAACGAAAGTGACATCATGCCGATGCAGGGTGCGGTGAAGATAGTGGGCCGAGCGCAGCAGATAATCGACCCCGTCCTGCTGGCACATCTCTCCGAGATAGCAGACCAGGAAGGGGCGGTCGCGCCGCAGCTCCGGGGCGGGCGCAACCGGGTGCAGCCGGCTGAGGTCCGGACCCGTGCGCACAACAAAGACATCCTCCGCCTTTTTATGGCCGCGCTCCAGGGCGATGTCGCGGTAGGACTCGTTGGTGACCAGGACCACCCGGGCGGTCTTGAGGGTCAATTTTTCCAGGAGGAGCAGGGCATGGTAGAGCAGCCCGCGCCGGCCCCGAAACTTGGCTGAGAACATCTCGGGTGAAAGATCGTGATGATCAAAGATGAACTCCTTGCCGACCAGCTTGTAGAGCAGGCCGAGGAGGAAATAGGTGTCGGGCGGATTGCAGGCCTGCAGAACGTCAAAACCTTCCCGGCGCAGCACCCGCAGCGAAAGGCGTGCTGTCTGCAGCCAGGCGTAGATGAACTCGGCTGCGTAGCCCAGCACCCCTCTCGCCTCAAAGGGGATGCGGTAGCGGTGGATCTGAATGTTGTCGATGACTTCATGCACCTTCGGGTACTCCCGGGAGGTGGGGCAGATCACCGAAACCTGGTAGCCGTTATCGCGCAGGGTGGTCGCCTCGAGCCAGACCCGGCGGTCAAGCGGCACCGGCAGGTTCTGGACGACGATCAAAATCCTACCAGCAGATTCCTTCATAATTGACCTCTTTGATATGAGTGTGCCTGCCGTTTTTCAGTCCCGACAGGTCGATGATTTTATGGCCGTTGCGCAGATCGCCCAGCACCCTCTCGTGCTCCTGGCCATTATTGCCGATGACGACGACTTCGGAACGGGCGAGCAGTTCTTCCATGGAACTGCACATCAGCTTGGCGATATGGGGCACCTCGCGTTCAATGTACTCCTTGTTGGCGCCCATGAGCCGCGCCATCGAGACATTGCGGTCGTAGATGCGCACCTCGTAGCCCTTGCCCACCAGTTCCTCGACCAGGGCCACGACCGGGCTTTCGCGCAGATCGTCGGTGCCGTGTTTGAAGCTCAACCCGAGCACACCAATGCGCTTGCGGCCGCAGGCCTTGACGAGCCGGAGGGCGTGCTGGAGATGCTCCTCATTGCTCTCGAGCGCCGAATTGAGCATGGGAATGGCGACGTCATCCTGCCGGGCCCGGTGAGTCAGGGCGCGCAGATCCTTGGGCAGGCAGGAGCCGCCGAAAGCGAACCCCGGCTTGAGATACAAGGGCGAGATGTTAAGCTTGGTATCCTGGGTGAAGACATTCATGACCACACGGCTGTCGACCTGAAAATTCTTGCACATCCGGCCGATCTCGTTGGCAAAGGCCACCTTGACGGCATGAAAGGCGTTGTCCGCATATTTTATCATCGAGGCCTCACCCGGGGCCAGCTGGAAGAGCGGAGCGGGCAGGCTGGAGTAGAGCGCCGAGAGCAGATCCGCCGACTCCTGATCAAAGACCCCGATCACGGTCTTGGGGGGATGGTAAAAATCATGGACCGAACTCCCCTCGCGCAGGAATTCGGGATTGAGGGCGAAGCCGAAATCGCTGCCTGCATGCATGCCGCTTGCCGCCTCGAGCGCCGGAATGGCCATCTCTTCGGCTACGCCCGGCAGGACGGTGCTGCGCAGGACGACCGTGATGCGATGGCCCGCGCTGCGCAGCAGCCGGCCAATATCGGTGCAGACCCGGTTGACGTAATCCAGATGGAGGCTGCCATTGCCGTTGCTCGGCGTGCCGACGCAGATGAAAACCAGATCGCGGTCCGAAAGATCGGGCGCGGTGGTTGCTCTGAGGCGGCCGGCCTGACGCTGGGCCAGGATCAGCTCCTCCAGCCCCTCCTCGACGATGGGAGAGAGCCCCTCATTGATCAGACGCACCTTATGGGCGTTGATATCGACGCCGATGACGTCATGCCCCATCTCGGCCAGACAGGCTGCCGAGACGCACCCCACATATCCCAAGCCGAAAATGCTGATCTTCATAGGGAACGGACCTCCAGAAACCACTCCAATTACACACCAGGCTGCAGCCGTGAACCGTAAAAGCTCCGGCGCAGATGATAGCCATAGATCGCCCTGAGCAGCCGCTGTGAAGCAGCGCAGCCGATTCGTCGACCGCAGCCCGCCAGGACAGTCAGCGGCCGGACCGACGCCCCGTTGACCAGCAGGGTCTTGAGGCGATAGCGGCGGCGTTCGGCCGGGGCGAGACCCGCGTCGTAGAGCCCGAATCGCCGGGCCAGCTCCGTGCCCATTTCCGGCTGCAGGGCGTGCCAGCGCGCCACCGCCTCTCCATAGAGCGCGCCCTTGCGCAGATACTCCTCCAGGCGGAGGGGATGATGATGCACAGCGAGGATATCGCTGTGGTAGAAAAAACGCATGCCTCTCCTGGCCAGCCGGTAGGCCAGCTCGAGATCCTCCGCCGCCGGCAGGCGCTCCTCAAAGCCGTGAATCTCCAGCAGTGCGCTGCGAGGCATCGAGCTGTTGGCCGTGCGGTAGCGGCGGAAGTCGATCTCGCCCGTGCGGGCATCGCCGGCCGCCAGCCGCAGCTCATGCCAGCGCGCCTGCTTCGGTCCCATCAGCTCGGCGGACATTTCGATCCGGCCCAGATGGCATTCAGCGCCCCGGGCGCGGCTGTGCAGCTCAAGATGGCGGCGCAGCAGGGAAGGCGAAGGGATGGTGTCCGCGTCGAGAAAGAGGATGATCTCCCCGCGGCTGGCCGCCAGGGCGCGGTTGCGCGCTGCCGCCGCGCCCTCTCCCCCGCCCTGCAGCGAGATGAGCGTGAAGGGGGTCTTGCCGGCCTGTTCGCGCAGATGGTCCATGGTGCCGTCGCTGCTGCCGTCGTCGGCGACAATCACCTCAAAGTGTTCGGGCGCCAGCTCCTGCTTGCAGAGGCCATCGAGCACGCGCCGCAGCACATCGAGCCGGTCGCGCGCCGGGATGACTACCGAAAGATGCAGCGGTCGGGAGTTCATGCCATCTCCTCCCTGCACTGCGGCCAGGCCGCCCGCCAGAGCTGACGGAGGTCGCTGCGGTCGATCGCCTGCAGCAGCCACAGGGCCGTGAGATAGACACTGCCGCCGGCGGCGGCGCGCAAAAAGAAATTCATCCCCTGCGAAAAAAGCAGGGTCAGGGCGAGCAGGGCGGCCGAGGCGAGCAGGGCCAGGGTGCGGCGGTCCGGGCGCAGGGGATAGAGCAGGGTGTGCACCGACCCGAGCTCGACGACAGCGAAAACCGCCGAGCCCGCCACCATTGCCGCCGCCCCGCCAATTGCCGAGAACCTGGGGATCAGCAGCAGATTGACGATGACCACCGTCGCTGCGGCCAGAAAATTGGCCATGAGATCACGCCCCTGACGATGATGGCTGACCAGGGTGTAGGCCAGGACCGGAATGACACCGTAGGGCACCACCATCCACGCCAGCCAGCGCAGAACCGGTATCGCCGGAGCCATGGCCGGGCCATAGAGAAAAAGAATCACCGGCTCCGCCAGCAGGCTGAGCACCAGGGCCGCACCGATGAAGAGCATGAGCAGATAGTGCAGCGCACGGCGCAGCAGCCGGCTGTAAAGCGCGCGATCCCGGCGGGCGAGGCGCGCGGCAACCGGAAAGAGGGCCTGGCTGAAGGCGACTGCGAAGAGAAGTACATAGCTGATCAGCTTGTAGGCGGCCGAATAGTAGCCCGCTGCTGTCTCCCCCTCAAGCCAGGTGATCAGCACCACCGTGATCGACCAGAAGAGGGCGTTGAAAAAGGCAATCGAGAGAAAAAGCGGCACCTGCTGCAGCAGATAGGCGGTCATTCCCCGCTCCAGACGCCAGATGGGCCGGGCCACCCTGCTGCCGGCGAGATGATAAAGCAGCACGGCGGCGGCCACCTTGCTCAGGGCCAGAGCCGCGACAACGGCCATGATGCCCCTGCCGGCAAGAAGCAGGCCGAGACCGAGAAGTATGAGGATGGCGTTTTCCGCCAGCGTGCCCATGCTGATGAACTGCATCTTTTCGGCGGCCGTGAGCATGGCGCGGCTCCAGTAGGCGAGACAGGTAAAGGGCAGCAGGAACGCCAGGAGGATGACAATGCGCAGGGTCCCGGGATCGGGGCGGATCAGCCACGCCGCACCAGCCATCAGCACTCCTCCCGCCGCCGAGCTCGCCAGCCCGATGATCAACATGTGGCCGAAATAGGCGGCCGCCGTGGCGGGATTCTGCGCCGCATCCCGCGTCAGCACCGAGGAGAGACCGAGGCTGGAGACCAGCTCGAAAAAGCCCATCAAGGCGAGGGCGAAAGAGATCGCCCCGAAAGTGCCGGCGCCGAGATAGCGGGCGAGCAGGATCCAGAACAGCGCGGAGCCGAGCCGGGCGACGACATCCGCCAGCGAGCGCCAGACCGTATTTTTAATCAGGGTTTGCAGCATCCGCCGTCTCTTCAACAGTGATTCCGCCGGATTTCCCGGCGACGATCAGCAGGCCATTGCCATCTCGATTGACGCTGAAATAGTCGATGGCCATGAGCAAAAGCACAAAGGGGTGCACCAGCACCAGATAAAAGGGGAACAAGACGAGAAACAGGGAACTGAACTGCACCGCCGTGACCAGATCATAGGCCAGCCGCCCGCAGGGGCCATAGCTGAGCTCACGCCGGGTCACCTCGAATCCGCACTGCCCCAGCCGCGAGGCAAGCAGTTCCGGGGTATAGTAGCGGACATGGCCGTGGGGAAGCTCGCCGCCCGCAGCCCTGGTCATCGCCGCGATTCTGCGTTCGAGGGATTTCAGCACCCGCCGCTCGGAAAGGGGCACATAGATGAGCAGGGACCCCCGCTCGCGCAGCAGGGCGTGGAAACGCTGCAGCAGGGCGAGATCATCGGGGATGTGCTCGAGCACGCTGCAGCAAAGAATGAGATCCACCGCTCCGCCCAGATCATCCCGGGTGATGTCGCCGGCGCGGACCTGCACCCGCTCCAGACCGAGACGCTGAAAAAAATCCGCCAGGTCCGCGGCCTGCTCCGCATCCTGCTCGACCGCCTCGATGCGCAGGGCGGGTGCACGCCGGGCGAGGGCATAGGTGTGTTGGCCCATGCCGCACCCCGCATCGAGGGCGCTGGACATGTCCGCCCGGGCGGCGAGCAGACGGCGCATCGCCCTGGCGATGTACCATTCGCGCAGGGTGGTGAGGTGTATAAGGGCGTATCCCGCCCGGCGCCGCCAGAGGCTGCGGCCGATCAGGCGTGAGATCTGCTTGGAATTCATCTCAGCTTTTCTTCCCGGCAAGTTCGACGGCCTGATCCCGCCAGCTCCTGTCCAGATGGATCAGGGCTTCGGTGATGGCCGCGATGGTCCAGAAAAGGTACATCAGGGTCAGACTTGATTTATAGCCGTCGGCCAGGCTGGCGAGCAGAAAGCAGACGACACTGACAAAGAGCCCGACCGCGATCTCGCGGAAAAATTTCACCCGGCACTTCATCGCCGTCATTGTGCGCACCAGCAGGGCCGCGAGCAGCCAGAGAAAGGCTGCAAAGCCAATGAGGCCGATTTCAGCGAGGATGAGCAGATAATTATTGTGCACCACTGCGACCTTGGTGAAGGGGTCTTCAATGCGCCAGTATTCCCGGATATAACTGTCATAGTTATTCACCCCCACACCAAGCACCGGATGATCGTTGATGATCTCCAGCGCGACGCGTGCTGTGGTCAGACGCGATTTGGCCGAACCGTGGTCGTCGCCGGTCAGCCGGTTGTAAACGGTCTCTCCGTAAAAGAATGCCAGACCGGCGACGAGCAGCAGCGCCATCCCGATCCGCTTCAGGGTGCGCAGGGTGACCAGATTTCTCATCAGTATAAAAACCATCCCCGCCATCATGGCGACCAGAAAAGCCCCCCAGACGCTGCGCGACTGGGTGAGGATCAGGGCGACCAGGCCGCCCATGGCGGCGAGCAGGGAGAGCAGAAACATCTTGCGCTCCCGGGTGGTAAGCATCAGGATCGAGGCGATGGGCAGGATGAAACCGAGATAGCGGGCGAAGCCATTGACGTTTCCTACCGTACCGCCGGGACGCAGAACCATTCGCGCTTCCCGCTTGTAGGCGACAAAATTGCTCAACTCCTCAGTGCCGACCAGCCCCAGGGCCGATCCGCTGTAGTACTGTGCCACCATGACCCCCGACTCCATCACCAGACCGAAGAGCAAGGCCGTGACCACCAGCCCCACATCCCGGTTGTCGCGGATGTTATTGGCCAGATAGAGAAAAAAGATCAACATCTTGCCATACATGGCGATGTCGAAGAGGCTCAGGGTGATATTGCGCGCCGCAAGTATGGAAAAACTGCTCATGATGATCAGCGCCAGGGTCGGCAGGGTGATCGCCGGAAACCACTGGATGCGCTCGCGGTTGCGTTCGTGCACCGCCGTCACCAGCCACTGCACCAGCAGGATGAAGAGAAGGATCTCTGTCGTCCCGATGGCGATGCCGCTGTGGCCGGAGATGGAGCGCTGGTAGAAAAACTTGTAGTCCAGGCCGAGGGGGATCAGAAAGAGCATCCACCACATCACAAACCGGCGGAAATCCGGGACGATGGCGAGCACGAAGGGCATGAGCAGGCCGATGAAAGCGTACATCGACCAGCCCGCGCGCAGGCCCCAGATGAACCAGGCGGCGCTGGAGACACCCACCGCGATGGCCGCCAGGATGAGCAGATTGATGATCTGCCGTAAGATGGATCGTTCTTCATTATTCACGCTGTAGGAATTCATACCCGTACTGCACCTTTTTGATTATGCCCGCTCCAGGCCCTAGACGAGACGGTTATAAAAACCGTCCGGGATGGTGATCTTTTGCCGGTTCAGGGCGACCCCGAGCAGGTTGGCCTGGGCGACCGACAGCTTGCGCTTTGCATTCTGGGCCACCTCCCAGCGGGTTTGTCCGGCGCGCACTACCAGGATCACCCCATCGGAGAGGGCTGAAAGGGAGAGTGCGTCGACATAATTGAGCACAGCGGGGGCATCGATGATGACGTAGCGGAACTCCTCCCGCCAGCTCTTGACCAGTTCGCGCAGTTCCTCGGAGCCGACGATGTCGGCCGGCTTGCCCTTGGCCGCCCCTGCGGTGATGATGTGCAGGTCGCCCTGGCTGAGACACCGGGTCAGCTTGCGCCAGTCCCGCTTCTCTTCGATGATCTCCGCCAGCCCCTCATCCTGTTCGATCCCGAAAAAGCGGTGGAGGGCGGGATTATAGAGATTGGCGTCGACCAGGAGGACGCCGCCCTTTTTGATCGCCTGAATCAGGGCCTCGGCCGCCTCTTTCTGGATATAGTCGGTGAACCGGGATTGAAAAATCTCCTCGCCGGCCCGCTGCTCCTGCACGGCATCTTCAGACGTGCTCGCGGATTCCGCCGGAGCGTCCTGCTCCGGTGCATCCGCCAGGGCAAGCTCCGAACCGGCGATAAAGTCGCTCCCGGCCGCCTCAGCCTGCACCCTTTCGGCCAGCCCCTTCTCCATACCGCCGGAGAGCAGAAAGGCGAGCAGGGTGGCGATAGTCGAAGAGCCCTCGCCCGAGATCGAGCTGGCGATGGTGAGAACGCGCATCTGGCTGCGCTGTCCGGCGATGCGGATGTATTCGCGCAGATCGTAAAAATCGGAGAGGATCTCCTCCGGCAGGCTGCAGGGCAGGATGCCGGTTTGGCCGGACTCTTCCCCGGCCGGCCAGGGCGGAGCGGCTATGCCCTCTTTGGCGTCAATTTTTTCCAGTTCATCGAAAATAGCACTCATGGGAACACCTCATCGTTTTCGGAAAAAATTAATAATTTACTAAAAAATCGAAAGTTCACCCAGGTCGAGGCCGTCAAACCCCGCGGCGAATTCCAGTTCCACCGCCGGCTCGACGCGGGGGCGCCGCCGGGCAGGCAGCGGTTCGCTCTGTTCATCAGCTGGGGCAGCGGCCTCACCGGTAGCAGGGGCGGAACAGATTTCCGCGGCGCGCTCAATAATCTCGGCTGCGGCAGCTGCGCTGCCGGCGGGAGGCACCCAGCTCTCCCCTTCCGGTGCGGCATTCTCGCTCTTTTCCGCCTGGCCGGGGTCGCCAGCCGGCCCCGCCTCGGCCGTCATCACCTTGTCTTCCTGCACCAGATCGAGGATCAGGGCTGCGTCAATCTGCTTGACTTTTTGTGCGGCCGCCGCCATCAGTGCATTGTCACACACCTGATTGATCAGGCGGGGGATGCCGTCGCTGACCTCGAAGATGACCTGCAGGGCTGCCTCGGTAAAGATCTCCTGCTTGCGCGCCCCTGCCACCTTGAGCCGATGCCGGATATAGGCCGCGGTATCGGCCTCATTGAGCCGGTGCAGGGTCGCCTTCAGGCTGATGCGCTGCTTGAGCTGCACCAGGGCCGGATCGTTGAGATAGCGGTCGAGCTGGGGCTGCCCGCTGAGGATGACCTGCAGCAGCTTCTGGCTTGCGGTCTCCAGGTTGGAGAGCTGGCGGATCTCCTCGAGCACCTCGGGTTTGAGGTTCTGGGCCTCGTCAATGATCAGGATCGAAAAGCGCCCCTGCTGGTATTCGCGGATCAGAAAGGTGTAGAGCTCGATGAGCAGGTCGCCGAGGTCCTCCCCCTTGGGCGTGAAGCCGAAATCGCGGCAGATATAGCGGAGCAGCTCGCGCGAGTTCATCGTGGTATTGAAAACCCAGGCGAACTGCACCCTGTCGTTAAAACCCTTGAGGAGGGTGCGGATGAGCATACTCTTGCCGAGGCCGGGCTCGCCGATGATGGCATTGATGCCGCGCCGGCTGGCGACCGAGGTCATGATGCGGTCGAGCGCCTCCTGATGCACCGCGCTCTTGTAGAGAAAACGCGGATCCGGGGTGGTGGCAAAGGGCTCTTCGCGCAGATGGAAATGTTTTAGGTACATGGTTTCCTCGTCAGATCTTCGGGATCAATCGTGGTGTTTGGATGCTAGTTCACTCTTCTTGCCGGCCAGGGCGGCTGGCTTTTCGGCGCCGAACAACTCATCAACCGGGACGCCAAAAATCTCCGCCGCTTTGCGCTTGAACTCCAGAGTGGCCTCGACGCGATTGTTCTCCACCATGGAGAGATAGGTCGCGCTGCATCCGAGCAGGAAGGCCAGCTCATATTGCTTGAGTTCCGCTTCCCAGCGTTTGATTTTCAACATATTTTTCATTTCCGGATCTCCATTATCTTGGTCAACAGCTTCCGTTGCTTCGCCATCCAGCGTTCATCTTGCTGTTTTGACACCGCTGTCTACTCTTCGGCGCCCGCTTCATCACCGGGACGCGATGGATTTTGCTTGCCCATCGGGGTCTTGAAATCACCGATCGTGGCGAGAATCGGCAGCCCCAGGCAATTATGGACATCATCGGCACTGTTGACCGAGTGGTCGAAATACTCCATGAAAAAGGCCACACCCAGGGCGACCACGAGCCCGAGCAGCAGGCCGAGGGCGATCCAGAGGGGACGGTTGGGGCTGACCGGACGCTGCGGCACCGCGGCCGCTTCAAGCACCTTCACCTGCACCAGGTACTCCTGGCGGTTGGCGGCCAGTCTGGCCTGCTCGCGCTGACGGAGCAGCATCGAATAGACCGACTTGAGATCATCGATGCCGATAGTCAGCCGGCCGAGATCGTACTCCTTGCGCGAGAGATCGGTGACGTTGTAGGCGACCTGCGCCATGCTGCCGGCCAGGGCCCGCTCCTCCGCCTGTTTGGCCTTGATGTCGATCTCCTCGCCCTGGATCAGTTCCTTGACCGCCTGATCGATCTTTTTCTTGTTCTCATCGATCTGGGCCAGGACCGAAGCCAGCTCGGGATGGTTGGAGGTGTATTTCTGCTCAAGACTGCTCTTCCTGATCTCGAGGCCGAGCAGGCTCTTGCTCAATTCGTTGACGTAGAGGTAGCGTCCGCCCGCGTTGCCGCTCTCGGTGTTGGGAATGACGATCTCGCCGCCGCCGGTGAGCTGTTCGCGGATCACCTTGAGTCTGGCCTCTTTGGAGAGACGCTCGGTGCGCACCTCGGTCAGCCGCTTGTCGTAATCGGCGAGGGTTTCGAACAGGATCGAGGACTGATGGTCGACGGAGAGCACCCTCTCGCGCGCCTTGTACTCCATCCCCTTCTTCTCCAGCTCGTCGATCTGGGCGCTGACCTGCTGGATCTGCTTGTCAAAGTATTCACTTTCGCGCTCATCACGCTCCAGCGCAGGCCGCTGCTTGATATATTGTTCGACCACCTGGCTGACGATGCTGGCAGCGAGGGCGGGATTGCGGCTTTCATAGCTCACCCGCAGAACGTTGGAGTCCTTTTCACGCTCGACCTCGAGGTCGGTGCCCAGCAGTTCAATGGCGCGATCGCGGTCAGAGGGGGTGGGCTCTGCGGCCGAACCCTTCCTGCGGTCCAGCCCCAGTGCCGCCACCACCGGCTCGAGAATGCTGCGCATGCGCATGATGATGGGCTCGGAGCTGAGGCGCTCGTAGTAGGATTTGTCATGAATCTGGATGAGGCTCAGCAGATGCTCTTTTTCAATGTCGAGCTGATAATTGATCATCAGCCGGGCGTTGGCGCGATAGGTCGGCGGCACCAGAAACGCCGCGATGGTGATCACCCCGACGATGGCGAGAAAGAGGAACAGAACGACTCGCCCTCGTTTTTGCAGTACGCCCATGAAACTTTGCGGCGACATGGGGCTGTCATACTTGCTGTACTGAATCATGGTACTCTCCTCGTGCTTGCTGAATGATGGCTCACCGCAGTCCGCGGTACCAGTAGAAATAGCGCGTCCAGGAATCGAACGGCGGCAGAACAACGTCATAGACCTGTGAGACAAAGGCATTGACATCGGCAATAAAAGTGCGCGGCACGTAGATAATGTCGTTGCCCATCACCGGCAGGTCGTTTTCAATGCCGCCCTTCATCGAGGTGTAGGAGAGATCGATACGTGTGGCTTCGGCGCGCTGTTCGCCATCCATGCGGATGAGGATGACACTGCCCATCTTGGCGCTCTTTTTCGGGCCGCCGGCAGATGCGATCGCACGCAGCAGAGTCATGCCCTTGGCGACATCCATGCTCCCCGGGTGGTCCACCTCGCCGGCGACATAACATTTCTGGCCGCCGAATTCCCGGACGATGACGGTGACATCGGGGTGGACGAGAAGCTGGGCATAGGCCGCGGTCACCACCGAATCGAGTTCGGCCGGCGACAACCCGAGGGCATCGAGCTCGCCGACGCCCTGCAGGGAGATGCGGCCATCCGGACGGATCGAGACCGTCTCGTTGTATTCGGGGCTGGCCAGAAACTTGATGTCGATGACGTCGCCAAAGCCGAGGCGATAGACCATACCGGGCACGTAGGCCCGGGCCGGTTCAGCTTTGGCTTCGACGATCTGCGGACTTGGGGCACTTTTTTCAGGCTGAACCTGCTGCTGTTCTTTCGCTTTGGTGCTCTTCCTGACCACCTTGGTGCGCTTCTGTACCTTCTCCTTCCCGGCCTCAGCCTCCCTGGCCGGGGCTGATGCGACAATCACCTTGTTGCTGCCGTCGATCTCCGCGGTTGAATGCGGACGCACGCTGCAGCCTGATATCATCACCGTGAAGAGCATGGCCACACCAGCGGCGGGCCATCTGCGGCGAAACCATTTATCTTTCATTTCATCCTCACACAATTAGAAATTGAACTGCTGCTTGTCAGTTGCTCATTGTCTGAATGCGGCCGGGGACGGCAGGGCGCCTGCCAATGACATGCTCGGGTTCCGGCTTGACCAGAACCACATACATGCGTCCCGAGCTTGTACCGCCATTGCCGCCCAGTTCCACGGCGCCGGCGGGGAACTCCTTCTCATAGACATGCAGGGCAGCGAGATCACTGGTGCTGATCGCCAGGCCGGTCTCCCTCCAGCCCGAAAGCCAGGCGGGAAGCGATGCGGCCCCGGCATCGAACGCCACATAGACGGTCGAGGGCTGGTGCAGGGTGAAGGAGACCAGGCGGTCGCTGCTGATCTGGCGGTCGCTGTCGGCACTCTTGAGCCAGAGCAGGTTCTGCAGGACCGCCGGTATATCGAGCAGGGTGAAAGTGCGGTCGACGTAATAGGTGTCGCCGGTGTGCAGCCAGCTCCATTGATACCCCGCCGGGCCGGTCAGATCGACCGTAAAGTCGGTCTCCGGATGATACCCGCGCACGTTATTGGCGCCCATCCGGTTGGGAATCGCCGCCCGGTCGAGAATATTGCGGGCGATCAGGGTGTAGACCCGGTTGGCCTCATGCCGGCCGGTGGCCAGTTTGACCGACTCCTGGTCGGGCGCGAGACGGGCGGAGAGAACCGGCAAGCCCTGCAGGATCTGGTAGTTCTGCGGCGATTCCGCAGAAGCCGCCTGCACCGGCTCGGAGAACCAGGCAATGATGGTGTCCGGCGCGGCGATCGTGACCCGGCTCAGATAGGGGGGCTCAACATCGGCCAGGCTCTTGAAACGGCCGTTGGCCGCCCCTGCGCTGCTGTTATCCGCATCATCGATGGCGTAGATCTCGTAAAAGTACTCGGTCCCTTCCTTGAGGTTGGCATCGCTGAAGCGGGTTTCGCTCTGCACTGCCAGCTCCACGCCATCACGCAGGATGCGGTACCTGGCGGCCTGATCCCCGTCCGAGGCCGGCACGGGAGGCTGCCAGACCAGGGTCAGGCTCTGGTGGGTTGTGCTCTCGATGCCCAACTCCCGCGGGACCTGCGGCGGTACGGTATCCCGATTGGTGGCTTCGCCGATGTAAAGGACCCAGTCGCCGCTGAAAGGCGGCGTAAGGGTGACGGTGCCGCCGAACTGCACCACAAAGGGAGCGCTGTACTGGCCGGTGACCGGATTGAGCCATTTGGCCGGCAGGCTGCCAAGGTGCCCCGAAAGGTTGAGGGTCACCGCTCCGCCTGTGCTGTGATAGGCGAAATAGTTCCGGCCGGGGATGGCCATCAAATTGCCGGAGCTGATGAGCTCGTGATGAGGATCCATCTCCGACCAGGGGATCTCACCCATGAAGGTATTGCAGTACTGGGCCCACTTTTGCTCCTCGGGCAGGGCATCGGGATCATAGCCGCCCTTGTCCGGGGCATAGGTGGTGAAAAATCCGGTGGTGTAATACCCGCCGTTGGAGATAATTTCCCAGATGGCGACCCGGCTGGGTCCGTTGGGTCCCTCATCCTCCTCTTCGGGATAAAAATAACGCGGTTCACCGTTGACGACCGGCTTGTTGTAAATGCGGTCACGGCGGAGGTCGCGGACGTTGTAGGGGGTTTGCTGCATCACCGCACCGTGCCAGGCCAGGGGCGCAAAGGGAGCACTGCTGCCGCGGCCCGAGGGGTGGAGGGTGATGACGTGGTCATAGGGATCGAGCTGATAGATCAGCTGTCCCCAGTGCTCGTATTCCGAAATCGGACGGCCATAGTCGGCAATGATCTCTTCGTACTCGCCGGTGATCACCCAGACCACATTCTTGGCGGCATAACGCGAGACCAGATAACGGACGAACTTGTCGAACTGGGCCTCACTGAACTCGACATACTCCTGGGCCCAGGTGAAAAACATCACCGGCACGATGCCCTTGCTGTTGGCATAATCGATGCGCTTGTCGATCCACTGAAAATAGCCGGGGTTGAGGCGGTCGTAGTTTTTGGATTCAACTCCCTCCTCGAAGCAGGTGCCGCCCTCATTTTTCCAGAAGCCGAGGCCGTTGATGTAGCTCACCACGATGGAGTGCATGGCGGTGTAGCCCTGCGCTGCACGCAGGTCGATATACTCCTTCCAGCGCCCCTCATAAGGAAATAACGAGGTGAAGCCGCGCCAGGAGGTATCTCCGCGCCAGAGCCAGGGTGTGCCGTCGTCATGCATAAAGGTGTAGGGCCGGGCGGGATTGAGTCGGACAAAGCCGTGCGCACCGCTCTCGACGCACTGGAAGGATCCGGTGGCATTGAGCGAGGCCACCGGACTGGTGATCCGGTAGGTCCAGGTCCCCACCTCGGTCGGGGCGATGCGGACTTTGAAAACATCCCCGAGATCCCAAAAGCCGTTGATCTCCAAAGTCCTGGTCGGACCGGTGAAGACCCCCTTGAGGGTGACATCGCGGTAGCGGTTGGTCGTGGATGCAAGCCCGCTGGCGACCAGGGTGATGTCGATCGATTCGAAGCGCCCCACTGTGGCCGGATTGAGGCCGCGAGTGGTGAAGCTGCCGCTGAAGGCGCTGCTCAGGGCATTGCCGGCGTTGTCCTTGGCCGAGGCGGCAACCCGCACCGTGTAGGTGGTGTTGGGCTGGAGCAGAACGTTGGGCTGGAAATAGAGGGCATTGCCCACCCAGCTGACGCTGCCGGCCACCGCCGGCGAGATCGAGAAGGCGGCCTGGGCCGAGCTCTGATTCATGGGCTCGGAAAAATGGACGAGGATGTCCGCGTCCACCGCCGCGCCCTCGCCGCTTGACTGGGGATCCAGCCGCACCACCTCGGGCGGAGTGGCATCGGTGTAGCGGTAGAGCTTGAAATTGCTGTAGACAATACCGATCGGCACCTGCAGTCCGCCGCTGCGCGAGAGCAGACCCGAGCCCAGCCGGATGCGATGGTCGGGCGGGGCATACTCTGCGCCGAAAGTCGAATAGTCCCAGGTCTTGAGCAGCACATCATCCATATACCACTGCATCTTGCCCCCTCCCCAGACCAGGCGGTGCCGGTAGGTGTGGCTTTTCTCCCACTCAAAGGGGCCGACGGCGGGATCCTCAAAGGCATGGGGATCGTCATCATAGCCGCCGTTGAAAGCCGCCACGTTGAGGCGCAGCTTCATCCGGCGCCACTTGTAGAGGTCCCCGGCGGTATAGCCGTAGATATGGATGTAACATTTGTAGGGATTGTGCCATTGTTGGACGCCGTACCAGCTGTTGTCCACATCCTCATCCCACATGCTGAAAAGGTTGTAGTGGACATTTTCAGAATTTGGGACCTCGGCACCGTACCTGTCGTGATCAAGGTTGGGAAATACTTCCCTGCTGGCATAAATGCCCCGGACGTTGAATGAGATCTCGCCGGCTGCGCAGGTCGGGATGGAGTATTGAATATAGTCGAGGGCGGTCTGGGTCGTCCAGCCCTCGCTGCTCAACTTTCCGCCGCGCTGGGTGCCGGTTGTTCTGGCATTGGTGAGAGGGTCATCGATTTCCAGGATCTTGGTCACCGACTGTTCGGCGGCCGGGAGGGCCGCCGCCAGGATCAGGAGGAGCAGGATCACTCCCCGCAGCGAGTTTATGTTCAGAGCGTGCAGCTTCATCATATCTCCTTGAGTCTGATTTGCAGGCCTGCGCGGATTCATGCCGCTGCTACTTGGCCATGGTCATACGGCGCACCGCCTTGAAGCCGTTGATCTCGAGAGAATAAAAGTAGGTTCCGGTCGGCACCACGCTGCCGTTGGCGTCGCGGCCGTCCCACTCCATGCTGTACTGTCCGGCCATCTGGGACTGGTCCACCAGCGAACGAATAAGCTGGCCGCGGATGTTAAAGATCGCCAGCTTGACTTGGCCGTTATCCTTCAGGGTATAGCTGATGCTGGTTGAAGGATTGAAGGGGTTGGGATAGTTCTGCGCCAGCAGATACTCGGTCGGCTTGGCGACGGCCACAGCCGTACGCGGTCCGTTGAAGGTGATCTGGCCGTCCAGCGCGATATCCGCCAGCCAATAGTAATAGACCACCTGGTCGTCGATGCGATAATCGGTGAAGGTGTACTCGTGGCGGCTCTGCGAGTTCATCGCGCCCTCGATCATCTTTTCGGTGATGAGCTCCTTTTCCCCATGGGGCGACAGCGCGCGGTAGAGATGGAAACCGAGGTTGTTGGTCTCCGACTGGGTCACCCAGTTCACCTGGATCATGCCGGGAAACGAGGAGGCGGTGAACGAGGCGAGCTCGACCGGGGTGTGCATGGCCTGAGTCACCTGAAAGGTGCGGAAGTCGTGGCTGTTCATGTCGCTCGAAGGCAGGGTGAAGAGCTCCGAGCTGCCAAAGTGCACGGGCTCGCCGGGGACCACAGACGGACTGTTCCAGGCGCGCAGATAGACGACATTGCCGAGGGTGATCAGATCATCACTCCAGATGACACTGAACTTGCCCTCATCGGGGTTGAAGGGAAAACCGTAGCCGATGAAGGTGCTGTCGAGTATGGCATCATCCCCGGTGGCATTGCCGAGTGAGTCCGGATCTTCAGCGACACCGTTGGGCCCGGCCCAGACGAGCTGGACGAGGTCGCCGCTGAAGAGCATGACGTTGCCCTGCAGAAAGGTGGTGCCGTCGGCATCGAGGATGCCGGTGGTGGACATGGCTTCGAAAGTGCCCGCCGCAGCGGAGAAAGCCAGCGCCCCCAGCATGAGGACGGAAAGCAGGATGGCAAAAATTTGGCGTTTCATCTCATTTCTCCTTCAGACAGATGTATTAAAGATTAGGCCGCGGATTGGGGTAGGTCCAGACCTTGGACGCATTGTTGCCCTTGATCCACAGAACATATCCGACACCGGGATTGAATTGAATGGTCGAGGCGGCGAATCCGCTTTCGGTCAGCCAGGTGCCGTCCCAGCCGGTTCCGGTTCCACCCACCAGCCAGGCCACCTCGTAGCGGTTGCCAAGCCAGCGCATGATCTTGTCCGACACACCGCTGGAGGAACCGCCGGCGACGACACCATCGGCGGCGAGCTCGCTCTGGGCCAGGGTGACCGGAACCGGATAGCAGGTGCCGATAAAGTTGGCGCCCTGCACCAGATTGATCACCCGGTTGGCCTCCTTGCTCACCTTGCCGGTGAAGGTCAGCACGGTATCGGGACTGGAGCTGCGCAGCAGCACCCAGAAAGAGTGGTCGGGATCGATCTTCATCGGGGAGGCCTGATCGCCGGCCTGGGTCATCCAGGTGCCGTCAAATGTGGTGCCGGTTCCCTCCACCAGCCAGGCGATCTCATAGTCTGTGCCGTTCCAGTAGAGGACCTTGTCGGCCTGGCCGGCATTGGCCGCTCCTGTGAGCTGGGTGCCGAGCACGCCGCCAACGCTGTTGTCCGCGGGCAAGAGGGGCATCGAGACCAGGTTCTGGCCCACCCGCAATCCCCGGCTGTAGACCCCGACCCGGTCGAAGGAATGCATCGGACTGGCCCCGGCATAGGCCTGCACAACGTAGTAGCGGCTGAAGGGCACGGTCCGGTAGTTGACCACGTCGGTATAAGAGGTTGCGGTCAGCTCGGCGACCGGACTCTGCAGCGTGAACCAGGGGGTGTCGGAGGCGTAGAGCCGGTAAAGGGTCGCACTCGCCAGGGCGCTCCAGCGGATCTGGATGCCCTCATCGAGGAGCGTGATGTAGATCTCCGCTGCGGTCACCGTGGCGGCGACCTCCGCGGAGGGAAGGCTTTCGTTGCCGTTCAAATCATAGGCCGTGACGACCATGAAGTAGGTCTCGCCCTCCACCAGATTCTCGATGGTGTAGGAGGTGACATTGCCGACATCGACCATCTCCGAATAGACGGAGGGTTCGGTGCCGTAGTAGATGCGGTATCCGGACAGATCGGATTCCGTATTCGGATCCCAACTGACCAGCAGTCCGCCGGCAAAACTTGGGCTGGCAAGCATCAACAACAGCGCCAGCAGGCTGAGTGTGCGCCCAATGCGGGTAGAATGCCGGTCTTTCACATCCTTCTCAACGCCTCTTTGGGCATCTCTCGCATGTACGATCATGAATCTGCTCCTCTCCTTCTTTCAAGGCCTACTTCGGTTTTTTCAGGCGGCCCCTGCCGGCAGCCCCGACCCTCCGGCTGTGACATGAAATGCCGCCATTCACAACCCCTTAGGCATATGTCGTGCCAATCCCGGAGGGCCGCTGATGAATAAATTCTGCAGCGGCTTGATGGAGCCGTAAAATCTTTATATAATAGATTTAAGCTGCGGGCTCTTCCCTTTTTTAATAATTGTTTAGTAAATATTTTTTTCTGCAGGGAGGGCGCTGGATGGACAAAACCGCGGGGGCAGTGTTGCTTGAATGTCTCACCCTGCGGTGAGGGGGTAGAGAGAAAAGTCGGAGTAACCAGGGATGGAAGCGGATGATGGGGGAAGATGAACAGGAAACGGGGCGCAAAGGAAGCTTCCGGGTGGACGGCCGGTATTCGGGAACCGGCGGCAGATGAGTGGCCGGTGGAGGAATACGCTGCGGCTGAGCGGCTGAACGAAAGGAGGACAAGGGTGCAGGTGCACAGCCGTCAACCCGGAAGTCACGCTATTCTAGTTAACGGGGAGGCCCTCTTTGTGGGCGATGATTTTTTCCATCACCGCTGCGATTTCCAGGGCTTCATCGCTCGAGCGCGGCTTGATGCTCTGGAAAGTCACCCCCTGTTCGGCTGCGGTCTTGCGGATGCGATAGGTAAAATCATCGGAGATGAGGATAACCGGCAGGCGCGGGCGCAGCCGGCGGATCACGGGGAGAATCTCCGTGCCGACCTGTCCGCTCATGTCGATGTCCACCAGCAGGAGATCAATCTCCTTCTCCAGCATCTGCAGGATGGCATCCGCACCGCGCCGGACACATTCGACACGGTAGTCTGTCGCCAGTTGTGCGCGCAGCGTCTCTTCCAGATTCCGATCGCTCGTGGCGACGACGATCGTTCTGCCCAATTTGCGCGTTGTTTGCATAATCCTCGTTGCGCCTTTCGCCTAGTAGGTTACCCACACCTTTATGTTGCAGCTCCCTGCCAGAGGCCGCCTCCCTTTACCCCCAGGGAGGCAGACCTCTGCAGGGCTGCCGCTGATTTCAGCAGACAAACGAACAACTTTTGTGCCAGAATTTCAAAAAACGGCGCTCTTTTTCGGTATTATTTATTAAGCAATTACGAGGATGTAACCGGAGGGGCAGACGATCGGGGCCGCCCTGTCCACAGAAATGTCACCTGAGCAGGGGCCGGAGACGGACACTATCTTTTATTTGACTGATTTTATTATACTTCTAATCGTTGCTTAAAATGGACAAACCCGGGCGTAAGCGTATCTGCTTTGTTACAATAAATACAAAACCCCGCCCTTCGGGGCGGGGTCAATCATGGCAGGATTACTCCTCCTCGCTGTCGAGGAGCTCCTCCTCCTCTTCCTCGAGATCATCGGGCGGCTCCTCCTCCCCATTCTCCGCGGCGGCGACGCTGTTGCGCGGCCAGATGATGCCGTGCGCCTCGATGAGCCGGTAGATGGTCTTGCGGTTCAGCCCGGCCACCTTGGCCACCTTGGCGATGGTCTTGTATTTGTCAAGCAGATTCTCAAGGTACTGCTTTTCCCACTGCTTGATGATGGCTGCCTTGGCCTGCTTGAAATCCATATCCTCGGTAACCTGAACGAACATCTTTTTCTGATGGGGCAGAATCTCCTCCGGCAGGTCATCCAGGTCGAGTTCGCTCTTGCGCGCCAGGGCGACCATGTGCTCCATGACGTTCTGCAGCTGGCGCACATTGCCAGGCCAGTTGTGCTGCTGCAGGGCAAGGAGTGCATCACTCGAAATTGTCTCCACCTCGACCGGACCGAACTGGCGGTACTGGCGCAGAAAATGGTAGACCAGCAGGGGGATGTCCTCGCGGCGTTCGCGCAGGGGGGGAATCGACAGCCGGATGACCTGCAGGCGGTAAAAGAGATCCTCCCGCAGCCGCTTCTCCTTGACCAGCACATCTGGATCGCAGTTGGTGGCGCTGATGATGCGAACATCGATCTCGCGCTCCTTGACGCTCCCCAGCCGGCGCACCTTGTGGTCCTGCAGTACCCGCAGCAGCTTGTGCTGCAGGTCAAAGCTCACCTCCGACATCTCGTCAAGAAAGAGCGTCCCCTTGTCAGCGGTCTCGAAAAGCCCGGGCTTGTCGATGTTGGCCCCGGTGAAGGCCCCCTTGACATGGCCGAACAGCTCGCCCTCGAGCAGATTGTCGGGCAGGGCGCCGACAGCGACCGGCACAAAGGACTCATCCCTGCGCTGGCTGTGATAATGAATGCCCCGGGCGATGATCTCCTTGCCGGTGCCGGTCTCGCCGTAGATCATCACTGAGGCGTTGGTCGCCGCCACCCGCTTGGCCTTCTCGAAAAGAACGCGCATGACCTCGCTGCCCCCGATGGCCCCGTAAAAAAGGGTGTCGTCAGTCAGATCGAGACGGCTGCGCAGATAGGCGTTCTCACGCTGCATGCGCGCAAACTTTAAGCCGCGTTCGATCGGCAGCAGGATGTCATGGTGGGTCTCAACCTTCTGGATATAATCAAAGGCCCCCTTCTTGGTCGCCTCGACCACATCGGGGATGTGGCTGTAAGCGGTGTAGAGGATCACCACCGCATCCGGATCGATGCGGCGCACCTCCTCCAGGACCTGGATTCCATCCTTGTGATTGGGCATATAGAGGTCCGAAAGAACCAGCAGGGGACGCTCCCGCGCGAAAAGGCGAATGCCGTCTTCGGCATTGGTGGCTGTAATGCAGCTGTACTGGCTCTTCTTGAGCATCTTGACCAGTGAATCGAGAACAGTGCGTTCATCATCGATGACCAGAATGGAACGGTCACTGGTCTTCTTGTCATTCATTCCTTGCTATCCTTTCTTGACCATGTTCTTGGCGACGGGAAACAGCAGACGTGCCGTCGTGCCGCTGCCGGGCACACTCTCCAGTTCAAGGAAACCCTTGTAGCGGGCGGCGATGGTGTAACTGATCGGCAAACCCACACCCAGATGGTCTGTGGATTTGGTCGAATAAAAGGGTTCATAAATCCTCTTCATCTCGGCGGCCGCAATGCCCGCACCACTGTCGCTAATGGATACCGCGGCCATGCCGTCACTGCTCCCGCAGCGGATGATCACCTCTCCCCCCTCCGGCGAGGCCTCGACGGCGTTGCGCAGCAGATGGAGCAGACACTGCTCGAGGAGGATGTCATTGGCATAGATGAGTGAGGAGACAGGACCGGCGCTTACACTGATCTGCACCCCACGCGGAGCGGTGAGCAGCTGGATGACCTCCACAGCCTTTTCAAGCACCGCCTCGAGCTGAACCAGCTTGCCGCTGTTTCCCTCCTCACGGCTGAAGGATTCCAGGGCTTGCGTGACTCGGGAGATGGCATAAACCTGCTCCTGCAGCTCGGCCAGCTCGGCTCGCACCCTGGACCACTCCGGGCCGGGCTCCTCCTCCAGAACCAGACAACCGATCCCGTTGAGGACAGCTGCAAGGGGATTGTTGAGCCGGGAGGCGAGCTTGTGGGCGAAGGTCGAGACCTCTTCCATCCGGCCGCCCAACTCCTGCTGGTGCTGCTGCCGCTTCTCCCGGGTGACATCCGTCAGCACGATGGTCGCCCCCTCGATCCGTTCCCCCTCTACCAGGGGCTCGGCCAGCCAATGCAGGGCCAGCAGCGGCGAGGGGAAGATCTTTTCACCGCCGGCGCTCCGGCCATGCCGGACCGCTTCGGCCAGGGCTTCGGCCGCGTCGCCCAGACCGAGGGCCTGCAGACGGCGATGGAGCTGCTGCCCGCTCTTGAGGCTCTCACCGAGGGTCCGCTCCAGCACATCCCCGAAACTGTGACGAAGGCGCAGCTGGCGGTCGACAATAAATTTTTGTACTCTTTCTTTCACTCAAACCTCTGCTTAAGGATGCATGGCATGGGAGCATGAGCAAGGGCTGCGGCGGCGCCTTCAGACGGGCCGGGAGAGCAGCTTGCCCTCCGCGGCGAGCAGAATGACGATTTCCGTTGATCCGTCATGAAGCCGGCGCATCCTGAAGCCTCCCCCCAGCTCGGCAATGATCGCATAAGCGAGGGCGAGGCGGAGATGGGCCGACCGCCAGGGCGGCTGGGAGGGGAGCGGTTCGCTCCATCCCGGCGCCGATCCGCTGAAGACCAGCCGCATCGCCAGACCGCCCTCCGCATCGGGCTCCACGGACAGACGAACGGAGCCGGCCGCGCCGGCCTGGTCCAGGGCGTGCAGGAGCAGGCCGGAGAGCCCTTTCTGCAGACGGATGCCGTCACAGGCCAGGGGCGGCAGCTCCTCGGGCATCTCCAGCTCGATGCGGACATCCTTGTAGGGCCGCCGCCACTCCGCCACGAAGCGCGCATTCTTGACCAGTTCGGCCAGGTCGCACTCCTCGATCCGGCTCGAATCGTCCGATCCCATTGGCGCGATCTCCTCCAGGATGGTATTGATCTCCTCGACCTGATGGGTGAAGAGGTCGATTGCGCCCTGGAATTTGTGCACTCCCCCCGGCTCATAAAGGTTGTCGTTGCGCAGCATGTCCAGCTCGCACATCAGGGCGGTGAGGGGATTACGGATGTCGTGCACGATCCGAGCGGTGAACTGGCAGAGGTTGGTCATTTGCAGGGCGAAAAGATTCTGTGCCCCCTCCCGTTCCGTGGAGAGTTCAGGCAGGGCCGCCACCAGGGCCAGGGTCAGCTCGGGATTGGCCGGCAGGGGGGCGATCCAGAAATGGCAGGGTCCGGCCGCTTCACGCTCTCCGGAAACCAGCCGGCCTTCACCGTCCTGCAGGGAGGCGGCGAGGGCTGCCGCGGCCTGCGCGCGCACAGAGGCTGGCAGCATGGTCGAAAGCGGCCGGTCGAGGGCGTCGGCCGCGTAGACCGAGCGCCAGGCCGCGTTGACATAGAGCACCGCGCCGTCGGCCGCCGCCGCGGCCACGGCAAAGGGCAGGGCATCCACCAGGGCGGAAAGCATGCGCACCATCGCCCGCTGTTCATCGGCGACCAGCTGATTGAGGGGGTCCTCCCCCGCCGCGCCCGGCTCGCTTTGCCCGCCTCCCGCTTCATAAAAGCAGACTGCCGCACCCAGGAGACGCCCCTCGATGGCGAGGGGCGAGACCTCGATGCGGCAGTTGAGACGGGGATGACGCAGATGGAGCTGACGGTGCTTGCCCTTGACCAGGGTGAACTGGATCGCTTCGTGCAGCTCCGCGTCGTTGAGTCCGGGATGTTCAAAGAGGGAGAGGCCGAGCAGCCCCTGCCCCGGCACCCCGGTGAACCACTGCTGCCGGCTGTTGACCCACTGGATCCGCCCCTCCGCGTCGATGAAGATGATGCCGACGCTGATGTGCGTAAGCAGCTGGCCCGCCAGCAAGGTCATGAATGAAGAGGCGCCCGCCTGAGAATCCATCGCGTTGATCACTATTCCGTTAAAAACCCGCACCGCTTCCCAACTGATGCCTCAGCAGCGAACACCTTGCCCGGGGAACGATTCTGACTGTGCTGTTCCGTCTAAATATAGCCAAAATGTCCCTTATGCGCAACATAATTTTTATTTATTTACTAAATATTTTATTTTTTCGCCATATTTGTGACATTTATGCCCCAATGACGTTGGCCCTGGCAGCCCGCCCCTTTTCTCTTGAATTCATTACAAAAAAAGTCTATCTTATTCCTGCCGCCTTGCTTCTCTTCGCCCTGGCCGGCGCTGCCCCTCCACATTCTTGCACAGGAGTGATTCTGCCGCCCCCGAAAACCTCATCCCCGCAGCGCACCTGCATCGGCTGCCGCAGCTGCAACCCTGCCGATGAGCTCATGCGCCTGGCCTTCGATTCCGAGCAGGCCGTCCGCTTCGATCCGCGCTGCGAGCTGCCGGGCCGCGGCTGCCACCTCTGCCCCGACCAGCGCTGTCTCGAAAGCGCGCTGCGGAGCCGGGCTTTCGCCCGCGCCTACCGCCGCGCAGTTCCCGCATCAGCGCTTGCAGGACTGAAAGATGAGTTTGCCGCCGCTCGGGCGGCCTGGATCGCCGCCTTCAGGCCAGGACGCCGCACCGCCCTGATCACAGAGCGCCTCGAATCCGCCTTCGGCGAACCCGTCTGGCAATCCGGTGAGGATCCCCTCGCCGCCCTCATCCTCACCGTGCTCTCGCAGAGCACCAACGACCGCAACCGCGACTTCGCCTTCCATCGTCTGCGCACAGCCTTTCCCGACTGGGAGTCCGTGAGCAGAGCCCCGAGCACAGCCATCGCCGAAGCGATCCGCCCGGCCGGACTGGCCAACCAGAAGAGCGTGCGCATCCGCGACATCCTGCATTGGGTCAAAGAAAATTATGGGAGCTTCGACCTCAGCCCCCTCTGCGCGCAGGACCCCCGCGAGGTCAGCGCGACCTTCATGCAGCTCAAGGGGATCGGCATCAAGACCATCAGCGTGGTGCTGATGGTGGCCTGCGGCGCCGATGTCTTCCCCGTCGACACCCATGTCCACCGCATCTGCCAGCGCCTCGGCCTGGTGCCGCAGGGGGTCAGCGCTGAAAAGACCCATGAGCTCATGCAGCCCCTCGTCCCGCCGGGCAAGAGCTACTCCCTGCATATGAACCTTCTCAGGCTGGGCCGGACCATCTGCCAGGCGCGCAAGCCCCGCTGCGCCGAATGCCCGGTCGCCCTCTGGTGCCCCTCATCTTCCCTATTTGAAAGCGAATAACCCATGAAGCGCTTGATCACCCTCTTCCTGCTGGCGGCGGTCCTCTCCGCCTTTGCCGCCCCGATTGATGTCACCTTCCGTCACTACCCGACGGCCCCGACCGTGCAGCGCGCCTTCGTCCCCGGCAGCTTTAACAACTGGGGCCCTAACGCCAGCGGCGTCATCACCACCGGCGCCCCCTCCGAGATGGCCTGGGCCGACAGCCTCGGCTGCTACATCAAACAGTATACTCTCGAGACCGGCGTTACCTACAATTACAAGTTCCATGAGCACCTCAACGCCGCCGGATCGCAGTGGCAGTGGCTGCGCGATCCCCTCAATCCCCTTATCAACACCGCCGACAACAACAACTCTTTGTTCACCCCTGAGCCGATCATGCTCTTCGAGATCAGGCCGTCCGAGGGAGCCCTGATCACCGAGCAGGGTGCTTGGCTCACCGCCGGGGCCTTCGCCGCCGCCGGCGATTCCCTGCTCCTTTCCGCTTCGACCATCATCATCGACGGCGCGGTGGCCTCCACCCTGGAAGGATGCTGGCTGGGCGGCCTGGGGCTGATCCATTACCCACTCCCAGCCCTGGCGAACGGCAGCCACAGCCTCACCATCCGCCTGGCCGCCCGCAGCGGGGCCGTCGTCGAGGAGACGGTCACCTTCTCGACCCTGACCGGGGATCTTTTCTTCATGACACCCTCATGCGACAGCCTCCTGGCCGCGGAAAGGATCGTGCGCTGGAAGGTCAACCGCCCCTTCGAGCAGATCGCCGCCATCAGCCTGCGTCAGTCGGGCAAAGCCGCCGTCGATATCATGCCCGAGCCGGACGGGGAATACGCCCGCAGCGTCGCCTGCAGCCGCGGGGTCAACACCTTCGTGCTCAGCCTGACCGACCGCGCCGGCGCGACCATCCACAGTGACACCCTCTTCCTGCGCTATCCCCTGCCGCAGCACCCGGTGCCCGGCGTCGCCCTCTCGCGCAGCGGGGACAAGATCAAAATTACCGGCAGCGCCCGCGATCCGCAGAACAAACCGATGAGCTATCGCTGGTCCACTTCGGTGCTCAATCCGGCCCTCCTGCCGGGAGTTAATGGCAGCAGCGAACTGGTGCTGGAGATCGATCCCCCCGCGCTGCCCGGGGATTACAGCCTCGAGCTCACCGCCACCGACGCCGACGGCCTCAGCAGCAGCGCCGAATCCTTCTTCACCATCCTCGCCGACGGCAGCGTTGTCCTGCCCGGCTCCGCGACGGTGCCGCAGTGGGTGCGCGAGGCCCGCATCTACTGCATCTTCTTCAAGGCCTTCTCGGCAGGCGGACGCATCGCCGAAGCCATCCCCCGCCTGGGCTATATCAAGGCGATGGGCTTCAACACCATCTGGGTGCTGCCGGTGATGGACGTCGAGGGTAATATTGACCAGGGCGCCAATATCGGCTACAACATTATCGATTTTTTCCATGTCGATCCGGACTACGGCACAGATGAGGATTTCCGGGAGTTCGTGCGGCGCGCCCACGAGGCCGGGCTGCGGGTGATCCTCGACGTCACCCCCAACCACTCCAGCCGCTCCCATCCCTGCGCCCTCGACGCCCGCGCCAATCGCAAATACAGCCGTTATTACGATTTTTTTCAACACGAACCGATCAACCACGACACCAACGGCCTGGGGCAGTCGATCTCCGGCGATGGCATCGTCTATTACAGCGCTTTTTCCGATGCCCTGGTCAACTGGAACTGGAGCGACGCCGAGGCGCGCAGCTACATGCTCGAGGTCTACAAGTACTGGCTGCGCGAATTCGATATCGACGGCTTTCGCTTTGATGTCTGGTGGGGCCCCCACCGCCGTTACGGAGTTGGCGCCTTCGACAAGCCTCTGCGCCTCGCCCTGCGCACGGTCAAGTCGAATATCCTCCTGCTCGGCGAGACCGCGGGCACCGGCAGCGGCACGGAGGATAACTATGCCGACCAGGGCGGCGGCATGGACATGGGCTACGACTGGAACCTCTTCGGCGGCCTCAGCGCCTACCCCAATCCCGGCGCCCTGCAGATCCGCCTCTATAACTCCGGATTTCGTCCGGGACCCAACAGCTTTTTCCTCCGTTTCCTGGAGAACCATGACGAGGACCGCGTCATCTACCGCTATGGCAGCGGTGAAAAGACCATCCCGGTCTCGACAGCCCTCTTCATGGCCACCGGCACCCCCCTGCTCTACGCCGGCCAGGAGGCCGGAATGGGCCTCTACGGCGGCACCCTCGACGCCCGCCGCCGCGGCACCATCAACTGGTCCGGTCTCTACGCCGCCATCCTGACCCCGCATTATCAAAAACTGGCCCAGATCCGCGCCCAGTTCCCCGCCTTCCGCACCCAGTTCGAGGATAGCAACAGCGACGGCCGCATCATCGGCCCCGACGAGGATGTGCAGCGCCGCCTCGACCAGGGCAGCGCCACCAGCTACGTCATGGCCCGGCCCTGGCTCGACGCCAACGGCCTGGTGGTGATGAATTTCGCCGGCACCGCACAGGAGTTTACCATAGCCCTCAAGGCCGGGGAGTGGATGCGTTTCAGCGCCGGATTTTCAGCGCAGGGGAGCTATTGGCTCAACAACCTCTACGACAATACCAGCCGGCCGGTGAGCGGGGTGGAGCTCGACACCCTGAAGGTGAGCCTGCCACCTTATGGCGTGGCCATCTACACCATCGCCACCGCCGAGCAGCGCCTGGTGCTGCCCGACCTCGAGGTGGGCGTTGAGCACAAGAGCCCGGCGGAACTGCCGCAAGCATTCCACCTCGCCGGCAGCTGGCCCAATCCCTTCAACAGCGCCACCGCCATCCGCTTCACCCTGCACCAGGCGGAGCGGATCGAGGCGGAGATCTTTGACGCCCTCGGCCGGCGCGTGCGCAGCCTGACTGCGGCCGCCCTGCCGGCCGGCGAACATGAACTGCACTGGGACGGACGTAATCAGACGGGAATGCACTGCCCGAGCGGCCTCTACTTCCTCAGGCTGCGCCACGGCAGCCAGACCGCCGTCCACAAGATGGCCCTGGTGCGCTGACAGGAGGCTGCAGCGGATGCAGCAGCAGATCAGAAAACCGGGAGGGTGCTGAAGATGAGTTATCACCGCCTGCTGAGGCCATGGGCCGCAACGATGCTGCTCATCCTGGCGGCCCTGGCAGGCGCCCAGACCTGGACCGCCGACAACGGCAACGGTTCTTTCACCAATCCCCTCTTTTATGAGGAGTTCTCCGATCCCGATATCATTCGCGTCGGGGATGACTATTACCTCACCGGCACCACCATGCACGCCATGCCGGGCCTCCCCGTTCTCCATTCGCGCGACCTGGTCAACTGGAAGCTGCTCGGTTATGCCGCCGAACGCCTCAACCTCGGCCCGGAGCTGCGCTTCGAAGAGGGCCGCGAAGCCTACGGACAGGGCATCTGGGCCCCCTGCTTCCGCTACCATGCGGGCACCTTTTACATCTTTGCCAACGTCAACGGCCATGGCACCCAGCTCTATACCGCCAACACTCCCGCCGGTCCCTGGCGTCATCAGACCATGCGCGCCGCCCTCCACGACGTTTCCGTGCTCTTTGATGATGACGGCAAGGTCTACGCCGTCTGGGGCTACGACGAACTGCACATGGCCCAGCTGACTCCAGATCTGCTCGATATCGTGCCCGGGACCGAAAGAGTGGTCGTCGCGCGCGGCAGCGGCGCCGGCGAGGGCTGCCACTTTTACAAGATTGACGGCCGCTACTTCATCACCAGCACCAATTACGATCCGGTCTGCTACCAGGTCTGCCTGCGCGCCGAGGCTCCCTATGGGCCCTACGAGCTGCGCGTGATCAGCGCGGAGGAGAATCTCGGCGTCGGCACCGGCTGGCGCTTATGGAATACCCGCGAGGGGCCGCCGTTCGCCCTGCAGCCGCCCATTGAAAATTTTGTCGGCTGCATCCCCATGCATCAGGGGGGCATCATCCGGATCCAGTCGGGTGAATGGTGGGGATGGTCGATGCTGGACCACAATTCGGTCGGCCGCGTCACCGCGCTCTCCCCGGTGACCTGGGTGGAGGGCTGGCCCCTCTTCGGCCTTCCGGGCAACCTGACCCGCACCCCGCGCACCTGGATAAAGCCCAACACCGGTTTCTCCTCCCCGCCTTCAGCTCCCTTTGAGCGCAATGACGAGTTCAGCGGCCCCGGGCTGAAAAACGGCTGGCAGTGGAACCATCACCCGGTCGAGGAAAAATGGTCACTCACCGAGCGGCAAGGCTTCCTCCGCCTGCACGCCCTGCCCGCTGAAGATTTCTGGCGCGCCCGCAACAGCCTCACCCAGCGCGGCATCGGCCCGGAATCGATCGCCACCGCCGAACTGGATCCCGCCGGTCTGCAAGCCGGCGATGTCGCCGGTCTGGCGCTGCTCAACCTGCCCTGGGCCTGGATCGGCATCGCCAGGCTGGAGGAGGGAATGGAACTGCAGTTCTGCAACCAGCAGGCACTCGAGCTGCTGCGCGTCCCGGTCACAGCGAAGAAAGTCTGGCTGCGCGCCCACTGCAATTTCGATACCGATACCGGCAGGTTCGCCTACAGCCTCGATGGCAGCCGCTTTACGGAGATCGGCGGGGAAATCATCATGCCCTACCAGCTCAAGACCTTTCAGGGGGTGCGCTATGCCCTTTTCTGTTATACGACGCGCGGAGAAGAGGGCGGCTGGGCCGATTTCGACCGCTTCACAGTGACCGAGCCGCGCTGCCAGGGACTCACCCGTCCCATTCCCCACGGCCGGCTCATCACCCTCACCAGTCTGGCCGACAGCACCGTGCTGGTCAACTGGCGCAATCATCTCCGGCCGGCCGAGCGCACCAGCCCCTTTGCCGCCGGGGATGCCTCCCTCTTCAGGGTGCTCGACCGCGGCCAGGGGCGCATCGCCCTGCAGTCGACCGCCACAGGCGGCTACGTCACCGTCAAGGGCGAGGCCGGGCTGGCCGAGGTGCGCATCGAGGCCGCCGAGCAGGGCGAGGCCTCACTCTTTCAGTGGGTGGACATGCTCCGGGGCGATCTGATGCTGCTGTCCCTGCACAGTCATCGCTATCTCTTCGCCGATCCGGAGGCGCGCAGTCTCTGTTCGGCCGATGCCCGCAGCGCCCGGCCCGACCGCAGGGATGGCTCCTGCTTCAGCTGGCAACTCGCTGCGGAAAATCAGCAAGCGCGGGAGTGAAGGAGCTCACCCTGAGAAAAGGCCGCCAAAGTGTCGATCCGAAAAAAAGGTTTCCGACGGGCAAAGTAGAAATTGCGCGCCGGAGTGCTCCGGGCGCAGTGGATGCATCCGCGCAGGGGGAATCCCTTGCTCTTCCGATCGCTGCCTTCCAGTCCCGGGCCGCCAGCGCGCCCCGGGCTCCGGGCGTCTATCTGATGAAGGACGGCGACGGCCGCATCCTCTATGTCGGCAAATCAATCGATATCCGCAGCCGTCTGCGCCAGCATGCCGCATCGCTGCGCGCCGGCTATGGGGAGCGCAATTACCGCTGGATCCGGCAGGTCCGCGAGCTCTCCTGGCTGGAGACCAACTCTGAACTCTACGCCCTGCTGCTCGAGGACCAGCTCATCAAGGCGCACTGGCCGGCGGGCAATGTGCGCCAGAAGGAGTATCTCGAATACGCCTGGCTTGCCTTCTCCGTAGAAGCCCTGCCGCGTCTGCAGGTGATCGATGCCCGGCAGCGCGGTCAATTCGACGCCGTTTTCGGCCCCTTCCATGACCTCTATCATGCCCGCGACATGGCCGATCTGGTGCAGATGCGCTTCCGTCTGCGCACCTGCGCAGCAGTGCGCGCGGAGGGATGTTTGCAGGGCGAGATGCGCAAATGTTCCGCCCCCTGCCGCACTGCGGAGGCTGCCGAACGCTATCGCGGCACCGTCGCCCGCGCAGCCGCATCGCTACAGCGTCATGATCCCTGGTTCTTCCGGTTCATCGATTACACCATCCTCCGCTGCAGCCGCAACCGGGAATTCGAGAGGGCAGCCTGGCTGCACGCCATGCGTCACCGCTACTGCGCCCTGATCCGGCGCCAGGATTTCATCGAACATTTCAAACGCCATGGTCTGGTTGTGCGGGAGGGCGGGCGATGGGAGAATACATTTTACTTTCTGCATGGCCGGATGATCCGGCGCGAGGGGGGAGAGCTCCTGGCAGGGGAGGCTCCGGCGGAGGAAGGAGTATTGAGCGAGTGGCAGATCATCGACCGCGCCCAGGTGATCTGGGCATGGCTGCAGGGAGGGCGGATTTCAGGCGCGGCGGCTGTGATCGATGCCCGCTTTTTCCGCGCAGAGATAGCCGATAGGTAAGAGCATTACCCTGCCGGCGCCTGATAACGCGGGATGCCCCAACTGATGTTCATGGTGGAGGGAGCGACGGAGCGCAGCCAGCGCTCGCTCAGAGCGCTGAGGAGAGCCGCCGGAATGGAAGCGGCCGGGCGGAGGCGGACGATGGCCTCCGCATCGAGAGCAGCGATTTGCCGGATCAGCTGCGCCCTCACCTCTTCGAGGGTGGCGGCTGAACCATCGACGGTCAGGTCGATCATCGGCCGCGCCGGCAAGGGCATGAAACGATGACGAATCCCGCCGCCGGGAGCCAGCTCGATGATCAGATAGCCCTTCTCCTCCTCCCGCTCTGCAAAGGAGGTGCGCTCGATCGAGCCGGGGTAAAAGACCGGCGCGTTCAGCCTCCTGCCGGCGAGATCGCGGGTCAGCACCTGGTGGCGATGGATGTGGCCGCTCAGGACCGCATCAAATCCCGCCGGAATATCCCGCCCCCTGATCGCCTCCTCGCCGCTGCGAAAGGTATAATTCTGCACCCCCACCTGCGCCCCTTCCACCGCCTGGTGCATGCACAGCAGCCGGATATCAGCCGAGCAATCACGCCATCCGCTCTTCTCCACCTCAGGGACGAACAGGCCCGCCGGATTATGCCGAATGCAGGGTAGCCCCGTCACGGCAATGCGAAGGCCGCGCAAGGTCAGGACGAGGGTGAGGGGATGGTCAAAGATGGCAATCTGCGGATGGCTTTCGAGTAGCGAGCAGGGAATGTTGGAGCGCTCGTGATTGCCCGGTACAATGCAGACCGGGACACCGAGATCGGCAATCTGCAGCAGGGGCGCAAAAGCCGATTCGATGATCGACGGATGGACCCGGCTGCGGAAAAACATGTCGCCGCCATGGACAACGAGGTCGACTTTTCCAGCGGCTGCCGGCTGCAGGGCGGCTGTGTAGTTGGCGTAAAAATCATCCCCCCGCCTCCGCCTCTGGATGCGGGGCCGCAGCGGGGTATCGATGCCGAGATGGGTGTCGGCGAGGAAGAGGATCCGGATCAATTCCCCTGCTCCCTCTGCACCACATGCTCGAGGTAGAACTTTTTAAAGGCCTCATGGATTTCGTCGCGCACCCTGCGGAAAGCGGCCAGCTTTTCCTCTTCAGTGCCCTCAACCGCTGCAGGGTCATCAAAGCCGATGTGCAGCTCCTGCTTGACCTCGCCGAGGAAGACCGGACAGCTCTCGCGGGCGTTGTCACAGACTGTGATAACGTAGTGGAAGGGCAGATGGGTAAAGATCGCGACCGATTTGGGACGGGCTTGCGAGATATCGATGTGCTTCTCGGCCATCACCTCAACGGCGAGGGGATGGACCGTGGCGGCCGGTTCAGTGCCGGCGGATTCGACCTCGAGGGCGGGATTGAAATGCTTCAGGAAGGCCTCGGCCATCTGGCTGCGGCAGGAATTGCCGGTGCAGAGGATCAGGATGCGCATGACGGGATCTCCTTCAGGATAGTGTCGTTTGCAGGTGCCGGGCGAACGCCAGTGCCTGTTTAAGGTAAGAGAAAAAATCATCAAATGCAAGCGGTTGGGAAGCAGAGTACCCCCGAAATCTGGCTCTTACCCGACACCTGGCGCCGCTTGCCCCCCCGAATCTGGCTCCTACCCGACACCTGGCGCCACTTGCCCCTTGAATCTGGCTCCTGCCCGACACCTGGCGCCACTTGCCCCCACCCCCCCCCTGCTAATTCCAGCATACCCTCGGCCTGTGCCCTGGCTGAGGATTCTTTTTACATGCGTTTTCTCACCTGCAGCCCATTATTTTTTTCATCAATAGCATCCGGGTTAAACTCGGATTTTCATGGGTATCAAGGTTTTGCAGGGAGAAGCAAGTGGTGAAAATAGTGGATAAAGTACTTGACATTCTGCCTCGAAATGGTTAGGTTACAAAAGATATCAGATATAACATGTCATACAAGTAGCCAGGGGACTGCTGTGGAAGAACTCTTCGGAAAAATCGGAAAAAGCCTTACCCTAAGTCAGGAGATCGAACTGCGCATCGAGGATTCGATACGCCAGAAAAAGCTCGAGCCCGGCCAGAAACTGCCCAGCGAGAAGGAACTCGGGGTGATCTTTGGCGTCAGTCGTACAGCGGTGCGCGAAGCCCTGCGCATGCTGAGCGCGCGAGGACTGCTCCATGTCCGCAAGGGCGACGGCGTCTATGTCAACTCCTTCTCCTCCTCGCTTGCCAGCAAATCCATGAGCCTCTATCTCGAGCTGCAATTCGACACCGATTCGATTCTTCATCTGGTCCATCTCCGTCAGCTTATCGAGCCCAACCTCGCCCGTCTGGCCGCCCAAAAGCGCAGCGAGGAAGATTTGGTTCGCTTCAGGCTAAATCTTGCCGCTTTCTCCGACCGCACCCAGGACGCCGACCAGCTCGCCCGTCTGGATGTCGAGTTTCATACCCTTATCGTCACCTCCACTCACAATCCTCTCATCCCGCTCATCATGGATCCCATTTTCAGCATGCTCCCCCGCGTCAAGACTCTGATCGTCAATCATCTGCAAAAGACTCATAGCGATAACGCCCCCAACTACCATCAGAAAATATATGACATGATCCGCCTCCAGGATGGAGAGGGCGCCTTTTCGGCGATGCAGGAACATCTGAAAATCGCTGAACGGGACTCCCTCCTGCTCGCCCAATGGATGAAAGAGAACCAGGTCAGTCCGAACTGACTGCAGCGTACCACTTTAGGAAAACCTGTACGCAGGTATTGTACGGTTTGATACGGAGGTCCCTGATGCTCCATCGAATCAAAGCCCCCCTTGGCTCTGTTGCCCTGCTGCTGATATGCTTACTGTCCTTCCCCCTGCGCGCAGGGGAGACGGGCAAGATCGCGGGCTCGGTCAAGGACAAACAGAACGGTCAATCCCTGCCCGGCGCCAACGTGATGATCACCGCAGTATGGCAGGGCGATCGGGTTGCCGCCCTCGAAAGACCGACTGGGGCGGTCAGCGACACGCAAGGGCAATATTTCATCCTCAACCTCCCCCCCGGATATTATAACGTCAGGATTTCCTACATCGGCTACATTCAACAGCTTCACGAAAAGGTTCAGGTCAAGATTGACAAAACCACCCGCCTCGATTTCGCCCTCGAGGCGACCGCTCTCGCCGGGGAGCAGGTTGTCGTCACCGCCTACCGGCCCGACAAGGTGGAAAAGGATCTCACCGCCACCAAGCTGACCTACGATGTCGGCGAGGTGATCAGCATCGCCGGGGTGGAGAGCATCGCCGACATCCTCGAGCTGCAGGCTGACGTGGTCGATGATCATTTCCGCGGCGGACGCGTCGGCGAGTCCACCTACCTGATCGGCGGCGCAGCCATCGTCAATCCGCTCAGCAACGAGCGCGCCTTCCTGCCCATCGTCACCGCTCTGGAGCAGGTTGAGGTCTATACCAGCGGCTTCAGCGCCGAGTACGGCAATGCCCAATCGGGCGTGGTCAACATGGTAGCCAAAGAAGGAAAAAGCAGCTGGGATTCACGCATGGAATTCTCCTCGACCCTGCCCTATTACAAGAGTTGGGGCGGGAGCCCTTACTCACCCGAAAATCTCGATTATTTCCATCTGCTCTATGATCCCGAGGAGTGGCTCAAGGACAACCCCCTCCTGCCCGGTCATCCCCTCTGGGAGAACGGTTACGGGGTCGCCAAATATCTGCCGCCGCGCATCGTCTGGCCCCCCAATCCCCTCAACCACCAGGACTCCCTGCGCATGGCCCTTATCGGGCGCAATCTCTGGCTGCAGTCGGTACGCGACGTCGGCCTCGAATCCAGGGCCATGGACTACCGCTTCGACTTTACCGCCGGCGGCCCCGTCGCCAAAAACACCCAGATGTTTGTGGCCATGCGTCAGAGCATGATCTCGCCCCTGGTACCGACTCCGAACCCGGATCTGGAGCGGCAGATGCTCGGCAATCTCACCTGGCAGCCCTCGGCCGACGACAAGCTCAAACTCTCCGTTATGTACGATTTCTCCTTCCTGAACTATCTCGACAGCAACTGGGAACGCTGGATCTTCGACCGCACCCTCAGCGTGACCAAAAAGACCAACAGTTCCCTGCAGTACGGCCTGGAATGGCGCCACCTCTTTTCGCCCGCCAGCTATGGCGATTTCAACTTCAAGGTTCTCGATGTCCGGCAACGGGACCGCATCGAGCTCCTGACCGACGATCAGTATCTGGACGATTACGGCAACAACCGCAATTGGGTGGACTATACTGCCCCTTCCAATCAGCGGGTGGGCCGCCCGAATGACGACCGCGGCAGCCAGAAGACGCGCACCTGGTCCCTGACCAGCAGCTACACCAGCCAGATCAACCGCTACAACCTGCTCAAGAGCGGCCTGCAGTTCTACTACTACGATCTCGATGTCGACTATCAGTACAACGCGACCAACCCCCAGAACCTCCAGAATCTGACCTTCCGCTCCTTCCCTTTCGAGGGCGCCCTTTATCTGCAGGATAAAATGGAGTTTGAGGGGCTGATCGCCAACATAGGTCTGCGCTTCGATTTCTATGACCTCAACACCCGCTACTATCTCGACAAGTTCTACCCCCTCCGCGATCCGGAAAAAACCGAAAAGACCGGTCTCTTCACCCGGCTGCAGCCGCGCATCGGCATCTCCTTTCCGGTCTCCGAGTACTCGGTTTTTCACCTCAACTACGGCACCTTCACCCAGCGGCCTAATTTCTATCAGCTCTTTTACAACGAGATCAACGACGACGGCGGCATTGTGACCCTCTACACCCTCGGCAATCCTGAACTCAAACCCGAGAACACCCAGGCCTATGATATCGGTATCGTCCGCAGCCTCGCCGGCGGCTTTCAAATCGATGTCAGCGCCTATTACAAGGATGTCAAGAACCTGGTCGAGTCGGCCTTTTACAAGACCGAGGGCGGAGAATCCTACCGCACCTACATCAACCGTGACTATGCCGACATCAAGGGCTTTCATGTCAATTTCGAGCGCGTCACCGGCTCCCTGCGCGGCTACCTGCGCTACAATTATGAGGAGGCTAAGGGCAAGAACAGCAATCCCGACAACCTCGCCGTGCCGGTTACCTTTTTCAATTACACACCCTCGGAGGAGGAACTGGCCGATCTCGCCGAACAGCGCTTTCCCGAGGATGTCTTTCTCGATTACGACCGCAAGCACAAGATGGTCATTAATCTACGCTACCTCACCGGCAAGGAGTCCGGCTTCGAGATCCTGGGATTCCGCCCCCTGGCCAATCTCTCGGTCAGCAACACCTTCCGCTACTATACCGGCCGGCCCTACACCCTGCCTCCCTCTCTCGATCCCTTCGGCCAGGCCCTGAAGTTCAGCAAGAGGACCCCTGACGAGCGCGACTGGCGCATTCGCCTGGAGAAGCGCTTCGGCTCCGGCCGCAGCAGCCTTACCGCCTACGTTGAAGGCTTTAACATGCTCAATCAGAAGACCTGGAGCTACAGCCGCACCTTCAACCACGGCCGCAACACCGTGCGCTGGCACACCGATCGCGCCAACATCCTGACCGATGACGAATTCGCCCCCTACGTCACCGGACAGGAGCTCTATCTCCTGACCAACGAGCCCCGCCATTTCCGGATGGGGATGATCTTCCATTTCTAGTCCCGACCGGTCGGGCCAACCTTCGAGGAGCTTATGAAGAATATCTCTCTCTTGATCCTAGCCGCCGGATTTCTGGGGCTGCTGCTGCTGCCGGCCGGGGCGCAGGAGCTGGAATTCATGATCCACAGCCGCGGCATGCTCCATGAAACCGTATTCAATTCAGGCGACATCGGCCGTCCCTGGACCACCGGGGACGAAGGCAACAAAACCACCACCCCTCTGATGGAATGGCCTTCCCGTTCTGCGACCATGGTGCAGGGGACGCGCTACAGCGGCCAGCACAACATCATCGGCGCCGGAGTGTATATGGCCGCCAATCCCGACGGCCAGCCGGGCATGGAGAGCCGCTGTTATGCCCTTTGCGGCGCCGTCGGCACCGGCGCCGGTTCGGAGACCATCATCGGGCGCTGGAGTTACCCCCTCGGCATGGAACGGATCGAGAATTTCCCGCTTCTTCCGGACGGCAGCCTCAACCCGGAATACAATCCCGACGAGGCGGAGGAGATCATCACCGCCTCCTGGGCGACCCCGCTCGGAGTGACCGTCACCCGCACCTCGCGGGCCTGGAGCTACCCCGATTACGACGACATGATCATCTACGAATATGAGCTGGAATACACCGGCGACACCGACGGCAATCCGGCCACTATCGAGCAGAGCGCCGTGCTCAAGGACTTTATGGCTCTCTTCATCTACGGCTTCGCCCCCTCGATGTACGGCTATCAGCGCCATTATCAGGAGTGGAAATACGAGAGCGGCATGTATCGCGGCGACCAGAACAATTTTTGGGATCCGGACTATTGGCTCTCTTTCAACTTGAATCTGCGCACCAACATCAGCGACGAGGCCCTTTTCGCCAAGCGTGAGCCCAACAAGGAGCTCTTTCTCGAATTCGCCCGCACCGGCAAGAACGGCGGCGGACTGTGCAGCCCCCAGGCTCCGGGTTTCTGCATGCTGTATTATGACACCAGCCATCTGGCCTTTGTTGATACCATCGAGAGTGCGCGCAATGAATCGGAAGCCGTCGCCGTCCTGCGCACCACTCTCGGCAAGTATTATGAACTCGACGAGAACAACCACATCAAGCAGCCCTGGTCCAACAAGGTGAGCACCGGCAACACCCGCAGCAGCAAGATGGTGGTGGATGCGATCAATCCCGACAAGCGCTGGAGCGGGGTTTACAGCGAGGGCAGCACCACCTGGCCCAATCCCCCGAGCGCCCGCTGGATCGGCCGCGCCGCCTATAACTACCGTCAGAGTTCAGATGCGGCGCAAAAGCACATCGTCTTCGGGCCCTATACCCTGCGACCTGGCGACAGGCTTGAATTCTCTCTGGCCGAGGTGGTGGGTTATGGCGCAGCGCCGGGCAAGGTGGTCGAGGGCGGCCAGGCTCTGGTGCAGTGGTCGGCCACCCCCTCCTGGAACCGCCGCGTCACCTTCGCCGGCGAAGTGGTCACCGAACACTATCTCGACGATTTCGGCTATCCCGATTACATCAATTCGGAGGTCATCACCGTGACCGATGTGGCGCACAAGGCCTTCCAGGCCTATCTCGGCGCCGACTCGATCGCCCTACCGGTCTGGCCGGAGGAGAATCCCCGCGACGGCGACTATCGCATTCCGGTCCCCGTGCCCGCCCCGGTGATCATGGTCGAGAACACCAGCATCGGCCAGGTGCGCCTCACCTGGAAGGATGGTCCGGACCGTTTCACCCATCCCCGCCTGACGGGCGCCTTGCGCGAGTACCGCATCTACCGCAGCGACGCCGGTATGGGCCCCTGGGCCCTGCTCGCCACCCTCCCCGCCGGGCAGACCACCGGCTCAGGACTGTATGAATATATCGACGCCGATCCGGTCTTCAAGCTCGGCGAGCGGCGGTACTACTCGGTGGTCTCTGTGAATGACCAGGGCCACAGCAGCGGCCGCACCAACATCACCCGGCACGACAAGAATGTCGCCTCTGTCGCCAAACTGGGCGAGGTTTTTGTCGCCCCCAATCCCTTCAATATCGAATCGGGATTCGGCGGCAAGACCGGCGCCGAGGACAAGATCGGCTTTTACGGCCTGCCCGAAAGATGCACCATCCGCATCTTCTCCTATGCCGGCCAACTCATCCAGACCATCGAGCACAACGAGCCGGTCTATACCACGGCCTGGTTTCAGGTCACCCGCAACGAACAGGAGATCGCCTCCGGGATCTATCTATACGTGATCACCACGCCCGGAGGCGACAGGGTGAGCGGCAAGTTCATCATCGTCAAATGAGGGAATGACGTTGCGGGTACAGGCAGCGCATAGCGATCCCTGCTTGTCTCTCCCGATTTTTGTCTGAACCAGTCGTCCTATTCGCGAGGTTCAACCATGAACGGCAAGATCACAAGACTCCTTTTTGTTTTCCTCATGACAGCAGGGCCGATCCTGGCCTTCGAGAAGGTCGGCACCACCGCCTTCCAGTTTCTCAAGGTGCCGGCCAGTGCGCGCGGCTGCGCCATGGGCGAGGCCTTTTCCGCCGCGGCCGATCATTCCGATGCTGCCTTTTTCAATCCCGCGGCCCTGACCCGCATCCGAAAGATGGATATTTCTTTCGATTATATGGACTATTTCCTCGACATCTCCCACGTTGCCGTCTCGGGCGCCTGGAGCGTACCCAATCTCGGCACCTTCGGCCTGCACGCCATCGCCACTGATATCGGCTCCATCCGCGTCACCTCGGTGGAGGCGCTCGATTTTTACGACGGCGTCTACCTCGGTTACACCGGCGAGACCATAGAACCGGGCTCGGCTCTGATCGGCGCCTCCTTCGCCCGCGACCTGACCGACAAGTTTGCCTTCGGCCTCTCGGCCAAATATGCCCGCGAAGATCTCGGCGTGCGCAGCGCCGGCACCCTCCTCTTCGACGGCGGTCTGACCTACGACACCGGTTTCATGGGGCTGCAGATCGCTGCAGCCATCCGCCATTTCGGTCCCGAGGTGAAATTTTATGATCAGGTCAGCCTGCCCCGTTACGACGCTTCGACTGACTCGACCTACTACCAGCGCTACAACGGCAAGGGCTACCCCCTGCCGCAGACCTTCAATATCGGCATGGCCGCCTGGCTGATCTCGGCCAGCGGTCATTCCCTCATCCATTCCCGAAATCAGACCCTGCTGCTGGCCTTCGACCTGGTGCAGCCGCGGGACTATGATCAGCAGTACAACTTTGGACTGGAGTACGGCTTTGAAGGGCTGCTTTTCCTGCGCGCGGGCTACAAGCTGAATTACGACACCGAAGGCCTCTCCCTCGGCTTCGGACTAGCCTGGAACCGGATGCGCATCGATTATGCCTACAGCGATTATGGCGCCTGGCTCGATGCCGTCCATCGCTTCACCTTTGGATTTGTCGTCAACTGAAGCCGGCATGCCGCCGGTTTACACCCCTCCGCACGCCCGCGGGTGCGGAATCCCCTTGCCAGAGGAGCGATCCTGATATGTTCAGAAAAACAACCTTGATTTTCCTTCTTTTCGCCGCGGCTGCGCCGGCCCAGCACCGCGGTGACAACCTGGCTTTCCAGGGGCTGCCGCTCAATCAGCCCCCCGGTGTCAGGGCCCTCGCCCTCGGCGCCGCCTTCACCGCCCAGAGCGGCGACCCCGGCGCACTCTGGTTCAATCCCGCCGGCCAGGCCGGAATCGAGAAGCCCCAGATCTCCCTCTCCCTCAGTCATGCCACCCCCCGCTGGCGCGAGAACCAGGTCTACCGGCCCAACCGCATGTTCTGGACCCTCGCCTTTTACCTTGAGGGGCTCTACACCCCCGATCCCGCCGACAACGGCATCTGGGATTTTGAGCTGGCCCAGGACTCCTCCTACCGCATCGATGAACCTGCGCTCGGCCTCGAACCCTTCAGCGCGGCGGCAGCCGACTGGCAGCGTGATCTGAAGCGCTCCGGCCTCCAGCAGATTTCGGCCGCATGGCCCCTGCGGATCTCCAGCCAGAAAGTGCTCGTCTCAGCCGGATATGCCCGCAGCGCCATCGACGATTTCGACCGTAACGATACCTTCCTTGATCCCCACATTGGCTACGACGAATATGGCACCGTGCCGCGTGTGGTAAACGACACCGTGCGTTTTTCATGGTCGCGTTTTTTACGGCAGAGGGAAGGGGATCTCCATACCTTCACCGCCGGCCTGGCCTGGGCGCCTCTTGACCGGATCCAGCTGGGTCTCTCCGCCGCCCTACTCGACGGACAATCGGAGGATTTACAGTATCTCCGCCGGGTTGGCTGGTTCGACATCGCCAAGGATAACCGCTTTCGCTTCGCCTACGACACCCTCGATGTCGTGACCCGGGGAACTTCCGACTATCGCGCCCTACAGTACACTCTTGGTGCACTTGTAAAGCTGGAGAGGTTCAGCCTCGGCCTCCAGGTCAAGATGCCCTGTACCATCAGCCGGAAATGGCGCGCCTCCACGGTCACAACCACAGCCGGCGGGCCGGAAGCGATGGCAACGGCCGGCACAGCCGATTTCCGCCACCCGGTCTCCTATGCCTTCGGAGCCGCGTTTCAGCCCATCGACCCTTTCCGCCTTTTTCTGGACTATCAGTTCACCCCTTACAGCCAGGGTGGGATCGATCTCACTGCCGATGATCCGACCAACCGCGTGCTTCCGGACCAGAGCGACCTCCGCTGCGGCATCTCCTGGCAGCCCCTGCCCTTTCTGGAACTGCTGGCAGGCTTCCGGCAGACCACCGCGCTCTTTGTCCCCGACGGCGCCGCCATAAAGGACCGCGGTCCCTCGGCCGACACCTGGTCCCTGGGAACCGCCATCACCCTGGCCCGTTATGGCCGTCTGGAACTCGCCATGGCGAGCAGGAAAATGAATTACTACGACTCGTATTACAGCAATGCCAATTACGTCACCGAGACCTTCAGCAATCTGGTGGCCGGCTATACTTACCAATTTTAGGAGGCAGCAAGATGAAACTTGGCAATGTGATGGCCATCCTGTTGATGGCCGCTCTCGCACTCGCTAGCGCCGCCCAAGCGAGCAAGATCGAGGTGGACACCCAGTACGATTTCAAGCTGGCCCTCGACTATGTCTTCACCGCCAGGGTGGACACCATCCTCCTGGTCACCAGCGGCGGGATCTACACCACCGCCGATACCATGCACCTGCAGATCAAAAAGCCCGTGGTCATAATGGCCAAGCCGGGGCTCGCCGAGAAACCGGTCTTCCGTCACGGCGATCTCGATTCCAGCGTCATCGAGATCTTCCGCATCCACGATGACGTCATCTTCCAGGGCATCATCTTTGACGGCTATAACGCCAAACGTCCAATGAAATACGGCCTGCGTGTCGGCCACGGTCCGGCCACCCAGATCCCGCGCATCTTCGCCCGCGAGGGGTTGAACATCACCATCCGCGACTGCGAGTTCCGGGACTTTTTCCCGCCCAACTGGGAGAATGATGCGGGTGGAAATGCCTTTTATTTTCTCGCCCCGGCCTCCGGCGAGCCGGTCATCAAGGCGGGGAATGTAAAAATCGAAAACTGCACCTTCCGCAACATCGGCGACGAGGCCATCCGCATCGCCGAGACCGAAAAATACAAGGTGACCCGTGCGCTGGACAGCCTGATCGTGCGCAACTGCACCTTTAAAAATGTCTTCGCCGAATGCGTCCGTTTCTATGCCGACACCGACACCTCGTCGGCGGACGCCTATGTGCTGATCGAGCACCTCACCGTCGACAGCTGCGGAACGCGCATGGCCTATTTCAAGAACAACAAGAATGTTATCTTTCGCGACATCCTCGTCACCAACAGCCACCTGCCCAAGCCCTACCGGGCGGAACGCGCCGATTATGTCGTCCAGGTGCAGCTTCCGGGTTCGACGATCAGCCATATCGACACCCTCAACCTGATCTTTGCAGTCCCCTACTCGAGCCGCATCAGCGCCAGCAAGGGGGGCAAGGTGAATGGTGCCACCATCTATGCCTTCGATCCCCTCTACCGCAATACTTTGGCCGGCGATTACACCTTGTTGGCGGATTCGCCCGCCTACGGCAGCGCCCACGACGGCCAGGCCCTGGGCGATCTGCGCTGGGCGACCCAGACGGCCACGCGCGTGCCCTTTCTCCTCACCATCGAGGGCATGGGAACGGTGCTCTGCGATCCGCCCCTGATCGCCCCCAACTATCCCACCGGCACCACCGTCACTCTCACTGCCGTGCCTGATTCAGCCTGGCAGTTCGCCGGCTGGAGCGGAGCGATAACCGGAGCGGCCAATCCGGCGACAGTTACGGTCAATGGGTCGACCAGCATAGCTGTCAAATTTGAGCAGTCCACCGGCGTCGCCGCCGCCCCGCTCCAACCTGCCGTCTACGCCCTGGCGCAGAACTATCCCAATCCCTTCAATGCCTCGACGACTCTGAACTTTTCGCTCGAACGCGAGGGGATGACCTCCCTGGTGCTCTACAACATGCTCGGGCAGAAGCTGCGCACCCTCCTGGAGAAAAAACTGACAGCAGGGGCGCACACCCTGAACTTCGATGCCGCTGATCTCCCCTCAGGGATTTACCTTTACCAGCTGCGCTCCGGCAGCTTTCAGGCCACCCGTAAATTCATTTTGATGAAGTGAGCCATAGCATCCTAATCATCAAATCCAGGAGAAAATGATGAAAAAAACTCTTTATCTCTCCCTCTTCCTGCTGCTGGCGCTGCTGTTGACGGCCGGGGGCGCTCCGGCGCAGATCCTTTATCAAGTGGCTGCCGGCGAGAACACCCTCAACGCCGCCATCGAGGCGGCCGCCTCGGGCGACATCATCGAGCTGACCGACAGCGGCGGTCTCTACAGCTACAACGGCAGCGACAAGATGTACATCACCAAGAGCCTCACCATCCGCGCGGCTGAGGGACTGGCGGAGAAACCGATTATTCGCAATATCACCCCGGCGGCCGGCAGTCCGCGCATCTTTGAGATTCGCAAGGGCGGCAATCTACACCTCAAGGGATTGAACCTCGACGGTCGTGCGGAAGAAGGGGGCGCCGCCTTTGTCAAGAACATCATCCGCTCTGAGGATGTCGCCGCTGCGGCCGACTCTTTCCACTTTGTCCTCAAGGTCGAGGATTGCTGGCTGCACGATTCCAAAGAGTCCTTGCTGCGCGGGCACATGTTCACCACAGCCGACACCATCCTCTTCCGCGACTGCATCTTCCGCAACGCCTACAACGAGGCCATTGTCCTGCGCGAACGCACCAATGAGGCCCCGGAAGTCAAATATCTCGAACTGGAGAACTGCACCTTTGCCAAAATCGGCCGTGAAGCCCTCTACGTCGAGTACACCAATCCGGTGGTCCGGATCAACCACTGCACCTTTGATTCGGTTTCCTATCGCGAGAACAAGCGCATTCTCAATCCCAAGGGAGTTACCGATGTCGAAGTGAAGAATTCGATCTTTTCCAACCAGGGCGGCACTTTCTCCACCTCGGTCGAGCTCTTCGGCACCTCGACGATCGCCTACTGCGATACCTTCAATGTCGCAGCGGTCAAGCTGAATGACACCGCAGCCATTGGCGCCGGCATGCTGGACGCCGATCCCCTCTACACCGATGCTGCCGCCTGGGATTTCACCCTGCTGCCTGGCTCGCCTGTGCTGGCCATGGCCGACGACGGCGAAGCCATGGGCGATCTGCGCTGGGCGCCCAGACCGGTCGGACCCGTCGTTCATCAGGTCGCTGCCGGCGAAAACACCCTCAACGCCGCCATCGAGGCCGCCGCCTCGGGTGACATCATCGAGCTGACCGACAGCGGCGGGCTCTACAGTTACAACGGCAGCGACAAGATGTACATCACCAAAACCCTCACCATTCGCGCGGCGGCAGGGCTGGCGGAGAAACCGATTATTCGCAATATCACCCCGGCGGCCGGTAGTCCGCGCATCTTTGAGATTCGCGCCGGCGGCAGCCTCCACCTCATGGGATTAAACCTCGATGGCCGCGCCGAAGAGGGTGGCGCCGCCTTTGTCAAAAACATCATCCGCTCGGAGGATGTCGCTGCCGCAGCCGACTCCTTCCATTTTACTCTCAAGGTCGAGGATTGCTGGCTGCACGATTCCAAGGAATCCCTTCTGCGCGGCCATCAGTTCACCATCGCCGACACCATCCTCTTCCGCGACTGCATCTTCCGCAACGCCTACAACGAGGCCATCGTCCTGCGCGAGCGCACCAACGAGGCTCCGGAAGTCAAATATCTCGAACTGGAGAACTGCACCTTCGTCAAGATCGGACGCGAAGCCCTCTACGTCGAGTACACCAATCCGGTGATCCGGATCAACCACTGCACCTTTGATTCGGTCTCCTACCGCGAGAACAAGCGCATCCTCTATCCCAGGGATGTCCAGGACGTTCAGATCAAGAACTGCATCTTTTCCAACCAGGGCGGCACCGCCTCGGCCTCGGTCGAGATCTACGGCGCCTCCTCGCTGAGCTACTCCGACCTTTTCAACACCAAGATCGCCAAGCTCAACGGCAGTGAGATCACCGGCAGCAACAACCTGGCGGTCGATCCCCTCTATTACAATCCGGCGGCCTTTGATTACCGGCTGGCAGTGAACTCGCCGGTCCGCGGCGCCGCCGACGACGGCCGGGCGATGGGGGATCTGCGCTGGGAGGTCTCTCCCGACCAACGCCTGCTCACCGTGCTGACCGAGGGCAAGGGTGTGGTCACTCTCGATCCTCCGGGCGGGGCCTACGCACCCGGAACGGTGGTGACCCTGACCGCTGTGCCGGAAGCCGGCTGGAAGCTGGCTGGCTGGGAGGGTGTGCTCATCTTCCCGCCGGACAATCCTGTCGCCACCATCACCATGGACAGCGATAAGACCGTCAAAGCCAAATTCGAGAACCTGGCTCCGCGGGTCGCGGTGACGGTCGATACCCTCGGCCTCGGCCATGTTGTGCTCGATCCCGCACCGGTCGAAGGCAAATACTTCCAGGGCGATCTGGTCACCCTGACAGCGGTGCCCCAGGCCGACTGGAGATTTGTCGAGTGGCTGGGCGATCTGACCGGCATAGTCAATCCGGTCCAGGTGTCGATCGACTCCGCCATGCACATCACCGCCTCGTTCGCCAGCACCTTCACCCAGTTCGCCCTCACCCTGACTGTTGAGGGCAAGGGGTCGGTTGTGGCGGACCCCGCCCCCATTCTCGGCACCTATGACAGCAGTACGGTGGTCACCCTCACCGCTACGGCTGTGCAGGGATGGGAGTTCAGCGGCTGGAGCGGGGACTTGACCGGGAATGAGAATCCCGCCAGCGTGACCATGGACGCACCCAGGGCCGTGACTGCCACCTTTGCCGAAAAGGCCTTCACCCGCCGGGCGCTGGAGATCGACGCGAGCTGGGATCTCTATGACGCGGTCGAGTTCGCCAACAACAACAGCACCATCGACAGCCTGGTGCTCATCACCAGCGGCGGAATCTACACCTCCATCCATACCGAGGATGTGGCGGTGCGCGCTCCGCTCACCATCGCCGCAGCGCCCGGCCTTGCGCAAAAACCCGTTGTCACCAACAGCGATCCGGAAAAGACCAACCTTGATGTCTTCCGGGTCTTTGATGATTTCACCCTAGACGGTGTGGTCATCGACGGCGGCCATGAACAGAGCCACGGCATGAAATACGCCATCCGGCTGCGCGATTACGACCAGATCGACACTGTCCGCCACGGCGCCGACATCACCCTGCGCAACTGCGATCTGATCAATTTCTTCGAACTGAAGGATCCCACCAAGGACGGCCACGCCGTGCGTTTTGATGTCAACCTCGTCGCCGGTACGGTCCGGATCGAGAACTGCTCATTCGCCCATTTCGGTTACGAGGCGATCCGCATCTCCGAGACCGAAAAGTATCCCACCGACCGCTGTCTCGATTCGCTGATCATCCGCAACTGCACCTTCACTGACATCGACGCCGAATGCGTGCGCTACTACTCCGACCTCGATGCCGCCACTCCGGATGCCCCGGTGATCATCGAGCATGTCACGGTCAACAACTCCGGCACCGCGGCCTTTTACCTGAAAAACAGCGGCGGCGCGGTCGTCCGCGACATCATCATCGCCAACACCCGCACCTCCGGCCATGGCCGTGACGGCAATCTCATGGACTGCCAGGGCAACACCGGCGTGCCCGCCTACGTCTCTCACATCGATACCTTCCACGTGGCCAAGGTCGATATCAAGGCCACCGATGGCGAAGTCGATGCAGCGACGGTATGGGGCATTGATCCGCTCTTCAGGGATGCCGTGAACCAGGATTATACCCTGCTGGCCGCCTCCCATCTCTATGGGTTGGGCCATGATAGCGAGGCCCTCGGCGATTTGCGCTGGGCGACCCAGACCCCGACCCATGTCAGTCTCCATCTCGTGATCGATGGCCCAGGCCAGGTGCTGGTCGATCCCGCCCCTGTCGGCAAGACCTGGGATCCCAATACCGTGGTCACCCTACATGCGGTGCCCGACTCCGCCCACTATTTCGAAGGCTGGGCCGGCGAAATCAACGGCCTGGTCAATCCCGTTGAGGTGACCCTGGATCAGAGCAAGATTATCACCGCGATGTTCCGCCTCATCACCGGGATCGATGGCAACGGGGCGCTGCCCGAGGCCTATGCCCTCGAGCAGAACTACCCCAACCCCTTCAATCCCGCCACCACCATCAGCTTTGCCCTCAAGCAGCCCGGCAGGACCAGGCTGCTGGTTTTTGACATGCTTGGAAGAGTGGTCGCCGCTCCGGTGGACCGCCAGATGGCGGCGGGGCGCTACAGCGTGAGTTTTCAGCTGCCGGAACTGGCCTCGGGGGTCTACTTTTACAAGCTCGAGTCCGGTACATTCACCTCGATCAAAAAGATGATGCTGGTCAAGTAAAATATCCCATCCCTTCACACCGACAGCCCGGCGGGGCGCTCTGCGCGCCTCGCCGGGTTTGTCCCATCACCTCTCTGTCGTGAATGCCATGATGCGAACTGCACGTACACTACTACTCCTGGCCGCCTTCAGCCTCGCCTGGTGCGCGGAGGCCGATGCCGGCCGGATCTACCGGGTTCAGAACCCGGCCGAAATCACATCCGCGATGACCACCGCTCAGCCCGGAGACACCCTGCTCATGGTCCGGGGGGTGTGGAACAACACCGCCATTGTTTTCAAGGGCAGCGGGCAGGAGGGCCGGCCGATCGTCCTCGCGGCTGAGACGCCGGGTGCGGTCGTTCTCAACGGCACCTCCACCCTGCGCATCTCCGGCTCATGGCTGGTCGTCGACGGCCTGCGCTTCGTCGGGGGCTACAGCCCTTCCGGCGCGGTGATCGAATTCCGCTCGGGTGCTCCGGCCTACCATTCGCGCCTCACCAACACCAGCATCGTCGATTACAATCCCGCCTCCAGATCGAACGATTACAAATGGGTTTCCCTCTACGGAACCCACAACCGGGTGGACCACTGCTATTTCGCCGGCAAAAACCACATGGGGACGACCCTGGTGGTCTGGTTTCCCACCCATCCCCATTATCACCTCATCGACCACAACTGGTTCGGCTACCGTCCCCCCCTCGGGGAGAACGGCGGCGAGACCATCCGCATCGGCACCAGCGACTGGTCCATGGAGAACTCGCGCACCACGGTCGAATACAACTATTTCGAACATTGCAACGGTGAGATCGAGATCATCTCCAACAAGAGCTGCGAGAACGTTTACCGATATAATACCTTCGTCGAATGCGAGGGAGCGCTCACCCTGCGCCATGGCAACCGCTGCATGGTGGAGGGCAATTTCTTCCTCGGCAACCGCAACAGCGAGGCAGGCGGCGTGCGGGTGATCGGTGAGGAGCACACCATCTTCAACAACTACTTTTCCGGGCTTTGGGGAAGCAGCATGAAATCAGCCCTGCCGATTATGAACGGCGTGCCCGACAGCCCCCTCGACCGCTACTTCCAGGTCAAGAAGGCGGTCGTGGCTTTCAATACCTTCGTCGACTGCCGCTATCCCTTCATCCTCGGCTCCGGCAGCGACAGCGAGCGCACCCTGCCCCCGCAGGATTGCATCATCGCCAATAATGTCGTCCAGGGCGGAACCAGGCTGGTCACGCAGGAAGACGCCCCCGTTAACCTCCTCTGGGAGGGCAATATCATGCACGGGAGTTCCCTGGGCATCCCCCAGCCGGATGGCATCCTCCTTGCCGATCCCCGCCTCTTTCAGGCCACCGACGGCCTCTGGCGCCCCGACAGCACCAGCCCCCTGCGCAGTGCTGCAACTGGCAGCTATCCCTTCATCACTGCGGACATGGACGGACAAGTGCGCATCGCCCCTCTGGACGCCGGGGCTGATCAGATATCGGCGGAGCTGGTGCAGCGCCGTCCCTTGACCCCCGCCGATGTCATGCCGGCCTGGATGAAAAATCCTGCCCCGGTAGTGCTGACCCTGCTCAGAAACGGCTCCGGCCGGGTGAGCGTTGATCCCGCGGGGGGCGTTTATCCGCCCGGTACGCGAGTGACGGTAACCGCGGTGCCGGATCCCGGCTGGCGCTTCGAGCGCTGGGAGGGCGATCCGGGCGGCAGCAGCAATCCCCTGATGGTCACACTCGACCAGGATCTTCTGCTGCGCGCCCTCTTCGTGACCGACGCTCCTCTCCGTTTCAAGCTCGATGTCTTTGTCTTTTCCTCCGGCGGCAAGGTCGCGCTCGATCCCCCGGGTGGAAGCTATCCCGCAGGGACGGTGGTCCGGATGACCGCCCTGCCAGATAGCGGCTGGAGCTTTGACCGCTGGGAGGGGGCCCTCATCGGCCGCAACAATCCCGACAGCCTCAGCATGGACAGCGATAAAATGGTTCTTGCGGTCTTCGCCCGGGCCAGCTTCGTCGATACTGCGACGAAAGTGCCAGTGGATTTCAGCCTGGCGCAGAACTATCCCAATCCCTTTAATGGACGGACGCGAATCCAGTTCACACTTACCAGCCCCGGGCCGGTCGAACTGAAAATATTCAACAGCGCCGGTGGCGAGGCGGCCACCCTCGTGAAAGGATTTCTCACTGCCGGAACCCACCGGATCGCGTTCGAGGCTAACGGGCTGCCGGCCGGCATCTATTTTTGCCGGCTGGTTTCCGGAACCCTAACTGCGGTGAACAAAATGGTGATCATCAACTAGCTGTTTCAGGCATGGATGGCCGCGCTGCATAAAACAGCATGTGCGCGCAGAGACTATACTTTATATCGGAGTATCCCTGACTTGAACTCATTTAACAGAGGTTTTTGTCGCTGCACCGGGCTGCTGTCGCTCATTGTGCTGCTCAATGCACCCCTTTGCCCTGCCTGGGAATCACAAATCGTCCAGGTCCACACGGGCAAGCTGGTCTATCGCGCGGACGAGGAGGGCAACCGCATCCCCGACTTTAGTCACGCCGGCTACAAGGGCGGCGGGGTACCCCTGCCGGAAATTCCGGTCGTCAAAACCATCTCGCCGATCGCGGGGGACAATACCGCGCATATCCAGAATGCCCTTTTCGAGGTGGGGCTTTTACCGCAGAATGAGGCAGGCTTCCGCGGCGCCCTGCTGCTGAGCGCCGGGAAATATGAAATCCGCGGCACCATCAAGCTGGGCTTCGACGGCGTCGTCCTGCGCGGGGCCGGGGACGGCGAGGATCCGGCCACCAGCACGATTCTGTGGGCGACCGGCAACAGCCCGAACCAGCGCACGGTCCTCATAGCCGGGGGCGGGGGGACGACGCGCTGGCGCGACGAGGTCGCCAACACCCGCCGCGACATCACCTCCGACACCGTGCTGGTGGGCAGCCGCCGCTTTGACCTCAGCGATGCCTCGCCCTTTGCGGTGGGGGACAATATCATCATCTATCATCCCTGCACGGAGGACTGGCTGGCGGCCATCGATTATGGCGGCACCTGGTCTCAGGACCCGGGGGCAGAGCCCGGCGTCGATCTGCCCTGGGCGATCGGCAGCCAGAACATCGTCTACAACCGCCGCATCACCGGCGTCGCGGGCAGCACCATCACCATCGATGCCCCGCTCTTCGACCACCTCATCCGCAAGCAGTCGCAGTCCTATATCTACAAGTATGCGCGCACAGGGCTGCGCAGCCGCATCGGCATTGAAAATCTGCGCATCGATATCGAGACCAGGGGCGGTGTCGACGAGGCCCATGCCTGGACAGCCATCGACCTTTTCCAGATCGAGGACGCCTGGGTGCGCGAGTGCACCCTGCTCCATTTCGGCCATTCGGGGGTGCGCACCAACACCGCCACCCGCATCACCATTGAAAACTGCCGCGCCCTCGATCCGGTCTCCACCATCGAGGGGGAACGCCGTTATAATTTCAATGTCTACAATGCCTCACAGCTGGTGCTCTTTAAAAAATGCCACGCCACCAACGGCCGCCATCACTATGTCTCCAACGGCGCCAGTTGGACCTCGGGCTGTGTCTTTCTCGACTGCACCTCTTCCGGTGCCTGGACCAGCAGTGAAGGGCACCGGCAGTGGAGCACCGGGCTGCTCTGGGATAACGTCGTCGACCTCGACGGCCCCCGCCCCGGCTACAATCCCCGCCTGCTCGGCCTCTACAATCGCGGCCATTACGGCACCAGCCACGGCTGGGGTGTGGCTCACAGTGTTGCCTGGAACTGCGATGTCGCTGCCGGCGACCTGATCGTGCAGAAACCACCCACAGCGCAGAATTACGCCATCGGCTGCCAGGGCAAGAACATCACCGGTAAAAAGCCGCCGGCCCCCTTTGCCGAGCCGGAGGGCTATATCGAGGGCAGCAGCACCCCCGGCCTCGAGCCGCGCTCACTCTATGAGGCCCAGCTGGCGGAGCGGCTGGCCGCCACCCCGGTGGCGCTCGAGGGTTGGCTGTCGGGCGCCAAACAGCCCGCCTCCTGCGCTCTCGCCCAGAATTATCCCAATCCCTTCAACGGCGAGACCAGGCTCGAATTCGCCCTGGACAGGCCGGGGCATATCACCCTCACCATCCAATCAGTGCGGGGTGAACAGATCGCCGCTCTGGCCGCGGGGCAGTTCCCGGCGGGAGTTCACTCGGTGACCTGGCTGGCCGGATCCCTGCCATCGGGCCTCTATTTCGCCCGGCTGACACACGAGGACAAAACGATTACTAAACGTATGTTATTGATTAAATAAAAGGAGTGAATCATGGAGATATCATTGCAAGGCAAGGTCGCCATCATCACCGGCAGCATCCAGGGCATCGGCCGGGCTACCGCAGAGATGCTGGCGGCTAATGGGGCCGCGGTGGTCCTCAACAATCATGAAAATCCCACCCAGCTCGAAGAGGTCGTCGCGGGGATCCGCGCGAAAGGCGGCCGGGCGCAGGGCATAATCGCCGATGTAACCAAACGGGAAGAGGCGCAAAAACTGGTCGATGCCGCCCTCGCCCTGGGAAGGATCGATATTCTCATCAATAACGCCGGCGGGCTGGTCAAACGGGTGCCGGTGGCCGAGTTCGATGAGGCCCATTACCAGACCGTCTTCGATGTCAACGTCCGCACCGCCTTTCTGATGTCCCATCTTGTCCTGCCGCAAATGAAGGCACAAAAGAGCGGCAAAATCATCCACTTCTCCTCTCAGGCGGCCCATGACGGCGGCGGCCCTGGCGCAGCGGCCTACGCCGCCTCCAAGGGGGCGATCTGGACCTTCACCAAGGGGCTGGCCAAGGAGGTGGCCTCCCTCGGTATCACCGTCAATGCGGTTTCGCCCGGTTTTATCGCCCAGACCGCCTTCCATAACACCTTCACTTCGAAGGAGGCCCAGGAACGCATGCCCTCGCTCATCCCGCTCGGGCGCGTCGGCACGGCGGAGGATGTCGCCAAAGTGGTCTTCTTTCTCGCCTCCCCCCTCTCCGACTATCTGACCGGCCAGTCCATCGAAGTCAACGGCGGGCTCTATATGCCCTGAAACGACCGTCTAACTCTGAACTGCTAACTGTCCTGAGAGGAAATACATGCGCCTTACCGCTCACATCATCATCGCAGCCCAGCTCATTTGCAGTGTCGTTCTCACCGCAGGAGAGCATCCCAGCCTCGTCATCACCGTCGGGGAGGCGGCGGCGATCAGGGAAGATATGGGCAAATATCCCCTCTTCGTCCGCTCTTTTGAAGCCATGAAAGCGCGGGTGGAGACCGCCCTGAACCGGCCCATCGAGGTTCCGCCCCCCGGCGAGGGCGGCGGCTATGAACACGAACGCCACAAGCAGAATTATCGCGAGATGCAGGAGGCGGGGATTTATTTCACCATCACCGGCGACAAACGGGCGGCCGGCTTCATCCGGGACATGCTGCTCAAATATGCCGACCTCTATCCCAACCTGGGACGTCACCCCCAGGCTAAAGACCAGGCCCCGGGCAAGCTCTTCCACCAGATGCTCAACGAAACCCTCTGGCTCACCAATGCCGCCATGGCCTATGATTGCGTCCATGACCAGCTGACCCCGGCCGTCCGGGCCGGGATCGAAAAAAATCTCTTCCGCCCAATGATCGCCTGGTTCACCAACGAAAACCGCAAGGAATTCAATCGCATCCATAATCATGGCACCTGGACAGTCTGTTCAATCGGCCTCATCGGCTATGTACTTGGCGACCGGGAACTGGTTGAGATGGCCCTTTACGGCACGGACAAGGACGGTCAGGGCGGCTTTCTCAAGCAGCTCGATCTACTCTTCTCGCCCGACGGCTATTACATGGAGGGGCCCTATTACGCCCGCTACGCCCTGCAGCCCTTTTTCATCTTCGCCGAGGCGATCGAACGCAACCAGCCCGAATTAAAGATCTACGAGCATCGCGGCCAAATCCTTAAAAAAGCCTGGTACTCGGCTGTGCAGACCACCTTCCCGAACGGGATCTTTCCACCCATCAACGACGCCTCGCGCACCATGGATATCCGCGACAGCGGCATGATTCTCACCAACAGCCTCGCTTATGCCCGTTACGGCGCCGATCCGCAACTGCTCCCGGTCGCCCAAATTCAGCAGGAGGTGCCGGTGAGCGGCGCTGGACTCATCCTGGCCCGCGCCTTCGCCAGGGCCGGCGAAGTGCCCGGCATGACCTGGCCGAGCATCGAATTCACCGATGGCTGGGACGGCAGGCAGGGCGGCCTCGGCATCCTGCGCTCCGGTGAGGGCCGGGAGCAATCCATGCTGTTGATGAAGTACGGTGTCCACGGCGAAGGCCACGGCCACTTTGACAAGCTGCAGTTTATTTTTTACGATCAGGGCCGCGAGGTCATCCCCGATTACGGTTTTTGCCGCTGGATTAACATCGAACCCAAGATGGGCGGCCGCTATCTACCCGAGAACAAATCCTGGGCCATGCAGACCATCGCCCATAATACCGTGACCGTCGACCGAAAGTGCCAGAATGACGGCAGCCGCAAAGAGGCGGATGAGATGTCGGGGCAGCGCCATTTCTTTGAAACCGGCGATCCGCGCGTGCAGGTGATGAGCGCGCGGGCGGAAGGCTACTATCCCGGGGTGAGCATGCAGCGCACGATGCTGCTGGTGCGGGACGAACGGCTCCCCTATCCGGTTGTCGTCGATCTCTTCCGGGTGGTCAGCGACCGGGTGCACTGCTATGACTATCCGATTCATTACCGCGGCCAGCTCATCGCCGCTGATTTCAACTATCAGGCCTTTGGCAGCGAACAGCAGCCACTCGGCACCGAAGCCGGCTACCAGCACATCTGGCGGGAGGCCTCCGCCGCCGTCGCCGGCCCGTTGCGGCTCACCTGGCTGGACGGCAACCGCTACTACACCCTGCTCACAGCCGGGGCCGAGGCGGGCGAGTTTTTCTTCGGCCGCAGCGGCGCCAGTGATCCCTCCTTCAATCTGATCTCTGAACCGATCTTCATCCTGCGCAAAGAGGGGCAGAACTATCTCTTTGCCTCAGTGATCGAGCCTCACGGCTGGTTCAGCGAGGCGCACGAACAGTCGCGCGACGCCCGCGGCCGCCTCACCACTGTGAAAGTGATCGGCCATGATGAAACCGGCTCGGTGGTCGAGGTCGAAGGCGCCAACAATCTGCGCTGGCGGATCATGGTCAGCAACGGCCCCGCCTCTTCCACGGCCGTCCACACTATGAACCTGAACGGGACCAGCTTCTCCTGGACCGGCAACTACCGGTTCGAGTTTTAATTACCCCGCATCCGAAACGGCCAGGAATGGCAAAATGGAGAACCGCATAGTATGAAAAAGATCAAAGGACTGCGCTGGTGGATCATCGCCCTGGTGGCCCTGGCGACGGTGATCAACTACATCGATCGCTCCGCCCTGGCCATCATGTGGCCGGACATCAACAAGGATATCGGCCTGGGCAAGGAGCAGTACGCCATGATCATGACCATGTTCATGATCGCCTATGCCATCAGCCAGACCCTCTCGGGCAAGCTCTATGACTGGATCGGCACCCGCATGGGATTCGTCATCTCCATCGTCGTATGGTCCCTTTCGGCGGCCCTGCACGCCGTGGCGCGCGGAGCGGCCAGCTTCAGCTTTTTCCGCTTCATGCTCGGGCTGGGGGAGGCGGGCAACTGGCCTGGGGCCACCAAATCCAATGCCGAATGGTTTCCCATTCACGAGCGCGCCTTCGCCCAGGGCATCTTCAACGCCGGGGCCTCCATCGGTTCGATCATCTCACCGCCACTGATCGCGGTGCTCTATCTGCTCATCGGCTGGAAGTTGACCTTTGTGGTCATCGGCGGACTGGGGCTGCTCTGGATCATCCCCTGGCTCTTCGTCAACCGCGCCCTGCCCGGGAAACATCCCTGGCTGACCGAAGAGGAGAAGGCCTACATCCTCGAGGGGCAAAAAACTGTGGAGAGCGGAAAGGCGGACCACCCGGAGCGCGCCCTCAGCTGGGGGGAGATGCTCAAATACCGGCAATCCTGGTCGGTCATCGTCTCCCGTTTTCTCCTCGATCCCATCTGGTGGCTCTTTGTCATCTGGCTGCCGATCTACCTCAATGACCGCTTCCAGTTCGACATCAAGCAGATCGGCCTCTCCGCCTGGGTGCCCTATGTTGGCGCCGCAACCGGCAGCCTCTTCGGGGGCTGGCTCTCCGGCTTTCTCATCCACAAGGGATGGAGTATCGATCGCGCCCGCAAGGGGACCATCCTCCTTGGCGGTCTCTTCATGCTCCCCTGCCTGGTCTTCGCCGCCTATGCGAGCACTCCCGTGGCCGCCATCCTGCTCATCGCGCTCATCCTCTTCGGCTTTCAGATCTCGATCAATAACATCCAGACCCTGCCAAGCGACTTTTTCTCCGGTAAGACCGTCGGCTCCCTGGCCGGACTCGGCGGCACCAGCGCCGCCCTGGGGACCATCATCGTCACCAATCTGGTGCCGATCCTCTCCAGGGCCGGCTATACCCCGGTTTTCCTCACCGGCGCCCTGCTCGTCCCCCTCTCCATCATCGCGGTACTGCTGCTCGGCGGCCGCATCCGCAGGGTTGATCTGCCTTCATGAAGATGACGGCCGGGATGCCGGCCTTTGATCGCGAATTCGAACTCACGAAAGAGATGCCATGAAAAACTATATCCACAGCCATGAAGCGGTGATCGAGGAGGTCTCTCCCGGCATCCGCCGCCAGATTCTCGGTTATGACACCAACCTGATGCTGGTGCGGGTGCAGTTCGCCGCCGACGCTGTCTCAGCAGCCCACAGCCATCCGCATCAGCAGGTCACCTATGTCGAAAAGGGGGCCTTCGAAGTGACCATCGGTGATGAAAAACAGCTGCTGCGCCGGGGGGACTGTTTCATATTGCCCTCGGGCATTCAACACGGGGCGAGGTGCCTGGAGGAGGGTGTGCTCATCGATACATTTTCACCGGCACGTGAGGATTTTCTCAAATGAGTTCAGCACAAATCCGCAAAGGGCGCCTGCGGTGTCCAGGAATTCTCGCCAGCCTGGGCTTCCTCTCCCCGGCCGCGGCGGCTGGCAGGCTCTTTCTTCTCATCACCCTGACCCTCTCTGTCGCCCGGGCGCAGACCATTTCCTCCGATGCCGAGCTGCTGGCGGGGCTCAGGCCCTGCCTGCCCGCCCTGGCGGAGGTCTACGCCCTGCGTGACCAGGGGCAGACTGAAGAGGCACTGCACAGATTAGCCGGCTATCTACGCGAGCAGTCCGCCTGCCGCTATTATTTCGACTGGCAGCGTTTTGGAGAACTCTTCGCCGCTTACTGCAAGCGCTATCCCCTCAAGCGTAGCGAACACCTCCGGCTCGCCCGCGAACAGATGACCACCTATCCGGCCGACACCGAGTGGATGCTACCTTTCAGGAATCTGCAGGGGAAAGAGGTCACCGCCTATGAACTCCGCCACCTCGCCCGCCAGAACAAGAGCCGCGACATCGCCCTGATGCATCACTATGAGCGGGATACGCGCTATCTCCACTATTGGCTGGCCCAGGTGGAGGATCTCAACCGCGCTTTCAAAGAGGGGGCCTATGATCAGGCGGGCAACGCCATTTATGAAAATTTGCGCGGAGGCATGCGGGTGCAAAACTGGCTCTTCGCGCACCATGTCTTTCTCGCCGCCCTGGAGTATGACGAGCAGGCCCAACTCCTGCTCATCCGCACCCTGTTTCATCACGGCTTGATGCTTGAGAAAGGCACCCAAAGGTATCGCTCCGGCAACCATCATACCAAGGGCTTGGCCGCCCTCTTTGAACTCGCCGTGCTTTTCGGCGATTTCCGCGCGGCGGAAGCATGGCGGGCCCAGGCCATCGCCGGGCTGACCCGGCATATGCACGAAGAGATCAATCCGGACGGTTTTCAATTCGAACGCTCGGTCCATTATCATATCGGCGACATCGACAACTACTTCCGCGTCTATCAGCTGGCGCAGATCAACCAGATCAAGCTACCCGAAGAGTTCATTCTACGCTTCCGCCGCATGTTCACCGCCCTGGCACAGCTGGCCCGGCCTGATCGGCGCCTGCCCGTTCTGCAGGACGATACCGATGCAGCCTATTCGGAATACAACGAGATTTATATCCCAATGAGCGCCGGCGCCCTGCTCTTCGGGGATCCCCTCTTCCGCTACTTTGCCGGCGATGAAATCCCGGCCGAGCTCTACTGGCTGACCCGTCCGGAACAGCAGGGTCGACTGCTTCAACAGTCCGGCGTCCAGCCTGAATTCTCCTCGCTCGCCCTGAAGGAGAGCGGCTACTACTGCATGCGCTCGGGATGGGAGCAGAACGACCTCCACATGGTCATTTCGGCCGGCCTCTCCCGCATCAAGCCCGATCACCAGCATGGCGACATGCTCGGCGTGGTCGCCTGGGCCAACGGCCGCGACATTCTGCCCAACTATCAGGTCAGCTACAACACCCCCGAGTATCCCTTCTGGAAGAACTCCTGGGTAAAGAATGTCGCCCTGGCCGACAGCATCCCCCTCGGCCGCAAGTGGATCCCCAATGAGGGTGGCTCCGGCTTTGGTAAATGGGGCGTCCTGCCAACTCCGCAAGTCCTGGAATGGCGCACTGCGCCGGAATTCGACTATTTTCGCGGCACCCACGACAGCTACGACTCTCTCGGCATCCACTATTTCCGCGAGGTGCTCTTTATCAAGAGCGGTTTCTGGATCATTCGCGATCATTTCCGCAGCGAAGGGATTCATTCCTGGCAGCAGATGTGGCAGGGGCACTATCAGCGGCAAAACGCGCGCTGTGTGGTTGCTCAATTTGCCGATGGCAGCGGCCTGGAGATCATCCAGCTCGACGCTCCTGCCGATACGATCCTCTTCGGTGTACACCGCGACAAGGGCAGCGTTCTCTTTCAAACACGCTCGACCGGTAATTACACATTCACCACCCTGCTGCATCCCTTCGCCTCGGGTGGCCGCCGGATCGATTCATCCGCCGGTTTGGCCGTCCTGCAGATCGGACCATGGTGGATCACCCGGAATGAAAACGGCGGCCTCCTCCTTTCCAGGGAGAGCCCGGGCGCCTCCTATCTCCTCCCCGCTGAAGAGTTCATCATTCTGCCGGCAAGTGCCCCGCAGAGCAGGGCGAGCGCAAATCCTTTATCGGAGAGCAGAGAATTGAAACCTGCCAGAGTGGCAGATCTGAGGATGATGGTCACAGTGCAGGAGAATCCTTTGACGGCGACTGCACGGGCGAACCTTGACCTCGCTTTACAGCAGTACAGCGGCATGCTGACGGCGATCGCCGGCGCCGACCGCAATCCGCGCACCATCACGCCGGAGGGCACTGCCAAACTGGTTCCGGCCAGGGACTGGACGAGTGGTTTTTTCCCGGGCACCCTCTGGCTTCTCTACGCCGATTCCGGTGATCCGCACTGGCGGGCGGCGGCGGAGAAGCAGACCGCCCTGCTCGAAGAGGAACAGTACGACCGCACCACCCACGATCTGGGGTTCAAACTCTATTGCAGCTATGGCCAGGGCCTCCGTCTGACCGGGAACGAACACTACCGGGAGGTGCTCCTTCAGGCCGCGCGAACCCTGGCAGGACGTTTCAACCCCACCGTGGGCTGCATTCGTTCCTGGGATCACAACCGCAGCCGCTGGCAGTACCCGGTCATCATCGATAACCTGATGAACCTCGAACTCCTCTTCTGGGCTGCCTGCTCCGGCGGCGACTCCTCCCTCTACCGCATCGCCATGACCCACGCCAATACCACCCTGAAAAATCATTTCCGGGAGGATTTCAGCACCTGGCATGTGGTCAACTATGACACGACTACGGGGCAGGTCATCAGCAGGGAGACCCATCAGGGCTACAGCGATTCCTCGACCTGGAGCCGGGGCCAGGCCTGGGCCCTCTACGGCTGCACCATGATCTATCGCGAGAGCAGGGATGAGCGCTATCTGCGCCAAGCCGAAAAAATCGCGGATTTTATCCTGAACCACCCCCGTCTACCCCGGGACGGCGTGCCCTGGTGGGATTACGATGCGCCCGGCATTCCTGATGAACAGCGCGATGCCTCGGCCGGCGCCATCCTCTGCTCGGCTTTTTACGAATTGAGCACCCTGGCAAAGGAGGGGGAGCGCTATCGCCAGGCCGCGGATCGTATTCTCGGGAGCCTCTCCTCACCGGCCTACCGGGCCGATCCGGGCGCAAACGGCCATTTTTTGCTCAAGCACAGCGTCGGCAGCAAGCCGGGCAAAACGGAGATCGATGTCCCGCTCATCTATGCCGATTACTATTTTCTTGAGGCCAATCTGCGCCTGCTGGCGCTCATGAAAGCCGGCGGAGCGGGCGCGGGACCCGGCGTCAGCGCCGAGGCCGGCATTGGAAAGGCGGACGATCCCCTGCTCATCGATCTGGCCGCCCTGAAAGGCGTCAAGTCGCGACTCGCAGCCGAAGAGAAAAGCCTGCAGCCGGCCCTGAAAAAGCTGCTCCGGGAGGCCGATGAGATGATGAATGCCCGGCCCCTCTCGGTGATGGACAAGGCCGCAGTGCCTCCAGGCGGTGACAAACACGATTATATGAGTCTGGCACCCTACTGGTGGCCTGACCCCGAAAAAAGCGACAGCCTGCCCCGGATTCGCCGCGACGGCGAGGTCAATCCCGAGGTGAACCGCTACGACAAGCTCCCCCTGCGCACCACCGATGTGCAGGTCACCACCCTCGCCATCGCCTGGTTCCTCAGCGGCCGCGAGGCGTATGCCCGCCAGGCCGCGCGCCTGCTCCGCGTCTGGTTCCTCGACGCCGCGACCAAGATGAACCCACATCTTGAGTATGCCCAGTCCATCCCCGGCCGTAACTCGGGCCGGGGCGCGGGCATCATTGAAGGCCGCTCCTTCTTCCGCATGGCCGACGCCGCCCGCCTGCTCGCCGGTTCGGCCTCATGGACGACAAATGAGCAGCTGGCCCTGGAGGAGTGGCTCGGACGCTATTACCGCTGGTTGCAGGAGAGCAAGGCCGGCCGCGAGGAGGCGGCTGCCAAAAACAACCACGGCACCTGGTACGACGTCCAGGCCGCCTTTCTCGCCCTCTACCTCGGCGATGGGCCGGCGGCGCGTCGCATCCTGGAAAAATTCCCGTCCGAGCGCATCGCCCTCCAGATCGAACCCGACGGCCGCCAGCCCCGCGAGCTCGCACGCACCCGCGCCCTCAGCTACAGCATCATGAACCTGGAGGGCTTTTTCGCTGCGGGAATATTGGCGGAGCGCCTCGGCCTCGACTTCTGGCATTACGAGACGCCGGACGGCCGCAGCATCCGCAAGGCCCTCGATTTTCTCATGCCCTACCTCAGCGGAGAGGCCAAATGGCCCTGGTCCCAGATCACCGGCATCGAGGGCGGGATGGAAGAGCTGACCGCCCTTCTACGCCAGGCGGCCGAAAAATATGGCGATCCGCGTTATCGCCAGGCTGCCGCCGGCCTGCCGGGAGGAATAAAACCCGCCAGCCGGGTCAACCTGCTCACCCCCGCCCTCCCTTAACCCCAGCAAAGGAAATCCGATATGCTGCACGTTCGAGAGTCGTATCTGGTGTTATTACTGGCCACCATTTTTTGCTTCGCCGCCCAACCTGTCCGCGCCTCGGCCGGCGGGACCGGTGCCGCCATTCAGCCCCTGGTACTTGAACGCGCAGCCATTCGACAGCTCGTCACGCTCAACTCCGGCTGGGAGTATCTCGAAGAAGCCCTCCCGTCGGTCCAAGCTCTCGACGACCCCGCTCTGCCCTGGGTAAAAGTTGATCTTCCCCACACCTGGAACGCCTTCGACGCTGTCGACCAGGAGCCCGGCTACCGCCGCGATGCTGGTTGGTATCGCAAGGAGATCGTAATCCCCGATAATGCCGGATCGCGTCGCTTCCGGCTCTATTTCGAAGGCGCCAACCTGACCACCGAGGTCTATGTCAACGGCCGTAAGGCTGGAGGCTACATCGGCGGCTATGTCGGCTTTACAGTGGATATCACCTCCTGTCTGGTCAAGGGCCGGAACCGGATCGCCGTGCGCGTGGACAATGCGATCAACCGCGACATCATACCCTCGCAGAAAGCCGATTTCGTTATCTATGGTGGTATCTGCCGCGACCTCTGGCTGCAGGTGCTGCCCGCCGATTTCATCGACCGGCTGCTCATCAGTACCCCTAAGGTGAGCGCACGTTCAGCGCAGGTGACCGCCCGGGTACGGATGATAAATAACTCTGCAGAAAAACAATCCGCCTCAATCGCCGCCCTGATCAGGGACCCGCAGAGCAAGGTGGTGGCCAGATCCACGGCTAAAGTCCAGCTGCAGCCGGGTGAAAATGAGTTTTCCCTCGGTTTTCCGGCTCTGAAGAATCCACGGCTCTGGTCTCCCGACCGGCCAGACCTCTACTGCATGGAGGTGGAGCTCAAGACTGGCGCCTCCACGGATGCTGTGTCAGAGCGCTTCGGCTGCCGCTGGTTCGAATTCGCGGAAAAAGGGCCTTTTTATCTCAACGGCCGGCGGCTGCTCCTGCGCGGCACCCATCGCCACGAAGAGTACGCCGGGCATGGCAGCGCCCTCCCCGATTCCCTCCACCTCCGCGACATGCGCATGATCAAGGAAATGGGAGCCAACTTCGTCCGACTCGGCCATTATCCCCAGGACCCCGCGGTCTACCGCGCCTGCGATGAGCTTGGCCTGCTGGTCTGGGACGAGTTGCCCTGGTGCCGCGGCGGCATGGGCGGCCCGGTCTGGCAAAACCACACCCGCCGGCTTTTTAGAGAGCAGATCGAACAGAACTACAACCACCCCTCGATCATCCTCTGGTCGATCGGCAACGAACTCTACTGGCTGCCCGATTTTCCCGGCGGTGACCATCCCGACTCCCTGCGCGCCTTCGCTGGTGGTCTCCATGCCCTTGCGCACGAACTCGATCCCGGACGGCTGACCGCCGTGCGCAAATTCACCGGCGGCGAGGAGATCACCGATCTTTTCTCGCCCTCGATCTGGGCGGGATGGTATTCGGGCGTCTATGCCAGCTATGAAAAAGCCCTGACCGCCGCACGCAGCCGCTACAGCCGCTTCATCCACGCGGAATACGGCGGCGACAGCCATGTCGGCCGCCACACCGAAAATCCGGTCGATGGCCGGGGTATTGTCAAGGAGGATGAATGGGCGGAACAACCCAACATGGTCAACGTGGCAAGAATCGCGGAGGAGGGGGACTGGAGCGAGAGCTACATCGTCGATCTCCTGGACTGGCATCTCTCCGTATCAGAGCGCCTCGACTGGCTGAGCGGGACGGCGCAATGGGCCTTCAAGGATTTCGCCACACCTCTGCGGCCGGAAAATCCTATTCCCTACGTCAACCAGAAGGGGCTGGTGGACCGGGCCGGAAAACCCAAGGATGCATGGTACCTGTTCAAAAGCTGGTGGACGGAGAATCCCCAATTCTGCCATATCGAATCGCCGACCTGGAGGGAACGGGTCGGCCGGCCCGGTGAGTCCCTCGAAGTCTGTGTCTTCAGCAACTGCGCCAAAGTCGAGCTCCGCCTGAACGGCGCCTCTCTGGGAAACAAAACGCGGGTGGCCGGAGATTTCCCCGCCAACGGGCTGCGCTGGCAGGTCGCCTTTAATGAAGGTAAAAACCACCTCCTCGCCATCGGTTTCGGCGGGGAGAGCGAAACAGCACGGGATACCCTGACGGCGCAATATACCGTTCGAAAAAACGGCAAACCCGAAGAGATCACCCTTACAGCGCAAAAACGGGAGGATGGCAGCTATCTGGTCATCGCCCGCGTTGTCGACAGCCAGGGGCAGCGCTGCCTGGACTATAACAAGCGGGTCTATTTCAGCGCCGCAGGCGCCGGCCGCCTGCTGATCAACTACGGCACCCCTACACGCAGCGAGGTGATCGAATTCGCCAACGGCCAGGCGGCCATCGAGTTCATCCCCGGCCTCGGCCGGGCGGTGATCGAGGCCCGCAATCAGGATTTCAAAGGAGCTTGGATCGTCCTCCCCCCGGAACCTCTCCCTCCCGCACAGCTGGAGAGCGAACGCGAGCGGGTGCTGCGCAAGGCGGACGCCGCCCTGCAAAAGGAGCCGGTCACCCTCACCTCGGCCACCTGCGCACGCAGCGCCGGCGGCAGGCACGATTACTATTCCGAGGGCGATTACTGGTGGCCGGATCCGGCCAACCCGGAGGGACCCTACATCCGCCGCGACGGCCTGACCAATCCGGACAATTTTGTCGCCCACCGCGAGCTGCTGCGGCACATGAGCATGGAGGTGGCCGCCCTCACCACGGCCTGGAAGATCAGCGGAGAAGAGCGCTACGCCCGCGCCGCCCTGCGCCATCTGCGCGCCTGGTTCGTCGACGACAGCACCTGCATGCATCCCCATCTCACCTACGCCCAGGCGATCAAGGGGATCACGCCGGGCCGCGGCGTCGGCATCATCGACACCATCCATCTGCTTGAGGTAGCCAGGTCGGCCTCGCTGCTGAAAAATTCACCGGCGATGGCCCCGGAGCTCGACCGGCGGATCACCGCATGGTTCAGCGACTATCTGGCCTGGCTGACCACCTCCGCCAACGGCATCGACGAGCGCGAACGCAAAAACAACCACGGCAGCTGCTGGGTGCTGCAGGTGGCGGAGTTCGCACGCCTAACCGGCAACGACACCCTGCTGGCCTTTTGCCGTGACCGCTTCAAAACCGTGCTGCTGCCGCAGCAGCTTGCCGCCGACGGCAGCTTCCCCCTCGAGCTCGAGCGCACCAAACCCTACGGCTATTCCCTGTTCAACCTCGACGCACTGGCCATACTCTGCGAGATCCTCTCGACGCCGGAAGACAACCTGTGGGATTATCAACTGGACGATGGCAGGGGGATGAAAAAGGCGATGGAGTATATCTACCCCTATATCGCGGACAAGAACCGCTGGCCTCATCCGCCCGACGTCATGTATTTCGAGGAGTGGCCGCTCCGTCATCCCAGCCTGCTCTTCGCCGGCCTGGCCTGGCGTGAAGAAGGATACCTCGAGCTCTGGCGCAGGCTGCCGCCCGAACCCGCCACGGAAGAAGGATCGAGGAATTTTCCCCTCCGTTATCCCCTGCTCTGGCTCGATTGAACAGACACCGCCCAGGATTTCGGTCTGCGCTTTTGATGGATACTCCTCCAGCGCCCCCTATCACGGCTGCCTGCGGAGGGCGTGCCTCGCGGCTTTTGCCTTGCATTCCTCCGGCATAATTAATATATTTCGTTTCATTAACAAATAGTTATACGCGGACAGGGCCGGATGCTGCGGGCGTGAAGAGGGTGACGCCTCCGCCGGGCCGATACGCCATTGTTTCGCATTACACTCTGCCGGACAGATTTCATGAACAAATTGACCCCTACATCGATGGTGCGCTGGCTGGTCATTGCCGCCGCCCTGCTGCTCGTCCTGCTGCTCCCTTTCCGTATTCCCTACACCATCAAAACTATCGCAAAAGTCCAACCCCGCCGTGAATGGCTGGTCGTGCGCGCCGAAGACGGCCAGATTTCCACCCATCTCTGGAATCATCAATCAGCGACCCTGGAGAGAGTGACGGTCACCCAGATGCTGCGCGGTGATGCCACGGAATTCCAGATCCTGCCGGGGGTGCTCGGTTCGGCGGAGGTCGCCGAAGGGGATACCATCGCCATTCTGCATTCGGCGGACCTGGTGCAGGCCATTGCCGCATTGCAGGGCGATTTGACGGCGGCAAGGGGTTCCCTGCTGGCCCTCTCCACAGGGGAAAAACTCCCCATGATCGAGGAGGCTCAGCATCAGATCGAACATGCGGTGGTGATGGCGCAGGAGCAAAAGAGGGTTGCTGAGCGGCTGGCGGAACTCCATGCCAGGCAGCTGGTCCCCTTCCAGGAGTACGAACTGGCTCTGGCCACCCAGCAAGCCTTTGAAGCGAATATTGCTGTCGCCCGATCCCGTCTGGCCAGCATCCAGACCGGGGCCAAAAAGGAAGAGATTGCAGCAATGGAGGCCCAGATCGCCGCACTGGAGAAAGAACTCGCCGCCTTACAGCAAAAGGCGGAGGGCTATCTCTTGCGCTCCCCGCTCTCCGGAACCAGGATCCAACATTTCGCCTCCGATACTCTGCTGGCAGTCGCAGAGACCGGCTCCTGCATTCTCACCATGCCGGTGCGCGCCCGGGATCGCTCCCTCCTTATCGGGGGTGAGGAGGTAACCATTCGCGCCAGTGAGAGCCGCATCAGCGGCAAGGGTTCTGTCGTCTTTATCAATCCCATGCTGGAACTGCTCAACGGAGAGCAGGTCTTCTGGGTCGTCGCGCGTCTCGAGCAGCCGACCGGTCTGATTTCCGGACTATTCGTTCCGTGCGAACTAAAATGCAAATCCCTCTCCAAATGGCAGTATTTGCAGAGATTTATGGAATAGGCTGCATGTTTCGTTACGAGTTCAAATATTTGGTGCCTTTCAACCGGATCGATACCCTGCGCCGCCGGATCGTCCCCTTCGTCCAGGAGGATAAATTCGCCGGGCGGAGGGCAGACCATCAGTATGTTGTCCGCAGTATCTATTACGAAACCACCGGCTATCGCAGCTATGTGGAAAAGCTGGCCGGAATCGAGCGCCGGGTCAAGGTGCGCATCCGTGGCTATAATCGGCCGGAGCCGGAGAGCAGCGTCTTTCTCGAGCTCAAACGCAAACACGGCCCCTTCATCCGCAAGAACCGGGCGCCGGTGCTGTGGTCGGAGCTGCCCGATTTGCTCCGCGACCGCGATGTGGAGCGCCATGTTCGCGTGCGGCGCGCTTTCGAGCTGGGCAAGGAGGATGCGCGGCAATTTTTCTATCAAGTCATCGGCAAAGGCATGTCTCCTGCGATTCTCATCGCCTATGAGCGCGAGGCCTATTTCGCGACCTTTGACCGCCGCATCCGGCTGACCTTCGACAAGCATATCCGTTTCCGCCTGACGCAGGATCCGGGCATCCTTTTCGAGGAGAGATCACTCACACCGCTCTTCCGCAGCCATTTCGTCTTCGAAGTAAAATTTTACGACAGCCTGCCCGAGTGGCTGGTCGATGTCATATCGGAATTCAGCCTGCAGCGGCAGGCGGTGTCAAAATACACCCTGTCGCTGGAGCGCGCCCGGGCTCTTCATCCCGGGCGTCATGGCAGGGACAAATCATCCCTGCTGCTGCCCGCCTGGTAAAGAAAGAATCACGGCCGTATTGGAACCGCTCGGCTGGAACGTTTCGGGAGGATCAATCCAAAACCATGTTGCAGGAATTCAGCACCATCTTTGTCACCGGCATCACCTTTGAACAGGTGGCCACTAATCTGCTTTTCGCCCTGTTGTGCGGTCTGGCGATCTCCTGGATCTACCGACTCACCTACCGCGGACCGGGATTCGCGATCAGCTTCGTCCACGCCCTGATCTATTTGGCGATGATCACCGCGGTCGTCATCATGGTCATCGGCAACAATCTCGCCCGGGCCTTCGGCCTGGTCGGCGCGATGTCGATCATCCGTTTCCGCACCGCCGTCAAGGATACCGCCGATATCGTCTTTATTTTCTTCAGTCTGGCCATCGGCATGGCCGCCGGTGTCGGCATGCACAAGCTTGCCCTCGGCGCCACCATGCTCATCGGTCTGGTCATGATCATGATGGCCAAAAGCACTGCGGTTCTGCCGATGGGGCGGAAGTTTCTACTCCAGTTTTCCCTTCTCGGCGACAAGCCCGACGCGGTGCCTTATGAAATCATCCTGAAAGAGTACTGCCGCACCCACAAGCTGATCAACGTCAAGTCGGAAGAAGAGGAGAATCTCTACGAGATTTCCTTCTACGTCGACTTGCGCGATGAGCAGAAGCATTATGAGCTGGTCAAAGAGCTGCGCAGGCTGCCCGGCATGCTGCGGGTAAACCTCTTTTATGATGAGGAAGCGATCTGAAACCCCGTTTCGCCATACGCTGATCCAGATCAGACGATACGAGTCTGCTCCGCAGCGGATAAAAACAAGCGATAACTGCAACGGATGCCAAATTTCACCGGCCCCGGTCGCCTGCCTCCCCCTCCATTTTATTTACTCCCCCGCCGCATTCCGCTTGACATTAAAGGACTGAATAACTACTTTTAAAAAAGGATAAAGATAAATCCGGACCGGGGATACCCTCCTTTTGCATCACAAGTGCTGTTATAGTGACGATCGGCTATGCAAGGTGCTGTGCCTAACCCCACTTTATGGAGGTGGTTCCATGTTGCGTAAAGCCCTTTTTATCTCGCTGCTCCTTCTCCTCGCCGGTATTTCAGCACTGGCTGCCCAGACCGCAATCATCGCCCATCGCGGCGCTTCCGGCCTGGCCCCGGAAAACACCCTGCCTGCTTTCCAAAAAGCGGTCGACCTCGGCGCTGACTATTTTGAACTCGATGTGCGCTTGTCCGCGGACGACTCGCTGGTCCTCATGCACGACGACACCATCGACCGGACGACTGACAAAAGCGGCTCGATCAGCGCACTGCAGTTCCGCGAACTGCGCGGCGCCGATGCGGGCTCCTGGTTCAGCCCGGAATTCACCGGCGCACGCATACCGACCCTGGGCGAAGCCCTTGACCTCGCCCTGAGAAGCCCCTACCCTGTTGGCGTGGTCATTGAGATCAAGGCGACCCATGCCACCATCGTCCCGCGCACCCTCGCGGAGGTGCAAAAACGCAACATGCAGAACCGGGTGATCATCAGCAGCTTTAATTTCGCCCAGATCCAGCAGTCCAAACAATTGGACCCCTCGATCCCGGTCCAGCTTTTCGGCACCATCACCCAGGCCAACATCAACCAGGTCGCCGGGATCGGCGGCGAATGGGTCGGCACCAGCGGCGCCGTGACCACCGCCCTGCTCGACTCGGCGGCTGTGAAAAACGTCCGCGTCAACAAGTGGACGGTGAACAGCGCTCCGGAGATGATCGCCCTCATGCAGGTCGGGGTCCACGCCATCACCACCAATTTCCCCGACATCGCCAAAGCTGTCATGGACACCACGCCCCCTTCCGATGTCGTGCTCCTGCCGCCGGCGGTGAAGGTGACCCGGGTGATACTGACCTGGCAGCCGGCCGAGGATGCGGAGAGCGGCGTGACCGGCTACGAGATCTATCGTGACCTCTCCCCGGGCGCCTCGACCCTGCTGGCGCGGGTCAGCGACACCACCACCTATGTCGACGAGACCCTGACCGAAGCCGCCACCTTTTACTACCGCATCAAGGCAGTCAATCTGGTCGGCATGACCAGTCTCAACTTCAGCAATGAGGTCGAGGCGGTCACCCTCCTCGACCAGCAGCCGCCCAAGGTCAATGCCATCACTGCCTTCGGCCGGCCGGACCGCATGGTTGTCGGTTTCAATGAGCGGATCGATCCCGCCAGCGCAGAAAATCCGGCCCACTACCAGATCGATGCCGGCATCACCGTCACCGCAGCACATTTGGCCCTGGACTCGATGTCGGTCATCCTCACCCTCTCCCCCCTGGCGGAGAACACCCCCTGCACACTGACCGTGACCGGGGTGCAGGACCTCGCTACACTGCCCAATCCCATCGTCGAACCCGAGGCGATCCCCTTCACCTTCAAACCCTTCCTGCCCAACACCATCGCCGCCTGGGATATGAACGACATCGACCTGACCACCCTGACCGACTATTCCGGCAGCGCCAACCACGCCACCCTCTTCAACGGCCTGGGCTATGCAGCCGGACAGTCGGGCAACGGCCTGATCTTCGACGGCATCGACGATTACGCACGAATACCTGCGTCCCCCACGCTCGACATCAAGGGCGAAGCGGTGAGCCTCTCGCTCTGGGCCAGGCTCGATTACCTGCCTGCCGAACTGCCCGGCTCCTACGGGCCGACCTACGACTCCCAGGGCGACAATTACGTCATCTATGAAGACAAGGGCAACAATGAACTGCGCTTCAAGGTGACGACCAACAAGGGCGCGGAACGGCCGGGCATCCCGGCGGCCGATCTCAGGAAAAATGTCTGGCTTCATATCGTCGGGGTCTATGACGGCGCCAAGGCGATGATCTACATGAACGGCCAACTCAAGGATTCCCATAATCTGATCGGCACGGTCAATCCCGGCCAGATCGGCCTCATCGGCGACAGCCCCGGCTCCTATTTCAAGGGCTCCATCGACGAGATCCAGATCTTCAACCGCGCTCTGGCCCCCGAGGAGGTCCTCTTCCTCTACAAGGAGGCGAAAACCGCCATCATCGATGCTGAACCCCCACTGCTCACCAGGGCGGCCTCGGTGGGCGATTCGCAGCGCCTCTACGTCTCCTTCAACGAACCCGTGGACCAAACCTCCGCGGAAAACATCGCCCACTATGCGATCGACAACGGCGTCAGCGTGGAGGCTGCCCAGCTGGCGTTCGACGGCCGCAGCGCTATCCTGACCACCTCGCCTTTCTCACCGGGGATGGTCTACACCCTGTCGGTCACCGGGATCGAGGATCTGGCCGAGGAGCCCAATCTCATCGCGCCCAACAGCAGCGCCCAATTTGTCCATAAAGAGTTTCCCGACGGTCTGGTCAGCAGCTGGCTGATGGATGAGGGCGCCGATACCACCTCCGTGGATGGAACGGCCAACGCCAACACCATGTTTCTGCGCAACGGCGCCGAGTGGTCACCGGGGGAATATGGCAATGGCCTGAGCTTCGACGGCATCGACGACTATGCCATCGTGCACAATTCACCCAGCCTCGATATCGACACCAGCGGTGTGACCGTCTCGGCCTGGGTCAAGCTTAATTTCCTGCCGGCCGACCAACCCACCACCTTCGCCCCCATCTTTGACTGTATCACCGACAACTACGTCCTCTATGTCGACAAAAACAACAAGGAACTGCGCTTCAAGGTGACCACCACCAAGGGCGCGGAGCGGCCCGGCATTCCCGCCGCGGACCTGAAGGTGGGCGAGTGGCTCCACGTCGTCGGCGTCTATGACGGCGGCAGCGCCCGCATCTATCTCAACGGCGAACTCAAGGATGTCCACGCCGGCCTCACCGGCAATATCAAGCCGGGAACGATCATCACCCTCGGCGTGGAGGGCGGATCGCGCTTCAGCGGCTCCCTCGACCACGTCCAGCTCTTCAACCGCGGCCTCAGCCGCGAGGAGGTGATCTGGCTCTACGCCGGCCTCCAGGTCCCCCATCTGACGGTGGAGTCGGTCACCCAGACCGCAGTCACCCTCGCCTGGAATCCCGTCTCCGATCCCCTGCTCGGCCTCTCCGGCTACAAGGTCTATCGTGACACCACCAAAGCGCCGGCCACCGTGCTGGCGTCACTCGGAGACACCACGCACTATGTCGATGAGACCAAAAGCGAAGCCATCACCTATCACTACCGCATCAGAAGCGTCGACGGCTCCGGGGTCGAGAGCCCCTTCTTCAGCAATGAAGTGGAAGTCATGACCGGCAGCGACACCACGCCGCCCCAGCTGCTGCAGGTGATGTCCACCGGTGAACCGGGACGGGTGCTGGCTCAGTTCAGCGAAAAGGTCGATCCAGCCTCTGCCACCGCAGCGGCCCATTACACCCTGGACAACGGCGGCGTCGTCGATTCGGTCCGCCTCGCCCTGGACGGCCGCACGGTGCTGCTCTCCGTCAGCGGGCTGACAGGCGGCACGGTCTATACCCTGACGGTCGACCAGGTCGCCGACCTGGCGACGGTGCCGAACCTTATCCCGGCAGGCAGCAATCGCATCTTCGTCTATCATGCGCCTCTCCCCGGCCTCATCGCTTACTGGCCGCTGGATGAGGAGGCCGATTCGACGGCGTTCGATGTCTCCGGACTCGGCAACCACGGCAAGCTCGGCGGCGCCCCGCTGCGCAGCCCCGGCCTCTTCGGCAACGCCCTGAGCTTCAACGGCTATGACCAGTTTGTCGCCATCCCCAACTCGCCCAGCCTCAACATCGATACCAGCGCAGTCACCCTCTCGCTCTGGGTCAAACTGGTCGACCTGCCCACCGCCATGCCCATCGGCATCGGGTCGATCTATGACGCCGCGCAGGACTGCTATGTGATCTATGCGGACAAGGGCAACAAGGAACTGCGCTTCAAAGTGACCACCGACAAGAGCGCCGAACGGCCCGGCATTCCTGAGGCCAAATTGACGACGGGACAGTGGCTCCATATCGTCGGGGTCTACAACGGCAGCCAGGCCATGATCTACCTCAACGGCGAGCTGATGGATACCCACACCCTCACCGGCAGGGTCAAACCGAACCAGGTCGCGCGGCTGGGCAACGATGGCGCCAATTTCTTCCGCGGCGAAATCGACAACGTCCAGATCTATCGCGCCGGCCTGAGCGCCGACGACGTCCGCTACCTCTACACCGGCATCAAACGCACCACCGCGGTGGAGGAAAAACCGGCGCTGCCGGAGGTCTGCAGCCTCTCGCAGAACTATCCCAATCCCTTCAATCCGGTCACGACCCTGCAGTACGAAATCGCTCAAAAGGGTCTGGTCAGGATGACCGTCTACGATCTGCTTGGACGCCGCGTGGCTGACCTGGTAAACCGGGTGCAGGAGGCGGGGCGTTATCAGGTGAGCTGGAACGGAGTGGATGAGAGCGGGATGCCAGCGGGCAGCGGCGTCTATCTCTGCCGGCTGACCAGCGGCAGCTACACGGCCCTGCGCAAGATGATCCTGGTGCGCTGATCACTTCATGACACCTGTACATAAAACGAAAGGCGCCGTTTGTCGGCGCCTTTTTTTTATCCTTATACCCGTTGCTTTTACTTCAGATGCAGCAGACCGGATCACGGGGAGAAACTGTCCGGTCAAAATAGAGGCAGAGCGCGGGCGGGTTATTTTTTCTCGGCTCCGCTCGGAATCGTCCACAGCCCCGTGGCCTGATCGAGCTTGTGGCAGTGGGTGCACTCGCCCTGGAAGAGGGTGAGAAAGTGGTTCGCTTCCCCCCCGGTCAGGTGGATGGCGTGGATCATCTTGCTGAAGGGCGGGGAGGTTTCGGATCCCTCACCATGGCAGGAGAGGCAGCTGGCCGGGACGTTGTCGAATATATCCCCGACTTCCGGGTGCTGGCCTTCCAGCATCAGAGCCTTGGGGGCGGCGGCCTGTGCTTTGGCCAGGAGTCCCGGCTCAACCTTCTCGCACAGTCTTTGCAGGAGCGTGCTGAAGCGGGTGTCCATCTGCATCTCGGCATAGTTGAGGTGGCAATCGACGCAGGCATTGGGGAAGGCGTCAGGGGCGGTGATGCCGGGGATCTTGCGCGCCGGCGGCGGCCCCTGCGCTCCCTTTTCCTGCGCCAGGCTCGAAACCAGCAGCATGCCCATTGCCAGGGCAAACACTCCAGGGTAGAACGCGCTTCTTTTCTTCATGACATCTCCTTTCCTCATTGCTTGCTGCCGAGTCGGCTCAGCCAGTATACCGCCGGCGCCGGGCATCAACCGGCGAACGCGAACCGCAGCGGTGAAATACAAATCGGAGGCGGCGTGGAGGTCTAGTCTGATCGAAGGGGGGGCTAATCAGCGGAGTTCCTGAACAATCCCGGCGCGGTAAAGCGGACCCAATCTTATTATACTCCATTTTTCGGCAGCAGGCAAGGGGAAAATGCTTTTTTTTTAAGGGCTCCGGCCGCTGACTCTGTCACCCGACATAGACCTCTTCGGCGGCATAGCGGATTTTAACAGGCTGCTTGACCTCGAGGAAAGCCATACCGATAGTCAGCGGTCCGACCCGCCCGATGAACATGGTGAGACTCAGGAGGATTTTGGCGAAGGCGGAAAGCCCTGAGGTTATCCCCATGGACAAACCGGTATTGCCCAAAGCGGACATGGTTTCGAAGCAAATCTGCAGCAAGCTGCCCTTCTCGGTCAGGCAGAGTATAAAACTCACCAGAAAGAAAATCATCAATGCAATGAAAATAATGGAAAATGACTTGGCGATGTCGCCGGAAGCGATTCTGCGGCCGAAGACGTTGCATTCTGATTGACCCTTCAACTGCGCCCATGTTGCCAGGAGCACAATACCCAGGGTCGTGGTTTTAACGCCTCCACCTGTGCTGCCCGGCGAGGCGCCGACGAACATCAGCACGATGATGACGGCGAGAGTGACCGGGGGCATGGCGCCAATATCGATAGTGTTGTACCCGTCTGTCGTCGATGCGGAAATGACCTGGAAGCTGGCCAACAGGATGCGCCTTGACCAGGAATGCTCCTGCCACCCCTTTGCGAACATAATCAGTGCTGTCGCCCCGATCACCATCACAGCCGTGATAATCAGCGAAAGGCGGCTGTGCAAAGACAACTTCCTCCAGAAACCCTCACTTCTGCGGTTGCGGACGAGGCGGATGAAATCGCTCATGACAATGAATCCAATCCCGCCCGCGAGCGAAAGGAGATTGATGATCAGATTGACCGGCACATCATACCGGTATCTGGTCAGACTGTCCGAATAGAGGGAAAAACCCGCCGTACAAAAGGCTGAGATCGAATGAAACAAACCGGAGTAAAAGGAGCGGCCGGGGCTTGCAGGATCCAGAAAACATAATCCGAGCAGCACTCCGCCAATAACCTCGAAGAAGAGAGTAAAAAAGAGCACCTGAAAGAAAAACGGCCTCGTGCCCCCTTTGGCGACGCCGGCCATGGACTCCTCCCCGACCATTTTTTCCCGGATCGAGAGCCGCCGCCGCATCAGCGACCAGAGCATGACAAAAAAAACCATGTAGCCAATGCCGCCGATCTGGAAATCAAGAAGAAGCACAAGCTGTCCCAAAAGGGTTAAATGCGACCCCGGATCGACAGTCGCCAGCCCAGTGGTGCTGATGCCCGAAGAGGAGAGAAAGAGGGCATCAGCGAAGCTGAGCGGCTGCCGGCTGACGGTAACGGCCGGCAGCATCAGCAGCCCGGTGAACAACAGGGTAAAAAAGAGGTAACCAAGAGAAAGAATTTGCAGGGGATGGAGTCCGAAGAGCTCGCCTCTGCTGTTATTTTTCATCATAACGATAGGCCGCCATAAAGAGACTGCAGCGGTTATTGCACCGCATTTTTTTAACGGTAAATATCGCACCTGGCGGGTTCAGCGGCAAGTCAAAAAAGTGTCAAGGGAGGGGGGAAAAAGAGGTCGCCTGGTCAAGGAGTTCGAACCGGTAGCCGATGCCCGGTTCAGTGAGGATGTACGCGCTGACCTCGGGCTGCAGATTCAGCTTGCTGCGCAAATTGCTGATGGTCACGCGCAGCAGATGTTCCATGCCCTCATAATTAAGGTCGCGCTGCCAGATCTGCTGGCAGAGCTGGGAATGGGTCAGCACCCTGCCGGCATTGAGAACCAGCAGGCGCAGCAGATCATACTCGGTCGGGGAGAGGTGGACGCGCTCCTCGCCGACCCTGACGATGCGGCGCTCGAAGTCAATCTGCAGCGCTCCCTGCGCAAAGCTTCCGGGCTCCTCGGCCGGCTGTGCGCGGCGCAGCACGGCGCGCAGGCGGGCCAGCAGCTCGTTGATCGAGAAGGGTTTGACCAGATAGTCGTCCGCCCCATGGTCGAGTCCGGCGATTTTATCGGCTTCATCATCACGCACCGAGAGGATGATCAGCGGGGTGGTGTTTCTTTTCCTGATCAGTTTGAGGAGATCGATCCCGTCCCTGTCGGGCAGACCAAGATCGAGAATGATCACATCAGGCCGTGAGGAGTTGATCAGGCGCAGTCCCTCCGCGGCTGTGTGGGCCTCCAGCACCGTGTAGCCGTGCGGCCGCAGGGAGATGCGCAGAAACCCGGTGATCGATGGCTCATCGTCGATCACGACCAGCCTCCGGCTGTTTTCCACCGGCTCAGTCATTGCACCGTCTCCCGCCGGGGAGCATCAAGCTCGATGATGACCCGGCTTCCCCTGCCCGCCTCGCTCGTCATCCAGATCCTGCCTCCGTGGGCCTCGACAATGCCTTTGCAGATGGCCAGCCCCAGACCGGTTCCCCCTGCTTTTCCGGCTCTGGTCGCCTGGTAGAATTTGTCAAACACATGGGCCAGTTCGCCGGGAAGGATGCCCTCCCCCCTGTCCGCCACCGCTATCTGTACGACCTCCCCTGAGCGTTCCGCTGTGATGGTGATGGGCGAAAAAGCCGGTGAGAATTTGATGGCATTATCCAGCAGATTGGTGAGCACCTTGGCCATGAGCACCACATCCACCTCGATTTCGCCAATCCCGGGTGCAATCCGGCGTTCCACCGGCCGGGACCCAAGCCTCTCCTTCACTCGTCCCACAGCGATGGCGGCCAGCTCCTCAACACTGCACGGAGCCCTTTTCAATCGCAGAGAGCCGGCCTCGATCCGGGTCATATCGAGCAGTTCCCCGACATGGGTATTGAGCAGGCGAGACTTTTCATAGGCCAACAGGATCAGCTCTTTCCGCTCTTCCGCAGTGTAATCGTCGCTGCCGGAGGCCAGACTGCTGAGAGAGCCGGTGATGGCCACCAGCGGAGTGCGCAGGTCGTGTGAGATCGAGCTGAGCAGGGCGCTGTGCAGCTTTTCTGACTCTTGCAGGGTACGGGCTGTGCGCTCATGTTCGCGCATGCGGGAAGAGAACTCACTGATGGCCAGGCCGACACCCAGCAGACCGGCAAAGGTGAGCAGATATTCCGTATCATGAACATTCAGCGAATACTGCGGCGGCACGAAGAGATAATCAAATACCAGCACGCTGATGAAAGCTGTGGCGGCTGCCGGACCTCGTCCCCACAGACTGGCGGAGACCGAAACGGCGAGCAGATAGAGCATAACCAGATTGGTCGGCGCAAAATAGCGGTGTAAAAGCTCGCCAAAGAGCGACATCAGCAGGATGAGGCCCAGGCTGAAGAGGTACGGTTTAATGCGCTGCATGCAGAAAGCCTTGTCAGGGATTTGAGCAGTAAGATAAAAATAGCCATTCGCAGGGTAAAAGTCAAGCAGACACAGCCGAGTAAACAGGGTACCCCAGAAATCTGGCTCCCACCTGACACCTCGCGCTGCTTACCCCCCGCAATCTCGTTCCCACCTGACACCTCGCGCTGCCTACCCCCCGCAATCTCGTTCCCACCTGACACCTCGCGCTGCTTACCCCCCGCAATCTCGTTCCCACCTGACACCTCGCGCTGTATACTATACAAGTATTTATCGCCGATAGCCCACTATTTCTAATTATATTAATGCCGGGTGGGACCCGGATTTCGGGGGGGTGTCAAGGCCAGAACCGCCCAACTGGACAAGATCTGCGGCAGTTTCCACTTGCTTCATGATCATTTTTAAAGTATACTCTATTGAATATCATCTGGCGCACACATTTTCAGCTCGACGATCGGGCACCTGCAACTGCTTTCAAGAGATCGGAGGAAGATAAGATGAAAAAATGGTTTATTATCTGTTGTCTGCTGGCATGGACCCCGGATACGCTCATGGCCCAACCCTCCTTTCCGCGCTACCCCCGGAGCGCTGTTTTTCTCCATGCCTCC
>ENA-UOWO01000080-UOWO01000080.1-activated-sludge-metagenome-genome-assembly--contig:-NODE-80-length-128376-cov-12.474856_pt1 | contig 128376 bp, 87 predicted proteins | sample MGYA00238148_ERZ761564 | MGnify/ENA primary metagenome ERZ761564 (study PRJEB28885, sample SAMN05720194) | activated sludge metagenome | isolation source: Anaerobic digester | place: USA... | reverse complement strand
GCCCGCAGTCGCAAGACATTGCCGCACCGTGAGTTGGCGGACAGGATTGTCCGCCTCACGGTCTTGGGCGCAGCGTGAAGTTTCAGGTCAGGGCTGATCGAGACATGGCTCAGCTCTGGTTCAATTAACCGCCGGCCATGAGGTCGGCATCATCATTTCAATCGAGCTTGAAGCCTCTCACCCGACGATCACCACGCCGTAGACCGCGAACGGTGGCAGTTCGAGCATCGGCCCGGACACATCGCGGACCACAAGATCCCGGCCAGGACCATCAGGCACGAGCATCCGCGCCGCCCCAGCCCCCTTCCAACGCTTTCCCAGATCCAACCGCAGACCTTCGGGTGTCGCGCCGGCGGCGTAATTCACGAGGTGGATGACCAGCCGATGCCCTTCGATTTCGCTGGCGCTCAGTGCGACCGTGCCTGCGCCGCGCAGGCGCACCGAGAGATGTTCACCCGCGACACGGTCGAGTTCATCGGCCATCTGCGTCCAACTCTCCGGCAGCATAATGCGCGCGGCACGGCCGCCGGCCTCCTTGGCGCAGATCACATCGGCCCCGATCCGCGCGATGTTGCCGCCTTGGAACCCTTGGAAAGCCGGACGACCCCGCGCCCGGCCGTTCTCGTCGCGATCACCATTGTCACCCACAAGGATCAATGCCCCGCCAGCCTTCGTGAACGCGCGGACGGCCGCGCATTCGCCATCGCTCATGTGCGATTGGCCCGCCAGCACCAGTGCGGCAAAACCATCCAGCCGCCCCATGTCTTCGCCAAAAACCGTCTCCCAAGCAAATCCCCCCCGGATCAGCACCTCCTCCGCGGCCAACACCCGCGCATCGGATTCCCTCCCGTCAAAGGCGGCCGATGCAAGGGTGCGCAGCACCGCCACGTCGCGGACCGGCCGCGCACCAGCGAGCAACTTCTCGGTGTCACGGGCGAAACGCAGTGAAATGGCCAGCGCCTCGCGCAGATCGGGCCGATCGATGCGCATCCGGTCGCCCTCGTTGGTCGGGCGCAGCGCCCAATTTGTGCCGGGCACACCACCGTTGGCTGCCGCCTCGGCAACCTGAAGGCCGACCTCCCCCGCGCTCTCCGGCAGGCCCGCGGCGGTCAGCTTGTCGCGCCGCCAAACCGTGGAGATCACGCGATAGCCAACCGCGGCCGCCTGCTTGAACGCGCGGATCTGCGAGACCAGTGCGCCCCCTTCCATACCCGGAAAGTTCTCGTTCTCGGCGAACAGCAGGTCGAGCTGCCGCCCAAGCAGCGCGGGCCATACGCTGCGACCATAGGGGCTGTTCCCGTCGCGCGGGTAGGCCGGGTTCCCCAGCAGGATCACGCCCGGGCGGATGCTTCGCGCATGTCCGCAAAGTTCGGCGTGGTACTCCGCCAGACTCTCGCACCTGAACCTCACCCACTCCTGCACGATCGGATCATCGATGCGGGCGGGCGCCCGCACCATCGACGGCAAACGCACGTCATCGAACGAGGCCCGGCCGAATCGTTCCTGCGGCGAAGGATGGCGCTTCGCCAACCAAGTCCGGAAACCCTCCTCGCACCTCTTGCAATAGCACGGCTCACAATAATCGTTGTCGAAATGAAACCCATCCAGCCCCACCTCCTCCAGACCGATGCGGATGGTGCGCTTCATGTAATCCCGGAACTCGCGCGACAGGATGCACGGCGCCCAGCGATAGGTCGCGCGACCCCACGTCCGCAGTTCCCCCCGCTCGTCGCGCTGGATCCACTCTTCCGCGCGCGGTTCCTCGGCGAGAAATGTCTCGTGATACAGCGACCGCGACTGGCAGTAGCCAAGCACCTTGATGCCATGGCCATGGGCAACGCGGACCAGCGCGGCAGTGCGCTGTTGCTCCGCGCGCTCGGCCACGAGCCCAAACCCTTTGAAGAAATGGGTGCAGGCCAGATTCACACCGACGTCCGCCATTGTCGCCACGAGTTCCTCGGAGTGCAGCCGGTCGTACCACCGCTCCAGTCCCGGCGCATTCGTGTCCACAGCCCCCACGACCCCCCCGACGCGCCGGTAATGTGCCAGCGGCTCCCATCCCCACCAGGACCAGTACAGCGGCTCCCGTGTGACGGCATCCTTGGCGGACGCGCCGCCAACGCCAGCCGCGCGAGCCACGCCGACCGGAGCGAGAAATGACACATGCCGCGCCAGCCACGAGGCACAGGCCACGCGGCGCAGAAAACCCCGCCGACCCACAACATCATTATTATAATCGCTGTTGCACATAATTACCATCCCTCAGCCAGGCTCATGAAAACCCGGATCACGTCCCGCGGCCGCCTGCCGGCGGGTGACTCGAATCGCGCGCAAGCGCGCTCCTACGCCTGTCGTCAAACCGGTCGCCATGGTACCGAACCAGATCCTACCTCGGCAACACGATCGTCTTGGCCCGTCCGGCATCGAGTTGGATCGTCTTCCCGTCGGGCAACCTCGCCTCCTGCGGGTTTGCAGCGTCGTGGTTCACGAGGATGATCAGCCGATTCCCCGCATCGTCGTGCCAGGCACCGCCCTCGACAGACCAGTTTCCAGTGTCCACCGCCTTACGGCACCCGGCCGACGCCAGCATGTCCGACCACCAGGCGTACATCGGCGGCACGGTCAGGTTGTTCGCGATGAGGCCAGCATCGAATCCCAATGTGATGGCCCGGCCCGTCCCAAAACGGTGCTCAATGACGGCGGGCGTGCCATCGTCAAAGGCCGCAAGCACTTTGGCATCGGGCAACGGCGCAAGCACCGCGCAGCATGCATCCTGCTTCACCCAGCGACCCTCCTTTGCGAGCGCGTTGAAACCCCCAAAATTGACCGCCTCGCGCCCCTCCGCGCTCGCCCGACCGCGGGCCCCCACCCCGCCGCCGGCGCGGATGCCCAGCACGTCCCCGAGGTGCGCGGAGGACTTCGGCCCGTCGAACGAACGCTCCGCGGCGCTCTCCCGAGGATTGCACCCATAATCATAGCTGTTGCAACCAGGGAAACCCTTGCCGTCGGAACAGAAGACCGTCACCAGCGTGCCGCCGCCACGTACGTATTCGCGGATGGCCGATTGCACCTCAGGCGCGATCGAGATGCTTCCCGCCAGCACCAGCACCTTGCGGGCGCGCAGGCCATCATCGGTCATGTCGCGCTCGGTCAGCGGGTCAAACTGGAAGCCGGTCTCCCGGATCAAGGTGTAGATGCCGACCTTCGATTGCCCCCATGGGCCCGCAAAAGGTCCAGAGTTGAAAGCCGCGTCGTGATAAACCGCAACGTCGGCGAATTGTTCATAATGCATCATGTGGCGCGCGTTCTCGAGCGCGGCCCTGATCACAGGCGCGCCCGCCTCGCCCGTCGGGGTGAGCTTGCCATCGGCATCGTACAGCGCCGATTGCTCCCACTCCGGTCCCCAGGTCGGCACGAGGGTCGAGTACTCGAAACCGCTGCCGCCGTTGGCCAGCACGGTGAAGGCGTTCATCTCCCATTCGGCGCGCGTCATCGGGCCGCGGCGGATCTTCCGGCTGTACGTCTTGCCGATGGACCCGCCGCGCGGCAGCGGCAGCGTGCCCATGTGGGCGTAGATGCCTGTCCAGATCTTCCGCCCGATACCATAACTGTTGGGCACGCCCTCCTCGGTCAGGTGGCCGAACGTGTAATTGTAATCGAAGCCGACGCGCTTGCAGACCGCGGGCGCTCCGGCCCAGTTCACGAAACGCTGCGTCAGCGGCACGCCCGGCGCGATCTTTCGCATGTGCCCGAAAAGCGCTGCCAGATAATCGCCATAGCTCTCGGTGATCCATTGGAGCTTCAGATAGGCGAGCCGCATCGGGAATCCGAAGCGCCCGTCCGCCTCGAACCGCTTCGGCTGCGGCACGTCATCAAACGCCCCGATGCCCCGCGCCCCGCCGACGTACTCGCCGAAGGCGCGGAAATCCCCTCCGAACCGCTTCCGCAGCCACCCGCGCCAGCTCGCCACCGCTTCGCCCGAATAATCGTCCCACAGGCTCGCGTCGTCCTCCTGGCCGAAAACGAAGAGCGCCGGCTGATCGAGGAATGGCTTCACCCAGCCATTGAGGCCCAGCTCGTGGAAACGGAGCGTCGCTGCCTTGATAAAGGACGTGTGCGTGTCCCCGCCGCGGCGGAGCTGATGCCCCTCGAGTCCGAGATTCTCCTGTGCCACCAGCCACGGCGGCAGAAAAGGGCAGCAGTGCGCCATGCTGATCGTCGCCTTGAAGGGCATGTCGAACTGCTGGCTCAGCCGCAGGTCATGATGGATGACCGAATCGGGGGGGATCACCACCCCGGACGCCCCTTTCGGCCAGTAGCGCGTGAAGGTCATCCCTTCGACATAGAACGTGTTGAAACCCAGTCGCCCCTGCATCTCCTCGGAGCCCGCGGGATTGCCCTTGGTGGCGAAACTCAAAAACGGTTTGTCGCGATAGAACAGGATATCGCAACCGGGCCGCGCGGTAACGCGATGCGGCGATGATCCCAGTGCCGCGTCGACCTTGCCGATCCGATCGCGGTTCGGCGACAGTTCGCGCGTCTGCTCGCGCGTCCCAATCTCGCCATCGCCACGGACCAGCAGGCCGGTCCAGTTCGTGCCCCCGCCGCGCCGGGACGCCATAAGCCGAACGAGCGCTCGCCCCGCCCTCGGGAAGGCCAGCGATTTCGTCCCCCAGCCGTTCTCCTCGATCACCAGGCTTTCGGACTGCGACTTACCATCGGCCAGCACCTCGATCTTCAGCAGGGTGCCCTTGTTCCCCTTGGCCAGCGCCAGATCACACAGGCCGAACTCCAACTCGAGCCGACTGCCACCCGTCACGACAAACTCCACGACCGTCGGATTCATCACGGATTCGCCGGATAGGAGCAACTGGCCGGGCCGCAGCTCTCCCTTGACCTCCATGCCCTTGGAGTACGGTTTCACTCCCCCGCCCTTCTGTGGCAGCGCCGCAAGGATCAGCAGCCCCCCGTTCGGTCCCCGGATGTTCCCAGGCTTGTATTCGTATTCGCGGAAAAACTGGCCGTCGTAGACAACGACGTCATCCAGATGCTCGTGCAGCGACCAATCCGCCAACGCCGCCACCGGCAAGACCGTCAGCGCCATCGCCACAGGGAACCAGCTCACCGCCATGCTTCCTCCGCGCTCTCCGCAGCAGCGCCGACCAACCCTACGAAAGGAGGTGCCGGTGCCACCCGATAAGCGTGCGGATCAACCGCCCATGGGCGCAAGGTCGAATGCCACATCGCAAATGCCGGAAAAAAATCGCCGCCGACGTCCGATCCCGCTACAAGCACGAACCGCGACGGCACTCGCCGTAAGTCCGCCCCCTTGTTTCGCCCGTCCATCCCCATATATTCTAATTGTATGGGCGCGACCCTGCAGGTCGTCGCGCGGGTGGGTGCGATGCTCGTCGGCAGACGGGCGCGGAAAGACGGCCCCGCAACTCCAATCCCCGTCGCCACCCCACCGTCGGATTCCCCCCGCCAACAACGCGCCTCCGGCGAGATATGGCTCCGAGAAATCCATCGTTGAATGTTCTCACGGCCACGATCGCAGTCGTGCTTGCCCTCGCGTTTCTTGGATTTGTCCGCCTCTTCGGACCGGTGTTTTCCATCTGGATGCCGCTCGTCGCCCCGGGGGGCGATGTGGCCGAGTTCCAAAACGCGATTTCCGCTGGCGACTGGCGCGCGGCGGACCGACTGCTCGCGAAGGACCCAAGCCTCATCGAGCGCCGGGACCGCTATGGCCGGACGCCAATAATCGCGGCGACCACCGCCACGAAGAGCCGGGAAGAGATCGTGGCGGGCCTGCTCTCTCGAGGCGCCGATGCGAAAGCGCGGGATCCGAACGGTTTCACCGCCTTGTACTGGGCCTCTTTCTATGGGTACCTGAAGATTACCGACCTGCTCCTGAATAGCGGTGCGCCGATGGAAGCCAAAACCGGTGCGGGCGAAACGCCGCTACAGGCTGCCGCAAAAGGCGGATACGCGGACGTTGTTCAACTCCTCGCGGCCCGCGGCGCCAACGTGAACGTCGCTTCCAAGGAGCGCTGGACGCCGCTGCACGTGGCCGCGCAACGCGGGAATAAGGACATGGTGGAGGCACTGCTCGCGAAGGGTGCCGACGTGCGCGCCCAGGACATCGCGGGAATGACGCCCCTCCAGGCGGCTGCCGCCAACAACCACAGTGCGATCGTGGCCCTGCTGATGTCCAAAGACCCAGAGGTGCTCGACCCCAAATGGCCGACGTGGACACGGCTGCACGGGGCCGCCCAAGAAGGACGAACGGACGAGGTCGAAAGGTTGCTGGGCGCAAAGATGCGGGTTGATCCGCTGGATAGTCAGAAACGCACCCCGCTGCATTATGCGGCAGAAGGAGGTCGTATCGGGGCCGTGCGCTTGCTCCTGGCACACGGCGCAAACCCCAGTCTGGCCGACGAACCGACGGGGGCCACCCCCCTGCATCTGGCCGCATCGGCCGGGCACGCGGAAGTGGCGCGACTCCTCCTGGCCACCCATGCGCCACCAAACGCGACGAAGAAAACAGGCTGGACCCCCCTGTTCGATGCGGCGGCGATGGGGCACGCGGATGTCGCAGCAGTCCTGCTGGCACACGGCGCAAACCCCAACGCGAGGGACGCCGAAAAGGTGCCCGTGCTCCAGCGCGCAATCCTCGCGCAACACCGCGAAATCGCACGGCTCCTCGTGTCGGGCGGCGCCACACTCGACCCATACGCCGCGGCCGCGCTGAACCGCGTCGACTCGCTCGCGGATCTCATCGACCACAACGGCGCATCTGTCTCCACGACCTTCGCCGGCGCGGAGACAGCGCTCCACGCGGCGGCACGATTCAACGCGGTCGATGCGGTGAGATTCCTCGTGTCGAAAGGAGCGCGAATCGACGCGCCGGACGCGTCGGGGATCACGCCGCTTCACCTGGCCGCGCGCCTCGACCACGCGGGGGCCGCAGCAGAGTTGCTGGCCATGGCCGCTCCTGTGGACGGCTGCGCAGGACCGAGAAAGGCGCCAATCGCCCCCATCCATGAGGCGGCCATCCGCGGGCACACGGCCTTGATCGGCCTTCTTCTAGATAAGGGGGCTGGCGTTGACGCCCGCGTCCCCATTCGCCTTCTCCCTACTCCCATGGGCCTCCTGCGGACCGGCGGTGAAACCCCCCTCCATTTCGCCGCGGCAAGCCCCTCCCTTGAAAGTGTCCGCTTGCTGCTAAAGCGCGGGGCAGACTTGGGGGCTCAAGACGCGTGCGGCCGGACACCGTTGCTGCATGCGGTGCAGGCGGCTCACGCCGAAGCCGCGGATGCCCTTCTCGATGCTGGCGCGTCAGTTGGCGTAGCCCCGGGGGGCACGACTCCCCTCCATCTCGCCGCCTATGTTGGCGCGGAAGAGGTCGTTCGAACGCTCCTGGGCCACGGTGCCAACGTCCGTGCCCGCGACAGCCACGGCGCGACCCCCCTTCACCGGGCCATCGAGTATCCCGACGGCCGGGAACCGCCCGGGCCCATGACGGCTGGCCGCCGTCAGGTCGTGGCCCTGCTGCTGGGCGGCGGCGCGGATCCCCAAGCCCGCGAAATCCTCGGCCTCACGCCCCTCCATCTGGCGGCATCCCAGGGCTATGCCGATGCCGTCAGGCTTCTGTTGGATCACATGCCAAACGCGGACCTCCGCAATGACGGCGGCGGCACACCACTCCACGACGCCGCCATGCATGGCCGCCTGGAAATCGCCCAGATCCTCTTGGACAGAGGGGCCGACGTGAACGCGCGCAGCGAGTACAATTGCCCGCTCCACCTGGCCGTCCGATTCGCACACGCTGATGTGGCCGCACTGCTCCTCGATCGCGGGGCCGACGTCAGCGCCATCGAACACCGCGGGATGACCCCGCTCGACGAGGCCATCTCCCCACCAGGCGACTGGACCCCCGACAAAAAGAGGATCGTGGAACTCTTGATTGGCCGGGGCGCTAACGTCGATCGCGGCGGAAAGCAGAAGCCCCCTCCCCTGATTCAGGCCGTGCGCCAGGGATCGAGGGGACTCGTGGATGTCCTCCTCGCCCATGGGGCGGACGTCAACATACGAGACCAATACGGCCGGGCTCCTCTCCACGCCGCCGTCGAGGAAAACCAAATCGAGCTGGTGGAATACCTGCTGTCGAAGGGCGCGCAAATTGACGCGCGCGACGGCCAGGGACGCACCCCCATGTATTATGCGGACAGCCACGGGGCCGGGGCCCGCATCAAGGAATTACTCCGACGGCATGGGGGCACGGGTGCCTTCGGAGAACCCCGCCCCACGGAAACGGGGCAAAAGCGCTAGAGGGAATACTGTGGGATCTTGACCGTTTCCCCGTCCTTCGTGGCAGAAATGTGGGCGTAATAGCCGGGCGTCGTCATGTTCAGGGCGTCGATCACGCCCACGGCCGGTTTGCGTCCCCTCAGGATCGCATCGATAAAGTCGTCGCCCAGGTAGCCGTGGGATCCCCCGTGACCACCCGCCTCTACCCCCGGGGGCAACGCTCCCTTCTTCAATCGCAGTCCGCCCTTGATGGCGTCGTAGTATCGCCTCTCGCCCGTCTTGTCGCCCACGAAGGTCTTGTTGTACCCGCCGTATTCCCCGCGGATTCGCCCCGCCTCCAGATACTCCCCCTGTGAATTGCACACCATCATGCGGGCGATCCCGCCCTCGGCCGTCCTGAAAAGCCCCACCTCCGACTTGAAGATATTTCCTATCGCGTTGGGAACTCGCTCCGATTCATCGAATGCCGCCGTCCCCTGACACGAGACGTCCACGAAGCTCTTGTGCGTGACACCGACATAGTACGCCGTGGCGTGGGTCGGATACCACATGGGGCAACCGTTCTTTCTCCAGTCCTTGTATGAGCCCAGTGGCGGCGCGCCGATCACATGGGGATGGCAGTACTCCCCCTCGGAATAGACGATCCTGCCGAACACCCCCGCCGAAAAGAGCTTTTCCATCGCGTAGAGGTCGTCCCTGAAAACCGATGTCTCGAACATCGCGTAGACCAGGCCCCTGTTCTTCTTGCAGCATTCCAGCAGCCTCCCGGCATCCTCGATGTCCCCGCGGAAGGCCGGCACGGCGGTAGCGACGTGCTTTCCGTGCTCCATGCAGAGGATCGCGTGCTTGGCGTGCGCCGGCGCGTCGGTCGCGCAATAGATCGCCTCGATCCTGTCGTCCTTGACCATCTCCTCCAACGAGGGATAGGTCTTCGCGCACTTGGCCTGCTTCGCCATTTCGGCACAGCGGTCGGGGAAAAGATCGCTCACCGCAATCAGTTCGACATTCGGATGATGCTGCAGACCGAACTGCAGTCCGAATTTGCAGACGCCGTGGCCGACGATGCCCACACGGACCTTCCGGTCGCTGAATGGTCTCCATGCCTGCGCCTTGTCGACATCGGTCTGGGTCTGGTCGAATCCCTTGATGGCCTCGCCCGCCTCGCAGGCGGATCTCAGGAGCGGCGCTCCCGCAACCAGGCCGGCCGTGGAAATGAAATGTCGGCGGGATAGATCCATGATGCCTCCTTTGAGCGTTGGATCCTAAGGCTGGCCGTTCTAATGACTGCCGTCGAGAATTTCTGGGAGGGCGGCACGAGACCACCGCACAAAAACGCTTCGCGTGGGTCATGGCCCCCTGGTGGATGCGCCAGCTCTTGGAGTGCGGTGGCAACGCCACCGCTTTGGAACAGCGCGGAGCGCGGGCTCCCGCCTCTAGCGGAACGCAAAAGCGGCAGCGTCGCCGCCGAACTCCAAGGCGCTGCGCGCCCTATTTCTGCCGCGCTTCAACCGATGACCGGACTGATTGCCTCACCATTGCAATCGTGCCGCCTGCTCTCCTATAGTCGCGCTCAAGACAACTCTTATGTTTGCCGCACGACGTATCCTTTTTCTGGCCATTCTCGCGCTGATCCTGACGCCTCCCCTTCTCTTCGCGGCGGGTCCTCCTGCTCCGGTACAGCATGCCGACACCGCATCCCACGTGGTGTTTCTCGGCACGGGGGCCGCCGACATCAACCGGCCCAAAACCGACGGTTGCGCCAACTGCACCCACATCCGCGAACATGGCGGCAAGAATGCCCGACGGTACTCCTCGCTCTTCGTGGCACCGGATATTGTGATCGACTTCACAACCACTGGACTTGAATCGCTGAAAGCATCGGGCGTCGCGCCCTCGGCCGTCGCGCACGTGCTCATCACCCACTCGCACGGCGACCATTTTGACCCCGCGTCGATCTCGGCGCTCGCCAAAGAAAAGGGCGGGCGCATCACCCTCCACGGGAATGCGCGTGTCGTTGCGGCCATGCGGAAGCACCTCGACGCCTTGGAGGATAAGCCCGACGTGATGGTCCACGAACTGAAGCCCTTCCAAGGCTGCGATGTAGACGAATGGCGATGCATCCCCTTGCCCGCAAGCCACGCCCCCGGCGAAGACGCGCTGCTCTATGTGCTGCGGCGCAAGGACCGGGCGCTCCTCTATGCCACGGACACCTCCTGGCTGCCCGCGGCGACGTTCAATGCGCTGAAGTCCGAGCACCTGGACCTCGCGATTGTCGAGGCCACGTTCGGGGAAATCGACAAGCCCGAGCTACTCACCGCGCACATGAACCTGCCCTTTGTCCGCCTCGTCAGGCGATTTCTGTTCGAGCAGAAAGTGATGAAGGCCGGGGGCCGATTCTCCGTCACGCACACCAGTCTCCACTGGTGCGAGCCCCATGATATCCTCGCGCCCAAGTTGGCGAACGAGGGAATGATCCTGCCGCACGACGGCATGCGCCTCGGGCTCTGATGGCCGGCGCGCGCCGCGCATCGCCGGGGTCAGTCGAGCCGCTTCACCTCCACGTATTTCACACCGAGATCGGCCGAGCCCGTCTCAAGACTGGCTTGAAGGCGACCGGGGCCCACCGGAAGAGCGACTCCCTTGAACGCGCATTCCGTCGCGTCCGCCTTGACGGATTGCCGCAACGACACTCCGCCAAGGGACAGCGTCGCGTCACCGTCCGCCTGAAGGGGGTCGAAGATCAGCCTCACGTCATATCGGACGCCGGCGACGACCTTCACCTCCCAAAAACCGTGCCCTTTCGGACCCCAGTTCGCGTCGACGCCGCGCCAATCCTGGCGGGTGAGCAGCACCGGGTTCTCCTGCGGCGCCCCGATATAGATGCGCGCGGGCACGGCGTAATCGCGCCCGCTGGTGACATCGTTGAACCACGCGTCATACTCGGCCTTGAGTTTCGCGACGACGTCCGGCCTCTCGGCGGCGACATCCTTCAGTTCGAACGGATCGTTGGCCATATCGAATAGTTTGAAGTCGGTCCTGCCATCCCATTTCCGTTCGCCGACGCCGAGCGGTTGAACGAGTTTCCAATCCTGAGAGCGCGCGGCGAAGGCCCGATAGCGCTCCGGCGCGTCACCGCGGTGCCATTGGAAGAACAGCGCGCGGTCTTTCCATTGGACACTCTCGCCCCGCAAGAGTGGCGCCAGGCTGACGCCGTCGAATTTCACGGGCGCGGGTTTCGGCACCCCGCAGAGATCGAGCAGCGTCGGGGCGATGTCGATGTGGGCGGCGATCCGGTCCACCTGGCGGCCCGCCTTGACCCCCGCGGGCCAGCGAAGGAAACAGAATTGGTGGATGCCGCCCTCGAACGTCGAGCCTTTCCAACCCTGGAATCCCGCGTTGTACCCGTTGTGCTTCTGGCAGCCATTGTCGGAGAAGAGGACGACGATGGTGTTGTCGGCCATCTTGAGTTCCTCGAGTCTCGCCAGTAGCCGGCCGACGTTGTCGTCGATGTTCTCGATCATTCCATAGACGCGCGCCAGGTCATCCGTGTCTATCTTCCCGGTCATCGGGTGCCCATTCGTCGGAAACGCCGCGGCGCCAAAATCCTTGCCCTCGTAGCGACGGCGATACTCGTCGGGCACCTGATGCGGCAAGTGCGGGCAGTTGAAGGGCAAATAGACGAAGAATGGATGGCCATCGTTCTTTGCGACGAACTGCGTGGCCGCCTCCGTAATGACATCGCTGACATAGCCTTTCGTTTTTACCCACGCGCCGTTGTGGCGGAGCGTGGCATTGAAGTAGGCGCCCCGCTCGTCCGCCGGGTCGGGCGAGTCGCCGGGTTGCGCCAGGCCGCCGCCATTGAGCACGAGCGACTCCTGAAAACCCTTGTCCATGGCCCGCATCGGGTAATTGTCGCCCAGGTGCCATTTGCCGAAGATCCCGGTCCGGTAGCCCCCGGCGGCAAACATTTCCGCCAGGGTCGTCTCATCCGGGTGCATCATCGATCGGCCCAAGTACGTATCCGTGACGCCGGTGCGATAGTTGTATCGTCCCGTCATCAGACATGCTCGCGTGGGCGAGCAGACGGGCATGACGTTGAACTTGACGAGCGACGCGCCCTGCGCGGCAAAGCGGTTGATCTGCGGGGTGCGCACGATCGGATTGCCAGTCACCCCAAGCTCACCAAAGCCATGGTCATCGGTGAGGATGATGACGACGTTCGGTTTCTGGTCCGCCGCGTGGACGAGGCAGGTGCACCCGAGCGCCAGGATCATGGGAATAGCGCGCATCGCCGAGCGCTTCCCTCCCTTGCGTGTTTGCGTCAAAAGCAAATCGCCTGCCAGTTCAGTAGGTCGGGTCGGTCTAATCATGGAAGCACTGTAGCGGTCAGGATTCCGGACGTCGATGCCAAGGCGAGCCGCAGAGCATTTGCCGCCCGCATCAGCCGGGAGGGACGCCGTGCGACGACCGCCGATCCTTCCGACGGAATGGTTCGCCCGGACGTAGCCGAACGCGCGAGCGTTTGGCCGTCCCACCGGCCCCGCGCCCCTCACGGACAGGCGACGCTCATGACGCAATTTCGTTTTTCGGGGCAGCCATTTCCACCGTTCGTCCTGAGCTTGTCGAAGGACGAGGCTAGCTGAAGACAAACACGTCGTCCGCCCTTCGACCGCTCGCTGCGCTCGCGCTCAGGACGAACGGCTGTGGGATGACCGCGGACCACCTCAACAGAATGGATGCGCCAAAACCAGACGAAGCTCCGCATTAGCCTTTGCGCGGCTCCAACCGATAAATGTTCGCCCGCCCGCTATCCGTCTCCCCGGCATAGATCCGCCCATCGGGCAGCACCGCCATCGCGTGAAAGAGGCACAGGGGATATTGCGGCGCCACGACACCAAAGTTCTGGATCGTAGCCTTCGCAGGGTCATATTGAAAAAGCTGCATCTGCGGGAAACCGCCCAGTCCGACGATGCGCCCGTCCGCGGTCTCCGCGAGCGCGGGGATCCGCGATGACGGGACGGGTTGGCCCAGCAACTCCACGTTGTCGGCCCCGGGCCGCATCCGGCAGAGGTTCGCCGGCAGCGATGTTCCGAAATAGATCGCTCCGTCGCGCGCGCGGCACGCAGAGTCGAACCCGTTGTTCCAAGACTTGTTCTTGGCCGGCGAGACGGCGGCGAACGACTCCGTCGGCACCTCCACGCAGGTGCGCTCGAACGTCCGCCCCTCGTGGTCGTACCGCATCAGGTAGCATGCCCCGGTTCGCACCGGCATGCCCTCGCGCGCCAGGGCACAGTTCCAGCAGCCCCACGTCACCCCCGCACTGTCGCAAACGAGATTGTGGTGGGCCGGCTGCGAGATCCGCCCGTAATCGGCCACCTCATGCGTGCCGAGGTCGTGCACGAAGAAGTGATTGCCCGGGATCGTGTAGCCGGCGATGTAGCGCCCCCTCGGATCCATGGTCATCCCCTGGATGGCTTCGCCTGGCACCTGGGGCCCGAGGTCAGCGACGCGGCCGGTCCCTGGCTCGTACCGAAACAGGTGGCCACCCTCGTAACCATGCGCGTGGAATTCGCGCGGATACCCGTCGGAAATGTTCAGTCCCTGCCCGATGTACAGGCTGCCATCCTGCGCCTTCACCAGCGCGTTGTGGATCTTGTCGTCGATGCCCCGCGTCTTCGGATCATCGGGGAAGATCTCGCCAAAATCTCTAATCACATCCGATCGCGGATCGAGCGCCACGAGCACGCGGCGCTGTCCGGTGAGCCCGCAGTACAGGATGCCATCGTCGCCCAGCACCATCGCGGTCACCGCGTTCGCACCGGTCACCGGCACACGCAATTCCGTCACATCATACGCCTTCATAGCCCACCTCGCCCCCCCGCCTCCCCCCTCGGCCCGCGCCGCCAGCGCCGCGACCGCCGGGATGCCCAAAGATCCCGCGAGAAAAGCGCGCCGTTTGATCGGTTCCCTGTTCATTCGCGTCGTCCTCTCACGTCATGGTTTCGGCGGCAGGCGCCAGAACGTCCCCGCAATGAAGCAGTTAGAGCCCGCCCTATTATGATAGTAGACAGTGAGGATGGTGTCGTCCTCAAGCTGTATCGAAGCAGGATAACCCAAGTCGGTGTCACCGACCTTGCGCGGCCGACCTCCAGGAGTCCCGCCGTCCATGCGGATGACGATCTCGTTGTCGAGATCCCAGGTCTTGCCACAATCAGAACTGAGGCAGGCGCGAATGCCGTAGGGAGGCCGCCGATAACCGTAGCTCATGAGAAGGCGCCCGTCCCTCAGCGGCAAGAGATGCTGCGGATAGCCCCAGACCGACGTGGTGATGATCGGTTCCCATGTCGCCCCACGATCCGACGAGCGGATGATCCGCGCCAGGCCATCGAGATCGACTCGCGCCGCAAAAATCCAGTACCGCCGGGGCATGACGCACATGAACGGCTCATCGTACCAGATGAAATCCCGCGCTCCCGGCATATACGCCGTGTATGCGGCGACGCCGACCCGTTCCCAAGTCATGCCCTTGTCACGCGACCGGCATGCCGCATCCGCCTGAAGTGTGATGGCCCGCCCCTCAATCTTCGTGAGTTCCCGCTGCACACATCGTTGGAGACCGCCGTAGACGATGTGCCCGCCCTCATCTTCCACCGCGCCCCGCGGACCGAACACCGGCGTCGGCCGCGGCTTGCCCCAGGTCAACCCATTGTCCCCCGAAACACACAGGCAATCAGCGAATGTCAGGATGGCCGTGCCATCGGACATCTGAAAGATGGCGGGATCCCGGTCGTCGATCCCCGCGCGATCGACCGCGGTCACGCGCGGCAGCCAGTTCCTACCGCCGTCGGTCGAACGGCTCAGGCTGATCTTGCCCTCCGGATCATCCATGTGGATGGACGCCTCCCTGTACACCACCACCAGATCCCCGTTCTTCATTCTGGCCACCCCGGGGAACGCGAAGTGTCTTTCCGGATCGACCGCGATATTTACGTGGTCCGTCGCCAGCCAACGCGATGCGACGCCACCCGCTGTCGCCCCCTGCGCGGGCATGAAGCGAAACCCGTACAGATAAACCGGCTTGCCGACACTCGAGAGAATGATCGTTCGACCGGAGAGATCCCATGCCCGACCAGCAAAAACCTCCGTGTCAAAATGATAGTCGCGAAAGCCCTTGGCGCCGACGAGTTCGCGGCGCGAGCCGTCATCCAACGCGATCTGGAAAGCCATTGGCGCGGCATCATTTCCCGCGCCCCCATCGCCCGCCGCGTCCACCGCACGGACCTCGACGTGGATATCGAATACGCCCCTGAGTCCAGGATCGATGATCAACGGCGCGACACCCGGCCTGGCATTAAGCAGCGGCCTTTGCCAGCGCAGTTTCGTCGGTCCCCGGGGGGTCCGCAGGAGCCAGCACCCATCCCTCTCCGCGTCGATGGTGACCGCATCGCGTGGCTGCACCGCGCCGGACTCCAGCAATGCCCCCATCCCCAGTGAAACAGGCTCATTCACACGGCACTCTGGAACCTCGATCCTCTGCAGTCCCTGCCGGGCCTCACCGTCGGCGGATGATGGCGCCCCCGCCAACGCGATGATCAGCGGCAACGTGACACTGAAAGATCCGTGCACCGGGCGCCTCCTGCTTCCGCGGACAAATCCACCCTCTCAATTGTCCCCACGTGCAGGTCCCGTGTCTAGCCTGCATGTTTCACGCTTCCGCGTGAAACATGCAGGCTCAAAAGAAAACCGCGCTCCGAAAAACGCGATTTTGGAGGGTCTGGTGCCACCGATCCGCGAAACACACTCTGCAACCGCGAAAAATCCCAGTCTTTGCCAGACCTTTCCCAATAAATGGCTCTCGTGGCGCGGTTTTCCCTGAGCCCGGAATTTCACAGCCCGCAAGGCTGTGAAATATCCGGGCTAGGAGTCTGTCGGCTCGCTGTTTGAAAAAAAGCCAACCCGGACCGCGAGGCCGCGGGCCCTCCCCAGGATGCCCGCGTGGCGCGCCCACGATCTTGGAGGGCGTCTCCGTGGGGCGCCACAAGGCACGGCGGACGCCATGCGCCGCCCCCAAAAAAAAACGCCCGCCGAAGCGGGCGCTTTTGAAAAGATTGCGGAACTAGCAGGAACTCAGTTCTGCTTCTTTTTGCCGCAGCCGCCGTCGGGGCAACTGCCATCCTTCTTGTCCTTGTTGCAGTCCCCGAGATTGGACATGGTGGAGGTCTTCTTGTCGCCCTCCTTCTTCTTATCCCCATCCTTCGGGCACTCTTTCTTGTCCTTGCCGCAGTGACCGCAATGCATCACGTCTGCCTGGAGGCCGCCCACCAGCGCGCTCTGCTGCTTGGGCTCTTCTTTCTTGTCGCCTTCCTTCTTGCCCTTCCCGCAGCCGCCGCACTGCATGAGGTCACCCTCGAAGCTGACGGTGGATCTTACGGTCGCGGCGTTGGCCGCAAAGGCGAACCCCAGACCAAGCCCGGCGATCGCCAGAACACGACTAAACGATTTCATCGGCTATCTCCTTCTGTGGGCCATTCCCGCGGCGACATACCGCCAGATCCGGCCCACGATATTTGGAAAACTACTATGCGCATTATTCGTTGACCCGCAACTAGGGTCTTTACCCCGTTCCCGGGGGGCTCTTGGTTATGCGACAGCAACCTGTTGGAGTTCAGCCTTTAGGCCGAATCGGGCACGAAACAGGCTAAAGCCTGGACTCCAACGGCTTCGGTCGAGCGAACCAAAAGCCCTGCGTTCCAAGGGCGCCGCCCTAGCAGCCTGGCGGACTTCAGAAAGTCCCACAGATTCCTAGGCGCCATCAATCCCGGACCTCGACCTTCTGGCTCTCCCGGCCGGCCCGGCCACTAAGGATCAGGCGGCCGCGCAAGTCCGTGACCACCCAAGGCTCACCCGGTGAGAACCTCACCCTGTCCGAGCCGCCGCCCCCTATCTCGGCTGCACGATCCCAGCCCCCATTGCGGTCCACGCGGCTCACGCGGATCCTGTCGCCGGTCTTGTTTGTGAAACGAATCTCGGTTCCGCCGCCGCGATCCCCCCACCATGGGCCGCTATCGCCCCTCCGAATCACGATGGTCGCCTCGCCACGCCCGCAGAGGATCTGGCGGACGATCCGGTTTCGCTTGTCGGTGACTACCCAGGTCTGGCCGTGAGGTGATCGTGCGGAGAACCCCTCCCCGTCAAACAGCTGCCTTACGAAAACCCAACGCCCGAAATCATTCACGTGATAGATGTCGAGCTGGTCGCCGAATTCATTCCGAAACTCGATCCTACCGTATGTCGCACCCGGCCAAGAGCCCTGGAACCACGGATCCCAGCACGCCCAGCCTCCGCCCCGCTCGAACCTGAACGCCCTGCCCTCCCTCGCTTCGTCAGAGTACCTTTTCCCCCCGGCAACGTACGAAACCCGCAACCTCTTCCCCTCGCCTTTGTACGGGTCGACGCCCAGGATCTCGTTGGAGACCTCGAACTCGCGCCTGCCCGAATCCGCGATCCGCTGCACCCGTTGCGTCACGTCCGCGTATCGCCCCTCTATGCCATATGATGCCTCCAGCACCTGGATCCTCTCCGCGCGGGCGTCTGGTCTCGCCACGCACACGAACATCGCCGCCACCGAGAAAAAATGCACCGCTCTCATCTGTTCCTCCACACATCGCGCCGACCCGGAACCGATGATCCGGCCCAGGTGTCGTCGCGCTGCCGATAAGGCTGGGCTGGAAACACCAAAAACGCAAGCGACCCAGGGCTCGGTGCCCATTTTGCGTTCCCTCCACGGCCGATTCCTGATAGACGTTACCATATGCACACGCGCGCCATTATCTCATCCCCCACCCGTCGCTCGTTCCTCAAGTCCGCGCTCGCCGCCGGCATCGCGCCCATGTTTGCGCCCGCGCGCTTCTTCGGACAGGACGCCCCCTCCAACCTCGTCCGCTTCGGATGCATCGGCGTCGGCCGCCAGGGGCAAACCGACATGAAGCAACTGATGACTCAAGGCGCCGACATCGGTGTCCGCGTCGTCGCCGTCTGCGATTTTGACTCGAAACGAGCCAAGGACGCGAAGTCCCTGGTCGAAAAGTTCAACGGCGAGAAATTTGGTGCCGGTGCCCCCAAGTCCTGCGATGTCTATCGCGACTTCCGCGAACTGCTGGCCCGCAAGGATATCGATGGCGTCACCATCGTGACCCCCGACCACTGGCACGCGATACCGGCCATCGCAGCGGTCAATGCCGGCAAAGATGTCTATCTGGAAAAACCCCTCACCTATTCCCACGCCGAGGGCGTGAAACTCGTGGAAGCCGTCCGCCGGAACAAACGCATCCTCCAGGTCGGTTCCCAGCAGCGCTCCGACCAGCACTTCCGCATGGCCTGCGAGTTCGCGCTCAACGGCCGACTCGGTAAAATCCACACCATCCGCGCCGTCATGCCGTCGGACAAGGGAACCGGCGACCCGACGCCCATGCAGGTGCCCGAAAACCTGGATTATGAATCCTGGCTCGGGCCAACGCCCGAGGTCCCCTACACGGAGCACAGGGTCCATCCCCAGAAGGACTACGGGCGTCCCGGCTGGCTTCAGATCGAGGCGTACTGCCGCGGCATGATCACCGGATGGGGCGCCCACATGAACGACATCGCCCAGTGGGGCAACGGCGCCGATGGCACGGGCCCCGTCGAAATCCAGGGCACCGGCGAGTTCCCGAAACGCGGCATATTCGACGTCCATACGAACTTCCACGCGGAGGCGACCTACGCCAACGGCGTTCGTCTGATCATGGAAACCACCGGACTGTCCGAGGAGTCCGGCAAGAACGCGGGGGTCTGGTTCGAGGGCGATAAGGGCCGCATCTTCGTCGCCCGTGGCAAGATACAGGCCGAACCCGCAGACCTTGTCCGCGACAGGATCAAGGATGGCGAAATCCGCCTCTACGAGAGCAAGAACCACATGCTCAACTTCCTGGAGTGCATCCGTAGCCGAAAGGATCCCGTGGCGCCCGTCGAGGTCGGCCACCGCTCCAATACCGTCTGCATCCTCGCCCACATCGCCATGAAACTCGGCCGCAAGCTGAAGTGGGACCCGAAGGCCGAAAGATTCGTCGGCGACGACGATGCCAATGGCCTGCTCGATTACCCGCACCGAAAACCGTGGACCATCTGATCGGCGTCGGATGACGCCGCACCTTGGATGAACCGCCGCACTTTCCTCAGAACTGTTGCCGCAGGCGCCATGGGCACTGCGCTTCCCGCCAGATCCAATCCCATGACAACCATCGACCGCATCGATCTCTTCCCGCTCCGCTACCCCACGGTGGGATATTTCAAGTTCTTCTCCGACGCCCGCGGCTCCAAGGGGCGCGCCGCGATCGTGGTGAAGATCACGGCTGCCGACGGCACCATCGGCTGGGGGCAGTCGGTCCCCATCGCGAAGTGGAGCGACGAGACCCTCGAGACCGCATTCATCGCGATGCGCGATTATTTCGTGCCCGTTCTCGTCGGACGTGACCCCGCCGACATCCCGGGCGCCCACGCGGCTATGGACGGCACCATAGCCCCGGCCTTCACCACGGGGATGCCGATCGCGCGCGCCGGCCTCGACATCGCCCTCCACGATCTCGCCGGGAAACTCGCGGGCAAACCCGCCGCGGCGCTCTGGGGCCGCGAATCCACCGCCCCGGTCACCCTGAGCTGGACGGTCAACGTCAAGACGCTCGACGAGGTTGGCCCGCTCATCGATGAGGGCCGCCGCCGGGGTTACCGCCATTTCAACATCAAGGTCGCGCCCGACCCAAAGTTTGACGCCGCCCTCACCAAGGAGGTCCGGCGCATCGCCCCCGACACGTTCCTCTGGGCCGATGCCAATGGCGGCTATGACCCCGCCTCGGCGCTCGAGGCCGCGCCCATGCTCGCCAAGGCAGGCGCCGATGTGCTCGAGGCCCCCCTGCGCCCCAACCGGATCTCCGGCTATCAGGCCCTCAAGAAACAGGGCGCGCTTCCCATACTCATGGACGAGGGCGTGATCACCCCAACCGAAGTCGAGGAGTTCTTCAAACTCGGCATGCTCGACGGTGTCGCCATGAAACCCGCCCGCTGCGGCGGACTCCTCTCGAACCGCAGGCAGATCGAGTTCTGCCTCGCAAATAATCTGATGTGGCTCGGCAGCGGCTTGACCGATCCCGACATCTCTCTCGTCGCGTCGCTGGCGCTCTACTCCGCCTACGGCCTCAAGAAGCCCGCCGCACTCAACGGCCCGCAATTCCTCGCCGCCGATGTGCTCAAGACTCCCCTGCGCATCGAAAACGGCATCGCGCATCCACCCGCCGGCCCGGGGCTTGGCATCGAGGTGGACGAAGCCAAGGTCATCGATCTCATGCGCCAAAGCGGCTGCGCACACCTCCGCGCCTCATCGCCCGCGGGATAGAAACGCCCATTCGGCCAGTGCCCGGCCAAAGGCCATCACCGCCCCGCGCGGTTGACCGTTTTCGCCACCGGGATGTTGCCCGACCTGACATCCACCGTCACGGTTTCGCCCTCCAGGGCCACGGTGCCAATGCCCGTGGCCGTTGCGAGAAACGCCCGGAAATCGCCGACCCGCGAATCCACGAGCAGTGTCTTGGTGGCGGCATCATACTGCAGGCCCGTCAGGCCTTGGAGCAGCCCGTAGCTCGACATCGCGCGAGCATACCAATGCCCGCACTCGTATTCGTTGAATGGGTTCCGGCGCCTGCCATCGTAGCGCCGCCGACAGATCCGCACGATCTCAAGACCCTGATCCACACAACCGGTCATCATCAGGTGAGACGCCACTTGGTACTCGATGCCGGTCCACACCTCATCGCTGTACACGAACGGCAGCAGCAGTTTTCCACCGCGCGGCCACGTGCAAAGGAGCAGGCCCCCGTCATCGCCCATCGCGTACGTGGGTCGCTGGGGGTTGGCATGCGCGGAGAGATCCTTTCTGAGGTTGTGGCGGTGGACGGCGAGCAGATGACTCCGCACCTTGGCGGGATCGATGATCGGCTCGTCAATCCCACACACGCGCGCCATCCACAGGCCGAGGACGCCGTCAGACAGGCAGCCGGTGCCATATTGGTATTTCGGACCCTCCCGATTCACCTCTTCGGCCACGGCTCGATATGCCTCGCTCTGGTCCTCCGGACGGACTGGGGTGAAGTCCTTCGCCAGCCCATCCTTGCTCACGATCTGGATGAAGTACTCACCGTTGTAGAGTTCTCTCTCCATCCGCTCCCGCCCCTTGGCCAACAGTTCGCGGTATCGCGCGACATCATCGCCGGCGGCCTCCCCCATGCGAATGGCCGCCGCCAAGGCCCCCAGATAAAAACTGCCGCAGTGCCCGTCCGGGCCAAAATAGTTGATGTCGTAGGTATTGTGGTGCTCCTCCTCAAGCAGTCCCGTGTGACGGGGGTCCCATTTCTCGATCGCGTAATCCAGGCTGCGCTTGATCCGCGGCCAATGCTCCTTCAGCCACGCGCCGTCGCCCGATATCCGCCATTCGCGGTGGGCCTTCATGATGCCGCCCAACTGCCCGTCGCAGGCATCGAACATGCCGCCCCCTGGAGCCAGGGGCAGATTCGCCCGGAATGCCTGGCGCCCCGCCGAGTCCAGCGACTCTCCAAATTCCGTCTGGCGCAGGCCCCGCTCTAACACCGGAAAGAGATGGCAGATCGCCTGCGCGTAATTCCAGACGTGGGTGCAGGATCCGGCGCAACAGCCGCTGCTGTCGCCACAGCCCTCCCAGCACCACAGCCGACCGTCATGCTGCCGCAGCACCGTGGGCGTCTTCAGGATCGTCAGATTTGCCGCGACGGCCTCGACGACCTCTGGCGCCAACGTCGTGTCATAAAACGCATCGCGGAACACTTCGCTCTTCCGCCGATAGTCGGAAAAGTTCTCGCGCCAGTGCGCCGCGACCTTGCGCACGTCCGAGAAACGCGTCGTGTACCAAGGGACATAGGTGTCCGGCCGCGGGACCGCCTCGCAGCCGCCCCCGCCACAGGCCCCGCCCCCGCTCGAGCAATCGGTCTTCCATGCGCCGTAGTCGCGGCCCTCGAAGTCCTGAAGGAGCGTCTGGCGCCCGGGGTCGTCGGTTATCACGTTGTCGGGCCCCGTGCGGAGAGACTCGACCGGCTCATCGCTGAGCACGAAATGATCGGCCAGCAGATGCCCCCATGCGGCGCTCTGCCGATCCACCAAACGGAGGCGGGCGCGGCGCCCGGCGAATTCGGCCAGATCGAACGTCGCCCAGGCCAGATGCTCGCTGCGCTTGCCCGTCGCCGTCCGCACCACCTTGTCGCCAATCAGGAGATCGACGCACGTCTCTCCCGCAAAACCCCCGCCGCCAATCAGGAAATGCAGATATCGTCTGGATATCGTGAATTCTGGCGAGCACAGCGTGCCGACCGGACCGTCGCCACCGGGGTCGAAACTGTTCGCCAAACCCCTCCCAAGGAATCCCGATACCGGCTGTTGCCCGTTTTTCGCCGTGCCTTTCGATGGGCCCCCTCTGAACGCGGGCCGATCCGTCTCCTTCCCGTAGCGCAAATCACTGTTCGGAACATGCCAGCACATGAGCAACCGGATCGTCTTCTCCTCCCCCGGCTTCAATTCAAACGGCACCGAAAGTGACGCGCCCGGTGCCTCGCCCTTCGCGGGCGGATTATTTACGGCCAGCCCGCGCTCCACGTTGCGCCAGGCGATCGTGAGCGCATCCCACCATCCGCCGCGAAACCAGCAGTGATCCACCACAGCCCCATCCCCCAGGACGAAGATCGCGAAGGCCGCGCCCCCCGAGGTTCCACGCAGAACAAAACCATTCTCGATCACCTCAACCGGCCCCTTGCCCATGAAATTTCGGGCGTGGAAAGAGAAGATCGCACGCCTTGCCTTTTCAGCGCGATTGCGGAACCGATATTCAACGGCACCGACCGGCAGGCTCGAGGGATCGGGATCGGGCGGCGTGAACGGGCTCCATCCAACGATCTCCGCCCCAAATGGCACGTCTGGATCGGTCAGCGCGATGTTCGCGAATGGAAATCGCGCCAGGAATTCCGCCCGCCGAAATCGTGGCAGGCCGTATGTTGTCCCCGCCCCGCCGTTGCCAGTCCCAGGCCTCCCAAAGTATTTCCAATCCGGCACCGGCCCCTCCACGACCCGTGCCACGTTCTCCTCGGGCCGGTCCCCCAACACGCAGATCGCCGCGAAGGCCGTCGGCTCGTTGAATGCCTCCATCTGGTGGCGAACCGACAGGTGCGAAATAGCACCGCTTCCCTCCAGACAGAACATCCCCGCCCCAATGCCACCTATTGGAAACGCAACCCGACTCAGTGCCGCCCCACCGTATGTGCCATTGAACGAGTGACCCCCATGCTCATCCGCCCCCCACAAAACACCCGCCGCCCCAACCACGAGCACTGCCAACATTTCACGAAAACGTCTGTTTCGAGCATTCATCTCATCGATCGCCCCTTTCGGCCCCCATTTTGCCACCGCCCACCCAACACATCACGCCTCTTCTTTCGCTCGTGAGCGTTCGGCGCGCGGCCGAACGCCAACGGCAATCGATTGCGGCCCTCGGGAATGTGATCGCTGCGGCTCGGTATCCGATCCCTTCCGATTCCCAATTGCCCGCAGCCACCGTTTTGCCCTTGCCAGTTTTGTTAACTGCCATGAAACTATTCCTTAATCCATGTGTTTCCTGGACACGTTTCGCCCACGCGGGGAGTTCCTATGAAATTGTCACAATTGAGCACGCTGTTGTCCTTGGGGTTGTTCACGATCCTGCGCGCCAGCCCACCACCCGATTCCTCTCTCCTGCTTAATCTGCCGTTCGACGAAGGCTCCGGCGCCCTTGCCGCCGACGTCTCGACGAACGCCCTGGAGGCCGAACTCACCAACGTCCAGTGGGCGAAAGGTGCTTTCGGCACGGCCCCACATTTTGGCGGCACAAACGCTTTCATCGACCTTCCCGCGATCCCCGCCCTGAATGGCGCAACACAATTCACGCTCGCGCTCTGGGCCACCTGGGAGGGCACGGGCCGATATCCCAACCTCCTGACCACGCGCACCTGGAGCCCCGGCGGCCTGATGCTCTTCGTGCGCGATGACTCGTGCTCGTTCCGATTGGGGCGCCCCGGCCACCGCGCCGGAGAACCCGGTAGTGCCTGGACCGAAACCAGCGTCCCCCTTCTGAAAACACTCCCGCTACGGCAATGGACCCACCTCTGCGTCGTTTTCTCCCTCCCAAACATCACCACGTACGTGAACGGGAAAACCGTCGCAAAGGGGACATGGAATTACCCCGTGGAGGCCGATGGCCTGCGCCTGGGCGCGTGGACCGGGCCCGTCTCTCATACCGGTTTGATCGACGACGTGAAAATCTACGGGCGCGCCCTCTCCGAAGCCGAGATCACCGCGCTCGCGGATCCCTCCACGCGCACCAATGCCACCTGCGCGCTGGTCGATGAATCAAAGATCGTCCGACCATTGGCGGCGACTTTCGAGAACCGCCGCGCCGTCCTCGCCATCGACAGGCAGGGCCGCGCAATGTCCGTCCGCTGCAAAGCGTCGGACCGGGAACTGCTGGCCCGACCCCAGCCGCTCGTGTCCGCACGCCTTAAGGATGGCCGCCAGCTCACCGCCCGCAAGGCCACGTCAAACGATGGTGTCCTCACCTTCGAGTTCGCGCGCGGCCTTGGGAACGCGGTCATCGCCGTGGATGCGCATGACGACTTCTTCACCTTCACCATCCGGTCGCTGACATTGCCAGACGTCGCCTCACTCACATTCGTCAATCTGCCGGTGACGGCCGCGACATATCGCGGCGCAATGGCCAACATGCTCTCAGACGATTCGGACGCCGTCTGCCTGCGCGGCTATGAGCTGCCCGTCGAAATGGGCACGGGTGGCATTCCCGCCAGTCTGCGCGTGTGGACCACTTCCGAGCACGGCCTCACGGGCTTCCGCGCCGGTCTGGCGGTGGGCCCAAAAAAGGCGATGCCCGAAATCCTGCGCGCCATGGCCAAAGATGCCGGTGCGCCAACCTCCAAACTGGGCGGCCCCTGGTCCCTGGGCGCGGGCGCAAACCGCGGGTCATATCTCTTCGCCGACCTCGCGCACGCCGCCACCGATGACTGGATCGAACTCGCGCGCCGCGGCGGGTTCACCCACATCCACATCCACGGATGGTGGCGCACGCTCGGGCATTACGGCGTCAACACCAACCTATTCCCGAGCGGGATCGCGGACATGAAGGACACCGTGGCGCGCATCCACGCTGCGGGGCTTAAGGCCGGCATACACACCCTCACCGGCTGCATCGACACGCGCGACGCCTGGGTGACGCCCGAGGCCAGCCCTCACCTGATCGCGACCGACAGCTACACGCTGGCCAAGCCCATGTCGCCCACCAACACCGTGCTCTACGTGAACGAGAAACCCTCCTCCCGCCACGATGTCGTCTTCACGTATTCCGGGAATGGCAATGCCATCCGCATCGGTTCTGAAATCATTCAGTATGGCGAGGTCGTCTCTGAAACACCCTACGCCTTCGCGAAGTGCCAGCGCGGGGCATTCAAGACAATACCCGCCGCCCACGCGGCGGGCGACCGCGCCGACTACCTCCAACAGCGCTATCTCGCATTTTACCCCGAACCGGACTCACCGCTGGCCGCCGATCTCGCCGACCACATCGCCAACGTCTTCAACACCTGCGGCCTCGATCAGATCTACTTCGATGGCTCCGAGGGCATGATGAGCCGCTACGGCATCGACGCCATGCGCCATGCGATCTTCAAGCGCCTGCGCGGCGAAACATTGGTCGAGGCCAGTTGCCACGGCGCCCACAACTGGTGGTTTCACTCGCGCCTCGGCGCATGGGACCACCCCGTCTGGGCCGCAAAACGTTTTCACGACAAGCACATCGAGGTGTCCTCGAAATACCGCGCCACGGATCTCCTCGAACCCCAGATGGGATGGTGGGCGCCCCGCGGGCCATCGCCCTTCGCGCGCGGCCATTTCCTCGACGAGATGGAATACTTCGCCGCCAAGAACCTCGGCCTCGATTCCGCCATGTCGATCCAGGGCGTGAACGTCTCGCGAAACCCGCTGCCCCTCCATATCGAAAATCAGTTCACCCTCCTCGGCTGGTACGAGCACCTTCGCCTGGCACGCTATTTCGATGCGCGGACTGTCGCGCGAGTGTCCGTGCCGGGCGACGAGTTCCGCCTCCGGCAGAATCCCGACGGCCTGTGGCAATTCACACCCGTCACGATGGATGCCCATCGCATCAGCTCCCTCGGCAATGGCTCCGAACACTGGACGACCCGCAACCCCTACGCGCAGCAGCCGCTCGCCGCGCGCATCGAAGCGCTCTACTCCGTCGCCCCGTTCGACAGCCCGAAACGCATCTGCGTCACTGACTTCGGCGACCTCGCGGCATTCAAAAAAACCACCGCATCCGCGACGGTGTCCCTCCGGTTGGACGAAGAAACCACCGACACCAAAGGCGGAAATCGCAACCTGCGCCTGCGCGCGGAAAACAGGGGCGCCGAGCGCAATGGCGCCTGGGCGCGCGCGAGCCTCCCCTTTCCAGCGCCCTACCGCAGCCTCGCTGGCGCCGGCGCCCTCGGCGTCTGGATCAAAGGTGACGGCAGAGGGGCGCTGCTCAACGTCCAGCTCGGCACCCCGCGCGAATACTCCCAGGCGCTCTCGGACCACTACGTCACCGTCGACTTCACGGGCTGGCGCTACGTCGAGCTCCTCGTTCGGGAGCGCGACGTGGACCAGATGACAAAATACACGTGGCCCTACGACCACGGCTATAGTCTCTACCGGAACCACCTCGACATGGCGCACATCTCCGACGTGAGTCTGTACATCAACAACATCCCGCCCGGCGAGAGCACCGAAGTCGTCGTCGGTCCGCTCATGGCGCTGCCGGTCCAATCCGCCGAATTCAAGAATCCGACGATCACGCTGAACGGCCAAACCCTCGTCGTTCCCGTCGCACTGAAATCCGGCGACTTCCTTGAGGTCGAACCCGATGGCAAGGTCACGCACCACAACGACAAGGGCGACCTCCTGGGACGGATGCGCCCGGCCCCCGCCCCGACTTGGCCGCTCATGCAGGCCGGCGAAAACTCGGTCGCGTTCGATTGCGACAGACCCCAGGGCGTCAGCGCCCGCGCCGAGGTCACCCTCAACACTTTCGGGGCGCCCTTCGGCGCACGAAACCCGCGCAAGAAAATCGGTTGGGAACACCTGACCCGCGAATACGAGATGACGCGGGTGATCACTTCGCCCGACGGCGAGGACAACGCGTGGGACATCCTCGTCCGCCCCGGAGCCGAGGCAAAGTTGGAGATAGAACTCTGCGGCGCGATGCAGTCACCCGCCCTGACCGTGCGTGACCGAACTCTGCGTTTCCCCGTGACACTTCAGGCCTCCCAGAGACTGATCTGCCGCGACCAGCGCCACTGGTTTGTCCTGGGCGCCGATCGCGCGAAGATCGCAGAAGGCGAACTTGCCCAGACTCCGCCCGTTCTGCAGGGAGGCCAGAACCGCATCACGTTCACCTGCGCCGCGCCCGACCGGGCACAGGTCAAACTGGTCAAGGTGTACGAATGACACGCCGACCGGATACAGCACGGCCCTCGATCGTGAATTATCGCTGTTGAATCACCGCGGCATGCCCTTGCCAACCCAACGTTCGCGCCGGGCAAACGACAGCCTGCGCTACTCTCGCGTCAAACGCTCCGGTCCGGTCAGTCCAGTTCCGGGGGAACGTTACCGTAGGACCACGGTTGCCGATACGCGGGCGCAGCGGGCCGCTGTGACACCTCACCCGGCCTCATCTTGGCGGCGAGTTCCAGTCCCGCCCCGACCATCTTCCCTCCCGCGCCCACTTCGAGATTGCTGCAACTGGTCAGCCGCGTCTCATAGCCCCCGCCAGTGGAGGCGAACGCCTCCGCGGTGGGCACATAGCCATTGAAGCCGTTCGCCACGCTCACACAGAACGTGAGAGGAAACGGGCTCTTCTTTTTCTCTTCCAATTGGTATTCGCAAAACATCTCACCAGGGCTGGTCAGAAACACCGCGGGCCCCACCTGAATCGCCTGCACCTCCACCTCCGCGCGGGGTGCCTTTTCCAATAGCGCATTCAAGAGCACGATCTCCTTGGCGAAAGCCCACGTCGTCGGATTCGTCTCCTTCGGTTCCTTTCGGATGACCGCATACGCCGCCTCGACCCGTTCGGGCCGAGGCACTCGCCGGGGGATCTCGAGAACCCTCGACCGCGCCTCCAGCGGCAAAAGGGCTCCCGGCTGGATCTTCAAGAGCACCTTCAGCGCCTCCGCACCAATTTGCCCGCCCACGATCTGCGCCCAGCGATCGCCGTCCGGGTTCGCGTAAGGGCTTAGGTTATCAACCTGCGTCATGTCACCAGAGTAACCGGGCAGAAAGATGATGATCACCCCGCCCCCGTAGAACCCGCGAATCACCTTTTCAAGATAGTAGACGTAATTGGCCGAGATGCCCTTTGGGCTGGTCGTGGCGTGGCACGCAAAATTGACGACGCAACCAAGCAGCTTGCCCTCCCCATTCCAAACCCCCAGAACGCCGACCTCCGGATCGCCCGGGGCCGCGTAGTCCAGGGCGTCGGGATTACCCTGGCCCGGATGGGTGAACGTGTGGCCCCCCTTCATGCGCAGGCGCCGACAAAAGGCCACCTTCTCCGCGAGCCCCTTCCCTACGCCGGCACGAGCGTCAGCCCGGCCCTCGTCCGCCGCGCAAACCGCCGCCACCGTCCGCTCAAAGACCATATTCAGGTACCCGGGATCCGCACACGAGGATTCCTCGTAGGCCAACCTCTGAACCTCCGGCGAGGCATGGTCATATTCGCCGGGCTGCACGATTCCCAACGGCCCGGAGGAATGCGAATGGGTTGCGGCGATCAATACCGCGTCTGGTGGAATACCGCAGCGCCTTTGTATCTCCGCCCTTGCCCTCTGGACCTCTGGCCGGAAAACAAAACCACCGTCGATGCTCACCAGCGCGATCCGCGTCTTGCCATCGTCAAACACCACCGCGCGAACCTTGCACGGATCATGTATCTCGCGACAGAACGCCTTCGAATATCCTCCCGGTACCTCCATGCCGATTTCTGGAGTGATCTCGCGTTCCGCAAACCCGACCCGGAACGTCGCCGACGCATCCGCCGCCATCGCGGCACCAGAATCGATCAGGAACGCCGCGAGAATGACAGCCGACAAGGATCCTCCACTGGTCGCCCCGCGGGAGATCCCGGCCCCCAGCGATCTCCCGGTGACCGGAACCCCAGACCGAACCTCTCCGACCATGTGATCAGGGTGATGGACGGGATGATGCGGGTCGAGTCCAATCGCGGCAGACATCAGCCTGCCGTCGATGCCGTTGGTGACCGTTCGGGCCAGGTCAAGGGGCAGATTCGCCCGACGAACAGGACGTACGCTCCCATGCCAATGATCAGCGCGACCGAGGTGGCAGCAAAGGCCAGTTGAAACGACCCTGTCACGGCAACAATCCATCCCGTGAGCGCCGGCGACACCACCCCGCCAAGGTTGCCGACCGCATTCTGAACGCCGGTCCATTTGCCGGCGGCACGCTCCCCCGCAAGCGTCTGCGTCACCGCCCACACGTTGGAAGTAAAAAGGCCAAGCGCGGCGCATGCCGCCGTCAGCAGCCCCACCGACATGCCCGGACTGCGTGTGACAACCGCCGGCCATACCAGGGCCGCGCAGAGGCCGAGTCCCGCCAGCAGGAATGTCTTGCGCACGCGGGTGGCCGACCCTCCTCGGCGAATCAATGAATCCGAAAGCCACCCGGCCATCACCGAGGCGGCGGCCATCGCCCAAAATGGCAGCGAGCCCAGAATAGCCATCACCCCCATGGAGAACTTTCGCTCTTCCACCAGATACGATGGCAGCCATGACACGAGGAAATACCAGGCATAGCCCAGACAAAACATGCCCAGCGATGTCCCCCATAATTCGCGCCGACCCAACAGATCAATTAGCGTGACTTGCCGCTCCCGCACTGTGCCGGGACATCTTCTCAAAGAACCCCCCTGCGATGGCACCAATGCCACCCACGGGATGAGCCATAACAGGCTTCCCAATCCCACCGACACAAACAACACGCGCCAGCCATGATGCGCGACCACGAGCCCGCCGATCAATGTGCTCAGCGCGGGCCCGATCTTGGATGCAGCGTCCACCAGCGCATTGGCGACGCCACGCCGCTCTTCCGGGAAACTGGCTGCGAGCAACCGCGACGTCGCGGGGTACGCAACGCTCTCCCCGATCCCCAACATCAGACGCAGGGCCAGAAACGTGGCGAAACCGGAAACCATGCCCATCGCGGCGGCCGCCAACGACCAGACGAGAAAACCGGCGGCATAGACCCATTTGACGTCCAGCCGGTCCACCAGCCAACCCGACACCAATTGAAACAGGGCATAGCTCCAGAAAAACGCGGAAAACAGCAAACCCATTCGGGCGTTGTCCAGACCGAACTCCCGCGCCAGCTCTGGTTTCGCGACGGAAAGGCTGCCGCGATCAATGTAATTGATGCCCACGGCCAGCACCAGCAGCGCAAGAACCATGAGATGCCGCGGATACACCACAATGCCCCTTCTGTCATTCAACGCGGCCGACACGGATCACCCATTGACGCAAATACCGACTCGTGGCAATACCGGATCCCCGGGGCCACCCAATACACCCGTCATGTTGAACATCCCCCCAGATCGTCGTTCGCCGCATTTCAAAATGCCGCAAGCCACCCACGGTGCGAACACTGCTCCTGCTCCTGACGCCATTCTTGGTCCTGGCTGCCCCGCCCGCGCCCTCCGATGATGCGAGAATCAAAGTGCGCCCGGAGATCATCGGTGACGCCCTGATCAATCCCGGCATGGGTCGGGTCTGTTTTCATTATTCGAACCGCCTCTGGCCATCCTCTGGGAACCCGACTGCGACGACCCCGTCTTTCTGGCGAAACTCGACCACTTCCTCGCCGCGATGGCCAAATGATACGATGGCAACCCGGACGTCGCCTTCATCGACATCGGAACGTTCGGCATGTGGGGCGAAGGCCATACCGGCGGAACGTCAAAGTTGAACCAGGAACAAACCGACCGGATCGTCAAGATCCACGTCGACCTGCACAAGAAACACTTTTCCAACACCCAGCTCTGCATCAGCGATGACGTCGCCGGCTCATCAAGGCCCGGCTCGCATTTCCCCTCCACGGACTACGCCCTGTCCAAGGGCGTGACGCTTCGCGATGACAGCATCCTGGTCCAGAAGGCTCCCAGGCAGTGGTACCACGCGGAACTGGCCGGCCAGTTTTGGCCAACGCTGCCCGTGATCATTGAACACGAGCACTTCGGACTGTCGCGGGATCGCGGGGCGTGGGACAAGGACCTGCTGGTCGAGTCCGTCGAGCAGTATCATGCCAGCTGCATGTCCACCCATTGGTGGCCAAAAGAATTTCTCGAAACCACCCGGGATGCCGTGGATCGCATCAACAGGCGGCTGGGATACCGCCTTGAGCCCCGGAGATTCTCGTATCCAAAAACCGTGAAGCTCGGCGAACCCTTTCTGGTTGAATCCACGTGGTCGAATGTGGGTGTGGCTCCATGCTACGGTGGCGGTTTTGTCGCGTATACGCTGGTCGATGGAAACGGCAAGATCGCGTGGATATCCGCCGACGAATCCTTCGACGTTCAGACTCTGCCCGTCGCCGGACCCGGAAAATCCATCGAGAAAGCTGTGATATCGAGATGCTCGGCCGGATTGGTCGCGCCCATTCCCACCATCAACGATGGGGTCATAAACAACCTCAGGCGAAACAACCAGTACCCGTTCGGGGAAAACGTCCCGACGCTCAAGCTGGGAGACTATGGCCTGTACGTTTCGGTGGGGAGGCGGGACGGAACACCGATCATCGCCCTTCCGATTAAGACTCGCGATGGCGCACGAAGGTACCGGCTGGGCGAGATCCGCGTCGCACCTTGACCGAGCGCCCCCCGGCCGTCAGAACCTCCGGCCGCCAAGGGCGGCGTCCGGACGCCAACGCGGTCGCCCCACTTGTTTGGACTTCGCAAACCGTCATGTCTTGTCCAACCACAACAACGTGATCACCACGCCGTTGTTCAGTCCGTGAAGCAGAATCGATGGCGATGGCCCATCCCCAAGAAAACCGCCGCCGCAGCCAGTCCACCAGAAAACCCCGGAATGTGATCTCCTCCACAACCGGGATAGTTCTCACGGTTTCGTTCGGATCTCAATATCGCTGATCGTGCCCTCAAATGGTCTCCGGCCCGAATACTGCGTGAGCGGTTTTCCACCGTCGTGCCCGACGCAGAAATCCTCCTGCGGCTGGCGACGGATCAGCCCGGCCGATCTCCCCGAGGCGACGACCTTCCCGTTCAGGCGGAGGGTCATGGCGCCATCGGCGGCCAGCGCGACGGCGACCCGCACCGGACCCTCAACAGACTCGGGCGCGATCACCTCGGCGACGGCATCGCCGCCGCCCGCCCGAACGGCGAAAGCAATGCGCCCTCCCCTGATGTGCAAGGCGTAACCCACGGCGGTGCCCCCATGCGCTATGAGGACCGCGTCCCGCTGTTTGGAATCCACCGTGCAGGAGATTTCGAAAGGCACATTCCCCACCTGCGGCGCGCTCCCCGCGGCCAGCGTGTCACCCGCCTTCAGTGAACTCAGATCGCCAACCCCCAGCTCGCCCTTCCCCGACTTGCGCCGCACATGGTCCCCCTCCGACGCATAGAGCGTCCGCGGATCGGCGACCTCCCCCGCCGGGCGCCGCGCCCTGGGGTTCTTTCCCCCAATCTCCGCGCCCATAGTCTCAATCAGTTTCTGGAGCCGGGCCACGATCTCGGGATGCTTGTCCGCGACATTCGTCCGCTCGCCTATTTCCACATCGAGGTTGTAAAGTCGTGGTTCCTTCCCCGCGGCATCGGCCGCCGTTTTCTTTCCCATTGTCTCGGGCTGCGGCGCGATGGCGAGTTTCCACGGCCCCTGCCTCACCGCCTGAAGATTGTATCCCGCAAAATAATAGTGCGCCTCGCGGGGCGACTCCCGGGTCCCCCCGAAGAACAATGCCGAGATGTCCCTACCATCGATGGTCGGTTCGGGCGGCACCTGACCCCCGGCCAATGCCACGAAGGTTGGCAGCACGTCAATCGTCCCCGCCACCGCATCGCATGTGGTCCCCGCCGGGATCCGCCCCGGCCACCACACGACGGTGGGCACCCGGACGCCACCCTCCCAAGTGCTTCCCTTGCCGCCGCGCAAGGGTCCCGCGCTCCCGCCATCCGCCCCTTTGATCAGCCACGGCCCATTGTCGCTCGAGAACATCACCAGGGTCCCCTTGTCCAAATTCAGTTCCCTCAAGGTATCCAGGATGCGCCCGGTGCTCCAGTCGACCTCTTCCACCCAATCACCGAAACGCCCGTTGGCAGACTTCCCGGCAAAGGCCGCCCCGGGGTGAATCGGCGTGTGCACCGCCGTGTGCGGAAGATAGAGGAAGAAAGGGCGCCCCCTGTTGGCCCGGATGAAGTCGATGGCTTCCTCCGTGTACCTCTCCTCGATGCGGCCTTGCGCCTCTTCCGTCAGCAATTCGATGACCTTTTCATCGCGCACGAGCGGCACGACCTTTTCGCCGGTCTCGGTCGATTTCTTCTGCATGTCGTTGGAATACGGGATTCCGAGATACCGATCGAACCCCTGGCGCGTCGGCAGGAATACTGGCTGGTCGCCCAGGTGCCACTTGCCAATGCACGCCGTGGCGTAGCCTCGCTCCTTCAATCTTTCGGCAATCGTGTGCTCATCGGGATTCAACCCGCTCTTGTTGCCCGGCGGATACACGCCGGGCACCGAAATCCTCGCGCCATAGCATCCCGTCATCAGCTGTGCGCGTGAAACAGAACAGACCGGGGCAGCATAGAAACTCGTCATCCGCACCCCCTCCCGCGCCATCCGATCCAGATTGGGCGTCTTCTGTTTCGTCGCACCAAAGGGCCCGATGTCCCCATACCCCATATCGTCTATGAAGATCATGACGAAATTGGGCCCCGCATTGCCACCACCCTCCGCCGAGCTGCATCCGACCACCGCTGCCGCCATGACTGTCAGGGCGGACAACCTTGCTTTCGTCATCCTCACGCCACCGATGCTGCCATGGCTTTCACCGAAACCCAAGCGCACGCTTGAGTTGGCCGTAGATCATCCCATCCCGCTCGCATGCGTGCCACAGTTCGTCGCCCTGCTCATGGGTATCGTAAGTCCAATAGAGCCAGCCCGCGAAGCCACGTCCCTCAAACCGCCCGGCCAGTTCGCCCATCCACACAGCCGCGGACTCGGGTGTCTGCAACATTCGCTTGAAACCACCAAACTCGCCAACCAATAGAGGTTTGCCCAGTTCCTGCGCCAGCTTCCGGACCTCGTCAAACTCCACCGAAGCTAGATCCCTCTCCCACCCTTTGGCATCTGCTGGATAGAAGTGAAGGTCCAAAAAGTCCGCCTTCGATCTCAGGATGGCCAGAGGACGAAACGGGATCCGATTCTGCCACTCGGCCTTCTTGATGCCGAAATCCCCGGGGCCAACACGACCCACGGCGGCATACGTGAAGACGCTCGCGCTCACGAGGGCACCGGCGTGCACCCCGTGAATCGCGTCGGCCATCCGGTCAATGAAGTGGATGGCCGCACCATCGGCGAGATCCTGCCTCCGCCCCGGCAACGCATAGGCCTTGCCATCCAATGCAACAAACGAGCCAGCATCGAGCGTGAAGGGGGGACCCCCATGAAAACAGAATTCATTTTGCAGATCATACGAGAAGATGGCATCGAGGCATCCCGGACGCGCCAAGTGGAGTGCGCCAATAAGGTCCTTGAGAAACTGGGCCTTTGCCCTGACATGCCCGGCCTCAAGATAGGCCGCGTTGGCCGCGCTTACCATCGGCCCGGGTTTGCGCAATCCATCGCTGTACGGCGCCACCCGCGGAAAAGATTCGGTGCAAAGCATTACCCCGATCTCATTCTGACGCGCGCGCGCCAGGAAATCGGCAATGTTCGCCACATACGTCCCCGACAAACCGCGGCCCTCCTTCTGTGCGATCGTGCCGGGCACATGGGCCGCAGTATTGATGAATACGCGCACGACGTTGAATTTGTCCGCCCTCCACCGTCGCATCGCTCTCTCCGCCGCAGCCGGATCGTACTGTTCGGGATCGAAAGTGTCGTGGCTCCGTCCAGGATAGAGACGGATGTAATTGAACCCACGCGGCAATAACACCCTGCCACCGGGTTGAACGAATTGGCCGTCACGTACAACGATGCCCGCGACCGCGCGGACGGGCCATCCCACCACCCCGGCCGCGAGAACTATCATTGCCGAAATCCAGCTTGCCCTCATCAGCGCCTATCTCTGGGCGGCCAGACGTTTGACCGCATCGATGATCTTCTGTTCCAGACCCGGCTGGAAGGGGCCGCATAAGCCGAAGTAGACCATGGCCTCGCCCCCTTCGTAGCCACCTTCTTTCAGCACGCGCTCCGTGGGCAGATAGGCGAAGATCTCATTGCAGTAACCGGGCACCCAGACACTTTGACCCGAGAGCTCCCTGCGCAACCGCAAGGCATAGTCGATCACCGGCTCGCCGGGCATGGCGATCATCGCCAGATCCTCGCCGAAGCGCGCAACCTGAACCGTGCAAGGACAGGAAGAGGCCAACGGACGACCCGCCGATAACTCCGCCAGCAGGTGCCTGGCCAGTCGCTGCCTATAGACGCTCTTGTCTTTCAGGGCCTGTTCGAGTTCCTCTCTGCCCGGTGGATCGGCAAGTTTCAGCTCGATGCGCTCACAGGCAATGTGGAGCGGGCCGCGCAAGGGGCGCATCGGACCGCTTAAAACCGCCTCGACGGCGGCGGCCAGGGCTTGGCCGTGCTGTCCGGTAAGGGCGATCTCGCCGCGGGGATATGGGTTGATGTCTCCTCCGCAGCCGGCCATGAAAAGCGCCGTCACACCCCGATGTCCGGTTTCGATGGCGACCTGGGCATAGCCCGGATAGTCGCCGTTGATCTGGTAGATGCCTGTTGTCGTGCCGTGGCAGGCATACCCAAACAGCACCGCGTGCAGTTCACCCCGGCAATCCCGCACCGCCATCACGGGCACGCCATGGTCGCAGGGGGCCGTCGGATCAGGTCTCGGATCCTTCTTGCCGCGCATGGCGCGGCGATTTGCACCGAACGTGGCCTTGCCCTCGCCATACGAAAGATCAGCGGGGCGCAAATCCTTCACCGCCGTCTCGATCAGGATGACGAGTTGATCCTTCAGTTTCTCGGCGTACGCGTCGACCACAGCCTGCTGCTGGCGATCGAGATCATAGACAATGGGCGTGACCCCCGCGACCACCGGTCCACAGTGCGTGTGCGAGCTGTTGAACACGATGCGCTCGCGCGCGATGCCCGTGGAGGCGAGAGTCCGGCGCCCGATCGCCTCGCAAAACCGGAAATCGACACCGATGAGATCCATGCACACGAAGGCCATACGGCTGCCCTGCTGGTCCTCTAAAATCAGGGCCTTCGCCGATAGTGGCTGCAGCACGCCCTCCGATGAATGATCGCGCGATGCGTAGCCACCCATCCAGATCGACCCGGCGGGCGTGATATCCTGCCTCGCGATTCCAGCGCGCCACTGGGCCTCTGCCGACCCGACTTGCACCCAAGCCATCAGTCCGAGCAGCAGGCTGACCCCATGTCTGAGCTGGTTCATGTCCTTCTTTGCTCAGCGCCGACTGCACCCCGACTCGCGCAATTTCTCAAATAAAGCCATCAGGCGATCGACCACCTCCGGCCGCTCACGAAAAACATTACACCTCTCACCCGCGTCACTGTCCAAATCATAGAGCTGCATGGGCGGCGCATCAGGTTTCAACTTGCCATCAGGGAGGTAGTCGCTGTTGACCATGCCGACCTCCGCGAACCGCAGATACGGGTTTCTTTCCGCCCCCTGGACCGTCGAGTATCCGGAACCCCGCCCCAAGACCAACTTCCAATTCGCCTCACGCACGGCCCAGAGGCCTTCCTTCCTCCGTTCAAAGAGACTAGATGACCCCGACTGCATGATGAGGTTCGTCCTTCCATCCGTCGCGCCCTCGCGCCCGAGGAGAATCGGCAACGCATCAAGACTGTCTGGCCCCGCCTGCGCGGCGAGCGATTGTCCCGTCAATGTCGCAAACGTTGCGAGCATGTCCGTAAGGCACAGCATCCGATCCGACGTGGTTCCCGCCCGGATATGCCCCGGCCAGCGCGCCAAGAACGGCACCCGGTTGCCCCCCTCCCAGACATCACCCTTCTGCCCATTGAAAGGGGCGCAGCTCCGGTGCCCAGCCCCAAAACCCTCGTTCTCGTAAACGCCGCCATTGTCGCTGGTGAAGATGACCAACGTCCGATCAGCTAATCTGAGCCGGTCAAGGGTCGTCAGGATGTCCCCGACCGACCAGTCCAGCTCCGCCACGAAGTCGCCGTACTTGCCGCATTGATTCTTGCCCTTGAAGCGGGGGTTCGGCGTCAGGGGCGTGTGGATGTTGTTGGGAACGTAGTGGAGATAGAATGGGCCGGCTCCCCCCCCGGCGTGCAGCTCCAAGAATGCCACGGCTTTCTCGTGAAGCACGCGGGCGTTCTCCTCGTTCACCATCGAGAATGCCGCCCGACCCCCGACCCTCTTCCTGCCCTCGTGCCTGATCGGGTCCGCCGGATCCAGCCCCACGATGCGATGATTCTCCACGTAACAGCCGGTGCGGTTGGCAATATCGACGAAGGCATAATCGAAACCCACCTCGAGCGGACCCGGCTTCAGGTCCCCATTCCAGTCGAATGGGCGCGTCGCATCGCCGAACCCGAGGTGCCACTTGCCAACAATCCCACACGTGTATCCGGCTTTCTTCAGTAGCGAGGCCGTGGTCTCGCGCCCAGGCTCAATCAAAAGTCCCGCGCCGGGTGACGCCCAGCACGTCTGCTTCCTGCGCCACGGATACCGTCCCGTCAGAACGCCGTAGCGACTGGGGCAGCACAGCCCAGACGGGGTATGCGCGTCGGTCAACCGGATGCCCTCCTTGGCGAGACGGTCGATGCCCGGCGTCCGTATCTTGGCCGCCCCCTGACAGGAAAGATCATTGTAGCCGAGATCGTCGGCCATGATGAATACGATGTTTGGCCTCATCGCCGCATCATCCAGAACCGCCAGCAGCGCAAAATAGTTGTCAACCAGCAGCCCCTCGTAGCCGTGGCAGCCTCCCTTCCAATCGCGCCAATCGCGGGACATCCCGTTTTCGCCAAACCCCTGGAACTCCCCTCGCGCGTAGCCGTCGAGCATCGGGTACAGAATCCTGCGCGCATCTGCGATCCGGCCCAGTCTATAGAGCGCCTTGACGGTGAAGTAGGCATAGCAGCCGGTGGTCCCACCATTTTCGTAGAACTGGAATCCGTCTGAACCATCCTCGCGCTGCGGCTCGCCGAACTTTTCGGGCGGGGTGTCGTGATGCACGTAGTCGCCCTTACGTATGGGAACGAGGTTACCGGGCAGGCCAAGGGAGAAGTTCGTGTATCCGACCTCGGCCATCTTCTGGAACAGCCGATCCATGATGGCGTTGCCCGTGGCCTCGTCCACCAACCCGTACGCTATCGCGACGCCGTTAACGAAGGTGAACCAGTAGTCGTGCAACTGCCCGTCCGCGCTCCGCCAGCCGGCCAACACCCCCGTCTCGGGATTCAGGAAGCCGGCGACGTACGACGCGCGCAACTTCTCCGCCCGGCCCTCGGCCCACGTGGCATCCGGCTCATGCCCGAGTTTCCGCGCCAGCGCGGCCCACTCCCGGCAGGCGTGGTAGGCCAGCGCATTCGAGTAAGCATCCTCGTGACCGAAATTGATCGTGTCCCACCAGTTTGAGGGCCGCTTGTCGCGCGCGGGACGATCCCCATAATTGCCCGTCGCGGGGTATTCGATCAGTCCATCGTCGTCGGCATCGGGTGCCATCATCTCGCGCGCCCACGCGTCCAATCTCCCATAGTTCTTTCGGGCCCACCCGGGATCTTTGGCACCGTCCGCGTAGGCGCACGCGGCGATGATCAGCGACGGCAACGAATCGGTGGTGGTCCATGGCGTTGGCCACGGGATCAGGTCCGCGTCGGTCGGCGCCATGGCGTACCCCTTCTGGCCATAGCCCAGCGCGCCGGAAAGATAGCGGTCCAGCGTCATCCGAACGAGATCGAGGCAGGTCAATCCCTCGGCCAGCGGCGGCGCATGGCGAGCCACCTCCGCATACTTGAATACCGTGAAGGTGACCGGATCGCTCGACGCGTTGTTCGCCAGCATCCCGACCCGCGGATTGACCTGAAATATGTTTAGGAAATCCCGTCGGAAGCCATCGTACAGGGGCTGCCCCTCAATGCCCGGCATCGCGGGATAGATTGACACGACCTCAAGGCGATACGCGATCTTTGGCCGAGCTGCGGTCGCGGCCGGAAACGCCACGCGCACGAACGGTGTCTGAACGCGGCGCCGGGCATCGTAATCGATCTCTGCGCCCGGCGCATCGCACGTGATCCGCATCGTCCCCATGTCCGGCATGTGCAGGACGCACGGCAAGGACATCCGCCTCTCGCCCGGCGCCATCATCCCAAGCAGCGTCGCGTGGTTCGCCTTCTGGTCGAAGGCCAGCACAAAGGGCGGGATCGGCGCCCCCGGCACGAACTCCGAGCGCAGGGTGATCGCCCTCTCCTCGGCATCGATGGCCCACGCCAACTCCTCCTTGCCCTCCACGCCTCGTTGCACATAGGCGAATCGTCCCGACTCGCGCGCATCAAACCGCAGCGCACCCGCGGCATCCGTCTCCTCTGATATGGGGTTTTGCCCCACCCTTCCCCGCCCGAGCGAATCCACCGCGAACCACATGAATCTTGGCGCACCGCGCGAAAAACCGATGGCCTGATATTTCGATTCGAAATCGGGGCCAGCGCCGCGCGCGCCTGTGGTCATCACGGATACTGGCAGCAACCACATGAACAGCGAACGGATCATTGCGGAACCCCCACTTGGGCGGACTTTCTCACCACGCCTTCACCGTCTCCACCATCGCCAGGATGTTCTCCACGGGAGTACCGGCCTGCGCGTTGTGGCACGAGCAGCAGATGTAGCCCCCGCGCCCAGCGCCCAGGGTCTCCAGGCATCGGCGCGTCTCGCGGCGCACGTCGTCAACCGTCCCGCGCGGCAGCGCGAACTGGTTGTCAATGCCCCCGTGGAAGATGACGCGGTCGCCGAATTCGCGCTTAAGATCAGCGGTATCCATGCCCGGACAAACGTGCTGGATAGGATTGAGGACGTCGATGCCGCAGTTGATCAACGGTCCTATGAGGGGCCGCGCCGCGCCGTCCGTGTGATAGAACACGCGCAGGCCGTGCCCGTGGATCAGCTCGCACCAGCGCCGCATCCTCGGTTCCAGATGCCGGTGCCACATCGCGGGCGAGATCAGCAGGTTCTGTTGCCCCGCGATATCGTCGCTCACGAACACGAGGTCCAGGTGTTTCGCGGAGCGCGCGAAGAAGCGACGCATCATCTCGGTCTGGATGTGCTCGATGCGATCCAGCACCGCGTCGACGTAGTCCGGATCCTCGATCAGATCCATCAGCGCGGTGTCCAGGCCCCGCAGCTGGCAGTAGATCTCGAAAAACGACACCCACGGCCCTATGGCGGCAAACTCGCCCGACGCCCGCGCCGCCAGCGCCGCAGCCGCGCCATAATCAAATCGCTCGATCTCCGGCCACCAGGGGTAGTCGTCCAAACTCGCCGCTGTGTCGTATCCCACCAGCGGTGCCGCCCCGAACTCCATGTAGTGCGCCTGGCCGCTCTGTACTCCCTTGAGCGGCACGCCCCACATCGTGCGCCCACCCGCGGTCTCCGCGCCGGCGCCAGACTGCGCCCCGGCGCGATCCCCTTCCGGCATCCGATAGTCCATGAAATCCCAGACGACCTTGTCCAGACCCAGCGCCCGCCACATCGCAAAATCGTCCGCCGCCCCGAAATGGGCCCGCAGCGCCGCCGCCACCTCGGGCGTATGCCAGAGGTCCACCGGGATCCGGTCCACCGGCTTGCGACCCAAGATCGCCATCACTCGCTCTTTCGGGGTCACTCTTACACCTCACATCGTTCCGAGCTTGGCCTTCAGTCGATGGTTCGCTTCGACGATAATCTGGATCAGGGCAGGCGTGCGTTTCTTGTCGAGATACGTCGGATTCGGGTTTTGGTCCATCGGCCGATCCGAACCATAGGCCCAGTAGTACGACAGCGGGATGCCAGCCTCAACGACCGAATCCACCGCCTTCTGGACCCAGGCTTTGGCGCCCGGGTCGTCGTAACCCGAAAACCATCCCGCCTCGGGCGATTTATCCCCATCGAACTTGCTGGGCAGGGCGGCGAATTCGCCGAAAATAAGTGCTTTGCCCAACCCGCGCGCGAACTCCATATATCTCGAGGGCGTTAGCGGCAGTGTCCTTCCGGCGGTTCCAACAATCTCATAGCCACCGGTTCGCACGGCGTAATAGTGGATGTCGATCACATCCACGGCGGACTTTGCGAAGACGAGCCCAAAGGCGTTCCCATGCTCCTCCATCGAGTCTTTCCTCCACCCCTTCCGCTGGAATAGATTCCATGCGGACTCGCGAAGGTGTGATCCGCCATTGCTCACGAGCCGCATGGGATCCCCGGCCTTGATGCGCGCCGCGACCTGATCGGAGAAGGCGGCGACCTGCGCGAGCGTCGGGCTCTGGCCCCACTCCCGCTTTCCGATGTCGGCCTGGTTTGTCAGCTCGTTTGTTATCTCCCACATGGCGATGGCCCTGCTGTGCCGATAACGCGCGATGACCTCATCGATATAGGCGCAGAGGCGCGTCCGGCTGCGCGAATGGGCATCCGCCACCAGTTCGTAGAGTCCCTCTGGCCTGGTCGCATCGTCGCGCGACACCTCACCAACCTTCTTCTTTCTTGGCTGCTGATCATGAAACCCTGCGGCCCCGAGGCTATAGATGACCTTGACTCCTTGGCGTTCGCACATCGCCAATACAGCGTCCATCGCCGCGAACATCTCCGCGCGTTGCGCCGGATCGTCATAGACCCCCGAGACCGTGCCCCACGGACTGCCAAAGATCCGTATGGTGCGACAGCCGATCTCACGAATCTCGCACAGTGCTTCCTCTTGGGCGGCCAGCGCCTTGTCCAGCCCCGCGCGGGTCCCCTCCTTCGCTGCCGCCAGCCGGGCATCATTCACCGCCCAAAACAGGTCGAACTTGTTGAAACTGATCTCCGCAAATGGTTGGCCCTCCAGATAGAATCGCCCCGCCTTCCAAGCCAGCACATCATTTCGCGAGGCCTCTTGGGCCGCGGCCATCCCCATGAACGACAGTAACACCAGCATCGCACCGGCGATCCCCCCCACATTCTCGCAGGTTGGATAATGTCGCATGGGGAGGGAATCCTGCTGCCAGGCATGGGTCATGTCGTCACTTATCCGACGGGTTGCTCGGCGAAGGCGCGGGCACAGCAGCCGAAAGCCGCACCGGCCCAAGGAGCCCTGATTCACGAATCGGCCAACCCGATGCGTCAAAGGGTTTGTACCGGATGCTGACGAGATTCGCGTCGTGGAACACGCGCCACGGGATCTTGCGCTGGTCCATGTCGCGTATCCGATTGGCAGCCAAGTTGGTGACCTCCACCTCCAGCAGGTTGTCCCTGGGCCGCAACGCATCGAGAGTGACGCGATACGGCGCCATAAACAAAACGCCCGCTTCGCGGCCGTTGACGCGAATGCGCGCGCTGTGGCGGACGCTCCCGAGGTCAAGGATCCACGGACCCTCGCCGGAGGCATCGAATCGCGTGCGATAGATGGCGGTGCCGCCAATCCGGGGGGTCTCCGGATCTCCATTCTCGGTCCACGAACGCAATTCTCTGGCCTCGTATGCGGCGGGGAGCACGGGCCCACCCGAAATGAATTCCACGCGCCACGGTCCAGGCAGGGCGTCCCCCTCGAAGCCGGGGACGAACCACTCGCGCACCGGAGCCGACACGGTTGCGCCGGCACCTTCGAACGTGCGCACGATGATCGAGTGGCCGGGATCAAGGCGGACCCGAAAGGCATTCCCCCGCTCCCGATGGCACATCGCTGCGCCATCCACCCGTCCAGTCATCGGATCCAGCAACCCGGCCGCTGCCGATGGCCTCGCGGGCGCAAACCACGTGTCGAGGGTGACGGTGCCCTGATTTGCGATGAAGTAGTGCCGGCCCCCCGCATGCCTCCGGCGGATGAACCGGACTCCCGGCGGGTCCGCCAGCGTCTCCCGCCCAATGCCTGCTGCGCCCAGCGCGCCCTCCAGTTCACCCACCAGCACCCTGCCTTTTCCGACCGATGCCGACCGCACTGATGTTCCTCCCCCGCTCGGGATGTGCAACTCGCCCAGCAGCCGCCCGAGTTCGCCGCGGCGGCGCTCCAGATCCGCGAAGCCCGGCACATCCATCGGCAACCTCTCCTCGAATATGATGGTGGCCCCGCCGCGCGCGAGTTCGATCAGGCGGCTCAATGTCCCGATGGGCATGTGTGTGGTGGGAGGCACGACAACGGCCCCGTATGCGCCCCCGGCCACCGCGATGCCGCCATCCCTTGCCTGCGCCGATGCGAGCTGTCGGTCGGAAACGTAGTCAAAGCTCCAGCCGCGTTCCCACATTCGCCTCGCCGCAACCCCGATCGCTTGGCCGGTCAACCATTCCCGTGTGTGGACACCGCATTCGATGGTATCCAGCACGCCCGGCTTTTCGGCTGCCTGATGCCACAGATCGTGGATCGGCCAGTACAGCAGAACATCGTTGTCAGGCTCGCCCGATTGCAGAATGGACTCGCATCGGGCGATGTACGCGTTGAGCGCCGACGCGTCCCTCCATATCGTATTCCTGGGGTTCATCTGTGTCGCGGCATAGAAAAGCCAGCCGGGCCAAGCGGCGTCATCGGGCGAATAGCAGCAGCCGTGGTACACCACGTGATTGACGCCCGAGACGAAGAGCAGATCCACGAGGCATTTCATCTCCTCTAGCGCTTCGCAGAAATGCTCCGCCAACCACGTGCCCGTCTCGGCGGCCACCAGCCGATGACCCGCGACGTGTGCCGCCGACGACGCGAACTTGGAGACCAGCGGCTCGCGGTCCCCCTCGCCAAAGCGCGCGTCGAATCCCGACGCCAGTGGATCGCGGTCGCCACGGCCGAACATCTCGGTCTCGGGGATATCGGCGAGAGCGTACAGATCAAGGAGGTTGGCCGGAGACCCATGGGCCTGGTCGCGCGTGAGGATGCCCCGTCGCTGGCACCATCGCGTCCATTGGGGAAACACGTCCTCGATCATCAGATCCGAAAGCGTCTCGCGGTAATCCGCAAGGATACGATTGGCGACCTCGGCGTCCCCTCCTCCCCCAAGCTCGCGCAGGTGATCCTGAAACCGATAGCCGCGACGGCTCGCGAAAGCGCCCAAAAACTCGGGCGACCAACCCGCGTCGAATTCTTTGGCCCCATGGTAATACTCGTACGAGTCGTGGTACATCGCCCGGATCCTCGGGGCGGAATCCGCTGGCATGCGCCGATCGAATCCCTTCAGGTAGGCGCGCATCGACGCCGGCGAAAACGGGTTGATCATCAGCCCCTCCCCGCCCGGCGCGGCGCGCTTCACCTTTCGCCCCGTCGGTTTGACCAAGAGCGCATACACGTCCCACGGCCCGCCGTCCGCACGAAACTCGATGGCCCCGGCGCTGTTTGTGGATCGCATGAGATCTGCGGTCCGGCCGTTGGTCGCGACAGCCACGGCGGCGGCAAGCGAATCCGGGCGCCCGCTGTAGACGCCACCGGGCGGAATGTTTGTCCTGATAACGCCGGCGCCCATGTTCCCCAGGTCGGGCGTGATGTCCGGACCGCCGAAACACCAGCCGCTGCCCGTGGTCATGTCGACGCCCAGACCGAGGCGCCCGCCCTCCTCCACCGCGAAACGCAGCATCTCCACCCACGCCTCACTCAGATACGGCAGATAGCGAGTCTCGGCACCCTTCGCACCATAGATTGGGATGACGTGGATCCCTCCAAGGCCCGCCTCACTGTAACGCTGGAGTTCGCGCGAGAGATTGTCGCGATCGACGGCGCCGCCCAACCACCAGTTGTACGCCCAGGGCCGCTGTTCGCGCGTGATCTCCGGCCATTCCAATCGGCTATCCGCCGAAAAACAGACGGCCGAGGACAATCCCATCGCGATGAACCAGAGCCCGACGCGCGATGCCATCAGGGCCGACTCCTTCCTCGTTCGTGCAACCGCCGCAAAAGCCCGCCCAGTTCGGACACGAGTTCTGGCCGATCCGACGCGAGGTTGCGCCTCTCGCCAACATCTTCGGCCAGGTTGTAGAGCTGCGGGCCGTCGTCCGCGCCCGATTCGATGTTTGTGTACCTGAGTATCTTCGGACCTTTGTTGGGTGGTATGAATTTCCACGGGCCCTTCCTGAGGGCCGTGTCCTTGGCGTGCTCGACGAGATGATCGCGGCCGGCCTTCGATTCGCCCAAGAGCGCGGGCAGGACGTCGAAGCTGTCTGGTGCGGCGTCGGCTGGCAGGGCCTGGCCCGTGAGACTGGCGAACGATGCCAGCATGTCGATCTGGCAGACGAGGGCATCGGACACGCCGGGCCTTATTCGGGAGGGCCAGCGGGCGATGAAAGGCATGCGCGTGCCCCCCTCAAAGTGGCTGTACTTGCCGCCGCGCCACGGCCCCGCGGGCGTATGGCCGTGAAGGTTCTCCACCGCCCCGTCGGCATAACCGTCGTCCACGACAGGGCCATTGTCGCTGGTGACAATGAAAAGGGTGTCCTTCGCTATCCCGAGCCGCTCGACCGTCCCCATCAATTGCCCGACGCTCCAGTCAAACTCCTGGACCGCATCCCCGCGGATGCCGCAACCGCTGGTTCCGACGAAACGCGCGTTGGGGGCGCGCGGCACGTGCACATCGTGCGTCGGAAAGTAGAGGAAGAACGGCCGCCCATTCGCGCGTTCGATAAAGCCGACGGCCTTGCCCGTTATGGTGCCCGCGATATCCTCGTCCACCCATCGGGCCGCCTTGCCTCCCGACATATAACCAATCCGGCTGATGCCATTGATGATGGTCTGATCGTGCCCATGGCTGGGTTTCACTTTCAGCAGCTCCGGATGCGCTTTGCCCGTGGGCTCGTCGCCCACGGGTTTCCCGTAGCTGATCTGGATGGGGTCGGCCGGATCGAGACCCACCACGCGGTGGTTTTCCACATAGACGCAGGGCACCCGATCGCCGGTCGCAGGTATCAGGAAGGCGTAATCGAAGCCGATCTCGAGGGGGCCCGGCTTGATGTCACCATTCCAATCCACGGCGCCAGCGCCAAGGCCGAGATGCCATTTCCCCACAACTCCCGTCGTGTAGCCCGCGGCCTTCAGCATCGACGGCAACGTCAGGCGCCCCGGTTCGATGATGAGCGCCGCATCGCCCGGCAGGATGCCCGTGCCTTTCCTTCGCCAGGGATACTCTCCGGCGAGCAACGCGTACCGGGTCGGCGTGCATGTCGCCGAGGCCGCGTGCGCATCGGTGAACCGAACCCCCTCGCTGGCGAGGCGATCGAGGTTCGGAGTCCTGATCCGCGTCGCGCCATAGCACCCGAAGTCCCCGTAGCCTATGTCATCGGCGAGGACAAAGATGATGTTCGGCTTCGTGGGCGCGGCTTCCGCAAAAGCCCCACAGGAAAGGATGGCGAATATGGCACAGTGACGCATTGGCATCGTCTACCTCCTAGCGAATCCGGATTCCTCTTATCCCGACCGATCGCCAGTGGGAACGAAAAAGTTGGCACCACCAAAAACGCAAATGCCTTTGGCCAACCGGGCCCCATGTCCCGCCGGACGCGGTCACGCCCCGACCATTGAGCCTGCATGTTTCACGCGGGCGCGTGAAACATGCAGGCTGAGTTGAAGCCCCGGGTCAGCCGCCCGGCTCGATCCTCACCACAGGCATGCGGACGGGGCTCTTCGAGCGCTGGGTATACGTGGGCGAAACCAACGGGACCCTGAGGTTCTTTAGGCGCATCCCGGTCGCCACGGTCTCTGTCTCCAGCGGTTCCCCGGTTGGCTTGCCGGTCATTTCATCCACCATCTCGGCGCGCCCGCGAAACGCCAGCTCGATGCTCACGCCCTCGGCGTACGGCCCCTTCCCCCGATGAGCCAGGGCCGTGACATAGGCGACACCGTTCGGCTTCCGAAATACCACCGTCACGATTCCATCATCCCGCTCCAGATCCTTCAAGGTCGTGGCCCCCGTCCGTCCGTCCGCCCCGACGACCTCGGCATCGAACAGCTCCCGGAGGAACAGATAGCCCTCGCGCGGCTCCAGCCGTTTGAGAAAATCCTCAGCCTCCAGCGCCGGAGGCCACGCGCCACATGCGACCATCGGCAGCCCGCCGTGTGTCGTGTAGTCCATCCTCCAGCGGAATTCGCTCGAGTCGTATTTCGTATCGACCAGCCTTTCGGCCATGGGTCCGAAATCCACCTGCGGGAGTTCCTCCTCGCCCCCTTTGCCCCGAATGGTGAGGCGGCAATCCCGTGCCCAGTAATCGCGGACGTAGCGGGCGAGCAATTTCCCACCGGCGGCCGACGCGACCTCGAAGTCGCGCCAGAGCCTTCCCAATTCCCAGCACGCGAGCTTCGGCCTTCGATCGAATGTCATGATGCCAAAGTTCGTGAACCCCTTGTCCCAGGCATCCTGAAGCTTCTCGGGGGTCTCCCGGAGCATCCGCTCGAATTTCTCGTAATCGTAATCGTAGAGACAATAGCAGGTGCCGCCGCACGCGCCCGCGCCGAGATAACCCTTCCATCGATGGGGATAGTTCCAGGCGTGGATCTTTTCCAACACGGGCGTGTTCTTGCCGGCGAGGTGCGCCTGCGGCATGTAGACGTTCGCGCCAAACTCGGTGCTGATGAAAGGCCGCCGATCGCACCCCTGGAATCGCATGAACTCGGCCAGCGGCGGCCATCCTCGGTCCCTATCCAGATACGTGTTGTGCAAGTATGCATCCAGAAAATCTGGCGTCCGATAGGTCAGGGCACAGTTGGAATAACCCTGCGGCAGCATGGGCTCGAGGGGCTCGGCAATGTTGAAACAGGTCGCGAGCGTATAATCCAGGCGCTCGCGAGTGTTGCGCCCCGTCATCCTTTCCCACGGATCGACACCAAACGTCAGCTCGTTGGCGTGCTGGAGGATCAGGGCGCGCGGCTCGGACACCGTTTTCGCAACGCGTGCCGCATGCCCCTCCAAACCCCTGTTGAGGATATCCAAGAATTCCTGGTCCGTCTTCGCTTTCACGATGAACTGCGCGGGCCACTCCCCGACCATGACGATTCCCATGAATCCGTATCTTCCCAGCCAATCGAGATCCCCCGCCCGAATCCGGATCGTGTTCGCACCGAGCGATTTCAGGTATGCGGCATCCGCGTCGTTTAGGCCCCGGGGCAATGAACCCTTGATGAGAAATGGCTCGCCGTTAAACAACAGGTCTCTCCCCCGAGTCTCGACAAGCGATGCGGGAACTCCTAAGTCGCGCGACACCGCCGCGCCCCCCGGGACAGGGTAGCAGATGGAGAGCTTCAGAACGCCGATCCTCGGTCGCAGCGCCAGCCACAGGGATCCATTGACCCCGCACGTGGCCACGGCCTGACCCCCGAATTCCACGGTCGCCCGACCCTTCATCGGTCCCGCCTTCGACCAAATCTCAAGATACAGTCGGCTCGCACCGTTGGCCACGCGCCGAACCGCAACATCCCCGGGCGGCGCCTCAGAAAGCCGCACCACCGCAGCGCCGTCCGACTTCGACCAGTCACCGGGCAAAAAAATCGCATCCGCTGGCGGCTTCGGCGCCCGATAGAGTTCTGGCAGCGGCAACTGACGCGGCAGCAGCGGTCCTCGCTCCGGATTGCCGCGCCCAAGCACGGCAAATTCGTGCTCGCCCCCCAGAAAGACGACGGCGTCGCTCCCCACGGGGAAATCCGACGGCCTCCACTCCCGGGAGAACCTCCCCGCCTTAAAAACGAAAACTGTCCGATCCGTGACGGTCGCCCGAAAACGAATCCCGTCCAACTGCCCCCCGGTGCCCGAAGACCACTCGACATGGCGCTCATCCGACGGGCCAAAGCGGTCGCCATAGGGCGCTTCAAAGCTGTATGGTTCGACCGATTCAAATCGGCCCTCCCTCACTTCGAACCGGCCTTCCCACTTTCCCTCGTCCCCCCAGAGCACAAAAAATTCGCCGCTCGACGCAAGGACGGTCGCGCGGGTCCCAAGCATCACGCCGGCCGCAATCGGCAGAATCTTGAGGAACTGGCGCGCCCTCACGCCGCAAACAATGCGAGTGGATTGGCCCACGCGCAAATCCGTTTTGAATTCAGGGCCCATGCCGATCGCGGAGCAGGGTTCTTGGTTATTCGACGGCAACCTGTTGGAGTTCAGCCTTTAGGCTGATTCGGGCACGAAACAGGCCAAAGCCTGGACTCCAACGGCTTCGGTCGAGCGAACCAAAAGCCTTGGATCGCGGGGCGCCACGAGGCGCGCCGACTTCGCCTTCCCCACCCCGCTCGCTATCTTCTTTTCTTCCCCTGCTTTTTCCCGGCCTTCGGGCTCTGAAACAGCGGCTGGATCAGCTCGGAATTCCACGCCGCGTACGCCTTCAGCATTGCGGCCACTTTCTCCGGCTGCGACTGGGCGACGTTCTTCTGCTCGCCGATATCTGTCCCAAGGTCATACAACTCGGGCTGCCCGTCCTTCGGGCACGCCAGTTTCCAGTTGCCCTCGCGGACGGCGTATGTCGCACCGCCGCCCGTTCGCCAGAAAAGCCTCCCGTGCGGTGGACCGCTCCTTTCGCCCGACAGGAAGGGGATGATGTTCGCGCCATCCAGTGGCTTATCGGGCGCCGGGGCTCCCGCGAGCGCGGCACACGTCGCGAACACATCCAATGAAGAAACAGGCTGGCTGTATTCCCCGGGCTTCAGCACCGCCGGCCAGCTCACGAGGAACGGCACGCGGATACCGCCCTCATAGACCTGGCCTTTCCCACCCTTCAGCGGCGAATTGTCTGCCTCGGTCACCGCAACCGGCCCGCCATTGTCGCTGAAGAAGAAAACCAGCGTGTCCTTTTCTTTGCCCGACTCGCTAACCGCGTCGAGCGTCCTGCCGATCGCATCGTCCATGGCGCAGATCATCGCGGCGTACGTCCGTCGCTTCTCGCTGGCGATGCCCTTCACCCGCTCCAGGTATTTCGGCGGCACCTGCAAGGGGCTGTGGGGCGCATTGAATGCGAGATACAGAAACCACGTGTCACCACTGTGCCTCGAAACGAACGCCGCCGCCTCCCGCCCGAACGCGTCCGTCAGATACTCGGCCTCCTCGACCGGTTCCCGGTTTCGGTGCAGCGGGATCTTATATTCGATCTTCTCCGCGCCCACCGGATCCGTCTTGAACATGTTGAGATCAAAGTAATCGTGCCCGCCGCCGCGCAGGCCAAAGTACTCATCGAACCCGCGCGCGCACGGGTGGAACTGCGGGTGCGCCCCGAGATGCCACTTGCCCACCATCCCCGTGGCGTAGCCCGCTTTCTTCAGGGCCTGCGGCAACGCCGTCTCGCCCAGGGGCAATCCCGCCACCGTATCCTGCGGCAACCACGCCGGGTTGTTCTCGTGACCGAAGCGCTGCTGGTAGCGGCCCGTCATCAGCCCCGCGCGGGTCGGGCTACAGAAAGGATGCGACACATAGCCATCCGTGCATCGAATGCCCGCCTTCGACAGCCGGTCAAGACGAGGCGTCGGAATCTCCTTGCTGCCCTGAAAACCCACGTCCGCATAGCCGAGATCGTCCGCAAGGATGACGAGGATATTCGGCCTCTCGCCAGCCCAGGCCAGCGCACTACCCGACGCGATGCCAATCGCCGCGCCAACCGCCCTGATCAAGTGTCCCCGTATCATGGTGCCCGGAATTCTCCGCGAAGTCGGTCGGACTTGACCACCATTTTTTTCGTGGCGGCACCGTTGCCCCAGGGTTTTTGGTTATTCGACAGCGACCTGTTGGAGTTCAGCCTTTAGGCTGATTCGGGCACGAAACAGGCTAAAGCCTGGACTCCAACGGCTTCGGTCGAGCGAACCAAAAGCCCTGACCTTTGCCCATTGTCGATCCACCCCCGCGGCCGACGCTTTACCGTGGGGGGCCCTGACCCCTATTCTCAAACTGGCATGACCCCTTCGCGGAACGTGGCCGTTCTGATGAACCTCAGCAGGCCCTACGACCGGGAGGTGCTCCGCGGCATCTCCGGCTACGTCAGGGAAGCCGGTTGCCACTGGCGGTTCTATGTCGAGGAGGAACCCGCCGACAAAATTCCCGATTTCACCCAGTGGAGCGGCCACGGGCTGATCGTCGACCTCGACGATTACCGCCTCTTCAGGGCAATGCAGGGCGTCACGGTGCCGATCGTCGGAATCGGTCGTTTCGGGGGATGCCGCCGACCAAACCAACGCTCATGCGCCGTCGCCCCAGATGACGCGATGATCGGCGCATGGGCCGCAAATCATCTCATGGAATGCGGATTCACCCATTTCGCCTATTGCGGCATCCGCCAGCGGGGCCCCGATCCGTGGTCTCAGGTCCGGTTCGACTCGTTTCGCCAGCGCCTGCGCGAACGTGGCTTTTCCTGTTTCCAGTACACCGGCAGGCAGATATCCGCCCGCCACTGGACGGGCATGCTCCGCGCGCTCGCCGACTGGCTGCGCGGCCTCCCGACCCCCGTCGGTATCATGGCGTGCAACGACTGGCGCGCGCGGCACGTGCTCGAGGCCGCCCGACAGCTGAACCGTCGCGTTCCCGAGGACATCGCGGTGATCGGCGTCGACAACGATGAGCTCACCTGTGATATGGCGGATCCCCCGCTCTCCAGCATCGCACCCCCAACCCGCGAGCTCGGCTACCAGGCCGCCCGGCTGCTCGACAAATTGATGTCCGGCGACCATCGCCGCCCCTCCGATGTAGTCATCCCACCCGCCAGCGTCCGCCCCCGCCAATCCTCGGATCTCTTCGCCGTCAAGGAACCCATGGTCCACCGCGCCATCCGCTTCATCCGAGACCACGCGTACGAGAGCATCGGCGCGCCCGAAGCCGCCCGCGCCGCCGGCGCCTCGCGCGCCACGCTCGACAACTGCTTCCAGCGGGTCCTCGGACGCACCGTCCACGCCGAGATAAAACGCACCCGGGTCCTGATGGCCTGGGACCTCCTGCTCGCCACGCGCCTGTCCCTCCAAGACATCGCCCAGCGGACCGGCTTCCGGTCCGCGCAGTACTTCTGTTACGCGTTCCGCCGCGAAACCGGAAAGTCGCCGGGAATGGTCCGCCGCCACGCGGCCAATTCACCCATCTAAAATATCGTAATTCTTTTTCGAAAACAACGCAATAGCGCCCGACGGCAGCCGGACTATTTTGGGGGTCGAATGAGCCGAGAGACGATATGCCAGGGCGGGCCAAGACGATTTTGGATCGCCTGTGCCATCCTTGTTGTCATCACTGTCACATCTGCGGAACGGGCGCGATCGGAGAATCGGGCACTGCGGGCCGGCGCCTCCGCCATGGACGTCACGCCCAAGGAGTTCCCGGTCATCGTAAACGGTGGCTTCCTTTCGAAAACCGCGACCAACGTCACAAGCCCCCTGTCCGTCCGATGGCTCGTCCTGGGCGATGGCGCGACGCGGATCGCCATCGGCGTCCTCGACACCTGCCTGATCCCGAGGGAATTCGCGGACGAAGTCAAGGCCCAGGGCCATCGGGCCACGGGCATCCCCCACGAGTGCATCTCCATTTCGGCAACCCATACGCACAGCGCCCCATCCCTCATGCGGGCGCTCGGGACGGATCCCGCCCCCAATTACCCGGCTTCCATAATGCCGCTGATCGTGGATGGGCTGCGCCGCGCGGCGGAGCACATGGCCCCGGCCCGTGTCGGTTGGACTTCGGTCCAAGACCCCGCGCACACGCACACGCGCGTGTGGGTCCGCCGGCCCGACAAGATGCTCAAGGACCCGTTCGGCGACGTCACCGTGCGCGCGAACATGCATCCCGGTTACGAGAATCCCGATACGATCGGCCCCTCCGGCCCATCAGATCCTGAAATGACCCTGCTTGCGGTCCAGTCGGTCGACGGCAAGCCCATCGCGGTCCTCGCCAACTACGCAATGCACTACTTCGGCTCGCCCCCGGTTTCTGCCGACTATTACGGCCTGTTCCGCGAAAAACTCGCCCGGCGCATCGGCGGCGGCGAAGCGCCCAAGGGATTCGTCGCGATCATGTCGCAGGGTTTCAGTGGCGATCAGCACTGGATGGATTACGGCGCCCCAAAAAAGGATATCAAGATCGACACCTACGCGGACGAGGTCGCGGGCATCGCCTTCGATGCCTATCGCGGCATCGGGTATCATGATTCGGTCCCGATCAAGGCGGCGGCAAAGACCCTCCGCATCCGCACCCGCCAACCGGACGAACAGCGCCTCAAGTGGGCCAAGGAAACGGTCGCAGCGATGGGCGAGCGCCAACAGCCGAAGAATCAGCCCGAGGTGTACGCCTGGGAGCAACTCTGGCTGAAGGATCACCCGGAACGCGCCGTCCCGTTGCAGGCCTTCAGGGTCGGTGACCTTGGCATCACGATGACGCCATGCGAGGTCTTCGCCATCACGGGCCTCAAGATCAAGGCGCAGAAACCGCTGCCACTGATCATGGACATCGAGCTGGCCAACGGCGAAGAGGGCTATATCCCCCCGGCGGAACTCCACCCCCTCGGCGGCTACAATACGTGGGCTTGCCGCACGGCCGGCCTCGAGCCCGGGGCCGAAAGGCAGATCGTCGACACGCTGCTAAGCCTCTTGGAAGAGGTCGCCGCCCAACCCCGCCACCACGCCGTGGCCGAGAATGGTCCGTACGCCCGCGCGATCTTGGCAGAGAAACCCCTCGCATACTGGAGGCTCGAGGAATTCGATGGCCCAAACGCATTCGATGCCACCGGGTCCGGCCACCGCACAACATTCGAGAAGGGCGTCGCCCTCTATCTCGAGGGCCCGCCCTCCGCCGCATTCTCCGGGCCGCGCTCGATCAACCGCGCCCCGCACCTCGCGGGCGGAAAACTCGTCGCAAAAGTCCCCGATCTCGGGAACGTCTATGCCGCAGAGTTCTGGTTCTGGAACGGCCTGCCCGCGGATGCCCGCCCAGTGACGGGATACCTCTTTGCCCGCGGCAACCGGGAGGCCCTCGCGATCGGAGGGACTTCCGGCCACGCCGATAGACTTGTCTTCAGTTTCGAGAGGGGCCCATCGATCGCCGGCAACACGCCCATCGCCCTGCGCACATGGAATCACGTCGTCATCGTGCGAGAGGATCGCCGGATCACCTGCTACCTCAACGGCCAGACACAACCCGAAATAGCCGGTGAGGTACCGACGGCGACGGGCGACCCGCCCAAGGAGATCCTGTTCGGGGGACGGGCCGCCTCCCCCGAGACGCTCGAGGGCAAAATCGACGAGATCGCGGTCTATGGGCACCCCTTGACCCCCGATACGATCCGCGCCCATCACGAGACTGCCAATTTGAACTCAACCTCCGTCACGATGAACCAAAGGAAAGGAACCCCACGATGAGAACCCCCCTGACCCGCCGCCAGTTTGTGGCCCGCGCCACCGGCGCCTTCGCCGCCACAGGCTTCCCAGCCATCATCCCCGCCCGGGTCCTCGGCCAGGGCGCCTCCACGCCACCGTCGAAGATGACGACCATCGGATTCATCGGCGTCGGTGGCCGCGGCACCGCGCTGCTCAAGAACCTTGTCGCCTTCCCAGAGGCCCGGATCCTCGCCGTCTGCGACGCCTATCAGGACCGCCGAGAAAAGGCCAAGGGCATCGTTGATAAGGAATACCGGAACTCCGACTGCGCCATGCTCGCGGACTTTCGCGATGTGCTCGCGCGCAAGGATATCGATGGAGTGGTGATCGCGGCCCAGGATCACTGGCATGCCATCATCGCCAAGGCCGCCGCCGAGGCCGGAAAACAGATGTATTGCGAGAAACCCCTGGGCGTGTCGATCGGACAGAGCCGTGCGATTGTGGATGCCGTCAGAAAGGCCGGCGTCGTCTTCCAAACCGGCACCCAGCAGCGCTCCGACAAGAAGTTCCGCGACGCCTGCGAACTCGCGCGCAACGGATACGTCGGAAAAATCCACACCGTTCAAGTGGCGGCCCCAGGCCCGCAATATCGGCCCAAATACACCGGCCCCATGGAACCGCAGCCCGTGCCCGATGGCTTCGACTGGGCCATGTGGCGAGGACCCGCCCCCGAAAAACCTTACAACCCCGGCCGCGTCGCCTGGCCCGACTGGTATCTCATCTGGGACTACTGCGCGGGCTTTATCGTCAATTGGGGCGTCCACCACCTCGACATCGCCCTCTGGGGCTGCCCCGCGCTCGGAGAACAAACGTGCGATATCGAGTGCTCGGGCGACTACCGGAACGAGGGATTCACCGATAACATCAATGGCTGGAACGCGACCTTCACCTACCCCGGCGGCCTCAAGATGCTGTTCACGGACGCCGGCCAGGGTGAGATCGGCTGCAAGTTCATAGGCGACCAGGGTTGGGTCCGCGCCGATCGTTCTGGAATCTGGGCGGAGCCCGAGTCGCTCCTCAAGGTCCAACTGAAACCGTCCGACACGCGCCTCCACGAGTCCTTCAACCACGGCGATGACTGGCTGATAGCCGTGCGCGGGAAGAGCGATCCTGTGTCGCCTGTCGAAGCCGGCCACAAGGCCACGATCACGGGCATGGCCGCCGAGATCGCAGCCCGCCTCCGCAGGAAACTGAAATGGGACCCGAAGGCCGAGAGGTTCATAGGTGACGACGAGGCCAACAAGATGCTCACCCGGCCCATGCACAACGGGTGGAAACTGTGATCCCCATGAACCCGCCCCACGTGCGACGATACCTCCACCTGTTCCGCCCCGGGGCATTGTCGTCCGGGATAGCCGGCGCCCTCGCCATCACTTTGGTGACGGCCGGAGCGCCAGCGGCGGAACTCTGGGTCGCGGCAGCGACAACCGACATCACGCCCGATCAACCGGTCGCCCTGGACGGCCACCGAAACCTGAGGATATCGACCAACATCCAATCACGCATCACCGCGACCGCGCTCGCACTGGAATCGCGAGACGGCGACAAGCCCATCGACCACGCGATCCTCGTGTCGTGTGATATCGTGGCAATCCGACCGGGCATCATGGACAAGGTGCGCGAGAAGGTGGGGCCCATCACAAAGGGTTTCGACACCAACAAGCTGATCCTGTGCGCCACGCACACCCATAATGCACCGGTGACGGTGGAGGGACGCTATTCCCTGCCGGAAAGCGGCGTCATGAAACCGGCCGAATACACGGAGTTTCTCACCACCCGACTGGCCGAGGCGATCGCCCAGAGCTGGCAGAAACGCCAGATCGGAAAGGTCGGCTGGGGCCAAAGTCAGGCGGTCGTGGCGCACAATCGCCGCGCGCTGTTCGCCGACGGAACCGCAAAGATGTACGGCGCCACGGGCGGTGAGGACTTCCGCGGCATCGAGGGTTACGAGGATCACGATCTCGACGCCCTGTTCTTCTGGGACCAGCAGGACCACCTCATCGCGACGTTGATCAACATCCCCTGCCCGGCGCAGGAGGCAGAAGGCGGCCTCTTGATCCACTCGGACTTTTGGGATCCGGTCCGACAGACGCTGCGCGAGCGACATGGCAAAGACCTCTGCATTCTCTGCTGCGCCGGCGCCGGCGGAGATCAAACCTCCAGGCCCCAGTACGGCAAGGCCGCCGACGCGCGCATGCGTGACCTCCGTGGCCTCACGCGGCTGGAGGAGGTCGCCCGCCGCATCGTTGCCGGCTGGCAGGACGCGTATGAAGGGGCGAGAAAGGATGTCCGGGGCGCCGTCGCCCTGGCCCACCGCGCCGAGGGAATTGATCTGCCACACCGAAAAGTCACCGAGGCCGAAGTCGCGGAGGCCCGCGCGGAGGCAGCCAAGTACGCTGACGACCCAAAACAGCGCTGGAATTATCGCTGGCACCAGGGCGTCGTCGAACGATACGAGGCCCAAAAGACCGGCGCCGAAGAACCCCACAAGACGGAACTGCATGTCCTGCGCCTCGGCGACGTGGCGATCGCCACGAATGACTTCGAGTTGTACACGGACTACGGCGTCCGGATGAAGGCGCGCAGCCCTGCCGTGCAGACGTTCGTCATCCAACTCGCCTGCGGATCCGGCGGCTATCTGCCGACGGAGCGCGCCGTGCGCGGCGGTGGCTACGGGGCCGTGATCCAGAGCAGCCGGGTCGGCCCCGAAGGTGGCCAGCTCCTCGTGGATCGAACCGTCGATGCGATCAGGGCCATGTGGCCCAAGACGAAGTAACCGAACAAGGTTCAACCCTCTCCCAGAGCACCATCACTCAAACCCAAGTCAAAAGGAGCAAAAACATGGGCAAGATACACATCGGCCTGAACGCCGAATTCTCCCGCAGCTCGGACAAGCCGTTCGAGTGGGCCGTCAAGGCCGCCGCAGAAATGGGCTACAAATACTTCGAGCCCATGGTCCATTTCGGTCGCGAACTCATGAGCGAGGCCGGATATTTTCACACGGTCTCGATGTTCGACGATCCATGGCGCATCAAGGAGGCGTGTGACAAGGCCAAGCTCAAGATCTCGGGTCTCCAGTCGCACGGACCCCTCGGGCGACCCGATGTGCACGGCGAGTATATCAAGCTCGCCATCCGGGTGGCCGCGGAGATCGGCGTGCCAGTCATCAACACCGACGAGGGCATCAAGGCAAAGTGGACGACCGAGGAGGAGGATTTCGTCCTGATCAAATACACGCTCCAGGAGGCCGCATTCATCGCCGAGCGCCGGGGCATCAAAATCGGCATCGAGCCACACGCCCAATACTCGCGAACGCCCGATGGCCTCGATCGCATCTACAACCTCGTGAAATCGCCCGCAATCGGCATCAATTTCGACACCGGCAACGCGTACCTGTGCGGGCACGATGTCTACGGGTGGCTCGAGCGTGTGGCGGAAAGGCTGGTCCACCTCCACGCCAAGGACATCTCTGTCGAACAGTCCGGAGCCGAGCGGGGAAAAGTGACGGGCACCGCCGTGGGTTGCGCCTGCGGTGACGGGGTCCTCGATTGGAAGAAGATCATCGACATCGTCCGAAAGAAATGCCCTCGCGATATCGTGTTCTCAGTGGAATGCGGCACGCCCGCGCAGGCGGCCAAAAGCCTCGAGCACCTCAATCGGCTCGTGGCCTGATCCCCCGCGCCGTGCGCCTGTCGCTATGTGCGCTGCTGGCCGCGGCGGCCCTCCCCGATCCGGGGCGGGCCGCCGACCCGGTTCACAGCGACAGGCCCAATGTCATCGTCATACTCGCCGATGACATGGGTTTCTCCGACATAGGTTGCTATGGTGGTGAGATTCACACGCCAAATCTGGACCGGCTCGCGGCAGAAGGGCTGCGCTTTTCGCAGTTCTATAATTGCGCGCTCTGCGGACCTTCGCGCGCCGCGCTGATGACCGGCCTTCACCCTCACCAGGTGGGGATAAGCAGGTGGACGGGCCTCCTGAACGACCGCTGCGTCACGGCATTCGAACTGCTGAAACGCGCGGGTTATGCGACATGCGCCGTCGGCCGCCTGGACATGGTCACGGCGGAGAATTGGCACGATCCGGCATGCGTGGCCCACCACGTGGACCGCTTCCTGGGCAACGCGGGCGGGGGCGGGCCGGGGCACTACTTCAAGGCGGTGCGCACCATGAAATACTTCATGGATGGCAAACCCTACACGCTGCCAACGGAAGGTTGCTACAAGACGGATCTGATCACGGACTTCGCGGTGAGATTCATTGCCGAGGCAGCGGCAACGCCGGAGCCCTTCTTCCTCTACGTGGCCGAATACGCGCCGCACTGGCCGTTGCACGCCAAGCCGGAGGATATGGCCCCCTATCGCGGCCTCTATCGGAAGCTCGGTTGGGACGAGGCGCGGGCACGCCGCCACCGGCGCCTGATCGAACTGGGCCTGGTCAACAAGGACTGTCCACTGTCGCCCCGCGACGAACGCGTGCCCCCCTGGCAGGACGCGCCGCACAAGGACTGGGAGGCCGAGCGCATGGCCGCTTTCGCGGCGCAGGTGGACTCGCTCGACCAGAGCGTCGGACGCATCCTTGGCGCCCTGCGCAGCGCGAATGCGGACAATAACACGCTCGTCCTGTTCCTTTCCGACAACGGCGCGTCGGACCAGGCATGGCCGAGAGCGTTAGACAAGCCGCGCGAAACCTGGCGGCTCGACGGCACGCCCACCCGCGTCGGAAACGACCCGACCATCATGCCCGGCCCGGCAGACACCTTCGTGACCGGCGGTCCCCCGTGGGCCAACGTGTCCAACGCCCCCTTTCGACAACACAAGAATACGAATTTCGAGGGAGGGATCGCGACACCCCTGATCGTCCGCTGGCCGGCCGTGATCCAAACGACCGGTGGGATCACGCGCGAGCCGGGTCACATCGTGGATATCATGGCGACCTGCATCGATGCCGCGAACGTCACATACCCCGCGGAGTTCAATGGACGAAACCTGCTCCCGATGTCGGGAAAGAGCCTCCTGCCGATTTTCAAGGCGGGTCACCGCGAAGGGCACGACGCGCTCGCATGGGCCACCTCGGGCTGCCGTGCGATCCGGATGGGCCAATGGAAGCTCGTGGCGGCCAGTGGCCAAGAATGGGAACTCTACGACATGGAAAAGGATCGCGCCGAATCGAACGATCTGGCGGCCGTCCACCCCGAGCGCGTGCGGGCGATGGCGGCCGCGTTTGACAAGTGGAGGCGCATGGGGGCACAGAACAAATGAGCACGCACAGACTTCCAACCATCGCTTGGATCTTTCACAGCGCGATGTTTGCGGGCGCGATAAGTGTCCTCTCCGCCTCGCCCGCACCTCCTGCACCGCCCCCACAAAGCGCCGTCGTGGCCATGCTCGCAAAACCCGCAGAGGCCAACGGGCCGCTCCGCCCGATGCGCATCGTCCTGCTCGCGGACAAGAAAGACCACAAGGAGAACGAGCACGATTATCCGATCTGGCAGGAGCGATGGGGCTTGCTGCTGGGCGGCAAGACGGCGTCCGCCGCCGCGCAGGTCAACCTCTTCGGTCCCGCGATTCCGCACAAGAAGGCATTCTCGGGCGCCGATGGGGTCACGGTGTCATTTGCGACCGGCTGGCCCTCCGACCAAGAGTTTGCATCGGCCAACGTGATCGTGGCATTTTGTTACCTCAACTGGAACGATGCCCGCAAGCAGCAGATCAGGGAGTATCTCGATCGCGGTGGGGGCCTCGCGCTGATCCACTCGGCCACGTGGACAAAGCCCAAGCCAGATGCCGGGGTCGCGGCGTTGGTCGGGGTGGGCGGCTTCACGCGATTCCGTCATGGCCCCATGCAATTGGAGATCGTCGCGTCCGGACATCCCATCTGCAGCGGACTGCCCCGGCAGCTCTCCTTGCTGGATGAACCCTACTGGCCGCCGACACCACCTATCGCCCAGAACCTCGTGACGACGCTGGCGGTTTCATCGGAAGAGAACGCCGACACCAAACGTCCGTCACCCCAGCCCATGTTCTGGACGACAGAAAGCGGCCGCGGTCGGGTTTTCGGGTGCGTCCCTGGCCATTACACCTGGACGTTTGATGACCCGTGGTTCCGTCTGCTGTTGCTCCGCGGCATCGCATGGGCGGGCAACGGGCCGGTCCACCGATTCGATCCCCTCGTGCTGCGCGGCGCTCGCGTCTCGGGGGAGTGAAGCGCATTCCAACGCCGGGGCCGGTCTCCCCTCCCTCCCAGAATTCCGTCGGGAGGGTTGGCCCGTGGCCCCACAAGCCAGATAGCTCAACGTCGCGGATCGGGTTCCAACGGGCCCGCTACCGCCCGGTCATCTTTGCGATGTGCTCGGCTATGGCCTTGTTCGTCGCCTCGACAAAACGCGGAGACGTCGAGTGTCCCATGAGTGGCTCGATCAGAATCTCTTTCTTGCCCGGCCAGTTATTGTACATCGCGTACACGCTGCTCGGCGGACAGGTCACATCGATGAAGCCAACGTCGAATATGCCCTCGGCCTTTGCGCGTGTCGCGAAGTTCATGCAATCGAAGTAGCGCGCGACCTCAAGCACTTTGGGATCGGGCTTGCCGTCGATCTCGGGCACCAACTTCGGCCAACCCGCCACCCGCCCCGCGACTCTGCCAGAGTGATCGCAGATCGCGGGCACGCCGGCCGAGATGAAAGAGACCTGGGGATCGAGTCCCGCGGCGGCAATGGATTGCCCCCCGCCCTGGCTGCCGCCCCTCACGATCAGGACCTTGCCGTCCCATTCCGGCTGCGCCTTGAGGAACTCCATCGCCCTCACAAGCCGAAGAAACATCCCCAGAAAATAGCATCGCTCGCGATCCTCGCGTCCCTGGCCGCGATAGTCCTTTAGCTCGCCGGCGTTCAATGCATCGTAGAACTCTTTCGGTTTTCCGTTCGGGATCCCGTGGGCATTGATGTCCATCGCCAGCGCCCCAAACTGTTTGGCCGCTCCCGCGGGGCCGACCAAGATCGAACCGCGCACGCCCGCCCCATGCACGAAGAGCATTGCGGGATGGCCCTTTTTCTTGGCGCCGCTTGGTCGCGCGAAGTAGCCCGACACGGGCCGGGGAGGCACGCACGGGATCTGCGCGTCAAAACACTCCACCCCTTCGACCGGTGATTTTATCGGCGTCAGCTCGGGCCGCATCGGCACCGTCGCCAGCCGTTGCTTCTGCCGCGCCCAAAACGCATCGAAATCCTCTGGCACGGGCATGCTCGGCTTGATCTTCAGTGGATCAAAGCCCGCCCCCGCCATGGCCACGACCGCATTCGTGGCCCCCGGGGCGGTCCGATAGAATACCTTGCACTGGAGAAACCCCGGTTCCTTCAGCGTCCCGCCGAATGCGCCGGCACCTCTCGATATCCGCACCTTCCCCTGCTGGGGCTCCGGCATTCCCTCCTGCCCCAGCGTGTAACTCACCTCGGCATCCGTTATCGGTTGCCCGTCGCGCCCGAGCGTCACCAAAAACTTCGCATCCTCCCCCACGGCATACACGGCGCCAGGATGATCGGTCACCACCGACAACTGGATGCCGTTCGTGTCGGACAGTGCGCCCGCAGGCAACAGCGGCCATCCGGCCGCAGCCGCGAGCGCGAGCAAACGGAACCTCCCAAGATGTGATTTCTTCATGTCGTCTGCCCTCACTTCTCTTTAAGATATTTGTCGAAAAACCCGATCACCGTCGGTCGCAGGTCCATCTCCTTGGGCTGAAGGTGGAATGTGTGCGGCGCCCCCTCAACGATCACGAGCTGGTGAGCGATGCCCGCCTTCGCCAGTTCGGCGTCAAAGACGCGCGATTGCTCGACATCCACGGTCTTGTCCGCGGTGCCATGGGCGATGAGGATGGGCGGATCCCCCTTGTCCAAGTGACTGAGTGGCGTGGCGGCCCGATAGACGTCCGGCGCCTCCGCGCGCGTCTTCCCGATCATCGCAAGATCCCGCGTCTGCATCCAAAGCACCGGGCCATAGAGATCCACGACCGCTTGGACGTTGCAGGGCTGATCGCCGTACGGTCCCGCCGGATCGAGGCCATCCGCTGGTCCCGTGACTCCCACCATCGCCGCGAGATGCCCGCCCGCCGACCCCCCGATGACACCAATCCGCCCGGCATCCACCCGTAATCGGGCGGCGTTCGCGCGCAGCCATCGGATCGCCGTCTTGCAGTCATGCAGATTCTTCGGCCAAACGGGCGGCCCACCCTTGCGCTGCAAGACATAGTTGATGCTCATCGCCACGTACCCGTTAGCGGCGAGATTGGTGCAAATATTCACCTCCCGACGATCTCCCTTGTCACCGCCCGACCAACCGCCGCCATGAATGTCCACCACCGCGGGGCGCAGGGCCGAACCCCCACCGCCGGGCAAGTACAGATCAGCTTTTTCGGCGCGGCCCTCGCCCAGATACGGCACATCCCGCTCGACGCGAATGTCGCCCGCACGGGCAAATCCAAACCCCAGGCACACCGCAGCACTGATCAAAGCCAGTCCCCAGCAGCCGCCGGATGCGCACGAATGCCAACGGGTTCTCGAAACGTATCTGCGTCCCTTCGTGTTCATTCGTGGTTCAAGTCCCGGCCCACCAGCGCCTATTTGCGGTAATCCCGCCAGATCCACCGCATCGCGTCCGGGAATATCTGCGTGCCGTGAACAGAACTGTGGGGCCCGTCTCCAAAGACGAATTTATGGTCGTAGCCCTTTTCCTCGAATGCTGCCGCCATCGCCTTGTTCGCCTCCGGCCAGCTCCCAAACTCATTCACGATGTCGTTGGCGCCATCCTGCTGAAAAATGCGGATTGGTTTTTTCGGCGAGTTCCTGACCAGCTCCGGGTACTTGTTTCCGCCGCGGATGTTCGTGAAGCTCCCCACGGTCGTGAAGCACTTCCGGAAATAGTCCGGCCGCTCCCAGCAGACCGTGAACGCGCAGATGCCACCCGAGCTGCTCCCGGCGATGCACCTGCCGTCCGGATCATTGGTCAAGTTATACTTCTTGGCCACCTGCGGAATGATCTCCTCAATCAGAAATTTGGCATACGTATCGCCCAGGGTGTCGTATTCGACGCTTCGGTTCGCTGGCGGTGCCGGCCGCCCGTCCGAGCGTTTCCGCGGCGGCTCGCCCGGTTTCAGCGGCTTATCGCCGGGCTTGATGAAAATGCCGATCGTCACCGGCATCTCCCGCTTGTGGATGAGGTTGTCGAACACCGTCGGCGCGTTGTATAGGATCCCGTCCTGAGACACGTAAAGGCACGCCCGTGACGTGATCCGGTATTGTTTCGGCACGTACACCCAATACTTGCGCACCGTCCCGGGATAGATCTTGCTGTCTTTCCACTCGTACTCCGTGACCTCCCCCTTGGGCACCCCTTTGTGCTCCTCGGAGTCTGGCGTCAGTTTCTTGTACGGCGCATCGAAATCCTGCTTTTTCTCCTGCGCGGGCGCCACCGCCACCAACAGGGTGAAGCCCAGTCCCACAAAATATCGCACCATGCTCATAATGCCTCCTCGGTCCAAAGTTCAGAGTTTGCCGCATCGCCGCCCCGAGGGAAGCCGCAATTCCGTCGGGCCCCAACGCCCCATGCGCATCGACGCGACGCATCCCGCGGCGAGCCCCTCAGATGTGACTTCAGTGCCGCACGAACGGCGCACTACCTGGACGTTCCGCCCATAGAAGTCGTTCGCGCATCCAGGCGGGTCACGGTGATCCGCACTATCGGATGTGGCGACGGACTCGCCCCGATATCCTGCCATGTCCTGACGGTCACGGTGCCATCGCCATGGTCCTGCTCCACGGCATCGATGGATGGCAACGGAACCCAGCGCCCCCCCTCCTCTAAGCCTTCCAAGCCGTACGCAACATCGGATATCCCCTTGAGCCTTCGGGTTGTCATCGCCGGAATCGCCACCCCATTCGTGGCCAGCAGTCCCACGGATGGGCGCAACGATACCGCGCTGACCATGGGATCGCCCACAAGCGCGTACTCCAAAAGATTTGGGATGCCATCACTGTCTGGATCACCGGTCATGCCGCCATCGCCCAATGCCGTGGCCACGTTTCCAGGAGCCGCCATCATTCCGGGAGGTGCGGCGCCACCGAATCGTCGGCTCGCCCAAGAATCATAGTCGCGATCCATGATCACCAATTCCGCCGTTGAATGTTCGCCCACCGCGTAGCTCGGGTCGGGGACAATCCTGATGACGGCCCTTTCGGTGCCCTCCGCCTCCTCGTCAAAAAAAGGCAGTATGACCAACATGGCGCTGGCGGACCCCGCGGGGATCTGCAGGTAACCCACGATGGGTGAAATCGCGTCCGCCGCCGGAATGGCCTCCTCGTGATCAACGATGACCCCGCCAGCCATGTAGTCCACACCCGGTGACGCGATCCCAGGCTCGGGCGGATCGCCGGAACCGGGCAGTTCAATAATAACGAACAGATCCCGGGCCGTGTCACCGGTCCGGTGGAATATGAAGCCCGCCTGCTTGAGCTGGTACTCCTCCGCGATCGGTTGTGTCGCTTCTATCGTGACGACCGACTGCTCCGCCCTCGCAAAACCGCACCCCGCCGCGGTCGCCATGCCCAGCGCGCCAGCGACAAACAACGGCCACCGACCGGGACAATCCAACATCCCGAACCCCATCAATATCAATTTTGCCTTATGATTCGGGATCGTCAAAGCGCAATTTACTTATCGCGCGATCGGCGCGCGGCATCAGCGTCCCTTCTCCGGCTCCCCGATGTGCCTCTTCAGCCAAGCGATGGTCTCATCCCACATTGCGGGGCTCCAAACATGGCCGGTCTTCTCATACACGATGCCGCGGAAGCAGTCGCCCCTGCCATACAGGCCGTAGATCCGTTCCTGGAACGCGTTGATCATCCGAATGCCATCGACGGGGGATCCCGCATCTTCGTCGCCAGAAAGCGTGAGATGTGCCCGCGGGGCGATGCAGCCTATCACGGCCTCCGCATCGATGCCTCGGCGCAGCATTCCCGGAACAAAGTAGTAGAAGCCGTGCTGGTTCACGGCGCCCGCGGCGATGAGATTCTGGTACCGCGTAAGGCAAGAGACACTCACGCAAGCCTTGATCCGGTCGTCCATCGCCGCCAGCCACCACGAACGGGTCGCGCCCATCGACATCCCCATGCACGCGACACGGTCCGGATCCACCTCGGGCCGACCGCAGAGATAGTTCAGCGCGAGGATGTCGTCGAGCACCATCATGGCCCACAGGTTCCGGCCCGCCCAGAGGAACGTCTTGGCCAATGCCCATTCGGTCTGCCGGCCCTCCTCTTTCTTGCCCGCGGGTCCCTGCCATCGCCGCTCTCCGAAGGCATAGGCGTCTATCGCCACAACAACATACCCCATCTGGGCCAGCCGCTCTGCCGGGGCAAAGCCGAGGTTGCCGTATTTGTCGAACGCTGTTCGGTCGAGCGCCTCCTCCTTGCCGTTCGCGTACCGCCCACCGTGATAATGATGGTATAGGACCGCCGGAGCCCGCCGCCCACGATCATCGGGGATCATCGCATACCCGAACACGGTGTGGCCGACACCATTGCCAAAAGTGATATGCTCCAGCCGATAGCCCTCCCGCCGCTCACTCCGATCCACCACCGCCGCTGGCGTCCTCTGGGGCGGCAAATCCCAAAAAAGCTCCCAGAGGGTCGCGCGGATGGCCCGCTTTCGATCTTCCCACCGCTCCGCCGATGGCGGAACCTCCTCCGCGAACGCCCCTTCCGGGACCAACGGTATCTCCTCTGCGCGTGTCATCGTAGCAAGCGGTGCGACAGTCAGCCTCCTCAGCCCGCGGCAAACCCCCATCGGGATGGCCATGAAATCTTAATTCGCCGCCCTACACTTCTCCCTGCTAAACTCCGGCCGATGGGTCGGTCGTGCCGCCCCAGACAATGTAGTATCGTGCACCGGCACAGGATGAGCAACACCCGATACATCGCGACAATCGCTCTCGCCGCGGTCCTCCCGGGCCTGGCGACGGGCCAAGTGGGCCCTCGGCCGGAATTGAGACCCCGGTATGATATTTCGGATGGCGGCATGCGCCGCAGTTTCGCGATCGCGCTGGACGAGATCGGAATCCGCCGTGGCGGCCACCGCACCCATGCGGCCGTCCGCGCCGCCAATGCGCCCGAACTCGCGCGCATGATCCAGACCGAAAGGACCACGCGCCTCGGAACCGCGGACGAAGTCGAACCCATCGCCCGAGAATCGGGCAAGGAAGTATCCGATCTCGCCCGCCGCTTCATTACGCGTCGGATCACCGCCGAGCTCGATAACCCGGCCCTGGCCACCCAGATGGCCACTTCGGCCGGACTCAGGCTCATCGCCCTACCCCCGTACGCACCCAAACATGCGGTCTTCGAAGCCCCCTCACCCGAGGCCGCGCTCGCGGCCATGGAAGCTCTTCGACTACTGCCCGGAGTGAAGACCGCCGACGTGCAACTCGCTCATCCACGTCAGAAAAAGCTCGCCCCCAACGACCCCCTTTTCCCAAGCCAGTGGCACCTCCGAAACACCACGCAGACCGGTGGCGCGCTCTGGATGGACGCAAACGTGACCCCCGCATGGGACAGCTTCCGGGGAACCGGAATCACCATCGGCATCGTGGATGATGGGGTCCAGCACACGCATCCCGATCTGAGCCCCAATTACGACACCGGGATCGATCACGACTTTATCGACAACGATGAGGACGCCGCCCCCGGATCGCTCTCCTCGGACACCCACGGCACCCAGGTTGCCGGCGTGGCCGCCGCCCGAGGCAGCAACGGCGTCGGCGTCGCCGGGGTCGCATTCGACGCCACCCTGACCGGCCTCCGCCTCCTCAGCGATTCCCAGACGGACCAGGACGAGGCCGACGCGTTCACCCACCGGAATGACGTTATCCAGGTCAAGAACAACAGCTGGGGCGCACCGGACGACGGCGCATCCCTCGATGGCCCCGACGCCCTCGCCTCGGCCGCATTGCTGGACGGAACCACGACCGGCAGGGGTGGTCGCGGCACCATCTATGTCTTCGCCGCCGGAAATGGCCTCGCGTCACACGACGACTCCAACGCCGATGGCTACGCAAACTCGATCCACGTTATCGCCGTGTCTGCCGTGGGCGAAAGCGGATTCCGGAGCTGGTACAGCGAACCCGGGGCAAACATCCTGGTCAGCGCACCATCCAGCGGCGGATTCCAGAACGATGGCATCACCACCACCGACCTTCTCGGCAGCAACGGTGCCTCCTCATCCGACTACAGCACCAACTTCGGCGGCACATCCTCCGCCTCGCCCCTCGTCGCGGGCGTTTGCGCGCTCATGCTCCAGGCCAACACGAATCTCGGATGGCGCGATGTGCAGGAGATTCTGGTGCGCACCGCCCGCCGGCCACACATCGGCGACCTCGATTGGGCCACAAACGGCGCCGGCCTGTTTTTCAACCACAAGTACGGGGCCGGGATCGTGGACGCATACGCCGCCGTCACCATGGCCCAAACCTGGGCAAATCTTGGCCCATATACCAACGCCGCCATCTCACAGACCGGGCTCAACGTCAGCATCCCCGATGACAGCGCCACGGGCATCACGCGCTCGTTCGATTTCGGTGCTGCGACGAACCTCCGTGTCGAGCGCGTTGCGGTCACCCTCACCGCCACCCATCCCTTCCGTGGCGATCTCGAGGTCATATTGACGTCGCCCAGCGGCATGCGCAGCCAGCTCATGACACAGCACTCTGATGGAGGGGCCAACTACAACGGCTGGACGTTCACGTCAGTCCGACACTGGGGCGAAAACGCCGCCGGAACGTGGACGGCCAACATCGCCGACCGCGCATATGGAGACACGGGCAAACTCAACGCCCTGACCGTGCGCCTCCACGGCTCCACCATAGCGGGACCTGACTTCGCCACCTCACGGCCGACCCTCCTGTCCGAAGCCAATCTCCCCACCAACGGCGTTGCCGATCCCGGCGAATTGGTCACCTTCGATTTTCCATTGCGGAATATCGGAAACGCCACAGTGAGCAATCTCACGGCCACGCTCCTCCAATTCGGCGGCGTGAGCGAGGCCGGCGCCCCCCAATCGTATGGCTCGCTGGCGCCCGGGGCCGGCCCCACGACCCGACCCTTTGCATTTCGCTGCGGCGGCACCTCCGGTTCCAGCGCGACGCCGACCCTGCGCATCGACGCCTCGGGCCAATTCGTCGGATACGCCACCTACGCGCTGCCCTTGGGCAAGCTCTCCAGCAACTCATTCTCCGGCAGTTCCCTGATCATCCGCGACAACAACACCGCCAGCCCCTACCCTTCCAGTATCTCCGTCTCTGGGCTTACCGGCCGAGTCCATCGCACCACCGCGCGGCTAACGGGCTTCAGCCACACGCGTCCCAACGATATTGGCGTCATCCTCGATGGCGCCGGGCAACTCCACATCGTCCTCTTCGATGACGCGACGGCCACCGCGGTCTCGAGCCAGACCTACACCTTCGATGATGATGCCGCAGCCCTTTTCCCGAGCGTGGGGAGCTCCCCGTCCGGCTCCTATCGGACCATCAACCATTATTCGACCAGCGGATTCCCCAACCTGCCGGCAGACGAGCCCGCCTACAGCCTTGGCGAATTCTGCGGTGTGCCGCCCAACGGTTCCTGGCGCCTCTACGTGAAAGACTTCTTCGCCGGTTACAGCGGCTCCATCTCCGGCTGGCGGCTCGATTTCACCATGGCCGACTGCACCGACAATGTCTTTCTCATCTCGACCAACGCGGTCGTGGGCGAATCCGCTGGCACGGCCGCCGTGCAGGTGATGCGCACTGGCGGCCGCGAGGGCACCGGCACGGTCCAATATGCCACCTCCAACGGCTCGGCCACGGCGGGCACCGATTACACCGCCGCCTCCGGCACCCTCACCTTCTCGCCGGGCGAGATCACAAAATCGTTCGCCGTGCCCATCCTGAATGACGGTGCGCTGGAATCCCCCGAAACCATCCAGATCACGCTATCCAACGCCGGCGGCAATACGCGGCTCGGATCGGCCACGTCAGGCACGGTCACTATCATCGATGGCGACTCCGACCTCGACGGCATTCCCGACGATTACGAGACGTCGAATGGCCTCAATCCAAACTCCCCGGCAGACGCCGATGACGACCCGGATGGTGATGGGCGCACGAACCTCCAGGAATTTCAGGATGGCACCAATCCGCAATCCCATGCGGACGCCCTCCGCCTGCGCGTGTATGTCGCGGGCGATGATCTGCAAATCCAGGTCGATACGGTCGCCGCAAACCAATACCAGGTTTTCTGGAGCGAGGATCTCCTCACGTGGCATGGCCTCGGCGATCCGGTGACCGCCATCGGCGCATCCATCACCCTCACCGATCCCGGCGCGGCCCTTCTCCCCAAGCGGTTCTATCGGGCACAGAAAGTCGGGCCGTGAGCGCATCGGCCAATTCAAGAAACCGCCACGGCCTGTAGCCGCACGCACGCCACCCCTCGCCCGCGCTCGACCACGCCGCGATCTCCTCCTATTCTCCCCCTATGATCCGCGTCCGCGCCATGGCGCCCCAAGACGTTGAACTCGGGCTCCGCCTCAAGGACCAGGCCCGATGGAACCAGACAGAGGCCGATTGGCGCCGATTCCTGGACCTGGAACCCAAGGGCTGCTTCATCGCCGAATGGGATGGGCGTCCCGTCGCAACGACCACCACATGCCTCCTCGGCACCGTCGGGTGGATCGCGATGGTGCTGGTGGATGAATCCGCGCGCAACCGGGGCATTGGCACGCGTCTCGTGGAACATGCCGTCACCGATCTCTTGACCCGGGGCGCGCGCACGATCCGTCTGGATGCCACCCCCCTGGGAAAGCCGGTGTACGAGCGCCTGGGTTTTGTCGCCGACTACGAATTGGCGCGGATGCAGGGAACCACCCACGCCCCACGGCAAGCCGATCCCGCCATCCTGCGCGTCAAGGGGCCCAACATACCCGCCCTCCTCCGGCTGGATACCGCAACCACTGGCACCCAAAGAGACCGATTGCTGGCGCGCCTGGTGAGCGAGGCACCTGAGCGCACCGGCCTCACCCAAAGGGACCGAAGGGTCACGGGATATGTCATGTGGCGCCCAGGTTCCCACGCCGCGACCCTGGGTCCGGCGATCGCCACCGAACCATCGGACGGTGTCGCACTGCTTGACTGGGCACTCGGCCAATGCGGCGGCCACGCCATATTCGTGGACGTTCCCGTCGGCAATCGCAACGCCATGGATTGGGCACTCTCGCAAGGCCTCGATTTCCAAAGACACTTCTTGCGCATGCACCTCGGTCTTCCAGTTAAAGACCGGCCCGACCAGATCTGGGCCAGTTCTGGCCCGGAAAAAGGATAGGTCCCATGAGACGCTCCTCCCGTACCCTGTCATCGGCCATCGAGGCCATCGGCGATACGCCTCTCGTCGAACTCGCGCGCCTCACCCGTGGCATCGATGGCCGCATCCTGGCAAAACTCGAATATCTCAATCCCGGCCTATCCAAAAAGGACCGCATTGCCCTCCAGATTATCAAAGATGCAGAATCACAGGGCGCCCTCAGGCCCGGCCAGACAGTCGTCGAACTCACCAGCGGCAACACCGGCACCGGCCTCGCCATCGTCTGCGGCATCAGGGGATATCCGTTTGTCGCGGTCATGTCCAAGGGCAACTCGATGGAGCGGGCACGCATGATGGCCGCGCTCGGCGCCGAGGTCGTGCTGGTCGACCAAGCCCCGGGATCGACGCCGGGACAGGTTTCGGGCGATGACCTGGAACGCGTCGAACGCGAAACCGCCAAAATCGTCGCGGCGCGCGGCGCTTTCCGCGCCGATCAATTCCGTCACGAGGGCAATTTCCGTGCCCACTACCTGAACACGGCCCAGGAGATCCTCAGGCAAACGGCCGGAAGATTCGATGCGTTCTGCGACTTCGTGGGCACGGGCGGTTCCTTCGCCGGATGTGCCGCGGCATTCAAGGAGAATGACCCGTCGATACGCTGCTTTCTCGTGGAACCCGCCGGCGCCGCCGCCCTCGCGGGCCAATCCGTCACTCAACCCGGTCATCGCATCCAGGGCGGCGGCTACTCCATGCCCCATCTCCCGCTGCTCCGCCCCGATCTCGTGGACCGCTATTTGACCGTCACAGATGAGGAGGCCCGCGCGGCCGCGCGTCGGCTGGCGAAAGAAGAGGGCCTCTTCGCGGGATTCTCCTCAGGCGCGAACGTCGCCGCCGCTTTGAACCTGCTGCAGGACGAACTGAAGGGGAAGACCATCGTCGTCCTACTCAGTGACTCAGGATTGAAATACTTGAGCACCGACCTCTGGGGGTAGTCTGAGGCTTCGGGATAGCGCCGCTGGGATCGGTTCCGCCACACTCAAACGGCCCGCGGCTATCATGCCCTAGCCGCCCGCTGCCACAGGTCCCGAAAATATTTGCCGCTTTCGCTCAGCGAACCATCTGGCCGCACGAGCCAAAATCCTCGGGCATCGGAAATGCGCTTGATCGGTGGCGTCGGCGGCGGCTGTGCCTTCGGGTTCGGTTCGTTGCAGTACAACTCCCAATGGATAACGTATAGCGCGTTCGCGGCCAGGGCCGCACCCATCAGCTCGTCCCACCGTTCGGCCAAGCGCCCCTGATTCTCATTCTCGGGGATCCCAATCTCGCCGAGGCAGACGGCTCCCTTGCCGAAGAGCGACCCCGTGCGCGCGTGCTCCCTGATCGTCTGGATGCAATTGTAGAGAGTGATCCCATCCCGCATGCCATCGTAGGCGCTGTAGGACACGAGATCCAGTTCGACCCCCGGAAGCACCTTGTCGGTTACAGTCGGCAGCCCCTTGTGGATATCCATGACACGATTGACTTCGGCCGCATGCCCGACGCGACATTTTGCACCGACGCCGAAAGCCATGCGCGCCCGACTGACTCCGGCCTGCCTGGCCTCCAACCACCGGACCATACGCTCGACCCTATTCGGCCAATCGGGTGACGGCGGCACCCATTTCTTGTTGCTCCCGCGCAACAGCCAATCCCCCTCCCAATGCTGCAAGACGATCGTCAGCGGGCGATCCCGGAATTGCCGGTAGAAGAAGGCCGTGACGTCGTGATACTCGGCCGCGACTGCGTCGTAAAACCCATCGGGCTGCTCTTTCTGCCAGCCATCCTCCGATGGCGCGCTCGACTCCAGGAAGATAGTCTCGAATGGCATCGAGAAGACCCGCGAGAAATATTCCGACTTCGCCAAGTCCACCAGTGTCCGGTGCTGGCCCCACCGGCTGTTGAAGGGATAGCCCGTAGCGATCCCCGCCGGATTGAACCAGAACTTCCCGAGCCGCGTGCCCAATTCGATCAGCTTCTCTGCGCCCTCGATGAGAAACGGTTTGTCCGTCAGGTGATACTTGCCGCCGACGTGCGTGGCGCCCACCCGCGAGAGAAATTCCTTGGGCAGTTTCGCCAGGCGGGTCGGCCGCTGCTTTTCCACGAGCCTCGCGGCAGCCGACGCCGACGCTCCGCCCGCGGTGGCACCCATGAGACACCCCGCTCCCACCGCGCCCACCCGGCGGAGAAAATTTCTGCGTCCATGCATCTTCATCACCTCCCCACGTTATCGCCACGCCCCTCCGGATTCAAAGGATCACCGTGCCGGGCCAACCACGCCCCCAAGTCGCCGCGCAACCGTGAGATCAACGCGGCTTGCGCCGGGTCCGCCGAGAGGTCGTGCATCTCCGATGGATCCGCCAGAATGTCGAAGAGTTGCTCTCTGCGAATCTTCGGGTAGCGGATCAGCTTCCATTGGTCCGTTCGGATCATGCGTTGGGCATCGCCAAAATAACCGACAACGAACTGGCGGGGGGACTGGTTCTCCCCACGAAGGATCGGCACCAGGCTATCCGATTGGATTCCCGCCGGTGCCGGCACACCGGCCAAATCGCAAATCGTCGGAAAGAGATCTCGCAGATAGCACTGCGCCGAACTCCGAAAGCCACGGGCCATGCGGGGCCCCCGTATCACAAGGGGCACGCCGATCGAATGCTCGTACATGTTCTGTTTCCCGCGAAGGCCGTGGCTGCCGATCGCCAACCCATTGTCGCTGGTAAAAATAACCACGGTTCGATCCGCCTGGCCCGTGGCGTCCAGCGCATCGAGGATTCGCCCGATCTGCTCATCGAGATATGAGATTTCCGCGTAATACAGCGCCAGTTCCTCGCGGACATCCTGTTCCGTCCGTGGCCATGGCCAGAGCAATTCGTCGCGCCCTCGCAGATTCCCGTGATCGAACGGATGCTCGGGCAGAAAGTTCTTCGGCGCCGGCATGCGCGCGGGATCATACCTGCCCTTGAACCCTGGCGGTGACAGCAGAGGATCGTGCGGTGCCGTGAAATTGACGTGCAGGAAGAACGGCCGGTTGCCCTCCTTCTCGTGGTTCAGAAATCGGATCGCGGCGTCCGCCAATTCGGCACTGATGCCTGGCGTCAGGCCAACCCCCTTCTCGGGCATGGGTTTTCCCGCCGCGTCCCGAAACATCCAACCGCGATAGCCAGTCGCCTCGCGGCCCATTGCGTCCAACTGCTTCTCAGCGGGAATCTTACCCGGGGCGAACATGCCCTCGACGGTGTCGTATCCCCGTTCGGCGGGTGTGCCCGCCGTGTGCCACTTTCCCACGTGACAGGTGCGATAACCGGCCCGCCGAAGCAATTCGGGCAGCACCACCACCCCACCATCCAATCGGCCCCGCGCCTGCACCCCATTTCGGAAAACCGTCATTCCACTGAGGATCTCGGCGCGGCTCGGGTGGCACAGGGGATATGCGCAGATCGCCCTCGTGAATGCAACTCCCCCCGCAACCAGCCGATCCAGCGTCGGCGTTCCGATGATCGGATTGCCCAGCGCGGCGATCGTGTCCGGCCTCTGGTCATCGGCAAGAAGCAACAGAACATTCGGTCTCGGCTGACACGGCAGGGCAACGCACCGCTGATCACCGATCACCATCGACACCGCGATCCCCGCAAACACGGCGATCGTCAAACGGCGTCTCACGGAAATGCTCTGCACGCACCCCTCTCAGCGACCTCCCATGAAACCCAGGGAAGTCAGGAACTCCTCGGTTCGTTTCATGGTCACGTTATAGATTTCGGGATCGTTCATCAGATAGCCGTGTTTGCCGCCCTCATTGACAACAAGTTCACACCGGTTGCCAGCGGCGACCATCGCCTCATGAAAGGCCTTGGCACCCTTGAACGGCGTGACCGTGTCCCCCGTGCCATGGAACACGATCGTCGGCGGCAATCCCGGCCTCACGCGATGCAGCGGCGAGATCTCCTTCCACCGTTCCCCGCACTTTGCGTTGCCATATCCTTCGGCCGAGGTGTCGATCACGGGAAAATACAGCACGAGGGCATCGGCGGCAGATCGCACGCCGGTATCCTCGCCGTCTTCGTCCACCCCATCGAAAAGGGCCGTTCCAGCCGCCACGTGCCCGCCCGCCGAACCGCCGCCCACCGCGATCTTCCCCGGATCAATCCCGAACTCCGCCGCGTGTGACCGGACGTATCGCACCGCCGAGCGCCCATCCTTGACGCACTCAAAGGGGGTCACGCCGCTCCCTTTCTTCATCAGGCGATACTCTATGCTGATGCCCACGAACCCCAGTTTTGCGAAATGCGCGGCAAACGGATAGAACCTGCGCGGTTCACCACCCGTCCATCCGCCGCCGTGGATCGCCACGAAACAAGGTCGCTTATCCGACGGTTTGTGCCCCTCAGGTTCAAAGACATGCAGCTTCAGCACCGCGCCGCCCACGGTCTTGTACGGAATGACCCGCGTGGGTTCGAGTTTTGCGGCAAGCGTCGCGACAATCCCCGAGGTGATTTCGCCCGGCGCCTTTGTCGCAGGCTCCGCCCCCATAGCATGGGAAAACACGAATGTGAACGCCGCCAACAATCCTGCCCTTTTCATGATGTGCGTTCACTTCTACGGCGTCGGCCGAACAGCGTCCATTCAATCTGAATCCGGCCGCGCGGCCGGGCGCCTGATTGAGCGGCGGATTCCCATCGGCGCGGCAAAGCTCTTTTCGGCTGTTCAACGCGGGTTTGTGTCGGAACCCACTTTCGGTCTAGCATTTGCCTCAAATGCCCACCCGATTTCTCTGCCTGACGGCGCTTGCCGTTGTCCCCTCGGTCTTGTCCGCCGCAACGCTCGAACACGTCTTCGACGGCGGCCACATGCCCGGTGAACAGACCATCCCATGGAACTACCATAGCCAACCCGGCACGAAGGTTTCCGTCGACAATGGGGTCCTGCGCGTGGTGGACGACGGGACCGCAAAGGGCCAGCTGCAATCCATTTCGTTCCCGTGGTCCGCCGATCCCGATGGCGAGGCGCGGGTCGACGCCGATGTTAAGGTTCTCCGTTGCAGCGGCCCGGCTGGCGTTGTCCTGCTGGCCGCCAATGGCAAATACGAGGCCGCCATCACGCTCTACCCAGACCACATCGACGCGCCCAGCTTGGGGGCCTCGGCACCCGCGCGCCTCGACGATGCCTTCCACCGCATCACGATGGTGCTGCGCGGATGCGACCTTCGCATCCTTGTCGATGGCAGGACCGTCATCGATCTGGCGGGCAAGTGGAATCGGCCCGCGCACGAGGGCCGCAACGTCATCAGTTTTGGGAGCATCAGCAGCGCTGCCACGGGGGAGGCACTGTGGAGATGCGTCCGGGGCGTCACCACATATCCCGACGTGACACCCTACCCAGGCGCGGAGCACCACGTTGTGTACCGCCAGCCCGGAGTATATGCCTGCTTTCCATCGCTGGCGAAGACCCCGGAGGGCTGGTTCGTCGCCCGTTTCGGGACCAGGGCCCTGCGCAGCCACATCGATCCCACGGGCGGCTCCGCCAGCAGAATCTCGAAGGACGGCGGGCGCACGTGGACAGAACCACCGGGCCCTTTCTTCGCCAGCGCGTCGGACGTGGTCCGTGCCGACGGCAACCTCGCGCTCGCGGGCGCCGTCGGCTGGCGACACGTCCCCGAATCGCGCCGGGTCGAGTTCGAGGCCAAGGGCATCCATGTCCGGCCCAGCATGAAGGGCATGGTCGCCTACGCCAGCGGCGCCCGATTCTGCGTCACGAAGCCTGATGGCAAATCCTCTATAAAGCCCTGGACACCGATCGAAGTCCCTCCCCACCAAGTGATGATGGGGTACAACCAGGCCGCGTGCCTGAACCTCGGCGATGGAGTTCGCCTCGTGTCGATCTATGGCGATACCCCCGATAATCGCCGCGATGCCTATGCCCTGCGCACGACCAACGACGGCGATTCATGGGCCTGCCTCGCCATCGCCCATGGCGAGCCCGACCTCGGCTTCAACGAAACCGCGCTGGGCACCAACGCCACGGGCCATGTCATCGCGCTCATGCGAACGGCGGAGACGCCGCGAGACCGGGGCTTCCTGTATCAATCGGTCTCAACGGATGGTGGCCAGACCTGGTCTGCCCCACGAAACACCGGCATGTGGGGCTACCCCGCGCACATCCTCACGCTGCCAGATGGCCGACTCATCGCCACCTACGGCTATCGCCGCGCCCCCATGGGCATCCGCGCCACGATCAGCCGCGATGGCGGACGGACCTGGGACACCAATGGCACCATGATTCTTCGCGCCGATGCCCACGGCAATGGCAGCGACCTCGGGTATCCGGTAAGTGCGCTCGTCGAAAACGGCACCGTCCTCACCGTCTACTATTTCAACGATGCGGAGAACGTCACCCACATCGCCGCCACCCGGTGGCAACCGCCAGCGCTCAATCCGTGATCCGACCTGCTCGGCGGATTCGACCCTGGCGCAGCCAAATGCGCGAGCGCTTGGCCCTTCGGCAACAGCCGGGTCACAGGCCGTCACGGGCCCGGCTGTACTCGGGATGCTCGGATCACTCCACCTTCCATTCCAGTATCCCGCCGGAGCATTTCTCCCGCAACTGCACCTCAATGCGCAGACCCGTGGTCTCGATCGCCGGAAATCTCGAGGTGTTCCAAGCATCCTTGGTGACCCCATAGTCCCCCGCCCCGTAAACCGGCTCCCACCCGTCCCCCCGCCGGGCCATCAATCGCCACGTGGCGGGAACGCGGCATTGTCCCCGCCCCGTGTCGTCAAACCAATAAACAGACACTGACGACACTTTCGTCGATCTGGCAAAATCATATTGGGCCCACTCTTTGGTTCCGCGGTGATCCCACCACGTGAAACGCGGGATGTCCTGATCACCGGAATTCTTGGGCTCGATCCCATCGTTCATGGCATCCACCGCGTCACCGCTATGACAGTGCGAGGCGCTGGCACCGCTCTTCGCAGCAATCGTTGGCTTGGGCGGGACCTTGGCGGCGGCCGCGGTCCTCGGCAACCACACCGCCATCTCGTTTGGACCCCGATGGCACCACGCATAATACGGAATCAGTGTCACATCGGTGGGACTCGTCGCGATCTCATCCCGTTCATCCCGCCCCACGCGGACGCCGCGCCCCCGAACCACCGTCACGCCCCCGAGCAGGTCCGGCCGATGCTCGCTCTCCAGCCTCGCGCCATCGGGCAACACCAGGTCGAGCGCGCCGCCACCGTTGTCCGCCCCCTCCGCACAATACGTCAACGGCCCCCGCTCCACGGCAACGCGCCCCGCATCGTCCTTGACCGCATCGTGCGCCAACACGCGGCGCACGGGCATCGGCAGGGCAAGTTCAATCCCGTCACCAGCTTTCCAGGCTCTCCGGAAGACCGCGTATCCCTTTTCCATCACGGGCGCCGCGGGTTCCCCATTCACGCGGAATGCCGGTGCCTCCGCACAGTCATCTGCGTACCGATAGAGATCGCTGGGAACCGGCGCGCCCCGCGACCATCCCGGCACCCTCACGTGCACCGCGAATTCGCCCACCGACTCCGGCTCCAGCACCAACCTGACCTGCCCCCTCCAGGGATAGGCCGTCTCCTGCCGCATTCGCACCCGGCGCCCTCCCACCTCCGCGCTCGCCTCTCCACCGATGAAGAGATTCACGTACAGCGAGGAATCCCTCGTCGCATAGGCAAGCCCCCCCAGCGACCCGAGGAAGCGCAGCACGTTCGGCGGGCAGCACGCGCAGCCGAACCAGGGCGAGCGCTCGCTAGAACCGTGGTTGAATCTCTTGCGCCCGTCGGACTCCAGGGGATTCGGGTAAAAGAACCTGTCGCCCGTTAGCGAGATGCCCGAGAGGAAACCGTTGAAGGCAATCCGCTCCAGGACGTCGATGTACTTCGCGTCACCATGCAGCATGAACATCCGATGATTCCATAGGGCATTCGCTATCGCCGCGCAGGTCTCGTTGTAGGCGCTCGCGTTGGGCAACTCATAATCATCGCCGAAGGCCTCCCCCTGGTGGCGCGCGCCAATTCCACCGGTCAGGTACAATTTTCGCCCCACGACATTCTCCCAGATCTTCCCTATGGCATCGATGTAGGCCGATTCGCCCGTGAGCGCGGCGACGTCGGCCATCCCGGCGTAGAGGTACCCCGCGCGGACCGCGTGCCCCACCGCCTCCGACTGTTCCGTCACGGGCGCGTGATCCTGCTGGCCCGGCCCCCTCAGCTTATGCGTGCCTTCCCGTCCACGGATGTCCAAAAAGAATTTCGCCAGATCGAGGTACTCCCGCTTGCCAGTCGCCCGATACAGCTTCGAGAGCCCGATCTCGATCTCCTCGTGGCCGGGCGGTTCCTGCAATCTACCTGGCCCAAACACCGCGAGCAGGAGATCCGCATTTCTCGTAGCCACGTCCAGCAACGTTCGCTTCCCCGTCGCCTGAAAATGCGCCACCGCCGCCTCGTACAGATGGCCCACGTTGTACAGCTCGTGGCTCGCACCCAAGTTCGACCACCTTGCCGGACCCGACATCTTTGGCATCTCGCCGGGGGGCAGGAGCCGCCGCGCCGTATACAGATATCCGTCCCGCTCTTGGGCGGAGTTAATCTCATTGATCACGACGTTCAGGTGGGCATCCAGTTTGGGATCCGGATGCTGGGCCAGCACGTAGCACGCGCCCTCGATCACCTTGTAGACATCGGAATCATCAAACGGGATGCCTTTGAACTCCCCGTCCATCAGCCCACCGGCCTTCGCGAAGTTATCGATCCTCCCAGTCTCCTCGCACTTCAGTAGATCGTACGGGGTGGTCACGACCCTGTTGGTCTCCATCCTCGGCGTCCAAAACGCATCCTTAACCTGCACGTCGATGAACGGCACGGGGCGGAACGGATAGTCACCGCCCCACAAGACCCAGCCGCCATTCCCGAGGCCCACGGCCAATGCCGATACGCGAATCCACAATTCGGTGCTCCGCCTCATATCGCCCCCATTTCATCCTGCAAGAAAACCGCCTCGTATCCTTGCCGCGTCAAAAATTCGATCGCCCGCTCCATGCGCAGCGCGTGATCTGGCAGGTAGTTCTTGTAGAATGGCCAAAAGTACTGCTCGTGCGTCAGCAGGTCGATGATCTCACCCTGCCGAGGATCCGCCGCCAGCGACTCCATTTTGGGAACGATCTCCCCCAGGGGCGTGGAATTCACCACCATATCGATCTTGGAAAAGACGATGCCGCTGGGAAAATCCTTCAGCAGGTCGTGGCGCGATAGCCACTCGGACCGAAACTCGTCAACCCGATAGTTGACCTCCCACCTGTCTCTGTTGCGTCGGAAGTACCCACCGAGCACGCGCGCGCCCCGCTCGTGCAACTTCCTCCATGCCTCTGGTTTGGTCATGCCCCAGTGGATCACGATGGGCGGGCTATAGGTCGCCGGACCGGCGAAGCGATGGATCTCGCCAGCGATCAGGTCGAGGTCCGCCATCAGTTTCTCCACGGGCGCATCCTCGTACGGGCACGCTGGCTCGTTCGCACGGGCATGGAATGCGAGCCTGAGCCAAGTCGCGTTTTCCTCCCACTCCCGGCGATACCTGTCGGGGAACTGCCTCAAGTCCCAGCCATCATCGGTCGTGTAGTAGATGTTCAAGGTAAATCGGGCCCCATGCCGGGCATGAAGATCCCGAAGCATCCCGAGATAAAAACAGTCAAACAGCGACGCGTATTTCTTCTGCGTGATGTCGCGGAGAAAAAAGCTGTTGTCGTCGATCGCGATGCGATACCGCCTGCGCGAGTTCTGCTCCCAGAGCACCCGGATCCGGCACTCCTCTCGGGCATTGCCATCGATCGTCGCCACGATCTCTGTCTCGGGTCCCCTCAAGATCGCAGTCCCGCGAAAGGCCCCTCCCTCATTGTTGGCGGGCCGACCCTGGATCAGCACTTTTGCGCCCATCGGTGCCGTGCCGGTCACCTCGATCTCGAGGCCGTCCGCCACCCGCTTGCCCAGCCTCGCGTGCAACACGGCCCCGTCGATGGGCTCGAGGAACTTTAGGTGCCCGCCCGATTCCGTCTCGTCGCTTTGGGCTGTCACAGGACCCAGCCCGACGGCGACCCCCGCCGACTTTCTGATGAACGTCCGCCGCGTTACGGACAAATCGTTATCGGCGGGTGGATTGCCCATATGACGCATACCTTTGCTATCTGAAACCCCAGGGATATGGCAACAACAGTTTTGTTGCTTCTCCTACGCCAGCGCCGCAACGTCACCTGGAAGAGGGCAATTGAAATCTGCGTTGATCGGTCTGGTCGGGGCGCTTGGGTGTGCCCCCCTCTTGTTCTCGGCACCCGCCGGCGATGCCGCCAGCACCCAGCGGCCCAACGTCGTTTTCATCCTGCTGGACAATTGCGGGCAGGAATGGCTCGGCTGCTACGGCAGCGAGGAGAGATGCACGCCGGAGATCGACCGGCTCGCCCGCGAAGGAGTCCGGTTCGAGCATTGCTACGCCGCCCCGGTTTGCGGTCCCAGCCGGATCATGCTGTTAACCGGAAGGTATCCGTTCCGAACCGGCTTCTCAATGCACCACGATGCGGCGCTCTATGGCGGCGGAGGACTGGACCCGAAAAGGGAGATCATCTGGCCGCGGCTCCTGCGGGATGCCGGCTACGCCACCGGCATCGTCGGCAAATGGCAGATCAACAAGCTCTCAGAAGAGCCCGACGTTCTCCGCCAGCATGGCTTTGATGAGCACGTCGTCTGGCCTGGCGAGATCGATCGCGACAAAGTGCCACCTCCCGAGTACGAGAGATTCCTGGCCGCCGTCCGCGCGGAATCCGCCGAGGAGACCGGGCCCTTCCTCCGCCAGATCGAAAGCCGCTACTGGGATCCCGTCCTGATACGCGATGGTCGCCGCGAACGACACGAGGGCAAATTTGGTCCCGACGTCATGCAGGAGGCCGCACTCGATTTCGTGCGGCGCCACGGCCACCGGCCGTTCCTGCTCTACTACCCGATGGTCCTCACCCACGGCAAGACGTTCACCGAACCTGCCGTTCCAACGCCGCTCAACAGGAGCGCCGATCGCCCACGGCAGGCGATGTACGCCGACATGGTCCGGTACGCAGACCGGCTCATCGGCCAACTCGTGCGGGCGCTCGACTCGCTCGGCATCCGCGAGCGCACCGTCATCTTCGTGGCAACGGACAACGGCACCGAGAGCAGCATGGTGGCGCGCCGCAGTGGCCGCAGCGTGACCGGCGCCCTCTATCAACTCACCGAGGCCGGGAGCGACGTCGGGCTCCTGGTCAACTGCCCCCGAATAATCCCAGGCGGGCGGACGATCCCCCTCTCCGACTTCACCGACATGTATCCCACCGTCTGCGATATCGCCGGAGTGCCGCGGCCGGGCAACCTCGTTCTTGATGGCCTCTCCCACGCCCCGGTGCTGCTCGGGGAACCCGGCGCGAGGCCCCCTCGCGATTGGATACTGAATCAGTACGCCGCCACGCGCGTCGTTCGTGATGTGCGTTTCAAACTCTATTCCACCGGCGAGTTCTTCGACGTCACCACCGACCCCGAAGAGAAGTGCAACCTCGTCGGGAGCGCCGCGCCAGATGCGATTGCCGCGCGCGAGCGACTCACCTCCCTCCTCCGGTCGCTGCCCCCCGATTCACCGCCGCCTTTCAGATTGCGCAGCCAGTCGGCGTTCAAGCTCGGGGCCAAAACGCGCGCCGGTAAGTAGCCGGGGCGCAAGCGGTTTACTTTGTCGGATCGGTCAATGTCCCCGCCACGGAAAGATTGACCTCCGGTTATCTGGGGCATACCAGATTACCCATGAGTATGCTTCACCGTCGCGCCTTCCTCAAAAAACTTGCCGCGGGCACCGCCCTCGGATGGATTGGCGGGCGCTCCTCCGAATTCCTCAATGCCGCCGACTCCGCGGCACCGCTTTTTCACTCCATCGGTGTCTGCACCACCCCGGACAAGGCGGTGGCGGTGAAGGCGGCCGGCGGACAGTACATCGAGCCTTCCGTCACCGGCTTCCTGATACCGGACAAACCCGATTCCGCCTGGGACAAAAACCTCGCAGCGGCGAAGGCTTCGCCATTGCCCGTGGCCGCGTGCAATGGCTTCCTGCCCGGCAATCTCCGCAGCACCGGCGGCACAATACATCACGATGCCATATTGAAATGGGCCGAGATCGCCTTTCGCCGCGCCAAACAAGTGGGCGTCGATCGCATCGTCTTCGGCAGCAGCGGCTCTAGAAAACTCCCCGATGGATTCTCGAAAGACCAGGCCAAAGCCCAGTTCGTCGACTTGCTCCGGCGACTCGCGCCCCTCGCCGGCCAGCATGACGTCGTGATCGTCGTCGAACCATTGCGCCGGGAAGAGGACAACTTCATCAACACGGTCCTGGACGGCGCATGGTTCGTCGAACAGGTGAATCACCCAAACATCCGCCTTCTCGCCGACCTCTACCACCTCCTCTGCAACGGCGAATCGCCAGAGGATCTCCGCAGGGTCGCCCCACTCCTGCGCCATATGCACATTGCCGAGAAGGATGGCCGGACCGCCCCCGGCGTGCATGGCGACGACTTCCGCCCGTTCTTTGCCGCTCTGCGTGGCACCGGCTACGCCGATCGCCTCAGCGTCGAGGGCAAGTGGGAAATGGATCAGCTCCCAAAGGCTTTCGAGACGATTCAAGTTCAGGCTCGAGTTGGCTCGTAGGAGCCCGCCCGACGACGACTTCGCCTAATCCGGGTATTTCACAGCCGGCAGGGTGTGAAATATACAGGCTAACCTCCCCCCACCCAAACGCCTCACTTCTTCTTCCCTTTCCTGGCGGGAATCGGCGCGTGCGCGTCCTTGCCCGCTTTCCAGATGTCGACATCGACGGTGTTCTTCTGCTGGGCGCCTGGGGTGCTCCGCCCATCGGCCACCAGCTTCTCCAACTGCCGGGTCAGCCGCCTAACGATCTCCGGATGATCCGCCTGCGCATTGCTACGCTCCCCGACGTCCGCCGTCATGTCATACAACTGCACCAGGGGCATCTGGCTCGCGTCGTCCTTGCCGGGCCGCGGCGGGCTCCAGCCGCCGGAACCCGGGCACAACTCCAGCTTCCACTTGCCCTCGCGGATCGCAAATGAGCCATTGATCGAATGGTGCACGATTGATTCGCGCTTCGGTCCATCGCCCAAACCGGTCAACTCGCGCAAAAAACTGAAACTGTCTTCGCCGGCACCCTCGGGAAGCTTCGCGCCAAGGATATCCGCGCAGGTCCCCATGAAATCCGTGAGGCACACCAGCTGCCCCGATGTCACGCCCGCCCTGGCTCGCGCGGGCCAGCGCACGATCAGCGGGATGCGATGCCCACCATCGAAAATATCGGCCTTGTGGCCTCGGAATACATAGCTCGGGTTGTGGCCCCTCGCGATCAGCTCGTCAAAATTCGCCGAGGGCGAACATCCGTTATCGCTTGTCATGACCACCACGGTGTCGCGCGCGATCCCGCATCGATCCAGCGCCCCGAGCACGGCACCCACGGCCGCATCTGTCTGCATCACGAAATCCGCATAGGGGCTCAACCCGCTCTTCCCCTGCCATTCCACCGAAGGCACGATCGGCGTGTGCGGCGATGAAAGGGGAAGATACAGGAAGAATGGCTTCCCCGCCTTGGCGTCGGCCGCCCGGTCACCGATGTATTCAACCGCCTTCTTCTGCAACGTCGGCAGCACGTCCACAGCGTCAAACCCTTCCGCGGCCGGACCCTTACGCGTCCGTTTGCCCCCGATGCCCCCCGTCATAGGAAAATCCGCATCCCTCGAGGGGACGGCCGTCACGCGATCGTTTTCGATGAAGGTGTACGGCACCATGTCGAGCGAGGCGCTGATGCCAAAATAGTACTCGAAGCCCACGGTGGTCGGCCCGTTCGCGATCGGTTTGGTAAAATCGACGCTCCAGACCTCGTCCGGTTTCTCGATGCTCAACTCGGACACGTGCTTGCCCTCGACTTTCACCCAATCCATCCCCAGGTGCCATTTCCCAATGCATGCCGTGCGATAACCTTGCCCCTTGAGGAATTCCGCGACGGTCGTGCGTCCGGGCTCGATGAGCCGCGGGCTCAGGCCCCCCAAGACGCCGTTCTGAAGTCTGGACCTCCAGCAGTATCGCCCCGTCACGATGCCGTAGCGTGTCGGCGTGCAGACAGCGGACCCCGAATGCGCGTCGGTGAACAGCACCCCCTCCTTCGCGAGCCGATCCATGTTGGGCGTCGGGATCTTGCCCTCAGGGTTGCACGCATGCACGTCGCCATAGCCCAGATCATCGGCCAAGATAAGTACGAGATTCGGGCGATCCGCCCTCGCCCCGCCAGCGGCACAGACAACCAGAAACCCCATCGCCAGATGTTCAAAGAAATGCACGGTTCTCTCCTTTGTGTGTCGCTATCTTAGCGCGAGATCACATGCCCCGTAAAGCCGCCTCCATCGGGCAGGCCCACAGCGACTCGCGCCCGTGCGACGCCATGGTGCCCGGCAGCAAGGATCCCTCCCAACTCTTCCCAGGGGCGTCACCCCAGGACCAACGGTACCGCCCAGTGAACGACCGCTACCACCAGCACGACCGCCACCGCATCCAGCACCACCCCGTGGCGAACCATCTTGAGAATCGGAACACAGCCCGAGCCGTAAACAATCGCATTCGGGGGCGTCGAAATCGGCAGCATGAACGCCAGGGACGCGGACAGTGTCGCGGCCAGCGCGCAGGGCATGGGGTCGACCCCCGCCGCCTGCGCGACGGCAATCGCGATCGGCACCACCATCGCTGCCGCAGCGGTGTTTGACGTTACCTCGGTCAGCGCGAGTCCAACGACCGCGAAAACCGCCACCAGTCCCAATTCGGTATGCGCGGGCAATGCCGAGGCTATCCCCTCGCCCATCCATTTGGCCAGTCCCGTGGAAAACATCATCTCACCCATCGAAAGCCCGCCTCCGAAAAAGAGGATGGTGCCCCACTCGATCCGCCGCGCCTCGCGCCAGCTCAGGGTGAATTCACCGCGCCGCCAATCCACCGGCAGCACAAAGAGCAAAGCCGCCCCGACGAGCGCCGCCACGCTCTCGGGCACATGCCCACTCAACCAGGCAGCCGCCGGCGAACTTGCTCCCACGGTGGCCGTGATAATCCCCGGCATCAGCCAGAGCACCACCGTCGCACCGAAAGCCAAAAGAACGTTCTTTGCCCCCCGGCTGAGTGGCTCCTTAACTTCGGTCACCACGCCCTGCAGCACCCCGCCCAAGAGGCCACCTTCTGCCGGGCAAGTCCAATTCAAATACACAATCAGGAATCCCGCCAGCGCAAGAGACAACGGCACCCCAAACGCCATCCATTGAAAAAACCCGATCTTCGCGCCAACGCCCTGCTCGATGAGGCCCAGGCCTATGAGATTTGGTGGGGAGCCAACCGGTGTCGCCATTCCCCCGATCGACGCCGCAAATGCCGTCGCCAGCATCAGGCCGATCCCATACCGCAGGTCGGCCACCGCGACAGGCCGCCCCAGTTGCTCCGACCGCCGGCGCGCCATCTCGGAGAGGATCGCCATCGCCACCGGAAACATCATCGCGGTCGCGCTCGTGTTCGAGATCCACATCGAAAGGCCACAGACGATGAGCGCGAAGGCCGCCACGATCCGCCCGGGGGACCGCCCCACCCACGGCAAACGGAGGATGACCATGGCAATCCGGTGATTCAAACCGTGATGCATCATGGCCTGGGCCAACATGAAACTCCCCATGAACAAGAAAAGGATCGGATTACCAAAACCCCGGAATGCCTCCTTCTCGGAACAGACACCGAACACCACGCAAAGCGCCGGCCCCATTAGTGCCGTGACCGCAAGCGGGATCGCCTCGGTTAGCCACAGCCAGATCACCAGACCAAAAACCGAAAGCAGCCGGTGCGCCTCGCCCGACATCCCCTCCACAGGTACAAACCACAACACCCCGAACACCACCGGCGCCAGGACCAGCCCCACCCGCCTCCGCCAACGATCAAACTGATCCTCGACCGCCGAAACGGCACCCTCTGAGTCGCCCATCGCCAGAACTCTACCCTGCCCCCCATTGAATCGCGAGGATTCTCCCCAGGCTAGCCCCAATACTGTTCACATGAGTGGCATGGCCATCTCGGCCATGTGGACGCTGCTGGCGCATCGGCGAGACGCCGATGACACTTTCCCTGCAAGATGAGCAGCATTCAGGCTAATCCCCCGCCTCCCCCACAGACCGAGAGCCCGCACCGCCGCCGACCTTGCCACCCCAAGAAATAATCCGGGCTTTGGCTGCCGCGGCCTCTGCCTCCTGGACGCGGTTCGCGCGGGCAAGTGCGATCGAGAGGCTAACCCAGACCATCTCGTCATTCGGGGACAATTCCGCCGCGCGCGCCGCCGCCCCGACGGCCTCTTCCGTCAGCCCCCGTTTCAGCAAAACCATGCCGAGGGCGTGCCACCCCTCTGCGTACCCCGAGTCTAATTCCACGCTCTTCCGATAGAGACGCTCGGCACCCTCCAGATCGCCGACCGCCAGCGCCGAATCCCCCTCATCCTTGCAACGCTCTTTCGTTTCCATCGTGCCAGAACGATGGCACCGAAAAACCTCCCATCAAACCGTCTCCCAGAAATGCGCAGGGGCTCGTCGGCCAACGACCGACGAACCCCTCGGCTGAAATCACCTTCGCCTATCGGCGCAGATCAGAGATCTGGACCCAGAACACGGCCTTCGGAATTGCGCCGTTTGGTCGTGCTGACAATCGTGTCGTTGCCGGGCTTCTTAGTCACGAACTCCGCGCCACCATCGACGCGAAGCACCACGATCCCCAGCCCTCCATGTATCTTGGGATGGAACTCGTTCACCGTCCAACCCTTCTCGGTCGGCTGAAAGCCCGATACTGTCGGGTTGGCCGCGAGCAAATCATTCGGCTCGGCGGAATCCCGTTGACCCCAGACATATATGTAGCTGTTCTCGCCCTTCTCCAGTGCCTGGGGATACATGTCGGCCTCACCGATGTCGCCATCGGGCTTACTTGCACCAGGGGTCCCCGGAGAAAAGAAGACGCGCTCTTCTTTGAAGATTCCCCGCTGGAACAGCTCGCGATAGGCGATGTTGGCGTTCGCGGGCTCAGTCTTGAGCGGGTTTCCCGAGCCGTCGAGTCCCTTTGGAAAATCGCCGTCGAAGTCGGTGGCGTACGCCTTGCAGCCGATGCCGATCTGCTTGAGGTTGTTGACGTCCTTGATCTTTGCCAGCTGCTTTTGCCCGATGCCGATCGCGGGCAGGGCCAAGGCCGCGAGCCCCGCGATGATGCTCATGACGACCAGCAATTCAATCAGGGTGAATGCCCTGCTTCCCGACGGTTGGATTATCCTCATACGCCTTTTCCTTTCATATATCGCAGAAACCACGCGGTCAACGCCAGCGCAACTGCGCCGATGATGGGCACCCACGTGGACATGCTGCGCACGAAACTTCCCTCTTCTGCCGCGGCGATCCCGCCGCCCTTCGTCGACCTGGCTTCGTCGCGGAGCAGATCGCCGCCAGAGCCGGCCCCACCCATCGCCCCTTTGCCTTTTACCGCCAGACCGCCTCCCCCGCCCGCGGTAGAAGCCTCGCCCACGGACAGAGCCCCGCCTCCCCCCGCGGCTGCTCCTTCCCCCACCGCCAAGCCACCGCCGGCCTGCGCCTGATTCGTCGCAATGCTTTGCAGACCCCCGCCGCCCGAGGCACGGTTCCCGCCCTCGGTGGCAGAAACCCTACCCCCGCCACGCGCCTGGCCGTACGCGTCCGGCGACACGAAACAGATCGCCACCAAGGCAGTCACCGAAAGGCGGAAAATCGGTCTGGAGGGCAGTGGGAAACGCATAATCTTTTCTTCCAGAGCCACGATAGGTTACGGCCTGCCAAAGTCAATACGCGCGCGAGGCCACCTCGAGAATATCGGGCACGCCCATCTCCCTTTCGCCACGGCCCGGCTCACGGCTCCTTGTTCCAAAAGCGCCGCGCCGCCGAATCCCACCCCATCAGGTTGGAGAGGTTCGGCCGCTCGAATCCCGCCGGCTGCACCAGCAGCGACTGGATCGCGTCGGCGAATGCCTTGACAGAACGCGCAGGACAGACGATCCCCGGCACTCCCGACCGGACGAGTTCCTTCGGCCCCCCGGCGTCGGAGACCACGACTCGCAGGCCCGCCGCGCAGGCCTCCACGATGACGTTGCCATAGGTGTCAGTCGTGCTGGGAAACACGAACAGGTCCGAGGACGCATAGGCTTTTCCAAGCTCTGCGCCCGTGAGCACGCCCGTGAAGATCGCGCCGGGCATCCTGAGAGCCAGTTCCTCGCGGTACGGCCCCTCTCCGACGAACGCCCACGTCACCCCCGCCCCACGTTCGGCAAGCACCCGCGCCACGTCGGGCAACATATCCAAGTCTTTTTCCTTTGATATCCGGCCCACGTACAGGAGCACCTTGCCGCGCGCCCCGCGCGCCGACCAAAACGCCGTGTCGCGGTGGCGCCGGTCGAACAGGTCTGTGTCCAATCCCCTCGGAAAGATCTGGAGCTTGGACGCCGATATCCCGCGGTTCACCCAGAGGTCGCGGTAATAGCGGGAATTGGAGTAGATCGTGTCCATCTGGTCGTAAAACCAGTGCATGTAATTCCACGTCAGCGTCTCCATCCCGTGGTCGTCGCTCAGGATCTTCACGTACTGCGGAAAATCGGTATGGTAGATCCCGCTGCTCGGCAGTCCAAACATCTTTGCCGCCGCGAGACCCACGAGGCCCACTGGCCCAGGCGTGCTGATGATCAGTTCGGTGAAACCCTCCCTGTGGATGTAGTCGAGCATCTCCAGGATCGGCGGAAAACTCAGTTTCTGCAGCTTGTACTCGGGCAGCTCGAACTCGCCCACGGGCGCGAAATTCCGTATCGGGATATCTCCCTGGGTCACCTCGGACCGCGATGTCACCACCGTCAGGTCGAACCCCTGGGCGCGCGCCGCCGCCACCATCGTCCGGATCGTGCGGGCCACGCCGTTGACGTCTTCGAGCGTGTCCGTGAGCCATGCCCGCTTCCGGTTCTGGAGCGCGGCAGGCACCTCTGGCAGGAGGGATTCCGAGACCCGCTCCAGCAGCTTGCGGTCCGCATTCAGCGAAAGAAATGCCGCGAAGTACGGCATCACGCTGACCGCCACCGGCACCAGCGCGCTGGCCGACTGCAGGCTCCCGAGAAAATCGCCGGCCGTGACCTGTCGCACCATCTCCTCAAAAAACCGGAACCCGAGATAGTTGCCGATCTCGCAGGCGACGCGGAAAGATCTGCGCTCGACGGTCGGTTCCTCCGCAAGCACCGAGTCGATGCGCCGCTTGAGCGCCGGATGGCTGAAGAAACCGGCCAGGCTCCGGGGAATCGAGGCACCCGGGGTAAGGATGGAGAACAGTTCGCCGGACCATACCGCCTCGCCCACGATCTCCACCTGATCGCCGAACGAAAACTCGGCCGGATTGCGCCCCGCGAGGAACCTCTCCGCCACCTTGCTCAGCATCACTGAGTAGAGCGGCGAGGTCGTCCCGATGTGCTCCTTGATGTAGTGATAGAAAGTGCTGTACACGCCCGAGGCCATGACCTGCGGTGCCCCACCCTCCCCCGCCTGCGCCGCCCGACCCGCCATGACGTGCGAAAGAAACCCCCGAAAGTCCTCGGCCGGTGGCGCCTCGGTATAGGCCCGGGCTATGAAGAGCCCCCCGCGATCCTCGCTCCCGCCAAATAGCGACTTGCGCCATGGCGTCTCGCCGATCGGATCGATCCCGTGCCTGTCGGCCAGCCGGGCCATCGCCTCGGGGGTCAGCGACCGAACGCACAGCCGCAGCACCGCGTCGGCCAGCGGACTCCGCAGTCCGTTGCACGCCTCAAAGACCTCAAATAGCAGCAGCAGCTTCTCGAAATGCTCGATGCTCAACCGCCCGTCCTCGCCGTGGAGCGGATGTGCCACGCCGTGCGCCAGCCCCCGGTCGTGAAGGTATTGCCGCAGCGCGAAGATATCCCGCCGCGCGTCTTCGATCTCCCGGAATTGCCCCTCGTCGAGACCCCAGACCAGGATCATCGCGCGCGCGCCATCCGGGAACATGGTGGTCACCTTGGCGCTGACAAACGCGCCGGGCCTATCCGCGATCGAAAGCGCACCCTGAATCGAATCCCGGTCGGTGATGGTGACGAAATCCATGCCCGAGGCGCGTGCCCTCCGATAGATGTCGTCGGGGGATGTGTAGCTCTCGGGCACGCCGAGCCTGCGCAGGATCCACTCCGGAGGCCTCTTCGAGTACCTCGAGAGCACGTGCAGGTCGCAGCGGGACATCAGGCCTCTGTTTCTCTCGCCGCCAGCGCGCAGGCCTCCGCGTAGGTCGTCGGCCGCCTTCCAGAATCCAGCGCGCGGTGGGCTAGATGAATTATCTGCTCCCGCAAACGGGGAAAGTAAAGATCGTTGGGGTGGAGGCTCAGGCGCGCCACGCGCTGCCGCAGCACCCGAGCCGCTATGGCGCGGTTCCACCGCACTGACGCCACCCGCCGCCAGACCGCCCTTGAGGACCAGCACCATGAGCGCGACGGTTCCCTCCGCCGATCCGCCGTTATCAGGCAAGACACGGTGTTGGTGTACGCGAACCCCTCCTCGAATATCGCCGCCAGCGCATCTCGGCCCATCAGCCACCCAGGCGCAATGAACCCTCGCGCCGAGAGTTGCACCTCGGCCAGCGCGTCACGCCCCCGGCACAACAGCTCCCGCGCCTCATCCCGGCCCAGATCCAGGAACTCCGCCTCGTTTCGAGTGTAAAACCTTGTCCAGAACGCCGTCCTCCATGAGTCCCGCCTCCCGAGCCTCAAGTGATGATAGCCGTGGAGTACGATCTCGTCGCCAAGCGCCGCCCGCCCCCGCAACCACTCGCACAGGGCGGGGTCCGCACCAACCCGCCCACCGGCGTGGAAATCCGGCACCACCAGAAGGCTGAACCTCGAAACCCCGATCGCGCCCAGCGCGTCCACCTGTTCCCGGACGGCCGCAAGAGAACCCGCGTGGACATCGTGCAGGCTCACCACCAGCAGCCTGTCGGACTCACGGGCCTCAGCAGCGTTGCGACGTCCCATGGTTCTCTTTCTCGCGCCATAGATCCCTGCCGTAGAGCCGCGTGTTGGCCCCGATGTCCTTGATCACGGTGAAGAGGAATACCTGGCCCGCATGAAAGCGCCGAAACTTCGTGACCTCGCCCCGATTCACCACCCGGAAACCATACCGCGCGAACATGCGTTCCCCCCGCCGGTCGTCGAATACCACCATCTGCCCGTAGACCTGCTTCTCACCACAGCCCCGTAAGTATTCCAGGAACCGATCTATGAGGTCGCGCGTCTCCCCGACGCCGCGCACGTCTTTGAGCAGGTTGATGTGGAAATGCGGCACGCCTTTCGGCGCCTCTGGCACCTCCCGCCACGAGCGCGTCACCACCCACCAGAGGAAACGGCGCGAGTCCCTCCCGTATGGCCGCGTGAAACAACGCCAAAGGGCGTGGGCCGCCACGCGGACCCCGTGCGCCAGACCAAAGCGCCGGCGTCGGGCGTGGTGCCTCGAACCCATCAGGTAGCCCCGGACCTCGCCGTCCCGTTCCACCACGAAACAGGATTCCGGCTCCCGGTCCGTGTAATATGCCGTCAGGATGTCCGCGAACACCTCGCGATCCTCGAAAATCGGGTCGATCGGTTCACCGAGGAATCCCGTCTCGCAACAGATCCTCCGGGCCGCCTCCCGATCACCCGCCTCGTAAGGGCGCACGCACCAGCGCGCCGCGCCGCCCGTAGCCTTCGTATCCGTGCTCACTGGCCTCTTTCGTCGCACACCTGCCGATACACGGCAAACAATTCCTCAAATACCTTTGGCCACGCGTAGGCCGCGGCAGCCTCCGCAACGAGCGCCCCGACCTCATCCCGCGGCCCCCCGGCCAATGCCCGCACCGCCGCCGCAAGCGCCGCCGGGGAGTTCTCCTCCGCCCACCGCTCGATCCCGCAGAAAGCCAACCGATCCATGTAGCTGCCCCGGATCCCAACCACCGGCAGGCCGCACGCCTGTGCCTCCACCGTCACCAGCCCGAAGGTCTCCAGCACGCCCGGGTGCACGAAGATGTCCGCCGCCCGGTACACGCGCGCGAGTTCCCCCGAATCCTGAAAATTGTCGGTCCAGCCCACCGCGCCGGTCTCTCGGGCCACCGCCTCCACATCCCTCCTCAGCGGCCCCTGCCCCACGACAAGCAGGTGGAAACGGCCCCGCTCTTCAGCGTGCAGCCGCCTGAAAGCATCGAGCAGCGTTCCCACCCCCTTCTCGTGCGCCAAGCGTCCCACGAATAGCAGGCAGATCCTGCCCTCGGGCACGCCCAGCCGCCCTCGCATCCCCAGATCCCGGTCGCCAGGTCGGAAAACGGTCGTATCCACGCCGAGCCGCACCACTACGGTGTTCCCCACGCCCCACGACGCCAGCAGTTCCCGCAGGTGCGGCGACGGCACCAGCGTCCGGCTCAGACGCCCATAGAGCCTCTCGATGTACGCCTTCGCATAATCCTGCACGAAATCGTGAACCAAACCGCCGCAGTACTTCTTCACCGTCCTCAGATAGGCGTCGGGAAAATGGCTGTGGTAGAAACCGACCACCGGAATCTTCAGCGAACAAGCCTCCATCCATGCCGCCCATGCCACGTGATAGGGATCCCCGGCCTCGATCACATCGGGCCGCTCTCGCCGCAGGATCTCCCGCACCGCCCCCACCCGCAACAGCAGCCGGTACCGCGACGTCCGGTCCAGCCGTGGCGAGCGGATCGTGTGTACCTTGCACGGCCCCTCCATCGTGCACTCGTCCCGCAGGCCCGGGATCAACAGCACGTGCTCGTGGTCCCCGCGCGCGCGCACGTAGGCCTGCTTCTCGGCGATGTACCGCCGCACGCCACCGCCGTACGGGGAATAGAACTGCGTCACGTCGCAGATCTTCATCTGTCTGACTCTCTCATCATCGGCAAACTTGCTTCTCGGCCAAGCGGGCGTAGCCTGTGCTGCTCCAAATCGATTCGCGAATCATTTGTCACGCCATGGAAACGCGGCCCCGCGACATCATCTATCTCGACAACAATGCCACGACGCGGGTCGCCCCAGAGGTGTTCGAGGCCATGGTGCCTTTCCTCACCGAGTTCTACGGCAATCCCTCCAGCGTGTACACCTTCGGCGCGCAGGTCGGCCGGGCCATCGACGCCGCGCGAGAGCGCGTCGCGGCGCTCCTCGGATGCGATCCGGCCGAGATCGTCTTCACGGGCTGCGGCACCGAGTCTGACAACGCGGCCATCAATTCCGCCATTCGCACCAGCGGGCGCCAACACATCGTGACCACGCGCGTGGAGCACTCCGCCATCACGAGGCACTGCGCCGCGCTCGAACGATCTGGCCACCCCGTCACTTGGCTCGATGTCGATCCCGGCGGCCTGCTGGATATGTCGGCGGTCGAGCGTGCCATCGGCCCGACGACCGCGATCGTCTCCGCCATGTGGGCCAATAACGAGACCGGCGTGCTCTTCCCCATCGATGAAATCGCCGATATCTGCAGGTCGAAGGGGGTCCTTTTCCACACCGACGCGGTCCAGGCGCTCGGCAAGGCGCCCGTCGACCTCGCGCGCGCCAACGTGGATCTCGCGTCGTTTTCGGGCCACAAGTTTCACGCCCCAAAGGGCGTCGGCATCCTGTTCGTGCGCAAAGGGACGCGCTTCGCCAGCCATATCCTGGGCGGTGGTCAGGAGAAAGGTCGGCGCGGCGGCACCGAGAATACGGCATCCATCGTGGGCCTCGGTCGGGCCGCCGAACTCGCCATGGAAGGGCTGGCCGACCGACGGGCCCGCGTCTGCCGCCTCCGCGATAAACTCGAGGACGCGATCCTCGCGAGCATCCCCGGCACCCGCGTCAACGGCGACCGCCAGCGCCGTCTCCCAAACACCTCGAATATCAGCTTTGCCCATATCGAGGCCGAGTCGCTCCTCCTGGAACTCGACCGCCACGGCATCTGCGCCTCGTCCGGTTCCGCCTGCACGACAGGTTCGCTCGAACCCTCCCACGTCCTGACCGCCATGGGCCTCGACTCCCCCGCCGCGCGCGCCTCGATCCGGTTCTCCCTCTCCGGTTACACCACGGATGCCGAAATCGATCGCACCGCAGAGACCCTCCCGGCTTTGGTCGCAAAACTCCGCGCCGCGTCTCCCCGCCGTTCCCTCAAGCTTAGCCCCAATCGCCCCCCGAGCCTCCAATTCTGAAGCGGCGAGGGGCGTTCGAATCCGCCCCAAGGGGCGTTTCGGACCTTTACTCCAAGATCGGCGCGTGAGATTATGGTTTTTCACGGGAACTCGATATAGTGTCTAAACTGCCATCAGTTCTGAGGGATGTTTTTATCGTCGTCGCGACGTTCTTCTGGGCGTCCGTACCCGGTCATGGCGCCATCCAATTCCCCGGCTCAGGGACAAACTACTCGTACAGTCAGAACTTCGACTCGGCCCTCGGTGCCGAGTGGACCTTGGACGGCTGGCAGACCGTGGGCATCTTCTCTGGCGGTGCCACCCAGGTCACGGCCACCGGAACAGGGAATCTCCTTGTCCAGCCATCCAGCCCCGGCAACTTCACCGACACGGCTTTCGGCGGCGCCACGTTCCCGCTCCCCGCGATCAAGACCCCGGATAGCTTCACCAACCACGGGGCCTCCGGCCTGTGGCTAATCAATCTCGCCCGCTCCTCGGGCAGCGGCACGGGCACCGCGACGCTCTCTTTCACGAACCTCCCCGCCCACACCAGCATTGACATCGATTTCCTGCTCGCGGCCGGCGATTCGATCGACGCTACGGACTACACGAATATCACGCTCCGCGTCGATGGCGCCACTCTCTGGCAATTCCAGTTCTCCGCCAGCGGCAACAACCTCAGCGGACCCGGGATCGTCAAACTCGTCGGCAATGGCAATCTCGACAATTACTACCGCGAGCAATGGGCCAACAATACCGCCGGCCCCACCAACGCCAACGATCGATTCGCGCAATCGTGGATCGGCGACTCGTTCTACAACATGGACGGTTTCAGTAATTTCACCGCCATACCCCACACCTCTGATACCCTGACGATCGAGATCATTCACAATCTCTCCAGCGCATACACCGACGAGTATCTCGCCATCGAGAACCTCGGGGTCACGCTCAATGGCGTCATCCCGGAACCATCGGCGCTCAGTCTTATCGGCCTCGGCGTCGCCAGCTGGGCCGTCGGTCACCTGCGGCGGCGAAGGAACTGATCTCGCCCCGCGTCGTTCAACGGTCTGCCCCACCTAGCCTGCATATTTCACGCTTCCGCGTGAAATATGCAGGCTCAAAGGAAAACCGCGCTCCGAAGAACGCGACTTTGAAGGGTCTGGGGCCACCGGTCCGCGAAACACACTCCGCAACCGCGAAAAAACCCAGTCTTTGCCTGACCTTTCCCAATAAATGGCTTTCATGGCGCGGTTTTCCCAGAGCCCGTTGAAAAACCCACACAACAGCCGCGACGGGTGCGCGAGGGACGCCGCTAAGCCTTCATCCCTTCGGTATCGAATGCCAGCCGCGTCTCGTCCTGCATGAGGGCTTCCCATGTCACCCTCTCCCCGGTGTACGCGGCCTTCCGTCCCAGCAGCGTGATCAGGTTGCTTCGCACGCTCGGCACCACCGTCTGGTTCGAATAATCACCGCCCGTGATCGCCTTGTAGAAGGTGGCAATATTCGCAACGATGCCCGTCCGATAGATCTGGCGATTCTCCCCGCCACGGTAGAAGTTCTCGCCCCGGATCAGCACGCCGCCGCCATACTCGGTTTCCAGCACGCCCTTGGTGCCAAACATCCGGTTCCGGATGCCGTCCGGCTTGGTCCCGTGTCCCGTCATCTGGCGAGAACTGAACGTGATCCCGACGTTCTTGGGGTATTGGAACATGCAGACGAAGTGATCCCAGCAATCCCCGACAGGGCGCTGCGATCGCCCGCCAGTGCCGTCCGCCCAGAGCGGCGGTTGGTTGCCCATGATCCAGTTCATCACGTCCAGCGTGTGGATGTTTTGCTCCGTGATGATGTCGCCCGAAAGCACCTTGTCCAAGCCCCACGCCCTGAGCCGATCCTCCGCCGTCGGATTCGGCTTCTGCAGGCCCTCGTACATCCGCTTGAACGGGCACTCCGCATGATACACCGCCTCCCCAAACGCCAGCTCACCGAGCGCGCCATCGTGTACCCGCTTGAGTGCTTCGATGAAGAAATCGTCGGCCCGGGTCTGGAAATCTATAAGGAACACGCGCTTCTTTTCGGTCGCCTTCTGTCCGCTGGCCGCCACCGACTGGCAGCCCGGCACATCCACCGCGATCGGTTTCGCCACGTACACGTGCTTGCCAGCCGCCACGGCGTCCGCCGCCTGCTGCGGGTGAAAATATGGCGGGGTCTCGATGGCCACCGCATCCACGTCACTCTCCAGCAGCCGCTTGTAGCCGTTCAGCCCCGTGTAGAGCCGGTCCGCCGGCACGTTCATCTCCTTGCCCAGCTCGTCAACCCGATCCTGAAAATAGTCGGCTCCGGCAACCACATCGAAACCCCCATGCTGGCCAAACAGCTTCGCGATCAATCGCCCGCGATTACCACAGCCGATCAGGCCGAATTTGACCTTGGGCCCGGACGGTGCCGCCGCCTGCGGCTTCGCCTCCTCGGCCCGAAGCCCCCCCCCGATCGCGGCGACCGCCGCCGAGCCTCCCGCCGCCGCCAAAAATCCCCTTCGATCTGTCAGTCGTGTTTCCATGCCGCAAGCCTCCGTTCCGATGTTGATTAATCATTCCAAACCCTCGCCCGCCAACATTCAAGACCGTTCCACCCAGGCCAATCACAGAAAACCCTGAGGGAGGCAATCCTGCCTGCAGCCATCCGCCCGGGTCCATCGCAGCCGGTGGGATTGCCCGCGCCACCAAGAGCGCCCGCGTCAGGGGCCCCTGATCACCTTTCCTCAGGGGCGGTGATGATGATAGTGTTCCCGCGATGAATCGCCGGCCTTCGTCCCCGGTCTTCGCGCTTGTGTCCACCCTTTGCCTGGCGGTGCCATGGGCCCGCGCGCTCGACGATGGTCAGGCGCGGACGCCCCCCATGGGGTGGAACTCGTGGGGACATTTCCGCTGCGACATCAATGAGGGAATCATCCGCGAAACCACAGACGCCATGGCCACCAACGGCATGAGGGACGCCGGCTACGCGTACATCATCGTGGATGATTGCTGGCAGATCGCGCGCGATGCCGAGGGCGACATCCTTCCGGACCCCGAGAGATTCCCTTCGGGGATCAAGACGCTGGCAGATCACGCCCATGAACGCGGGCTCAAATTCGGCATCTATTCGTGCGCTGGCCACAAGACATGCCAGGGCCGGCCCGGCAGCCGTGGCCACGAATTCCAGGACGCGCGGCAATACGCTCGCTGGGGCATCGACTATCTCAAGTACGACTGGTGCGACGATGGGGGGCAGAATGCTCGGGCCGCCTACACGACGATGCGCGACGCGCTCAAGGCGACCGGGCGATCGATTCTCTTCCACATCTGCGAATGGGGAAAGAATGAGCCGTGGCGCTGGGGCCGCTCCGTCGGCCACCTGTGGCGCACAGCGCCCGACATCCTCGATGCGTGGGATGTGCCCTCCCCCGAGCGCGGCCTCGGCATCGCGCAGATCCTGGACCAACAGGTCGGCCTGGAAAAGGCCGCGGGCCCAGGGCACTGGAACGATCCGGACATGCTCATGGCCGGCAACGGCGCCCTGGGGATAGAACAGTATCGCGCGCAGTTCTCGCTGTGGTGCATCCTCGCGGCCCCCCTCATCGCCGGCTGCGATGTCCGCAAAATCCAGCCAGATGTCCTTGCCCTGCTCACGAACAAGGAGGCCATCGCCATCGATCAGGACCCTCTGGGCAAACAGGGCCGCCGGGCGCGCGACGACGGCGACGCCGAGGTCTGGGCGCGCGACCTGCGGGACGGCTCCATCGCGGTCGCGCTTCTCAACCGCGGCGAATCTGCCACGCGCATCGCCCTGCACTGGGAGGAGATCGCCTTGCCCCCGGATGCGCCCGCGGTTATCCGCGACCTGTGGCGACACCAGGATCTCGGCGAGTTCCGGGCGCGATTCGAGGCCGACGTCCCCCCCCGCGCCACGATCATGGTGCGGATCACTCGTCGCTGACTCGAGAATTCAGATGCCGGGCAGTAGGAGCCTGCTTGCAGGCGACTCCATGCGCGAATCGCGCGCAAGCGCGCTCCTACGTCCCATTTTCACCCCCGGTGGTGCCCCGAATGCCCGCCGTCGGGCGGGCATCATTTCCGACTGGAAACTTCCGAGGTCACTCGCCCCGCGGCCAATTCAAATGCCGGTGGAGGAACTCGAAGGTGCCCTGCCCATTGATGGTGTGCGGGCCATCGAAAAACTCGATGCGCGCCCGGTCGCCGGAGCCGAGGAGATCATAGCGCCGCGAGGTTCGCGCGAACTCATAGGCGACCCACTCATCGGGCGCCACCCCATCGCGTCGCCCGCGTTCCACCATGAAGGGCCTCGGAAAGATCAGCCACGACATCTCCGCGTAGTTGAATGTGTTCCCGAGATCGAACTCGGGCATCTCGTATTCTCCGGTGAAAAGGTAGCTGTACCGATGGCTGGCGGAGCAGTTCTTCCAGATCCATTCGTTGAAGTCACCGGAGCAGATCGAGAGGCAGTACCCTTCCACCAGCGCGGGCACCCGCACTGCGGTCTTCCCACCGTAGCTCAGCCCATAGAATCCGATCCGTGCCGGATCCACGAAGGGCTGTCGGCCCAGCCATTCGAGCAGCCGATCGTGCTGCTGCACGATGAAGGAGAACAGGGATTTCCCGAGGGGGTTCGCCTTCCGCTGTAACACGCGAAACGCGTCGCCGCCAATATACGGGTTCTGTGGCGCGCATGCCACGAAGCCCTTCTCTGCAAGCGCGCAGGCGAAACGGTGATACGCGCGGTGGTCCACGGCCGGATCGGCACAGTCCCGGGGCCGCCCCTCGAGCCCATGCTGGCAGACGACGACCGGCCGCCGCTCGCCCGACGATATTCCCTTCGGAATGAGGAGAATGCCCGACGCAAAAACACCGGGGTGAACACCGATGACATACTCGTAACCGGCGAAGCTCGGCTGGTCCAAAATCAATCGACTCCTCGCCGCCATGGGTGCCGTTGGCGGCGGAAGTCGCCCAATGACCTCCTCGTGAAAATAATCGCGGTACCACCTGCAGCTCGCCGCCCAGGTTGACTGGTCTTTGGCATCGGCCTTCGACCAGAACTCCGCCCGCCGGGACTCTCCTTCGCGCGTCAGGTGCTGCGTGTGCTCAACCAACTGTTCGAATTGACGCTTGAAGCGCGACTCGGAGCCCGCGAGATGAGCGCCGAGGCCGACTTCCGCAGATATCCCGGGTCCGGCCTCGGGTCCCGCCGCGGCCTCGATTCCCATGCCCCGAAGGAACGCACCGATCGTCGCGTCATCGGCCGGGCTTTCGCCGCGCAAAAATGTGAAGGCCGGTGGCGACGTCAGCTGCCCGACCAACTTCACCGCCCGACGGAACTCCCGCTCCACGGCGGTGGGGTCGGGCGTGGTTATGATACCCGGCGCGGCCCCCGACCTCCCCGCGGAAGGGGGCGGGGGCCCGCTTACGTCCGGTTGCGCGCTCGCATCCACGACCAGCGCACGTGGCGCAATGAGCGCCGCGATCTCGGCGTCCCCAAAATCTTTCAGCAGCCCCCACACGTTCCGGTATATGGGTTCCCGCCAGACCGCCTCGCGCGGCCCAAAATATCCGCAAACGGCCGTCGCCGAAATGCGCGTATCGACCGCCGCCGCGTGCATCGCCAAGAGGCCGCCCTCCCCGTAACCGATCACCCCGACCGGACGCCTGGGCGCGCTCGCATCCCGCGCCACAAGCCAGTCCACGGCGCCGAGCACCTTCTGCACCTCAAATCCGATGATGTGGCGCCCCATCTCGAACGCGGCACGATAGATGAGCTCCCGGTGAGGCTGGTTGGTCATGCGGATCGCGGGATTCCCGGAATACGTGTCGCGCCGATCCATCAGCAGCGGCACCACCACCCGACAGCCGGCCTCCGCCAAACGTCTGGCGAACTGCGACACCGCCGGCACCCCCGGTTTCAACCCGGCCACCATCTCCGGACTCCAGTCGCAATCCGGTACCGCAACCACATTGGCCACGGGCGTTCCGATCGGCTCCAGCAGAAGCCCCTCACCGTCCACGCCCTTGAGCGCGGCCCAGCGCACGGCGTATGCGCGATACCCCTTGCCCACCGCCAGCCACGCGGGCCCAGACGGATCCGCGATCACCTCCAGGCGAGCCGCCTCGCGCGAATCCGCCGCCCCAATGATGCGCCTCAGCTTGACCCGGCACGGCTCAACCGAGGCCGCATACCGCTCTCCCGACGAAAAATCCGGCTTGTACCCAGACCCCCGCCCAGCCACCGATTTCTCGATCTCCCTGTCAAGAAATCGTCCGATCCCCTCGACCATCTGCATCGCGAGATCGCCATCAAATTCCAGCGCCTCGGTACCCGCCAACGGCCCCCCGCCCGCCCGCGAAATCCCAACCAACAGCCATAACAAAACGAATCGGCGCATGGATCGCCCTCCGATCTGCCCCGGACTGTGGAACAGCCCGGATTTTCAGTCACGGCCATTCTGGCCTCGGAACTCCTGCCATTCCGGCTCGTTCTCAAATATCCAACGGTAATACTCGGTGCCCTTGAGCCCGCCCGCGGCGGCCTCGTCCACCACGACCGTGCAGCGGGCGTGCAATTGCAGGGCCGAGGCGGTGATCGCGGAAGTGATCGGCCCCTCCACGGCCTGGGCGACGATGTCCGCCTTCCCCGCACCTGTGGCGAGCACGATGCACCGGCCGCTCTCAAGGATCGTGCCAACGCCCATCGTGATGGCGCGCCTTGGCACCCGGGCGGGATCGTCACCGAACATCGGTGCGTTCTGCGCAATCGTCTCGGGCGTCAGCGCCTTGTCCCGCGTGCGCGAGCGGAGGGCGGACAGAGGCTCGTTGAAACCGATGTGGCCGCTGCGTCCGATGCCGAGCAGCTGCAGGTCGATCCCTCCGCAGTCGCGGATCAGGTCCTCGTAGTGTTGGCATTCGGCCCTGAGGTCGGGCGCCAGACCACTCGGCAAATGCGTGTTGCGCAGATCTATATTCACACGCCCGAACAGCCTCTCGTTCATGTAATACCGGTACGAATGCGGGTCATCGGGCGAAAGGCCGATGTACTCGTCAAGGTTGAACGTCCGGCACAGCGAGAAGTCTAGGCCCTCCTCTCGGTGAAGGCGCGACAGATGGTCGTAGACATGCTCCATCGTGCGCCCCGTCGCCAGACCCAGGACCAGCTGCGGGCGCGCCCGCAGTTTGCGCGCGATGAGTTTGGCAACCAGTTCGCTGGCGGCGCCTTCGTTGGGACGTATGATGACTTCCATCTGGGAAGCGATTCTGCGAAGGGTCCGTCGATCCGAGGGGAGGGACAGAATCCTAGGCCGGATATTCCTTGGCGCTTTCTGGGATCGAGAACAAAACCTTGCGCGGGGGCACCTTGTCTTTCAGGAGCGCGATCTCATCCACGCCCGTCTCGAGGGGGATAGACACCTGGCCGCCCTCGGCCGCCGAACGATAGAGGGCCGCCATGATCTCGAAGCCCTGATAGGCATGGGCGAACGCGCACGGATGGACGCGCTTATCGTCGTCGAGCCAATCGGCCATCTGCTGGATATAGGGTGGCATGTCCTCGACATAGTCCATCGCGCCAGGCCCGCTCTGATAGCCATCGCGCCGGGTCACGGCCCGCCAGCCCCCATTCGTGATGACCTCGGCGAAACCCTCCGTTCCCTGCGCGCCCATGCGGCACTTGCGCCACCACAGCTTCTGCTCGGTCTTGCAGTCGACCTCGGGCACGTCAGGCGCGCCCGCGCCGCAGTCGTAGATGCCGCGCACGCCATTCTGGAAGTGGACGACACCCGCCACATAGTCGGGCGAGGTGTGGAGGTCGGCGAGTTTCCCCCGGCCGGCCGCCTGCGCCATGGCCCACGCCGCTGGCGCGTAGTCGTTGAACCAGCAGGTGTAATCGATCAGGTGGCTCAGCATGTGCGCCGCCCAACCCGTTGCCGTTCCATACACGGTGTGCACGCGGCCCAGGGCGCCACTCGCGACGATCTCTTTCACCTTCTTGTAGTGCTCGCCGTAGCGGTGCTGGTGGCTGACGACGGCTTTGGTCCCGGCCCTGTCGATGGCCCGCTTGATCTTCTGCCCCTCGGCGCTGGACATCGCGACCGGCTTCTCGAACGCGATGAGCCTCGCCCCGCTCGCGATGCCCAGTTCGACCAGTGGCAGCCGCAGATTCGGAAGCGTGCAAAAGCAGAACACGTCCGGCTTGGTCGCCTTGGCCAGCGCTGCCGCATCGGTGGCGGTCTGCGGGTTTCCCAGCTTCGGCGCGGCCGCATCCAGCCGCGCCTGATCGATATCGCAGATGCCGACGAGCTCAAAGCGTTTGTTGGCGAAGAAGGTGGTCGCGTGGTGCATGCCACGCTTGCCCATGCCGACGACAACGACCCGGAACTTGGTGCTCATGTTGCTATTTCTGAGCCTTGTCCCACTCGAGGGTCTTGGCGATGACGTAGTCCACTTCCTCCGCCTTGAGCTCGGGGAACATCGGCAGGCTGATGCAGGTCGCCGCGTTGCGCTCGGCGTTTTCGACCGACCCGACGATGCGCGCGCCCTTGCCCCAAGGGTAGCCCGCCTGCTTGTGGATGGCGATCGAGTAATGGGTCTTGGCGTCGATCTCATTCTTGACGAGGAAATCCAGCAGCGCGTCGCGCTGTTCCGGTTTCCGGGTCTCGATGGCGTAGAGGTGGAAGACGTGCCGGTAGCCGGGCCGGGCATAGGGCAGGGTGAAATTCTTGGCGCCCTTGAGGCCCGCCGTGTATCGGCTCGCCCACTTGATCCGAAGGTCGTTCCACTCGTGGATGTGCTTGAGCTTCGCGCTCAGGATGCCGGCGTGCAGATCATCGAGGCGGCTATTGAAACCGTAGCTGTGGACGTTGCGCTTGTTCGAGCCGTGGTTGCGCAGCTGGCGGATGCGCGCGTCCATCTCGGCGTTGTTGGTCACTAGCGCGCCGCTGTCGCCGAAGGTCCCGAGGTTCTTCTGGATGATGAAGCTGGTCGTGGCGGCGTCGCTGAGTTCGCCGATCTTGAAACCGTCGCCGCTCGCGTCGATCGCCTGGGCGTTGTCTTCGATCACGCGCAGCTTGTGCTTGTCCGCGATCTTCTTGATGGCCCGCATGTCGGCGCATTGCCCATACAGGTGCACGGGGATAATGGCCTTGGTCTTGGGCGTTATGGCCGCCTCGATCTTGGCCGGGTCGATGCACTTGGTCTGGGGCTCGCAATCCACGAACACCGCCGTCGCCCCGGCGATCCAGATGGCCTCGGCCGTGGCAAAGAACGTGTTCGGGTGCGTGATGACCTCGTCGCCCGACCCGATGCCGAGGGCCATCAGCGAGAGCCAGATCGCGTCGGTGCCATTGCCGACGCCGACCGCGAACTTTGTCCCGTGAAACTCGGCCAGCTCCTTCTCGAACTGCTTGAGCATCGGGCCTTGAACATACTCGCCGCTCAGAAGGACCCGCTGGATGTTGGCGTCGATCTCCTTCTGGATATTCTGGTATTGGCGCACGTGACCGTAAAAACCGACTTTCATGTTTTGTCTCCGGTTGAGTTTTGGGTTGCTGTCAATTTTAACAGGATGGTTACTTGCTCACAAGATCTTGGTGGTTGATGCCGGGTCCCGCCACGATCAAATGGAACCGCGCCCCAGCCGTTTTCCCAGCCGGGCGCGCACGTCCGATTCGAAGCGCGCAATGAAACCACAGACATATTCGAGGATATCCAGCGACGGGTCCTTGACCAAAGGCGCCAGATCCATCGCGTAGCAAAGCTCCTCCGACTTATCCGTGGCGTGCGACTCGAAAAACGTCGCGTTCGACCGCCGCCGCCCCAGGGTGGCCAGGTCGTAGCGCTTGCCTCCGGCGATCTGGGAATCGAATACGCCATTCAGTGCGCCCGCGAGGTGCCCGTGGCCGCTCACGTCGTGGGTCACTTTCTCGGCGTCAGGCATCCAATCCAAATCGCGCCACACCTCGCAACCAAATACCTTGGCGGGCCGACGATTCGCGGGCATCTCGCGCAGCGCCTGGATCAGGGCCACGGTCACCCCCACGTGGGTGTCGTGTTTGTCGGCCGGATTGTGGGTGTAGACCACGGTCGCCCGCATCTGGCCAAGCAACTGCTTCAGGTCCTCCTTCAATTCCTTGGCCGATGGATCCTTCACCGCCCCGCTGGGATAATCCAGTTGCACCATGGCGCCATACCGGCCGACGACCGCCGCCGCCCGCTGCTCTTTCCGGCGGACCTCGCGCATCTCCTCATCGCTGAAGGCCGCATAGGCGCCCGTCCGGGCACTGCCGGCGCCATTCGTGCACGTGATGCCGCCGAACCAAGACTCCTTGCTGTGAAAGCATTCCGTGATGCCGTGGAAGGCCATGAACTCCAGATCGTCCTGGTGCGCCCCGACGCCGAGGTGCGTGATCCGCGACAGGCCCTCCTTGGCCGGAACCCCGTCCGGAATGAAAACGTCCGCCGTGCTGTTGTGCAGTTTCATGAGCCTATCTCCCGATCTCCGGCAGGCTGGCGGCAGCGACCGCCTGACCCACCCGCCGACTTTTCTCATCGGGCAGGTGGAGCGCAACCCGCGCAACCAGATCCGGAAATTCACCCTCCAGCACTTCCCGGGCCCGACCGAGGATGATGTTTCCCCCCTCGCCCGTCGTCACGCGGCCGAGGATGAGCATGTGCTGGAAATCGTAGAAGTCGGCGTAGTGCGCCACGGTGTAGCCCAGATACACGCCTATCGTCTCATAAATCTTCGTGGCGCTAGGATCACCCTTGGCCATGAGTGCCTGCACTTCTTTCAGGCGCTCCGGCAAGCCTACCGTCGCCGGAAGTTCGATCCCCGCGGCGGGCAGGAGCTTGTTGACCGCCTGCTGCGAGAAATACAGCGCGCCAACGCCGCGGTCGCCCGACCATTCTTCGGAGGGGGCCTCCGGGTTGAAATCGACCGGCGCGAATGCCAGCTCGTTGAGCCAACCCAAGATGTGGCCCTGCCGATCGATGAAACCCGCCGCCTCGCTCGAGCCCATCGCCACCCCAAGCACGCCGTCCTCCTCCAGCGACATCGCCCCAGCCAGCGCGGTCACGTCGCCATCGTTGGCCACCACGAGCGGCACGCCCCACTCCTCGCGCAGGCGCAGGAACATGGTCTTGGCCATCTCGAATTTCTCGGGCGGGACCGATCTCACCAGAGAGGCCACCATGATCTTGTTGCCCACGATCACTCCCGCCGAACTCCCCCCAATGGCATCGACCCTCGGCAGGTGCGCCGCCGCGGCCTTCAGCCCCTTATTGATGTGCCCATAGTGGTACGCCGGGTCCGCCTCGGCCCGAGGGTTCCACGGAAACTCCTCGCTGAAGACGACTTCTCCTTCCCTGACGGCCGCCACCTTGTAGTCGCTCGCGCCGAGGTCAAATCCGATCCGGCAACCGTCCAGATGGCCGCCCACGTCCTGCGCCATCTCGCGCGCGGCCGGCACGTCCCCGGTGGCGCAGGCCACCACCTCGACCGGCCTCTCGTAGACCTTCGACATCAGGTCCGCATCGAACGCCCTCGCCCCGCCCGGCGCGTAGGCCGCGCGAATGTGCGTCCCTATCTCTGCTGGCCCGCCGATGTGGATGCGCCATCCCCCCCGCGCCCAGATCAACGTCTTCACGAGACGCTCGACATAGCGCAGCGTCTCCGGCGACCCCCCGGGCAACACCCGCGCCTCGTGCCGCGAGACCAGTCCGCCCTCGCGCTCGATGCCAATGACGAGTTGCTCGGCTTGCCCCGATGCCTTTGCGCGGGCGGCGTACTCCCGGTTGAATAGCACCGCGGGGAGAAACCCCGGATCCAGTGGCGCGGAAAACCTCATCCCCATATATTCCCGCGACAGGCCTTGACACGCCATCCCCACCGCGGCGAATCTTTTAACATAACCGATGACGATACATAATCGTTTCTTGGCCCCCACGCTGGGCTCGCTCTCGCTAGCGGCCGGGCGTCTGTCGATCCCAAGGGATTACTTCTCCGGGCGGAGGCGGCCCCCGCTGGAAATCCCGGACAATATCCTGCTGTTCCGGCGCGCCTCGGCGACCGAGTTGAAGGACGGGACGCTGCAGCCCCATTTCCATCACCGGTGGGTGCTCATCATCGCGCTGCGCGGCCGCGGCACCGTTCTCGTGGATGGGGCATCCCATCCCCTGACGCCCGGCGCCATGCTTCTGGTGCCCCCGCTCCGCCTGCACCGGTACGAGGGCGTTTCGAGGGGCAGGGTCTGTTGGCTATTCATCACTTTCGAGTTGCCGGCGCAGGACGCCCGGACCGACAAACCGAGCACGGGCCACATGACGCGCGAATCGCGGGCGATCCTCGGGGACGCCCTGCGCATATGGGATTCGCGCGACACGGCGGCGTCGAGTTCCGCGCGTCTCTCCGTGCACGTATCCCTTCTGCTGCTCGCGCTCCGGCGAACCGCGCCCGCGGACAAATCACCCCCACCCGCCGCCACACAGGAACTCCTCATCAGGATCAACGCGTGGCTGGCCTCCCATCTCGTCGCGCCTGCCCGGCTCGGCAGCATGGCGCGCGATCTGGGCATTTCGGAAAGTCACCTCCGGGCCATCTTCCGCGGCCGGTATGGGATCAGCCTGGGGCGATATGCGCGCGAAACCCGATGCAGGCTCGCGGCGCTGCAACTCCAGCAGGGCCAAGGCAGCATCACGGAGGTCGCGGAGGCGTGTGGGTTCGGATCGGTCTACAGTTTTGGTCGCACCTTCAAGAGGATCCTCGGTATCACACCCGGCTCCATGGCAAGGAGAGGCGCCGCCACCAGATAGCGGGCGATCAGCGCCTCGGCCCGAACCTCCAATTGGGCGACGGCACGTGTGCCTCCTTCATGGCCGCCTCGATCCGGGCGACGATTTCGGGATGCCCGGCCGCCACATCATTCTCCTCCCCGACGTCCTTCGAAAGATCATACAGCTCGATCGGCCCACTGAGCCCCGGCTTGCGGACGCCCTTCCAGTCGCCCATCCGAACGGCCTGCGAGCCTCCCTTGCCCTCGTAGAACTCCCAATACAAATATGCGTGCTTTTGCTGTCCCGCCGCATCACCGCGCAACAGCGGGAGGAAACTGATGCTATCCGTGCCCGGCGGACACGCGGCCCCCGCCATCTCGGCGGCCGTGGCCATCACGTCGCCAAAATACCCGACGTGATCCGATATGGTGCCCGGCTTGACGATCCCCGGCCACCACGCCAGCGCCGGCACGCGAATCCCGCCCTCGTAGAGATCGCGCTTTATGCCCCGCAGCGGGCCGTTCGGATCGAAAAACTCGGGGTTCTGTCCCCCCTCCTTGTGCGGACCGTTGTCCGAACAGAACATCACCAGCGTCTTTTCCGCGATCCCCATTTCCTTCAGCAGATCCAGCACGCGTCCGACGTCCCGATCCATGCGCGTGATCATCGCCGCCTGACCTTTCTCGGGGTCTGGCCAGTCTTTTCCCGCATACTCGCCGTAATCGGGCACCTCCTGCCCGTTCTTCAGGGCCCTGGTCGCCTCGTTGTTCGCGTGCGGCATGGTCAGGGCCAGATACAGGAAGAAGGGTCCATCCTTGTTTTCCCTCAGCCATTTCAGTCCCTCCGCCGCGATCAGGTCGTGGCTGTACTCGACCTTATTCGTCGCGTAGCCGGCGCCGGGCGCACCGTAAATCTCCGCCCCCACTGGCACCACGGCATTCTTCAGCCGCACCATCTCCTCGTTGCGCCAGAGAAATGCGGGATAGTAGTTGTGCGCATGGCCCTGATTCAAATACCCAAAGAAATAGTCGAACCCCTTCTTCAGTGGATGGCCGACAGAGCCCAGTTCGCCAAGCCCCCACTTCCCGATCAGGGCCGTCCGGTATCCCGCGCCTTTGAGGACTTCCGCCACGGTGCGGTCCTCCGCGCGCAGCGTCTGGACCTCGAGGTTCTTTGCGCCTGCGTTGCCGCGCACCCACGTGTGCCCCATGTGCTGCCCCGTCATCAGCACCGACCGCGACGGCGCGCACACGGTGTCGCCCGCATAGAACTGCGTGAATCGCAGGCCTTCGGCCGCCATTCGATCCAGCCGCGGCGTCTTGATCAGCTTCTGCCCGTAGCAGCCCAGATCCCCGTAGCCGAGATCATCGGCCAGGATGAACACCAGATTCGGCTTCGATTCCGCCACCGCGCACGACACCGCACACAGGCCTGCCAATGAGAGGATCCGCAACGCCTTCATCGTGCCGCCAGACTGGCCCCGTTCGGCCCCCCATGCAAGCGCACGACGCTCAATGCGCTTTGCGCAAGACCGATTGACCCCCTAGGCTCAGCCATGAGACGCCGCCGCTATTTCCCGATAATCCAAGGAATCATCCTAGTATCCGCGATCACCGCACAGGCCCATGCCGGCGCATCGAAGCCGACCGTCGAGGAACGATCGTTTGGCGCCATGCCAGACGGCACCGCGGTCCGTCAATTCGTCCTGACCAACGGTCGCGGGATCACCGCCAAGGTCATCACCTACGGCGCCATCCTTTCGGAACTGCACGTCCCCGATCGCAAGGGTGCCTCCGCCAACATCGTGCTCGGCTTCGACAGGCTCGACCCGTACCTGGCCCCCAACCCCTGCTTCGGCGCCGTCGTCGGCCGATTTGCCAACCGCATCTCCGGCGCGAGATTTGCCCTCGACGGCAACGAGTACCAGTTGGCAAACAATGCCGGAAAAAACCATATCCACGGTGGCAAACTGGGTTTCCACAAACGCAACTGGGAGGCCCGGGCCCTCCCAGTCAATGGCACCTCGGCCGCCGTGCGCCTCTGGCTCCTGAGCCCTGACGGCGACGAGGGTTATCCGGGCAATCTCCGCGCCGAAGTCACCTACACGCTAACCACGGATAACGAGCTGCGCCTCGATTACACCGCAACCACCGACAAACCGACGGTCATCAACCTGACCAACCACAGCTATTTCAACCTCCATGGATCGGGCGATGTCCTCGCCCACGTCCTAACCATCGCCGCGGACGCCTACACGCCCGCCGACGATGCCAACATACCCACCGGGGCAATCGCCCCAGTCGCGGACACACCCCTCGATTTCCGAATGCCGGCGCCCATCGGCGCGCGCATCGAGGCCCTCCGCGCCACGACCAGCGGCTATGACCAGAACTTCGTCCTCCGATCTGGCGGAGGGATCCTCGCGTTAGCCGCGAGCGCCACCGATCCGAAATCCGGGCGCACGATGGAGGCGTGGACCACCGAACCCGGCGTGCAGCTCTACACCGGCAATGGCCTCAATGGAAAACTCATCGGCCCGGGCGGCGTCGCCTACCCGCTCCACGGCGGCTTCTGCCTCGAAACACAGCACTTCCCCGATTCCCCCAACAAACCCAACTTCCCCACCACCGTCCTGCGCCCCGGCCAGACGTTCAAGAGCACCACCGCGTTCCGATTCTCGAATCTGTAAACCCACGCGCGGACGCCCAGGAAAACCATCGGGCGCCGAGCAGCCCGTTGAAAACCCCCTGATGGCGTGCGTGGCCCGATTCCGCCGGGAGGGCCCGCGGCCTGAGGCTGTCTCAAAACTCAAACGCCCAACACGGACCATCCAAGAATCAATGCCCATCTGATGATAGAGGGGACGTCCGATGGCGTGCGGCGTGCGACAAAGGACGGCGTCTCGCAGAGACGCCCTACAAAATTTGTAGGCCGCCTGTGTCAGGCGGCGCTGTTCAGAGATTTTGAGACACTTTCGCCTCGCGGGCCGCGAATGAGGGGTGCCTTTCGCTACCCGGTGGGACGCGGACGCCGGGGCCGGCGTCCCTCCCACACCCAACGCCGGCTGTTAGGTGGGTTCTTCAACGGGCCGCTGCCTCGAAAATTCCGTTTGCTCGCAAAAAGCGGCCCGTGGACGGTCCGCACCAAAGACCTTCGGCTGAAATCCAGCGGCATCCCGAGACGGTGTCGGAGCCCCATGACAATGCCCCGTTTCGCGCGCAGCGCTGTGGAGTGCGGTGCGTCCTCGCACCGCCTTGCACCGCAAGAGGACCAGGAATTCTCGAGTTACAACACCACTTCGGTCCCCACGCCCGCGTCCGTGAAAATCTCGAGCAGCACGGCGTGATGCACGCGCCCATCGACGAACGAGACCTTTTCAACCCCGGTTCGGATAGCGGCCACCGCGCTATCCACTTTCGGGATCATCCCCTTGCCGATGATGCCCGCCTCCTTGAGTTCCCCAACATCGTCGGTCCGCAGATGGGGGATGACTGTCGTGGGGTCCTGTGGGTCGCGCATGAGGCCGGGCACGTCACTCATGAAAACCAAGCGGCGTGCCCGCAACGCGATCGCGGCCTGCGCCGCCGCTATGTCGGCATTGCAGTTGTACACGGCGCCGTCCTCGCCTCGCGCGGTGGGACTGATCACCGGCGTCACGCCTCGCGCGATGCAGTCGAGCAGGGGCGCGGCGTTGACACCGGTCACCTCCCCCACGAATCCGGGGTCCACTCTCTCTCCGCCCGGCCCCTCCAGCCAAAGCTTGCGGCACGTGAAGATCTCCGTTCCAGAAAAACCCTGGGCCATGCCGCCGAGCGACTTGATCATTCGCACGATCTCCGGGTTGATCTCTTTCGAGAGCACGCGGTCCACGACCCCAACCGCCGCAGCGTCCGTCACCCGCTGCCCCTGCACGAATCGTGCCTCCAGACCCGCCTTCTCCATGGCTCGAGTGATGGCCTTGCCTCCCCCGTGCACCACCACCGGGTTGATCTCGACGGCCTCCAGAAAAACGATGTCGCGCGCCACCCCCTCGCGCACGGACGGGTCTTCCGAATCCATGAAGCTCCCCCCGTACTTCACGACGAACGTCGCGCCGCTGTACCTCTGGATGTAGGGCAGCGCCTCCAGCAAGGTCGCAGCCTTCGCGATGAGATCCTGCATGGCGAAAGACTTGCGCCGGTGGCCCGACGCGGTCAAGGGCGAAGCCCCGCGATCCATTAGCCGCATATGCGGGCTCACAGGAAAACCGCGCGCAGGCGAATGCCCCTGTTGTGGTGTCGAGGGCCATCGGGTCGCGAGACACACCTTGCATCTGCGAAAAGGCCCTGAACCGTCCTTTCCTGCTCCCGGAATCCGTTTTCATCGCGCGGTTTTCACAGAGCCCGGGATTTAACGGCCTGGCGGCTGTGAAATATCCGGGCTAGGCTATGGCATGCGCCTCTGCCTGATCCGCCACGGCGAGGCGGTCGATGAATCCGTCGACCCCGACCGCCCGCTCACCGAACAGGGTCGCCGCCACGTCGCGGATGTCGCATCTCAACTCCAAGCGGCCGGCCTGCATCCCCGCCAGATTCTCCACAGTGGCAAGACCCGGGCCGCGCAGACCGCCGCGATCCTGAACGAATGCCTCCACGCGTCCATCGGCCTCGCGCGCATTGAGGGCCTCAAGCCCAACGATCCACCCGATGCCATCATCGCACGGATCGCGACCTGGAATGACGATACCGCGCTCGTCGGTCACCTGCCCTCGTTGGAGAGGATCGTCCGGAAACTCCTCGGCAGCGGTGCCCAGATCCGCGGATTTCCCGCCGCGGGCGCCGCCGTGTTCGAGCGGGACGCATCCGGACCCTGGCGTCTCGTCGGCCAATTTGACCCCACCGGCTCGAGCGCATAGGCGCACCCCGGCACCGCGCCCACCCCTCAAAACGGAAAGTCCTTCGGCACCGTCTGATCCACTTTTTCTTTCGTGGGGGGCAGCGCCCGCCTGTGCTCGGGATTGCCATCGACGTAGATGGCGCGGTAGGGACGCGTTGGGCAGACATGCTCACAGGCGCCGCAGCCCACGCACCGATCGACATCGATCTCGGGGATGGTCAGGTTGTCCTTGAACGGCACCATGTGCACCGCCTGCGTCGGGCAATGCTCGGCGCAGGAACCGCAGGCGGTGTTCGCCGACTGGACGACGCAATTGTCCCTCGTGAACACCACCCGCCCCACTTGCACCAGCCGCTTCGCATCCTTGGCCAGGGCCAGGATCGCACTGGTCGGGCAAACATCACCGCAGCGATTGCAGTCGTACTCGCAGAAACTGACCCCGAAATCCATGTGCGGCTGCAGGAATCCCGCCAGGCCGTACTCGCGCACCGCAGGCCTGAGGACGTGGCTCGGGCATGCGGTAACGCACAGCCGACAGCCCGTGCAGAGCCGATTGAATCGCGCTATGCCGCCAGATCCGGGAGGCGACACCGGGAAGTGCTTCACCTCTGGAATGCGGCTCGGCTTTGCCGCCGCCGCTTTCAACGCATCGCCCGAAACGCCCTTCTTCTCCGCCGCCCTCGCAGGCGTCGCCACAAATGACGCGCCCCCGGCCACGGCCATTGCGACGCCCAAGAATTCCCTCCGGCCCTGCGCGTCCGGTGCCATGGAACCCTCCGCCGAGCCCACGCGACCGCCCCCCGCCATCCCATAACGGACCCCCGCCTCGGGACAGACCGACAGACAGTTGAAACACGCCACGCACCTCGCGGCATCCACCGCACCCTTCTTCAGGTCGATGCATTCCGCCTTGCACACGGAGATGCAATCCCCGCACTTCACGCACGCGCCCCGGTCGATCCGGACCCGGAACAGTGACCACCGGGACACCAGCCCGAGCAAGGTCCCCACCGGGCATATGAGGTTGCAGTACAGCCGGCCACGGCGCAGCGAGAGAACCAATGGCAGCAGCAGCAGCGCCAGGGAGAAACCCGCCGCCCCAAGGCTGGCACCGCCCATGCTCACGCGATAGATCCGGTAGATGCCGAACGAGCCCAGAAAACCCGCGACCACGTTATTGGCCGCAACGAGCACCGGCCTCGCCAGATCACCCACCAGCCGACCAAACGCGCTGAACGGATCCAGGAACCCAAACAGCCCGGAGTACCCCAGCGACAACAGCACGACCGCGATGGCGAAAACGAGCAGCGCCGCGCGCTGCATCGGGCGCGCATACCGATACCGCCCCGCCCAACCCAGCCACCGCGAGGCGCGGCTAAAAAGGTCCTGCAAGACGCCCAGTGGACAGATGGCCGAACAATAAACTCTACCAAAGACCAGCGTCATCCCCAGCACTGCGAAAAAACCTGCCGCCGCCAAGCCGGGCGCAGCCACCCACCGCAATGCCGACGGCACAAACTGCGGCCACGTCAGCGCCCCGATCAGCGCGGACGACATCCGGTTCGCCAAGTCCAAGAATGCCCAACCCAAACCCCCAAAGAACACCACCGCGAAGGCGATGCGGGCCCGCCTCAGCCACCCCCGCGGAACTCCCGCGCGAACCGTATCCACGCCGACACCCATGCGCAGCCACCCCAAAGAGGGCGCCACTACGACTGAATGCGGTTGATGCGCAAACCGTCCAGCGCGATCGGCCCGAGCCCGGCCTCGTGGGCCATCTTGATGTATCCCACGTCCTCTGGCTTGGTCCCGTACAACTTCGCCGCCGCCACGTCCACCACGAGCGCATTCGGCGCCACCAGCAGCGCCTTCATCGTCACGATGTCATCCTCGGACTTCCCGCGCGGGCCGTTCGCCTTCATCACCCGGTAGGCGTCCACGATGTTGAGGTCCGGCTGCCGCTGGCACGCGTAATCCGCGATGCACTGGTGAAGATCGTTGCCGTGCCAGAACTTCCGGTCCCACACGATGCCCATCAGATTCTTCATCGCGATCGTCAGCGCAGTGGCCTTGTGGCATTTGAGCACCGGCACGTTGATGAATACGTCGCACCCCCGGATCAGTTCGTGCTCCTTCACCGCCGTCAGCTTCTTGCCCTTGGGAACCTCCGCCGCCTGGTAGTACTTCTCGTCGTGCCCGGGCGCCACCTTCGCGCCGCCATCCTTGGCGGCCCTCTCGATCCCGCTCTGCTGGTAGCACTCGCGCCATTCGTTGCAGGTGTTGTCAAACACAACGACTTCCTTCGCGCCCGCCCTCAGGCAATGCTCGACCACCCGCTTCACCAGCCCCGGATGCGTGTTCGCCCCGCGCTCGGGCGTCACCGCCCAGCCGATGTTCGGCTTCACCACCACCTTCTGATTGCGCTGCACAAAAGCCTTCATCCCCCCAAGCGACTCGATGGCCTTGTCGAACATCGCCTCCGGTTCCCCGTCCTTCACCGCCACGAGATCGTACGGGAGCTTCGATGCCTGGGCGCCGCTGCCCAACAGGCGGTCGACCAACGGGGTTGCGAATGCGGCGGCCCCGATGCCGCCGCGGATGAACTGGCGTCGTCTCATCAGGCCAGCTTATGCTCCGGGACCATCCGGTAAAGCCGTTTTTGCGACCGCGGGCCGCGCCGGTCCGACGCGGTCCGCACGCCTCACTTCTTAAGGCTCTCCATGGCCTCCCGCATCACCTCCACGGGAGGCTCGACGCCCGTGTACATCTTGAACTTGTACACGGCCTGCCACAGCAGCATCTGATCGCCGTGGACGACATTGCACCCGGCGCCGGCTGCATCCTGCAACAATCGCGTTTCCCGTGGTGTCGTGACGATATCCATCACGGTCATGCCCGGCCGCAGCAGGGCCTTCGGAACGAGGGACCGCCCCTCCAGCGGGGTGTTGATCATCCCCATCGGCGTGGTGTTGATCACTATCTCCGAACGGCCAACGCTCTCCTCCAGCAGGGACAGATCGCCCCAGGGGCATCCGACGCTGCTTCCCAATGACTCGGCCATCGCGACCTCCTCGACGCGATTGAGGATCGTCAGCTTTCCACCGGCCTCCTTCAGCGAAAACGCCATCGCGCGCGCCGCCCCCCCCGCGCCCACCAGCGTGATGTTCTTCCCCCGGACGTCCGTCTTCTCCTGCAGTGCCTTGAGCGCCCCCTTGCCATCGGTCGTGCCGCCGATCAATCGCCCCCCCTGATTCACGATGACCGCCACCGCCCCCACGTGCTTCGATTCCGCATCCAATTCGTCCAGATAGGGAATGATCGACATCTTGTACGGGATCGTGACCCCCGCGGCCGCGATGCCGAGATGCCGGATGCCGTCCACCGCCTTCTGGAGGTCATCCACGACGAAGGGCACGTAGATGTAGTTGAGCCCCAGCGCCTCCATGGCCGCGTTGTACATCGCGTACATCTTGCTGGTCCGATAAGTCGAACCGAGAAAACCAATCAGTTTCGTCTCTCCGCTAATCTTCACGGTCTCGCTTCTCCAGTTGTTGCATGATCTTCTCGACATTGACCTCCGGCGCCTCGGCCCCGCACTCGACCCGAACGGCCGCCAGCGCCGAATAGACCGGCCTGCGGGCCGCCAGGATCTCCAAGAGGGATCTCTTCGGGTCGTCCGGATAGGGGAAGAATGCCGGGATGCCGCGCGGAACAATCCTCTCGAGGAGGACGTCTTCGGCGACATCCAAGAAGACGATCGTGCCCATCCCCCGCAAGAGGTCGCGGTTCTCCTCCGATAGCGGCAGGCCCCCGCCCGTCGACAGGACGTAGGATCCGGCGTCGGTCGAGCCGGCAAGCGCCCGGAGCGCCGCCGTCTCCGTCTTCCGGAAATAATCCCCGCCGTATGTCTTGAAGATCTCCCGGAAGGGCAATCGCTCCCCCTTCTGCCTGGCATGGAGTTCCTCTATCGCCGCGTCCATGTCAATGAAACGCACCCCCAGCTTGCGCGCCAGCAGTCGGCCCGCCGTCGTCTTGCCACTGGATTTCATCCCGATAAGGATGATCTTCTGTTGCGCGCCCATAAGCGATTTCCGCATGACCAGCTGATCGGCGGCCCAAGCCCGGCAGATCCTTACGGCCCCTCCACAAGCTCGAGATCCGCCCCCGATCGGCGCATCTCCTCGACGTAGGTGCCAAACGACTTCTCGACCATCTGCGCGTCAGAGATCTTCGTTTCGCCGTCGGCGGCGAGCCCTGCCACGGAGAACGCCATGACCATGCGGTGGTCGTAGTACCCGTCGATCTCGGCCCCCCTCAGCCGCCAGGTCCCATCCTGGTGGATCACCATGCCATCCTCCTTCTCGGTCAACTTGGCCCCCATTTTCTTCAGCTCCTTGCACACCGCCGCGATCCGGTCGCATTCTTTCCAACGGGCGGTCAGGGCATTCTTGATGATGGTCTCTCCCCGGGCAAAACATGCCGCGATGGCCATGGTCGGCACCTGGTCGGGCAGCGCGTTCATATCCGCCTCGATACCCCGCAATTCGCTCGTGCGCGCCGTTATCACGTCCTCCCCGATTGAAATATCCGCTCCCATCCTTTGGAGAAGATAGACCATCTGCTTGTCGCCGTAGGGATCGCTCAGGTCCATGCCCCTGACGCTCACCTCGGAGCCGGTCGTGATCATCGCCGCCAAGAGGGGATAGCCCGGCGCCGACCACTCGAACGGGATGCTCGCCTCAAAAGGCCGCGGCGCCGTATTCCCCGGAAAGTGATAGTGCCGATAGGTCCCTCCCACATTCTCGAATGACAGGCCCGCCTTCTGAAACCAGTACAGGAGCAGGTCGATGTAGGCGGTCTCCCCCGGGTTCTCGATGTGCACATCAACCGGTTTCCGAGAAAGCGCCGACGGGATCAGCACGCTGAATACCGGCTGGCACCCCACGCCATCCATGTGGGCCTCGCCCCCGTTCACCCTCCCCTTGAACACGAAAGGCGCCATTCCGTCACCCTTCGTCGAAATCACGGTCACCCCAAGCTCCTCCAGCGGGGCGATGAAGTTCTTCGTTATCTTCCGCAACTTGCGCAGCGATTCGTCCCCCGTCAGGATCGTCCAGCCAGGACACGCCGCCGCCACCCCCGCCACAAATACCAGCATCGTGCCGGAATTGTTGACGTTGATGACATCCTCCGGCGTCTGCAGTTGGCCCGCGACACCCCTCACCCGAAAGACCCCCGCCTCGGGCTCGGTGATCTCCGCCCCATACATGCGCATCGCCCTGACGGCCTCGTGCCAGTCGCTGCTGATCTTGGGCCGCCGGATCACCGAGACCCCGTCCGCCAGCGAGGCGAGTATCAGCGCCCGAAACGAATGCGTCTTGGACGCCGGCATCGATATCTCCCCCCGGATGGGGCCGCTCCGTCGTACCTTCAGGTAAAGCATATGTCTGGTGTCCTGTGCGCTGGAAGATCGAGCAGCATCTCCCGGGCTATTTCAAGATGCAAGTCGCCCCCGGCAATATACCAGCGGGCCGGTTGCAGCCTGTCGGACTTTGGAAAGTCCGACAGATTCCTAGCGGGCGCCCCTGACATGCTCCACCAAACGTTTGAGGCCCTCGTAGTAACTGGCTTCCTTCAGCCCCGTCACCTGCCCGATCCGCACATCATCGAGAATGTTCACCGAACGATTCACCCCGGTCGCGGATATGTCCGACATGTGGATCTCCATAACGGGCTTGTTCAGATCCACCAGCGCCTGCCGGAAACAGTACGCGTACCGGATGAGCGCCCCCGGATTCACGAGCACGCCGTCCGACGCACGCGACGAATCCTTCTGGAGAAAATCGATGATCGCGCCCTCGTGGTTGGACTGAAAGGTCTCGATACCCACGCCCAACTCCTCCCCCATCTGCCGCAACGTGCCATTGATCTGCTCGAGCGTCACCGTCCCGTATTTTTTGGGGTCGCGCTTACCGAGCAGATTCAAGTTGGGGCCGTGTACAATCAAGATCCTGATCATTATTGCTTTTTAGCAATGCGCCCTCGCACGGGCAAGGCGGCGGTTGAACGCCCACATCCCAGGATCTTGCGCTGCCCCGCCCTGCCCATACCCTGTAAATCATGCGATACTGGGTTGCGCTCCCCGTGCTGTCATGCTTGCTGCTGTCGGATCGCGCACCGGCGTCATCGATGATTCCGATGTCCGGCGAGTCCCTCCTGGATCGCGCCATCGGGCTCTGCCGCGGCAGGGTCACGGCTCTGGGGTGCTATCGCGACGATGGCGGCGGGATCTGGACGCGGGCAACCGTGCGTGTCGATAAATCGATGAAAGGTCGCTTCCCCAAGGACATCACCCTGCATTATCGCGGAGGCCGCCTCCCTGACGAGGGGGAGGTCTGCGGTCTGTCGCCAGATCTTGGGATTGGGGAAGAAAGACTTTTCCTTGTCTGGAGAGAGGCCGACAGGCGCCTGACTACAGTCGCCGGCGCAGGCGGCGAACGGCGACTTCGACGGCGACGGCCTTCGCAACATCGACGAATTTCGTGGCGGCTTCGTCCCCACCGATCCGACCAGCCGCTTTGCCATCACGGGATTTTCGCTTTCCAACATCACCTGGCAAACACGACCCTATGAACTCTACGAAATCCATCGATCCACCAACCTAGTCGACTGGATTCGAAACGGCGTGCCGCAGTCTCCCACGGGCTCCACCGGCAGCGCCAACATCGCGAATGATCCCGCCACCAGGGCCGCGTTCTTCCATATCCGCCGCGTGCCTTGATTCTGGCACCCGTCGAAAAAACCACACAACAGCCGCGTTGGGTATGGGGGGGACGCCGGCCCCGCCCGATTCCCTCAGCATATCCTCGGCAACTGCTCCCCGCTGAGCATGTCGAGGATGCGCCGCGAGCCGATGCGGCTGATCAACGTCACCCGGCCCGTTGGCCCGGCCACCACTTTGCCGATCACCGTAGCGCCAGCCCCCTCGGGATGGCCCCGCAGGGCGGCCAGCGCGGCATCGGCGCACTCCGCCGACACGAACGAGACCATCCGGCCCTCGTTGGCCATATGCATCGGATCCATCCCGAGCAATTCGCACGCGCCCCGCACCGGCTCGCTCACCGGCACCGCCGCCTCTTCGACCTCGATGCCGACCCCGGCTGTCTCCGCAATCTCGACGAGCGCGCCGACCAAACCGCCGCGCGTCAGATCGCGCAGGCAGTGCACGCCCGCACCGCACCGCAGCAGGTCCGCCACGACTCCCCCCAGCGCCGCGCAATCACTCTCGATCGAACACCCGAACTCGAGCCCCTCGCGAAGCGCGAGTATCGCCACGCCGTGCCGGCCCAGATCGCCGCTCACGATGATCGCATCGCCGGCCTTCACCCGTGACGGTTCGATCCGGATGCCCGCCGCGACGGCGCCGATGCCCGCCGTGTTGATGTAAATGCCGTCGCCGTGACCGCGGTCCACCACCTTGGTGTCGCCAGTCACTATGCTCACGCCTGCGCCCTCGGCCGCGACCGCCATCGAGCGGACCACCCGCCACAGGTCCTCCATCGGCAATCCCTCTTCAAGAATGAAACCTGCCGACAGCCACAGTGGCCGCGCCCCGCACATCGCGAGGTCGTTCACGGTGCCGCACACCGCCAGCTTACCTATGTCTCCCCCAGGGAAAAACAGCGGTCGCACCACGTAGGAATCCGTCGTGAACGCGAGCCGACCTCCCCCCGAGTCAATAACCGCGCCATCGTGCCCGCGGTCCAAGGGGCTCTTGAACACGGCGCGAAACATCTTGCCGATCAGATCGTGCATCAGACGGCCGCCTCCACCGTGTGCCATCTGCACCGTCGGGTACTCCCGGATCGGGATCGGACACGACATCGAGAAATTCGCTCCCTCAACCATTGTTTCGACCTCCGGCCGGGCCAGCCTCGTGACGCCGGTACTTGTAATATGCCGCGCAGGCACCCTCGCCCGAGACCATGGTCGCGCCCAGCGGTCTTTCGGGCGTGCACCGCGAACCGAACGCCGGGCAATCCACCGGCTTCTTCAGGCCCCGCAAGATCAGCCCGCTGATGCATTCCCCGCTCTCCTCCACCGATACGCCACCCACCCCGAACCTCGCCTCCGCGTCGAATTCCGCATAGGCTTCCGCAAGCCCCAGGCCGCTCCGCGGAATCATCCCGATGCCCCGCCACTTGCGGTCGATGACGCGAAAGACCTCCCCCATGACACGCCGCGCCTCGGCGTTGCCCTCCCGCCGCACCACGCGGGAGTATGGATTCTCCACCTCCGCGCGGCCCTCCTCCAACTGCCGCACACAGAGCAAGACACCCTGCAGCAGATCCAGCGGTTCGAATCCCGTCACCACGATCGGCACCCGGTGCCTCGCCGCGATCGGCTCGTACTCCTCATAGCCCATGACCGCGCACACGTGCCCCGCCGCCAGAAAACCATTCACCCGGTTGCACTCCGACGACAGGATCGCCTCCATCGCCGGCGGCACCAGCACGTGCGCGCTCAACATTGAAAAATTCTTCACCCCCCGCCGCGCCGCCTGATACACCGCCATCCCGTTCGCCGGCGCCGTCGTCTCAAATCCCACCCCAAAAAACACAACCTCCCGCGAGGCGTTCGCCTCCGCGATCCTCAGCGCATCCATCGGCGAGTACACGATCCTCACATCGCCGCCCTCGGATTTCACCCGCAGCAGATCCTTGCCCGAACCCGGCACACGCAGCATGTCCCCAAACGAGCACAGGGTGACGCCGCGTTGCGAGGCAATCCCTATGGCCCGGTCGATGATCTCGATCGGCGTCACGCACACGGGACACCCCGGACCATGCACAAGCGTCAACCCCTCCGGCAATAGCCCATCAATGCCGAAGCGAACGATCGCGTGCGTCTGCCCGCCGCACACCTCCATGATCGTCCACGCCCGCCCCGTGGCCCGACCGATCTCCTCGGCCAATCGTCGCACCCCGTCCGGATCCCGGTACTCATCAATATATCTCATCGCATACCGCCGATTCGAAAACCCGGCCAAGGGGTCGCGGGAGCCTGCTTGCGGGCAATTCGGACCGCGCCCAAGCGCGCTCGTGCGTGCGATCCTCGGTCACCGTGTATCCCTGCCCCCGTCGGGCAGGGGCGGCCCTCGCGGGCATACAGTCCGGTGACTCGCAAAACGGCTGCCATCCGATAACCGTACCAGAGCGCGCAGGCCCGACAAGAGGCGACAGACGGACACGGGTGCGGTCGCCCCGCCACAGCGCGACGCCCTATGGCCTGCCAGTCGCCGCCTCGGCCACATGGAGCTGCGTCCAGGGCCCCCCGCTCACGTTGAAATAGATGCGCCGACCATCCGCACTCCAAACCGGGTGCGGGTGAGAGCGCCGCCATGACCTCGCGCCCCCGGCGTTGTCAAACCGATGGACGATGACATGGCCATGGCCGCGGAGATCGCCCACCACGACGCCCCATTCCTTTTCGGTTCCACCAAAACTCTCCAGGGTCGTGTCCGTCGCGAAAAGTCGTCCATCAGGACTCACGGTGGGATGATCGCCGTGGAACCCGGGGAGTTCGGGAATTCGTCGCACGGCACCGTCGTCGCTGTCGATCAGCAAGTGACCTTTCTCGATGATGGTCCTCGAGTCGGGATGCCATGCGGGATGCCCCCACGACTCGCGCAGGAACCGGAAACGGCCCTCGCCCAGGTCGTAGCAAACCAGCCCGAGGCGAATGCTGGCCTTCGAACTTCGGAAGTCACCGCCCCCCGGCGTGGCCATCTTGAAGAAAACGCGATGCAGATCCGGGCTGATGACCGGGAAAAAGACTGACAGCGGCTTTTCCCCAAATCGCTCCGCCACCCATTGCGGGTAGGCCGACTTGACCGAATCGGCGGCCACGGCCACGCGGATCTCTCCGGTCTCGACGCCCAGGAGTCCGAGGTCGCGGTGGTCCCCCGGATTCCAGTGTGGCCCGTAGATCGGCACGACATCACCGTTGGCCTGACCCCACCCAAGTTGCCAGCCGCGGGCCAGCACGCGCTCCTGAACCCTGGCAACATCCACCGCCACGACGAGCCATTCGCCTCCGCGCAGGTCGTGGAAAACCACTTTGCGTCCGCGCGACGCCCACTGCTGGCACGCGACGCGGTGCGCGTCTTCCGTCGTCACATTGCTGGCAATGACCCGCTCCCGCCCAGTGGCGCGCTCGCGGATGCGGATCTCGCCTGTCTGACCGTCCGGCGCAACGGAGGCGTAAAATAGCACCGCGCGACCATCGGGACTCTCGGGGGCGGCATTGAAATAGGCGTGTATCGCGTGCCGCCCTGCCTCCCCAGAAATCGGTGCGACCCTCACGCCATCACGCCACGGCGCAAGCGGATCGCTCCCGCTTGCCCCCATTGCGACCGCCGGCGCCATCACCGCCAAAAGCGCCAAACCGAGTCGCATCGTCATCCGTGTCCGGCCTCGATCACCACGCAGTCACTAACCCGTATCACCGGCAGATCCGGGACTCACCTCATCGGCCAACTCCATCTCCTGCAAGTACCGGAAAACCTCTTCGGCCTCCGTCTCGTCGATCTTGTTGAGGGCGAAACCCACGTGCACGATCACATAATCGCCCACCCCCGCCTCGGGAACATATGCCAGATTCACATCCTTGAGGATGCCACCGAAGCTGACCTTCCCCATCCGGTTGATGGGATCATCAGCCGCCTCAATGCTCTCTATCCTGCCAGGTATCGCCAGGCACATACCAATCAACTATACGGTCTTGCGGCACCGGCGCAAAGCTGTTCGCGCGAGAATCCGGGCTAGGGCGACTCCAGGCGGAAGAGCACCGTCTCGGCACGCTTCATCTTCACCACGATGGTTCGCCCGTCCATCGCCGCCGCTTCCCCGGAGACGGCATTGAACACCCTGGAGTCCGTGGGGAGGCGGATCCTCTTTTCCCCGTCGCTTGCCGCGTGGAGCCCAACGAATCCACTGTCTGCATACAGCGCATCGTCGGACTCGACCCAAATGTGGACACCTGCAGATCGGGCGATGTTCCGCACCAGGGCGGGCGGGAGCTGCATGGCGCCCGAGTAAATGGACGTCGGGCCATCCAATTTCTTCACGACCAGCCCGGGGCGATCGCTGCCCACGAGCCGCCCGGCGATGCGGGCATCGGGATCGTCGGCATAAAACAGGGGGGAAACGGTGAGCTTCTCGACACCGCACGGACCGGACGGAGCGCCGGCCACACCGACCCCTCGCGCGAGAGGATCGCCGGCATCCAGCACCACGCGCGGCTTTCCACCCGCGTCGTCGGCGGCAATCCGGATGCCCGTCAGCGCCCGCATGTCCTCCACGGACCCGCCATCGCCCCCGAAATAGCCGGACGCATAGATAAAGAGTGCCGTCGCGTTATTGCGCCTGAGCTTGTCCCAGATCGCGCTGCGCCGGACGGCATCAACGCGAAAGGCATTGAGAAAAATGTAGAGTTTGTAATCGGGGAGCCGCAGATCACCGACATCGCCCAAGAGACAGAAATCCCACGGGGCGCCGGACTGCGGCATCGTCACGACTTGGTGGAGGTCCAGGGCGGCATTGGCATCGGTCGGACGCATCCAATAGAAGCTCTCGGGATCCACGAACACCCCGACCTCTGGCGCGAAGGCTTTCCGCGTCTTCAGGCTCGCCTTCATGATCTCGTGCGAACGGCCCAGATCCGCGAGGACGCGCGGGTGGGAGAACCAGCCGCCGGCCATGTCAAACCAGCTGACCGCCGCCCGCTTGGTCAGGACTTCCGAAAACTCGCGCCACAGAACCCCGGTCGTTTCCTCGATGGTCGCAGCCCGGCCGTACCCCGCCCTCGGGTCGGACAGGTGCGTGCGATGGTCGGACTCGTCGAGCCACAGCTTGCCCCGCATCCGCAGGGAATCGGTGGCGGACATGAAGGTGCACGCCTCGCCGGGTTTGCGGTACCAGTAGTTGGGGGGGGACATGAGGAAGTCGATATCGGGCGAATCGAAGACGCGCTGCGCGGCGAGGTGACCGGAGTCCTGCTGGTTGATGCCGTGCGCCGTGAGGTAAGCGTAGTAGGTGCCGACGAGTGCCTTGCCGCAGGTGGCCTCTCGGGCTATCCGCGCGAAGTGGAGGATCGCATCGGCATCCATGTTGCTGATGAACTCGTAGAAATCCACGGCCTGCCTCTCGGTCAGGGGATCGCGAAGGACGCGGGGCCCACCCGGCCGGCGCTTATCCCATTTCGGTAATTCGGCCGCGGCGAGCGCGACTCCCCGGTCGCCCCACGCGGCACGCAGCCGCTCGTCATCTGGATACCGGCGCGCAAGAAACGCGCGAAACGCTCGCAGGGCGGGCGCGCTGTAGTCATCGCGCGACTTCTGCCATGTGCCCCACATCTGCCACTCCGCGGTGTAACCATTGAAGAAGAGGATCCCGATGATCCGGTCGGCATAGGGCGCCTGGCGCAAATAGGCGATGAGCCGCCGGAAGTCCTCGCCCATCTCCTTCTTCCACCGCTCAGACGCAAACGACGGGGGCCACGCGGTGCCATCCTCGAGCCGACAGAGCTCCTCGGGGTGTGCCTTCTGCCACCAGAGTGGCCCGGTGACACCGATGTGCGGGAGGAAATAGGCCTGCGGATCGACGTCGAGTATCGCCGAGAAATAGCGGTCGTACTCACCGTAGTCATATTTGCCTGGTTCGACGTGACCCATGTCGTTCGCATGCGAGGAACCAAACCAATCGCTATAGAGGTGGATCCCCGTCCCGGCGAACTCGCGATGATAGCCGAGGTGCAACCCGCCCGCCGTGCAGAACATCATCCCGGGCAGCGGTTCGCCGTTCAGAAAAATGGCGGGATCGCCCCCGATGGGACGAAGCTCACAGACCGCAGGCCTGATCGCACCAATGCGCCGATTGGTGAGCGCCACCCCGGCGGTGGTTGGCATACCTCCCGCCGGCGTGTCGAGTTCGTAACAGCCGGCTTCGACCGTAAGCGCCGACGGGTACCAATAGGCAGAAGTCGGAAGGTCGGCGGTGAGCGTCAATGCCCCGCCCGAAAAGGGAACCGGCCGCTCGATCAGCCGCATCGTGGTGGTGCCGCGCCGCAGTCGAACGAAAGCCGTGCCGGCCACGAGATCGGCCGGAGCGGTTGTCTCGAACGCCGCGGAGACTCTCACCGTTTCGCCCGCCTCGACGGTCCCGGGAGATTCCAGGCGCTTGATCCTCGCCGTGCCGCGCGGCTCTTCGGTGACCCCTTCCACGAAGACGGGCCCGCGATCCGACCCCGGCATGGCGGGCTCCAATCGCACGTAGTCAATCATGATCCAGCGTCCCGCCTGATTGCCAGGATCGATGCGGAAGGAAGACACGCGCTTGCCGGGCCCTCCCCACTGCCGCGCGCCTTCGCCAGCCGTTGTCTCCCGCCACCGGTTCTTGGTCAGATCCATCCTGTAGGTGGCCCAGCCCTTGCGGATGGGGAACTTCCCGCCCAGGCACCAGCACTTGTCCGGACTCTGGTAATAGACGTCGAGCAGATCTGCCTCGGCCGAGGAGTAGATCCGAACCGTCAGCCATCTGATCTTTTCCGCATCAATCCCCTCCGGCGGCACGCGGACCGAAAAATAGGGATCCCACGCCGACCAGCCAGAAAGTCGCCCGCCGTCCACCGTCCCCGGCTCCAGATTGGTCGTGCCCAGGATCTCACTCGTCTTATCGAAGTCCCACTCGATGGCACTCGCGCAAACAGGCAATGCCGCCCACGCCGCAATTACCGCACGCATCACTAGGACTGAGCGCATGAAGTTGGAATCCTCCTCATCGATCGATGATACGGTCTCCCTCCCGCAGGGCAAAGGTTCAAACGCGGGCAACCCGCCGAGGCGCCCGCCGTCCTCTCAACAGCGCGGCGATCTGCCCCAGCGCAATCCCCCCATCATTCGGCGGCACCCGCTGGTGCCATGCCGGCATGAAGCCCTCTTCTCTCAACCGCAACACCACCATCTCCAACAACACCCGATTCTGAAAACACCCGCCCGTGAGCATCACCCGCGGTTCGCCCGCGGCCCGCGCGACCGCAAGGATGCCCTCCGCGAGCGCACCATGGAAACGGGCCGCGATCGCGCCCGGCGATTCCCCCACCCGAACGCTGGCCACGATCCCCCTCATCATCGGCGCCCAGTCGAGAAAATGCCGCGCCCCGAGCTCACCCACATTGCGCGGCCGCAGCACCATCGGATAGGCTGACCCCCCGTCGATCCCCGCCGCGGCAAACTCCAGCAGCATCGCGGCCTGACCCTCAAATTGACTCACCTGCCTCAATCCGCAAATCGAAGCGACCGCGTCGAACATCCGGCCCGCGCTCGATGCCATCGGCGCATTCAACCCCCGCCGCAACATGTCCCCGAGCACGCCCAATTCTGTATCCGAAAACTCGCCCAAAGGCGCGAGGTCGTCCATGCCGAACGCCGCCTCGCCGAAACACGCGAACAGCGCGCCGAGCGCCGAGCGCCGCGGTTCCCGTACCGCCGACTCGCCCCCCGGCAAACGAAAGGGTTCCAGGGACGCGAAATGCTCGTCGCCATCCTCCCTCACGACAAAAGCCTCCCCACCCCACACCGTCCCGTCCTCGCCATAGCCCGTGCCATCCCACGCCACACCCAGGTAGGGCAGAAGAATCTCGTTCTCTGCCGCGCATGCAAACACATGTGCCAAGTGA